>JGI12316J15310_10000048_pt38 | contig 69080 bp, 62 predicted proteins | sample MarCyaLeptolynsp_FD_15310 | JGI IMG/M metagenome (IMG submission 15310) | reverse complement strand
CCGGTCGCCTGGTATCCGGCCGCCGCCCCGCGCGTGCCGCGCCCGCCGCGGCTGCTGCGCCGGCCGGAGCCGGTGGAGGCGACGGCGCTGTTGCCCGATCATCCGCCGGCGCGGTTTCGCTGGCGCGGCGTGGACTACCGGGTCGCCCGCGCCGCCGGGCCGGAACGGATCGCGCCGCAATGGTGGGAGGCGGTGCCAGCGGATCGCCCGGCCGGTGGTCGCACCCGCGACTATTTTCGCCTGGAGGCGCCCGACGGCCAGCGCTTCTGGCTGTACCGCGAGGGCCTCGCCGAACGCGGCGAGGTGCCGCGCTGGTTCCTGCACGGCCTGTTCGCGTGAGGAGGTGGGGATGGAACAGCGCATCAGCATGATCACCCTGGCGGTCGCCGACCTGGCCCGCAGCCGGCAGTTCTACGAGACCGGCCTCGGCTGGGAGGTCGTATCCGGCGCGACCGAGGGCATCGTGTGCTTCCAGCTCGGCGGCATCGTCCTCGCGCTCTACGGCCGCGCCGCCTTCGCCGAGGATGCGGGACTGGCCGACACCGGGACCGGACCGGTGCGGCCGTCGGTCGCGCTCGCCCACAACACCCGGACGCGCGAGGAGGTGGACCGGGTGATCGACCGGGCGGTGATCGCCGGCGCCCGGTTGCTGAAACCGGCGGCCGACGCGTTCTGGGGCGGCTATTCCGGCTATGTCAGCGATCCCGACGGCCATCTCTGGGAGATTGCCTGGAACCCGTTCTCCCCGATCACCGAGGACGGCCGCTTCCTCTGGCAGGCCTGACGGGCGGTGGTCCCCTACGCCGAACTTCAGGTCACCACCAACTTCTCCTTCCTGCGCGGTGGCAGCCATGGCGAGGAGTTGGTGGAGCGGGCCGCCGCGCTCGGCCTCGCCGCCCTCGCGGTGACCGACCGCAACACGCTGGCCGGGGTGGTGCGGGCCCATGTGGCGGCCAAGCAGGTCGGCCTGCCGCTGGTGATCGGCGCCCGGCTCGACCTGATGGATGCGCCCGACCGGCTGGTCTTCCCGGTGGACCGGGCCGCCTACGGCCGGCTCTCGCGTCTGATCAGCCTCGGGCGCCGGCGCGCGCCGAAGGGCGAATGCCACCTGTTCCGCGCCGACCTGGACGCGATGGGGGACGGCCTGCTGCAGGTGCTGATCCCGCCGGAGGACCCGGCCGTCCCCGAGGCCTTCGCGCGCGACCTCGCGGCGGCCGTGGCCGGCCGGCCGGGGGACGTGTACCTCGCGGTCACCCGCCTCTACCGGGGCGACGACGACGCCCGGGTCGCCGCCCTGATCGCCCTCGCGCACCGCGCCGGCGCGATCCCGCTCGCCACCAACGACGTGCATATCCACCTGCCCGAGCGTCGGCCGCTGCAGGATGTGCTGACCTGCATCCGCGAGGGCGTGACGGTGGAGGCCGCCGGCTACCGCCTCGCCGCCAACGCCGAACGTCACCTGAAGGCGCCCGCCGAGATGGCCCGGCTGTTCCGCGAGCATCCGGACCTGGTGACCGCGACACGGGACCTCGCCGCGCGCTGCCGCTTCTCCCTGGACGAGCTGAAATACGAATACCCGGACGAGATCGCCGCCGGCGAGGACCCCCAGGCCCGTCTCGCGCGCCTGACCGAGGAGGGTGCGGCCGAGCGCTATGACGGCCGCGTTCCCGACAAGGTCCGGGCCCAGCTCGACCACGAGCTCACCCTGATCGCCAAGCTCGACTACGCGCCGTATTTCCTCACCGTCCAGGACGTGGTCCGCTTCGCCCGGTCCCAGGGCATCCTGTGCCAGGGTCGCGGATCGGCGGCCAATTCGGCGGTCTGCTACTGCCTCGGCATCACCGCCGTCGACCCGGCCCAGGCCGACCTGCTGTTCGAGCGGTTCGTCAGCGAGGCGCGGGGCGAACCGCCGGACATCGACGTCGATTTCGAGCACGAGCGGCGCGAGGAGGTGATCCAGTACGTCTACGCCAAATACGGCCGCGAGCGGGCCGGACTGGCGGCGACGGTGATCAGCTACCGCGCCCGCTCGGCCCTGCGCGACGTCGGCAAGGCGCTCGGGCTGACCGAGGACACCGTGGCGGCGCTGGCCGGTCAGGTCTGGGGCTGGCGCGGCGATCCGGTGAACGACGAGCGGGTGCGCGAGATCGGGCTCGACCCGTCGGACCGCCGTCTCGCCATGGCCCTGGCGCTGGCCCGCCAGCTCGCTGGCTTCCCGCGTCATCTCTCCCAGCATGTCGGCGGCTTCGTCATCACCCGCGGCCGGCTCGACGAGCTGGTGCCGATCGAGAACGCGGCGATGGCCGACCGCACCGTCGTCGAATGGGACAAGGACGACCTGGAGGCGCTCGGCATCCTCAAGGTCGACCTGCTGGCGCTCGGCATGCTCACCTGCGTGAAGCGCGCCTTCGACCTGCTGGAGCGCCATTATGGCAAACGGTACACGCTGGCCTCCGTCCCCGGCGACGACGCGGCGGTCTACGACATGCTTTGCCGCGGCGACAGCCTGGGCGTGTTCCAGGTCGAGAGCCGGGCCCAGATGGCGATGCTGCCGCGCCTGCGCCCGCGCAGCTTCTACGATCTGGTGGTGGAGGTGGCGATCGTGCGCCCGGGACCGATCCAGGGCGACATGGTCCATCCCTACCTGCGCCGGCGCAACGGTGAGGAACCCGTCACCTTCCCGTCGGAGGCCCTGCGCGCGGTGCTGGGCAAGACGCTCGGCGTGCCGCTGTTCCAGGAACAGGCGATGAAGATCGCCATCGTCGCCGCCGGCTTCACCCCGTCGGAGGCGGATCGGCTGCGCAAGGCGATGGCGACCTTCAAACGCTCGGGCGACATCCACAAGTTCCACGAGAAGCTGGTCCAGGGCATGGTCGCGCGCGGCTACGAGGCCGAGTTCGCCGAGCGTTGCTTCAAGCAGATCGAGGGGTTCGGCACCTACGGTTTTCCGGAAAGCCATGCCGCCAGCTTCGCCCTGCTGGTCTACGTCTCGTCCTGGCTCAAGTGCCACTTCCCGGCGGTGTTCGCCGCCGCCCTGCTGAACTCCCAGCCCATGGGGTTCTACGCCCCGGCGCAGATCGTGCGCGACGCCCGCGAGCACGGGGTTGAGGTGCGCCCGCCGGATGTCAACGCGAGCGACTGGGACTGCACGCTGGAGGCGCGGCCGGACGGGGCGATGGCGCTGCGCCTGGGGCTGCGCCAGATCAAGGGCCTCAAGGAGGAGGATGCCGCCATCCTGTCGGCCGCGCGCGGGGCCGGCTATGCCGACCCGCTCGACCTCTGGCGCCGGGCCGGGCTCGGGGCGGGGGTGATCGAGACGCTGGCCCGCGGCGACGCCTTCCACTCCCTCGGCCTGTCCCGGCGCGAGGCGTTCTGGGCCGCCCGCGCGCTCGCCACCGCCCCCGACGGCCCGGCCGGCCGGGGGGATGGTGCGTGGGACGGCGCGCGGGACGGGGAGGATGCCCTGCCGCTGTTCGCCGCCGCCGAGGCCGAGGTGCGCCTGCCGGCCGCGCCGATCGGCGAGCAGGTGGTCGACGACTATGCCGCCCTGCGCCTGTCGCTGAAGGCCCATCCCGTCGCCCTGCTGCGCCCCTCGTTGCAGGACGAGGGCCGGGTGCCCTGCTCGGTGCTGGAAAGCGCCAAGGCGGGGCGGCGGGTGCGGCTCGCCGGCCTGGTCCTGGTGCGCCAGCGCCCCGGCACCGCCAAGGGCGTGATCTTCATCACCCTGGAGGACGAGAGCGGCATCGCCAACCTGGTGGTTTGGCAGGACATCTTCGAGCGGTACCGCCGGGTGGTGCTGGGGGCCAAGCTGCTCGGCGTGACCGGCCGGGTGCAGCGCGAGGGTCGGGTGATCCATGTGGTGGTCGAGCAGCTGGAGGACCTGACCGACCGACTGGCCGCGCTCACCGACGGTACCCTGGACGAGGCCGGCTTCCTGGCGGCGACGGCCCATGCCGACGAGGTGCGCCGGCCGACCAACGACCAGCGCGCCCAGCAGAGCGAGGCGAAGAAGCAGCGCGCCGCCGATGCCGAGCGCCGCCGGGCTCTGAAGGAGGCCCGGGACGGCGATCCGGTGTTCGAGCCCGACGCGCCGCTGCCGCCGGCCCGCGCCGCCCGCTCGGAGGGCATCCGCCACCCGCGCAACGTCCGCCCCGACCTGCGCGTCGTGAGCCGGGACTTTCATTGACCGGCCGTCGTTCTGCACTGGCGCCGCCGCCCGCCGCTTGCCAAACTCCGGCGCATGCGTGAGGTCGATTACATCATCGTCGGGGCCGGGTCGGCCGGTTGCGTGCTCGCCAACCGGCTGAGCGCCGATCCCGACGTCTCGGTCCTGCTGCTGGAGGCCGGCGGCAAGGACTGGAACCCGCTGATCCACATTCCGCTCGGCACCGGCAAGCTGGTGCGCTCCTCCATGCATTCCTGGGGCTACTGGACCGAGCCGGAGCCGAATCTCGACAACCGCAAGCTCTACTGGCCGCGCGGCAAGGTGCTGGGCGGATCGTCCTCGATCAACTCGATGATCTATGTGCGTGGCCACCCGCGCGACTACGACACCTGGGCGCAGCTCGGCAATCGCGGCTGGGCCTGGGACGACGTGCTGCCGTATTTCAAGCGCTCGGAGGGCCATGTCGACCGGCCGGCCGACGCCCTGCACGGCACGGCCGGCCCGCTCAAGGTGCAGCGCGGGCGCGGCGACAACCCGCTCTACGACGCCTTCATCGCCGCCGGCGTCCAGGCCGGCATCGCCCGCAACGACGACTGCAACGGGCCGGAGCAGGAAGGGGTCTGCCGTTACGATTTCACCATCCATGACGGCCGGCGGGCGAGTGCCGCGGTCTGCTATCTGCGCCCGGCCCTCAACCGCTCGAACCTGACGGTCGAGACCTCGGCGTTGACCCACCGGGTGACGCTGGAGGGCGGGCGCGCGACCGGGGTCGAATACGCGCGCGGCGGGGCCCTGCAGCGGGTGCGGGCCCGGCGCGAGGTGATCCTGGCCGGTGGGGCGCTGAACTCGCCGCAGGTGCTGATGCTGTCCGGGATCGGCCCGGCCGAGGAGCTGAAGCGGCACGGTATCGCCCCGGCGGTCGACCTGTCCGGCGTCGGGCGCAACCTGCAGGATCATCTCGACATCCCGTTGCAATACGCCTGCCCGGAGCCGGTCACCCTGCACAGCCTGATCCGCCTCGACCGCGCGGCGCTGGCGATGGCGCAGGCGGCGCTGTTCCGCACCGGCCCGGCGGCGACCTTCCCGGCCGAGGGCGGGGCGTTCGTGAAGACCCGCCCCGAGCTCGAGATGCCGGACATGCAATGGCACATGCTGATCGGCCTGGGGGCCAAGCGCGTGCGCATTCCCCTGCTCTGGCACCTGAACAAGGACCGGTTCGATCGCGACGGTTTCACCATCCGCATGTGCCAGCTGCGCCCGGAAAGCCGCGGCCATCTGGAACTCGCGTCGGCCAACCCGGGCGATCGCATCCGGATCTTCGCCAACTACTACGCCACCGAGACCGACCGCCAGGTGTTCCGCGACGGCCTGCGGATGGCGCGGGACTGGGTCGCGCAGTCGGCATTCGACCGCTGGCGCGGCGAGGAGCTGAACCCCGGTCCCGGCGTGACCTCCGACGGTGACATCGACGCCTATGTCCGGCGCATCGCCGAGACCATCTATCACCCGGTCGGCACCTGCCGCATGGGCAGCGACCCCGAGGCGGTGGTGGACCAGGAGCTGAAGGTCCACGGGGTGGAGGGGCTGCGTGTCGTCGACGCCTCGATCATGCCGCGGCTGATCGGTGGCAACACCAACGCGCCGACGATGATGATCGCCGAGAAGGCGGCCGACATGATCCTGGGCCGGGCCGCCGCCGGCGAACGGGCGGCGGCCTGACGCTCTCTTCCGGCGACGCTCCGCCCGTCCTCAGATGTTGGCGCCGCGGATGGCGTCGCAGACCGCGTCGGTGACCTGCTGGGTGGTCGCGGTGCCGCCGATGTCCGGCGTCATGATGCCGTCGCCGGCCACCTTCTCGACGGCGGCCATCAGACGGGCCGCCGCCTTCGGCTCGCCCAGATGCTCCAGCATCTGCGAGGCGGTCCAGAAGGTGGCGATCGGATTGGCGATGCCCTTGCCCGTGATGTCGAAGGCGGAGCCGTGGATCGGCTCGAACATGGAGGGGAAGCGGCGCTCCGGGTCGATGTTGGCTGTCGGCGCCACGCCAAGGCTGCCGGCGAGCGCCCCGGCCAGGTCGGACAGGATGTCGGCGTGCAGGTTGGTGGCGACGATGGTGTCCAGGCTTCGCGGCTTCAGGGTCATCCGCACGGTCATGGCGTCGACCAGCATCTTGTCCCAGGTGACGTCGGGGAACTCCTCGGCCACCTCGGCGGCGATCTCGTCCCACATCACCATGCCGTGGCGCTGGGCGTTCGACTTGGTGACAACGGTCAGCAGCTTGCGCGGCCGCGCCTGGGCCAGGGTGAAGGCGTAGCGCATGATCCGGGTGACGCCAGTGCGGGTGAAGACCGCGACCTCGGTGCCGACCTCCTCGGGAAAGCCGCGATGGGCGCGCCCGCCATGGCCGGCATACTCGCCCTCCGAGTTCTCGCGCACGATGACCCAGTCGAGATCTCCCGGCCCAACCCCGGCCAGCGGCGAGGTGATGCCGGGCAGGATCTTGGTTGGCCGCACGTTGGCGTATTGGTCGAAGCCCTGGCAGATCGGCAGGCGCAGACCCCACAGCGTGATGTGGTCCGGCACGTCCGGTGCGCCGACGGCGCCGAAGAAGATCGCGTCGAACGGCTTCAGCTGCGCGCGCCCGTCCTCCGGCATCATGACGCCGTGCTTCTTGTAGTAGTCGGAGCCCCAGTCGAAATGCGCGACGTCCAGCGCGAAGCCGCCGTCGCGCTTGGCCAACGCCTCGAGCGCCTGCAAGCCGGCGGCGATGACCTCCGGGCCGATCCCGTCGGCCGGAATGGCGGCGATCTTGTAAGTCTTCATGGGGTGTTTCCGATCGTTTCCGTGGTCGCACTGTCGACTCGATGTTAGGGGACGGAGCCAACGTTCCACAATTCCCGGATCGCGCCCGGGCCTTGCAATCCCGCGCCCGTGCAGGCATCTACCGCCCCATGGCGCGCTCCGCTGACAGTTCCACCGCTCCCGCGCACCGGGTCGAGACCTTCGGCTGCCGGTTGAACGCGCACGAGTCCGACCTGATCCAGGCCCATCTCGCGGCCTCCGGTGCGGCGGAGACGATCGTCGTCAATACCTGCGCCGTCACCTCCGAGGCCGAGCGCCAGTCGCGCCAGGCGATCCGCCGTCTGATCCGCGACAACCCGGGCACCCAGGTCGTCGTCACCGGCTGCGCCGCCCAGATCGATCCGCAACGCTATACCGCCATCCCCGGGGTGGCCCGCGTGGTCGGCAACGAGGAAAAGCTGCGCCCGGAGACCTGGAGCGCGCCGGCCGCCGAGGCGTCGACGGTCCTGGTCAACGACATCATGAGCGTGCGCGAGACCGCCGCCCATCTGGTCACCGAGGCCCAGGGACGCGAGCGCGCCATCGTCCAGGTGCAGCAGGGCTGTGATCACCGCTGCACGTTCTGCGTCATCCCGTTCGGCCGCGGCAACAGCCGATCGGTGCCCATGGGCGTGATCGTCGACCAGGTCCGCGCGCTGGTCGCCTCCGGCTACCGCGAGGTGGTGCTGAGCGGCGTCGACATCACTTCCTTCGGGGCGGACCTGCCGGGCCGGCCGTCGCTCGGCCAGATGGTGCGCCGTCTGCTCGCCCTGGTCCCGGACCTGCCGCGCCTGCGCCTGTCGTCGGTCGATCCGGTGGAGCTGGACGACGACATCTACCGTTTGCTGGAGGGCGAGCCGCGGTTCATGCCGCATCTGCACCTCAGCCTGCAGGCCGGCGACGACATGGTGCTGAAGCGGATGAAGCGCCGCCACCTGCGCGGCGACGTGATCCGCGTGGTCGAGCGCGCCCGCGCCCTGCGGCCGGACGTCGCCTTCGGCGCCGACGTCATCGCCGGCTTCCCGACCGAGACCAACGCCATGCATGCCAATACCGCCGGCCTGATCCGCGATCTCGGCCTGCAGTATCTGCACGTCTTCCCGTATTCGCCGCGACCCGGCACGCCAGCGGCCCGGATGCCGCAGGTGCCCGGCGACCGGCGAAAGGCCCGCGCGGCGGAGCTGCGGGCGATCGGCACCGAGAACCTGTCGCGCTGGCTCGACGCGCGCATTGGCACGCGCGACCGGGTGCTGGTGGAGAAGGACGGCGCCGGCCACGGCGAGAGTTTCGCCTCGATCCGGGTGACCGGTGCTGCCGCGCCCGGCGAGATCGCCGATGTCGCCATCACCGGGCGGGACGGCTCGATCTTGATCGGCGAACGCCTCGCGAGGGCCGCCGCGTGAGCGAGGCCGAGACCGAAGAGGCGGCGGGCGACGCGCCGAAGAAGGGCTGGTTCACCCGCCTGCGCGAGGGGCTGTCCAAGTCCTCGCGCCGCTTGGTCGAGGGCATCGGCAGCCTGTTTACCAAGCGCCGGCTCGACGACGCGACGCTGGAGGAGCTTGAGGAGCTGCTGATCACCGCCGATCTCGGGGTCGAGACGGCGATGACGCTGACCGCCAACCTCGCCAAGGAGAAGTTCAACAAGGAGGTGACCGGCGACGAGGTCCGCGCCGCCTTCGCCACCGACATCGCCGAGATCCTGGAGCCCGTCGCCAAGCCGCTGGACCCGGTCGGCCACAAGCCGTTCGTGGTGCTGATGGTCGGCGTCAACGGCTCCGGCAAGACCACGACGATCGGCAAGCTGGCGCATCAGTGGCGGCGCGACGGCAAGTCGGTGCTGCTGGCCGCCGGCGACACCTTCCGGGCCGCGGCGATCGAGCAGCTCCGCGTCTGGGGCGAGCGCGCCAAGGTGCGGGTGATCGAGAAGCCGCACGGCTCGGACGCGGCCGCCCTGGCCTTTGACGCCCTTGCCGAGGCCAAGGCGAGCGGTGCCGATATCCTGGCGATCGATACCGCCGGGCGGCTGCAGAACAAGACCCAGCTGATGGACGAGCTCGCCAAGGTGGTGCGCGTCATTCGCAAGCAGGACGAGACCGCGCCGCACGCCACCGTGCTCGTGCTGGACGGGACCGTCGGCCAGAACGCCCACGCCCAGGTCAAGGCGTTCAAGGAAATGGTCGACGTCACCGGCCTCGTCGTCACCAAGCTGGACGGTTCCGCCCGCGGTGGCGTGGTGGTGGCCCTGGCCAAGAGCGTCGGCCTGCCGGTGCACGCGGTCGGCGTCGGCGAGGGTGCCGACGACCTCCGCCCGTTCGACCCCAAGGCGTTCGCCAACTCGCTCATGGGGATCGAGTAGCGGGGACCCGGGCGGACCGGTTCGACTCCGCAGCTTTAGCTTTCCGGCTTCTCGAGAACGATGCCGCTGGCGGCAAGATCGGCGCGTATGGCGTCGACGGTGCGGTACGCGGTTGCCGCGTCCATCGTGCGGTCGAACCGGTCGATCATGTCACCCGCCGTCGCCGGCGGCGCGGCGATGGTCCGCTGCCGGCGCCGGTAGTCATCCAGCCAGACATCGGCGAACGCCCGATCCGCCGCGCTCAGCGGCATGCGGTCCATGAGCGCCGCGAGCCGCTGGTCGGCCGAGGGATATTCCTGCGACGGGACCACGCCGAAGACCTCGAAGAACCGGAAGACGTTGTGGAGGCTTATCACGCTCGCCAGCAGCTGCGCGCGCCACTCCGGCACGACGGAGTCGAGCGAGAACGCGTCCGCCTCGAGCTCAAGGCGCACCCTCGCGTCGCCGTCTCCGGGGTCGGCCACCGCGTTGATGGCCGCCCCGTCTCCCGCCGTTCGCGCGCGCGTATGGCCGAGCGCGACATGACCCAGTTCGTGCAGCAGGAGCAGGACGAGCGACGTGGACACCCCGATATCGACGTCCGTGAGGGCCTTCGGGCCGAGCATGTCGGCGATGGTCGCGGGCGGACGCAGGTTGGAGTAGGCATCGGCGAGGATGACGTACCCCGCCAGGTTCATGCGTCCGGATGGCAGCTGCTCCGGATCGCCGCGCAGACCATGGCGGGCTTCCGCCTGAAGAAGCAGGTTGCAGACGCTGTCCAGCGATGTCTGAAAATGAACGAGGTCGAACAGCCCTCGACACACGAGCAGGGCGGAGGCGTTGTCGATCTCGACGGCGGCGGCATGCGGCAGGCTGGAGTCGCACCAGAGGATCGGCAGATCCGCCAGCCGCCGACGGGCGTCGTCGCCGAGCAGCTGTTCGACGGATCTGATGCGGGATCGGATGGCCCTCGATCCCTCGTCATCGCTTGCGGCCGTTTGCAAGGTGGCGCGGATCTCGAGCGCGGCCTGCATGCGCTGCTCGGCGGAGACCGGGATCAGGCCGTATCCTTCGACCTCGATGATCGAGGCGAGCGTGTTCGGATCAACTCTCACCGGCCTCCAGCATCTCCGCGTCCCGCATCAGCTCGAGGATCCGCCGGGCCACCCGGTCCACGTCCTCATCGCTCAATGCGATGGACGTGTTCTTGTCACCCGCCTCGATCCCCGCCACCAAATCCTTGGGTTTGCCCCGGCGCTTCCACGCCTCGATCAGCCACGTGGCCAGCAAGCTGGCGGCCACCGACCCGGGAATGGCGACGACACCCGAGTCGACCAGGATCGAATAAAGCGACTCTCCGAAGCCGAGATCGGCCGGCCCCGGCGTGGCCGCAATCGACGCGGATATCGGCGTGTTCACCAACGCGTCGCGGAGTTCGGCATCGCTGACGAAGATCTTCAGGCCCTGCTGCATGGCGGTTACCGTGCCCTATTCCCTACCGTCCAGCCAAGTCCTCGTCGTTCTGCGCCGCCCTGGGGCGTTCGGTCTTCTCCGGCGGGCTGCGCAGGGCGCGGAAGATGAAGGTCGCCAGCTCCGAGTGCTGAAAGATCTCCTCGATCAGGTTCAGCGGTTTCCAGCTCAGCGAGTCGCTGCGCACGATGCCGGCCCAGTTCAGACGCTTGCGGAAATGCACCCCGTTGGCCCGCATCACGGCGGCGAACTCGTCCGCCAGGATACCTTGGCCGATCGCGCTCGGATGCACCCCGTCCAGGCTGAACAGCCCCCCTTCGTGGACCCGGCCGTTCTCGGCCCGATAGTACTTGGTGGTCGGGATCAGCGCCGGTCCGTCGGGCAACTGCACGGTGGCGCGTTCAGCATCGTAGCGGCGCAGGACCTCGTCGCTGGTGAAGGCCTGCAACAGGCCCTCTGGGAACGGGTATGTCGGGCGTCCGCCGTTGCGCTTGATCGCCGCCCGCAGCAGCGCCCCGGCGGTGTCGACGATGTGCAGGCGCGGCCGGTCCAGGCGGGTGTTGGTCTCCTCCACCAGGCGTCGAATGATGGCGTTGAAGCCGGCGATGCGGGTGTCGATCTCGATCGCCTGCTCGCGGGTCAGGTGCGGGGTGACCCCGCGCATCACCTCGTCCTCCTCCAGGATCACGTAGGCATAGCGCTCGAAGTAGGTCGCACCGCCCTCGACCACGCCAAACGGGTCGTCGATCCGGGTCGACGCGCCGAACCCCTTGGCGATGGGAGCGACGGTGACCGCCGGGACCGTGCCGATGAACACCTGCCAGTTCGGCGTCTTCGCCCGGTGGGTGGGGCTGTCCAGGATGTCGGTAAGCTCGGCGAGCAGATGGCTGTAGTCGGCCTCGAACTGCTCGAGCGACGAGAGGTTGATGTTCATCCGCGCCCGGTGATCGGCGGCGGCGTAGGCTGCCGGGTCACTCAGATCCTGGCGGAGCTCCATGTGCAGCACGGTGCCGAGCGCGTTGTTGGCGCCGAGGAACAGGACCAGGTTCTCCAGGCCATCCGGGTCGTGCTCGACATAGTGCCGGACCCACTCGACCTGGCTCATACCGTTGAGCGAGCCGTCGGCCGATGGATTGAGGACCCGGAACGCGCTGCGGTAGAACGCGTCGCTCGGCGTGGCGAAGGCCTGGTCCTCGAACGGTTTGGTCTCTCCCGCGAGCAGCTGATCGAGCGCCACTTCCGGGGTCAGTTGCCAGGCATCCGAGACCGTGAAGCCGAAGGACGCGAGGTTGTGGAAGCTCCGGACGCCACCGTCATACGGTTTCAGGAAATCGCCGGCGCCGCGCTCGTAGTAGTCCTCCATCCGGTCGAGGAAGGCGTTGATCCGGCCGATCGCGCCGGTCCACTCGAACGGCCCCCAGATGTCGTCGCCATAGTATTTCGAGAGGTGCCGCAGCAGCGCCTCGGCGTTGAGCGGAATGCCGCCGAGCGGCCAGTGGGGAAAGCGGTATTCCGGCAGCTCCATCATTCGGGCGAGCAGCGTGCTGTAGCACTGCTGCGTCTGGGCCGCGCCCACCGACATGAAACCCTGTGAGACGGAATCCCCTATCGTGACCAATCGCGCCATCGCCCCCTCCGACGATTCCCTTCGACTGTGCTGTGGAGTCTGGAGGAGGAGGCGAAACGAGTCGACGGCGGGTGTGGTGAGTTATCCCACGTCGAACAGCCGTCCGCGGCCGGCGTTCGCGTCGTTCACGCCGGCCTTGCGCAGGCAGTCCCAGATCATCGCCTGGTTCGAGACGACGACCGGCTTGCCAAGATCGCGCTCCAGCGGTTCGACGATGCCGGTGGAGCGCAGGGCGCCGCAGCTGAAGAACAGGCCGTCGGCCTCGGGATGGCGGGCGGCGGCCGCGGCCGCGTACTCAGCCAGGAACTCGGGCGGCAGCCTGACCATGTCGCTGTCCTTCTCCAGCTCAAGCCCGTAGAGGCCCTGAACGGCGAAGCCGCGCGCCTCGAGGTAGGCGATCTCGGCGTCGTTGACCGCTTTCACATACGGCGTGCAGACCACCGGTCGCCGGATCTGAAGCGCTTCGAGCGCGGCGATGACCCCGGTGATGATGGACGTCGGGAAGGCTCGTGGCTGGCCCTTGCGGAGCTCCGCGAACACCCGATCCTCGCCGATCACCAGGCTGCCCGACGTGCAGGCGTAACAGACCACGTCGAGCGAGCCGTCCGGCAGCAGCAGGGCGGCGGCATCGGCGAGGAGGTCGGCCTGCGCGGCCAGGGTCTCGACGGTGATCAGGTCCGGGATGGCGAGCCGGGAAACGTGGACACCCACGCCCTCGGGGCGCAGCGCCATCACCTCGTCCTGCACGGTCTGCTCGGTGGCAAGCAGCAGGTAGCCGATCTTGGCCCGCCAGTGCGCGCCGCGATCGAAGCGGGCGGCGGGCAGGGGCGGGATCTTGGCGTCCAGCAGGCTCATGCGGACAGTGTGCGCGCGACGGCCCGGGCTGTCATCCACGCCGTGGCGGCGCTAGGATGCGACGATGAACAAGGCATTCGTGAAAGAAGACGATGGCGGGCTCGACGGCTGGGACGAGACCGACGAGGTGCATGACGACGCCGAGGAGGCGCTCGACGCCCAGATGGGGCGCAACCTGATCACGCCAGCGGGGCTGGATGCCTTGCGGGCGGAGTTGAAGCAGCTGCGCACCGTCGAACGGCCGAAGGTGGTCGAGGTGGTGTCCTGGGCGGCGGGCAACGGAGACCGCTCGGAGAACGGCGACTACATCTACGGCAAGAAACGGCTGCGGGAGATCGACCGGCGCATGCGTTATCTCTCCAAGCGCATCGACACCGCCGAGCCGGTGGACCCGGCGCTCCAGAAGCATTTGGACAAGGTGTTCTTCGGCGCAACGGTGACCTATGCCGAACTGCATGACGACGGCACGGAGAGCGAGCACACGATCCGCATCGTCGGCGTCGACGAGGCGGATACCGAGGCCGGCGGGGTGAGCTGGATCTCGCCGATCGCCAAGGCGTTGATGAAGGCCGAGATCGGCGACGCGGTCACGGTGCACGCGCCCCAGGGGCCGAAGGAGATCGAAGTGCTGGCCATCCGCTACGGAGCGGATTAGGCCACGCGCAACCCCGCCGAGAGGGAACTGGCATGCGCCTCAAAGCGATCGCAATGGTTCTCGCCGCCCTGGTGGTAATCGCGGCGCCGGCGCGGGCGGCCGATCCGGGCGAGGTGCTCGAGCGCAACCTCTACAAGACGGTGACGTACGAGGTCCTGACCAACGGCTTCGATGCGGTGATGTACGGCCTGGTGCTCGGCGGGTCGGCGGCGAGCGCGCCACTCTTCGTCGGCGTGAACGCGACGCTGGCGGCGGCCTCGTACTACGCCCACGAGACCGCCTGGGATCTCGGGTTCGACGAGCCGGCGCCGTTCGGCGACTGGACCCTTGCCGTGCGGACCGCGACCTACCGGGTGGTCAGCTCGACGAAGACCTATGCGCTTGCCCTGGTGTTCACCGGCGATCCGGTCGCGGCCACCAGCTTCGCCGTCGTCGGCGCCATCGGCGACGTCTCGATCTATCTGCTGAACGACATCGCCTGGGACCGCTACTGGCCGCTCACCGTCGAGCCGGCGGCGCCGACGATCCTGGTCGGCGGGTGATCGCGGTCAGTCCTCACGCCACCAGGTGTCGTTCTTCGGCAGGAAACGCGGCAGGCCCGCGAGGATGCGCTCGGGGTAGTCGGGCCAGTCGGGCAGGATCAGGTTGGCGAGTCCCATATCCTCGGTGACGATCGCCCGCAGGGTCGGCGCGTCCAGCACGGCATCGCCGCCGGACCGACGCAGGGCGTGGCGTAGGATCTCCACCTCCTGGGTCCAGAAGTACACCGCCTCGGGACGCACGATCTCCACCATGGCCCGCACATCGGCGACCCGGTCGGTACCGACCAGCGGCTGCCAGATATCGATTTGCAGGACGTCCACCGGCTCCGTGGGCGTCCAGGCGCGGGCGTCACCCTCGATGATCTCGATCTTCGACCGGGCTGCCTCGGGCAAGGTGTCGAAGGTCCCCATGCGCGCGTTCAGCTCGATGATGCGGGGATCGAACTCGACGACAGTGACCTTGTCCACGCCGTCGCGCACGGCCGCGTTGGCGGCGGCCCAACCCATGCCGAGGCCGAAGATCACGGTATGGCCGCGCGACGCGCGGATGCCGATCACCTGGCTCTCAAGTTCGAGCGGCGTCATCGACATCCAGGACTGGGTTCCCCGGTCCTCGGTCGGCCCGGTCAGAACCACCATCCCCCGCATCGGCATGAATCCGGAAAAGTAACCGTTCATGCCGATGCTGAGCCGAATGTCGATGCGCCAGGGGCCGTTCTCGAGTTGGCGATAGGTCGGATAGATCAGATCCGAACCCAGGATCTCCGCCGCGGGGCCGAGCAGCAGGCCGGCATCGACGGATGCGGACTGGATCGGGGGTGGCTGCATCCGTCTCTCCCATGCGCGACATCCGGGTAACCCTTGTTCCACGGGCATCCGCGAACGGCAACACTCCCATTCGCTCCGGCGCATTGACCGCGCGGTTCGCTGCCAGCCACCATGGCGACCATTCGACACGGAACCGAAGAGGCGTGAGCCATGGCGGCACGGAAAAAGGCGGTGGTGGTCGGCGCGCTCGGGGTCATCGGGCGCAAGCTGATCGAGGACCTGGCGCGGCGCGGCGGATGGGACATCATCGGCCTGTCCCGCCGCAAGCCCGACTTCGACAGCCCCGCCGATTTCATCTCGGTCGACCTGCTCGACCGGGCGGATGCCGAGGCCAAGCTCGGCGGGCTCTCCGACGTCACGCATATCTTCTACAGCGCCTTCCAGGCACGCCCGAGCTGGTCCGAACATTCGGCGCCGAACCTGGCCATGCTGGTCAATTCGGTCGAGCCGATCGCGGCCGCCTCGCCGGTGCTGGAGCACGTCCACCTGATCGAGGGCAACAAGTGGTACGGCTCCCATCTCGGCCCGTTCAAGACGCCGGCGCGCGAGGACGACCCGCCGCACATGCTGCCGAACTTCTACTACGATCAGGAGATGTGGCTGCGGGCGGCGCAACAGGGCAAGTCCTGGACCTGGAGCGCCCTGCGCCCGCAGACCGTGTGCGGCTTCGCGCTCGGCAATCCGATGAACATCACCACCTGCATCGCGGTCTACGCGACGATCTCCAAGGAACTCGGCCTGCCGCTGCGCTTTCCCGGCAAACCCGGCGCGTGGGAGGCAGTCTATCAGGTCTGCGACAACCAGCACCTGGCCAACGCCATGGTGTGGTGCGGCACCGATCCGAACGCGGCCAACAACGTGTTCAACATCACCAACGGCGATTTCTTCCGCTGGAAGAACGTCTGGGGCCAGTTCGCAAAGTTCTTCGACATGGAGGTCGGCGACGTGCAGACCATCTCGCTGACGGAGTTAATGGCCGACAAGGAGCCGCTCTGGAACAGCATCGTCGAAAAGCACGGTCTGCAGAAAATCCCCTACCGCGACATTGCCGCCTGGCCGTTCGCCGACTACGTGTTTGGGACTGACTGGGACGTGATGACGGACACACTGAAGCTGCGCCTGCACGGCTTCCACGATTGCCTGCGCAGCGATGAGATGTTCCTGCGGATCTTCCAGGAGTTCCGCGACATGAAGGTGATTACCTAGACATCGGGGTTGGCTGACGTGAGGGCACGGCGGTGGCGACAGCTAGGGCGGGACGCGCGGCTGCTCGTCGCCGCCGCGAGCCTGCTGCTGGCTTTGGCCTTCCCGGTCCGGGCCGACGCGCCCGGCGACCTGCTCGACGAGATCAACGCTTATCGCCAGGAACTCGCGCTGCCGCGGGTCGTCGACAGCCCGGCCCTATCCGCGGTTGCCAGGGCCCATGTCGCGGACATGGCGGCGAAGGGATATGTCGGGTACGAGGCACCGGACGGTCCCGATCTCTCCGCGCGTCTGCGCGCGGCCGGCTACGAGCCGGAAAGGGTCGGACGGTTGATGATGGTCGGCGCGCATGCCGCGAGCTTCGTGGCGCGACGCCTCTTCTCCTCGGGCGAACTGCGGGAGGCGATCCGCTCCGACGCCCGGTTCGAGATCGGGATCGCGCACACCGATACGCCGTTCACGGTGCGCGACGGCAGGCTGGCGACTGAAATCTGGTCGGTGCTGATCGCGCAGAAACCACCGGAGCCACTCGCCGATCCGATCGACGATCTTCTTAACGAGATCAACCGGGCGCGGGCGCGCAAGCGGGTGCCGCCGGTGCGGCTCAACGCCGACCTGTCCCTCGCCGCCGCGGCCCATGCCGAGGACATGATCCGGCGCGGCTACTTCGAGCACCGGAGTCCGGATGGCGAAGGGCCGGGTGAGCGGGTCGAGCGCACGCCTTACGACTACCTGGCCTATGCCGAGAACCTGGCGGCGGGCCAGGACTCGCCGGCGGCCGCCGTGGACGGCTGGGACAAGAGCCCGGGGCACGCCCGCAACATGTATGACCCGACGTTCGAGGATGTCGGCCTGGCCTATCGCTACGGCCCGATCCGCCAGGGCTCGACGGTCATGTACCACGTCTGGGTGTCGGTCTATGGCAAACCGCTCGGCCCGGCCCTGGGGACGGCCGACGCGGTCGTCGATCTCTGGGAGGCGGTGAACGACCTGCGTCGTGCGAGCGGCGCCGGCTCGCTTCGCCTCGACACGTCCCTCACCCAAGCGGCCGAGGCCATGGCGGACGACATGATCCGGCGCGGGTATCTGAGCCCGGACGCTCCCCGGGGCGGTCCCAGTCTGCGGGAGCGGGTCGACGCGACCGCGTACCAGTTCCAGACGGTCAACGCGCTGATCCTGGCGGGCCAGCCGGCGGCCGATGCGGTGGTCAGCGAGATCGGCAGCGGCAACCGGGGACGGGAGCTGCGCCGCGCACGGTACGACGATACCGGCATCGCCTACCGGTACGGCCCGGTCTGGGTGGACGGCAAGGACTACCACCATCTTTGGGTCGTGCTGCTGGGGCAGCCGCGATGAGGTGACAGGTCGCTGCCGCGGTCGTAGCCTTGACCGGACCATCCGGAGGCCAGCATGAGCGATACCCCCTTCACCCTCGCCGGGCTCGACCATGTCGTCCTGCGCGCCCGTGACATCGACGCGATGCTGAAATTCTATCGCGACGTGCTCGGCCTCCGCGTCGCCAAGCACAATGAACCTCTGGGGCTCTGGCATCTGGACGCCGGCGGCTCGATGATCGATCTGGTCGACATCAACGGCACGCTGGGCGCCGCGGGGGGACCACCGCCGGGCGACGCGCCGAATGTCGATCACGTCGCCATCAAGGTCGCCGATTTCGACGAATCCGCGATCCGCGCCCATCTGACGGCCCACGGGGTCGAGAGCCAGGAGGCGAAGACCCGGTTCGGCGCGCGGGGCGATGGGCCGTCGATCTATTTGCGCGACCCCGACGGCAACGGGGTCGAACTGACGGGAGTGGCGCCGTGAAGGTCGCGGCGCTCGAGACCATCCGGCTCGACGAGTTTCCCAACCTGCTCTGGGTGCATGTTGAGACCGACGAGGGGATCACCGGGCTCGGTGAGACCTTCTACGGCGCGGAGTCGGCGGAGGCGCATGTGCACGCCATCATCGCGCCGTACCTGCTGGGCAAGGATCCCCTGCGCATCGAGCGCCATCACGCCAACCTGATCGGCTATGTCGGCTTCAACGGCGCCGGCGCCGAGCAGCGCGGGCGCTCCGCCGTCGACATCGCGTTGTGGGATCTGTGGGGCCAGGCCACCGGGCAGCCGATCCATCAGCTTCTCGGCGGCGCCACCCGCGACGACATCCGCGTCTACAACACCTGCGCGGGATACCAGTACGTCCGGAACAAGCCGGTCCAGGGCACGGAGAACTTCGGCCTCGGCGCGGCGGAAGGCCCTTACGAGGACCTCGAGGCCTTCCTGAACCGCGCCGACGAGTTGGCCCACTCGCTCCTCGAGATGGGCATCGACGCGATGAAGATCTGGCCCTTCGATTACGCCGCCGAGGCGAGCCAGGGGCACCATATCTCCGCCGCCGACCTGAAGAAGGGGCTGGAGCCGTTCGAGAGGATCCGGGCCGCCGTCGGCGACCGCATGGAGATCATGTGCGAGCTGCATTCCATGTGGAACCGGCCGAGCGCGGTGAAGATCGCACGGGCGCTGGAGGATATCGAGCCGGCCTGGGTCGAGGATCCGGTGTTCATGGACCACCTGGACTCGCTCGGCGAGGTCGCCCGGTCGACCACGGCGCCGATCGCGGTTGGCGAGACCCGCGGCGGCAAGGCGGATTTCCGCTACCTGGTCGAACTCGATGCGTTGAGCACCATCATCGCCGACCTGACCTGGTGCGGCGGGCTGACGGAAGGGCGCAAGATCGCCACCCTTTGCGACACCTGGCACGTGCCGGTGGCGTTCCACGACTGCACCGGCCCGGTCGCGCTGACCGCCTCGACGCATCTGGCGCTGCATGCCCGAAACTGCTTCATCCAGGAGATGGTGCGGGCGTTCTACTACGGCTGGTACGGCGAACTGGTGACCGAGCTTCCACCCGTCGAGGGCGGCCGGATCCGCGCGCCGGAGGGGCCGGGGCTCGGGCTGGCCCTGTTGCCGGATGTCCGCAACCGGTCGGACGCGCACGTGCGACGCTCGGTGCTGTAGGACGCCCGGATCAGCCCTGCGACACCTGGCTGGGCACTTCCGCTGACAGTTTGGCGGTCCGTTCCAACGGGAAGGTGACCGTTACGGTCGTGCCGACATCGACCTCGCTCTCCAGGTCGATGGCGCCGTCATGGGCCTCGACCAGGTTGCGGGTGATGTAGAGGCCCAGCCCGGTGCCGTCATGGCGCCGCGCATGCGCGTTCTCCAGCTGCTCGAACGGCCGGAACACCACTTCCTGGCGGTCCGCCGGAATGCCGATGCCGGTATCCGTGACGGTCAGGCGCACCCGACCGCGCTCGTCGGTGGCGTAGCGCATCCGCACGCGCCCCTGCGACGGCGTGAACTTGATGGCGTTGGAGACCAGGTTGAGGATGATCTGCTTAACCGCCCGGCGGTCGGCGCGCAGGCCGGTCGGCGCGCTTTCGGATTCGATCGCCAGATCCACGTCCTTGTCGTCGGCGCGAACCCTCAGCATCCGCGCGCATTCGCGCATCAGCTCCATGAGACTGAACTCGCTCTCCTCGATCTCCAGGCGGCCGGCCTCGATCCGCGAGACGTCGAGCAGGTCGTTGATCAGGGCGAGCAGGTGGGTGCCCGACTCGTTGATGTGCTCCGCGTAGCGCATGTAGGTTTCGACGGCGTCGCCGAGGACCCGATTGCGTATCACGTCCGAGAATCCGATGATGGCGTTGAGCGGCGTGCGCAGCTCATGGCTCATCACCGCCAGGAATTCCATCTTCGCGCGGTTGGCGATCTCGGCCTCGGCCACGGCGCGGCGCATCGCCGCCTCGCGCTCCTTGGACTCGGTGATGTCCAGCACGGTGTGCAACAGCCAACCGTCGGAGGTCCGGAACTCGCTGACCTTCAGCCAACGGTCGCCGCGGACCAGCTCGAAGCTGGAGGGCGCGCCCTTGCGCATCTCCATGCGCTCGGTGATCCATGCGTCCTCGCGCCCCACGGCCTCCGGAATCAGGCCGCTGTTCACCGAGGCACGAATGTAGTCGGCGAAGGACACGCCCCCGCGCAGGCTGGTCTCGGCGCCGGGGGAGAGTGTCTGATAGGCGCTGTTGTAGAGGCGAAGACGGTCTTCGCGATCCCAGAACGAGATGCCTTCCTCTCGCGCCTCGATGGCGCTCAGGAAGCGGCGTTGGGTCTCGGTCGCCTCGCGCTCCGCCTGGACCAGGGCGCTGACGTCGCGCCCGACCCCGCGATATCCGATGAACCGTCCATCCTCGGCGAAGACCGGATCGCCGTCGATCTCGACAAAGCGGGAGTCGCCGCCCGGGCGCTGGAACCGCAGGCGCAGGTTGCGGATCGGGGCGTGTCGGGCCTGCTGCTGTTCGTGGGCGGCGAAGGCGAGGTGGTCGAGCGCGTCCGGCGTCAGTTCGCGGCGGGTCTTGCCGAGGCATTCCGCCGGGCTGACGCCCAGAATCCCCTCGATCGAGTCCGACACGTAGGTGAAGCGCAACGCCGCGTCCTGTTCCCAGGTCCAGTCGGAGGAAACGGCGATGAAGGATCGCATTCGGTCGAGTTCTTCAGACGGATCGATCCGGGCGTTCTCGAGCCGGAGGGTTTGTCGCCAAAAGGCGATGGCCACGCCAATCGCGGCAATCGCCACGGTACTGGCGGCCCAAAACTCGATGCCGGTCTCCAACCACCCCCTCCTGCCCGCGGCCTCTCGTCCGTGCCGACGGTCCCGACGACGGCGGTGACCAGGGCCAAGGCGATGGTAACCGGGTGAACCGCGTTCGGCCAACGTTCTCTTTTCGGCGGCTGGGACGCTCAGACACCGGGCCCGCCAACGGTGGCAAGCATCTCTAGGCGCTCGGGGATATCGCTGATCTGGATGTCGGCGCGGAGCCGCACGCCAAGGTCCCCGGCGATCGTGGCCACCTCGCGACTGCGTTCCGCCATGGCGCGGGCCCAAAGATCGTCGATCCGCTTGGGCAGCGCCGACCCGACCGGCCCGGGACCGTCGACCACGAAGGTGCTGAGGGCGCGCCTGGTCTCGGCCAGAACGCCGTCGAGCACCGGCGGTCGGAGCCCCGATGCCCGCACGCAGGGTTTGGCGAGCAGGGTCGCGATACGGTGCCGGGTGGATCGCGGATCGGGGGCCTCGGCGGATCGGGCCTCGGCGAAGGCCGCGAAGGCCTCGGCGAGGATCCGGCGGATCAGCAGATGGTCCGACAGCCCGACCCCGTAGCGCACCGCCATACGCCGATGCGCCGGTGTCAGGAACGGCTCCAGGGGGCAGGTTGGGCGGCTGGTTACCGAATTCTCCGTGCCGGCATCGCCGCCGGGCTGGCCGGTCAGGGCCGCGAGCGCGTCGACGATCAGGGCCTTGGGGCCGGCGCAGACCTCGTCGCGGCCGATCAGCAGGCGGTGACGCTCAAGATATTCCCACAGCGGCTCCGGAGCGATCTCGGGCAGATCCCGGGCGTGATAGGTCAGATGATCGGTGACGGTGTTCAGCCCACGAGCGAGCTTGTACAGAACTGCTGCCAGGGGCGGCACGGCGCCGGTGGCGGTGCCGTGGAACAGCACGAGAAACTCCGGCAGCGACCCGAGCACACGGGTCAGTCGCCGCAGCCGGGTGAGCGGCGCGGTGGCGTCGCCGTACAGACACCGGTTGTCACGCTCGAGCACGCGAATGGCCGCGAGGCTCTCGTGCCAATGGGTGCGCATCTGACGCAGCGCGTCGACGTTCATCTCGCCGCCGAACCGGGCGTCGCGGTACGGGCAGCGGCGCATGTCGAACGACGCGCCGCCCAGGTCGCTGGCGCCGCGCTCGGCCAGCAACCGACCCTCGGCGTCCCGGTAGTCGCCGATCGATCGCAGGGTCTGTTGGTCCGTCACGTCCATGGTTCACTCGGCCGTACTCGCTCTGGCGGACCGGACCATACTGCGCTTGACCGTCCAGGAATACCGGCGCTCGTCTCCGATGACGTCGGTGGCGACGCCCAGGAGCTTACCCGGAGGCCTGTCCGGCCCGATGCGTACGACCCAGCCACCGGGCGCCACGGTCGCGGTTGATCAGCCGCTATCTCGAGGCGATGGACCAAGCGACCGATGGAGCGTCGTGCCCCAGATGGCGCTTCAGTTGGTTTCGGTATTCTTGTGAGGATTTTGGTGGAGCCGAGGAGGATCGAACTCCCGACCTTCGCATTGCGAACGCGACGCTCTCCCAGCTGAGCTACGGCCCCACCGAACTGGGACGGGGGCGGACCCCCGTTCGAAGTGCGCGGAACATATAAACTTCGTCCCGGCAATTCAAGAACGAGATTGCGCCGCCCGCCAATCGGCTGGCCATCCCGGCCACCACCCCCGGTCACCATCCCGGCCGCAACGCTCCTCCGGCGCCGGCCGGGCGTTCCGGCGGCCTTGTTCCGGCGCCGCCGCGTCGCTACCTTCGGGGCGAACGCAACAACGGGTTTCGGCAATGAACGCGGTCATCGAACTCATCGCCCAGGTCGTCCATCTTCTGACGATCGGCCTGTTCGTCTATATCGTCATCGACCTGCTGGTGAAGTTCGGCGTCGTCAACCCGTACAACCAGGTAGTTCAGATCGTCATGAACTTCCTGTCGCGGCTGTTCGAGCCGATGCTGCGGCCGATCCGAAACCTGCTGCCCGATCTCGGTGGCATCGACATTTCCCCGGTGGTCCTGGTGCTGGCCCTGCAGTTCGTGGTGCGCCTGCTGACCGAGATTGCCTACGGCCGCTGACGGCGGAAAACGACGGCGCCGTCAGGGCGCGGGTCGGCCATGTCGCCAGTCGCCGTTAGCCGGCTCTCGCCAACACCTCATCGACGAAGGCGGGCACGATCTCGGTGGCGGGACCGTGGCGGGCCTCGGCGAAGGCGGTGACGCCGCTGGACGGTTCCAGGTTCAGTTCCACCGTGTGGGCGCCGGCCACCATTCGTGCCTCCTGGACGAAGCCGGCTGCCGGATAGACATTGCCGGAGGTGCCGATCGACACGAACAGGTCGCAGCGCGCCAGCGCGGCATAGATTCGCTCCATCTCGTACGGCATCTCGCCGAACCACACCACGTCCGGCCGCATGCCGCCGGCGCTGCCGCAGCGCGGGCACTGGGTCTCCAGCGACAGCGTGTCGCGCCAGGGGTGGACGGCGTCGCAATGGCCGCACAGCGCCTTCAGCATCTCGCCGTGCATGTGGATCAGGTTGATCGAGCCGCCGCGTTCGTGCAGGTCGTCGATGTTCTGGGTGACCAGCAGGGTCGCCCCCGGCCAGTCGCGTTCAAGGCGGGCGAGGGCGGCATGGGCGGCGTTGGGCCGTACCGCCGCATCCAGCAGGCTCTGTCGCCGGGCGTTGTAGAAGTCATGCACCTTCACCGGGTCGCGGGCGAAGGCCTCCGGGGTGGCGACCTCCTCGATGCTGACCTTGGACCAGATCCCGTCGGCGTCGCGAAAGGTGTCCAGCCCGGACTCCTTGGAGATGCCGGCGCCGGTCAGGATGACGATCGAGGCGTCGGGGGTCAGGGTCTCTGGCAGCGGCATCGCGGTGTCCGGCGGTGAGAAGCGGAGGAACCCTAGCAGATGTCGCCGGACTCCTCCGAGTCCACCGTTTCCCAGGTTTCGGCGTCCCCGTCGCCCGGCCAGCCGGTGCTGTCCGCGTCGGGCAGGGTGTCGAGGGGGAACCGGTGCAGCGGCTCGTAACGGACGCCGTCGCCGCGCGGGCGGCTGCGGAACAGGGTGACGGCATCGACCGTGACCGGCGCCAGCGCCGGCGGCGGCGCGGTCTCGAGCCAATGGCCGACCCGCGCAGGCTCGATGCTCCTGGCGAACCGGGCGAGGGTGATGTGCGGCGTGAACCGCCGGCTCTCGGGTGCGATGCCCGCGCCGCGCAGCAGGGCCTCGACCCGTCGCTGCAGGGTGCAGAGGGCTGGCGTCGCGGCGACCGCGACATACAGCACCGCCGGCTTGCCGCGCCGCTCGAAATGGCCGTAGCCGCCCGGGATCACCGTGACCGCCGGTCCGTCCAGCAGATCGAGCGCATCCACCACTTCGCCCGTCACCGCCGAGTCGGCCTCGCCGATGAAGCGAAGGGTCAGGTGTAGGTCGTCGATGTCGTGCCAGCGCGCCTCGGGCAGGCCGACCTGCAGGTCGGCGAGCGAGTCCTTGACCGCTTCGGGCAGGTCGAGAGCGACGAACAGGCGGGCCATGCCGCGAGTCTACGCCGTCACGGTCCCGGGTTGGAGATCCGCCGCTGCACGTCCTCGATCGCGGTCAGCACGTCCTCGGACAGGGTGACCTCCAGGCTGGCGATGTTGTTCTCCAGCTGGGCGATCGTCGTGGCGCCGATGATGTTGGCGGTCATGAAGCGCCGGGTGTTGACGAAGGCGAGCGCCATCTGCGCCGGGTCGAGGCCATGATCGCGCGCGATCTGGATGTACTCGGCATTGGCGGCCTGTGCCGCATCGTTCGAGTAGCGGCTGAAATTGCTGGAGAACAGGGTCATGCGCGCGCCCTCGGGCCGGGCGCCGTCCTGGTACTTACCGGTGAGCCAGCCGGAGGCCAGCGGCGAGTAGGCGAGCAGACCAATATCCTCGCGGATCGCCACCTCGGCGCAGCCGACCTCGAAGGACCGGTTCAGCAGGCTGTAGGGGTTCTGCACCGAGGCGACCCGGGGCAGGCCGTGCTCCTCGGCGATGCGGGCGAAGGTCATCATGCCCCAGGGCGTCTCGTTGGACAGGCCGACATGGCGGATCTTGCCGGCCTTCACGAGCGTGTCGAGGGTGAAGAGCTGCTCGGCGATCGGGGTGGTCACCTCGTCGTCGTCATGGACGTAGCCGAGCTTGCCGAAGGAATTCACCGAGCGCTCCGGCCAATGCAGCTGGTAGAGGTCGATGTAGTCGGTCCGCAGGCGCTTCAGGCTGTCATCGACCGCCTGGGTGAGGTTCTTGGCGTCGAATTTCGGCGCGCCGTCGCGGACGTGGCGGAAGCGCTCGCCGGGCCCGACCGCCTTGGTCGCCAGGATCACCTTGTCGCGGTTCCCCCGCGCGGCGAACCAGGTGCCGATGATCTCCTCGGTGCGCCCGTAGGTCTCGGGCCGCGGCGGCACCGAGTACATTTCGGCGGTGTCGAAGAAGTTGATCCCGCGCTCCAGCGCCAGGTCCATCTGCGCGTGGCCCTCGGCCTCGGTGTTCTGCTGGCCGTAGGTCATGGTGCCGAGACAGATCAGGCTGACGTCGAGGCCGGTCCGGCCGAGCGGTCGGTACTGCATGCGATGGAGCTCCCTGGGAGGCGGATAGGCGGACCCGGGGGTGATATCCGACCCGGCGTCGGGCGGCAACCGGGGTTGGCGCGATTGGGTGGTGACAACCCGGCCCGCGCCGCCTACCCTCGCGCCATGACCCACGCGTTCGCCGGCTTCTGGTTTTATTTTTATGGCTTTCCGCAGCCGGCGGAGGCAGGGGTGCGCGCGACCTAGAGACAGCAGACAGCGCCGCAATCATCCCGCAAGCCGCCGGCCCTCCCGGCGGCTTTTTCGATGTCGCCGGCGGGCCTCCACCCGGAGGACCACCCGATGACCATCGCAACCGTGCCCGCCCACCCGCAATGCGCCTCCCACCGCTCCGACGGGGCGCCCGACCCGCTGGCGGAATCCGACGATCTGCGGATCGCCTCGATCACCGCCCTCAGTCCGCCCGAGGCGGTGGTCGCCGAGACCCCGCGCGAGCCGGAGATCATTCGTCGGGTGCAGACCACCCGCGCCGCCATCGCCGACATCCTGCACGGCCGTGACGACCGGCTCGTGGTGGTGATCGGTCCGTGCTCGATCCACGATCCCGAGGCGGCGCTGGAATACGCCGCCGGCCTCGCGGTTCAGCGCCGGCGGCTGCGGGCGGACCTGGAGATCGTGATGCGGGTCTATTTCGAAAAGCCGCGCACCACCGTCGGCTGGAAGGGCATGATCAACGACCCGGAGCTCGACGGCAGCTTCCAGGTGGAGACCGGGCTGCGCCGAGCCCGCGACCTGCTGCAGCGGATCAATGAGATGGGCCTGCCGGCGGGATGTGAGTTCCTCGACACGAACACCCCGCAATACTTCGCCGATCTGGTGTCCTGGGGAGCGATCGGGGCGCGCACAACCGAGAGCCAGATCCACCGCGAGCTTGCGTCCGGCCTGTCGTGCCCGGTCGGTTTCAAGAACGGGACCGATGGCGGCGTCGGGATCGCTCTGGACGCGGTGCAGGCGGCGGCCCAGCCGCATCATTTCCTCGCGGTGACCAAGGAAGGCAGGGCGGCGATCGCCGCGACGGCGGGCAATCCCGACTGCCACGTGATCCTGCGCGGCGGGCGCGGCGGGCCGAATTACGATGCGGCCAGTGTGGGGTCGGTCTGCGCCGAGGCCGAGGCGGCGGCCCTCCGGCCGGCGGTGATGATCGACGCCAGCCACGCGAACAGCGCCAAGAAGCCGGAGAACCAGCCCAGGGTGATCGATGCCGTGGCCGCCCAGGTCGCCGCTGGCGACCGCCGGATCATGGGCGCGATGGTGGAGAGCTTCCTGCTGCCGGGACGCCAGGAACTGGTGGCGGGCCGGCCGCTGAGATACGGGCAGAGCATCACCGATGGCTGCATCGGCTGGGACACCAGCGTCGCGGTCCTCGACCACCTGGCGGAGGCCGTGGCGCGGCGGCGCCAGGCTCGACCCTAGTTAATGTCGACGGCCCGCTCGTTCAGGCCGACGATCGCCCGCGGCTTGGAGACGTCGTCGGTGACCCCGGCGACGATCTCCGCCAGCCACCTGGCGTTCCCGAGGTTGGGCGCGGACAGAATGTAGACCACCCCGGCATCGCCCTGGTCGGGCGCCGGGATCATCAGCGTGTGCACCACCGCCTCTTTGCCGTTACTGAACCGGTAGACACAGCGGTTCTCCGTCGCGCCGCCGCCATCGAGCAGACGGTCGTAGATCCGCCGCAGATGGCCGGCCCGGTTCGTCGGCAGCATGTCGATCGTCTTCCCCGTGAGCCGCTCGCCGACCATGCGCACCGATTTCTCGCCGCAGCGCACGAACTTGTAGCTGCTCGGCGTGCGGGTCACGACGGTCAGCCACTCGAGGACCTCGTCCTCATTTTCCTCGCGCAGGATCGCGTCGACCGTGTCCGGCCGAAGCGACTTCCGATGCTCGCGATAGACGGTGATGAACCGATCGAACATATCCGAAGGCGGTCCGACCATCGTCTCTCCCCCCGCGTTTCCACCCAGAGCGCCAAGTATTGTCGAAACGGACGGCGCGGGGGAGGGGCACCACACGGGTGGACCGCCTCGGGGTCACCCTCCCGCGGCGCGCGTCACCAGCCGCTCGGCGTAGGGGAGGATCCGTTCGACGATCACGTCCACCCCGGCGCGGTTGGGATGGATGCCGTCCGGCTGGTTCAGGGAGAGGTCGCCTGCCACGCCGTCGAGGAAGAACGGGTAGTAAATGACGTCATGGGCATCGGCGAGGTCGTGGAAGACCTGCGCGAAGGCGTCGCCATATTCCTTGCCCATGTTGGGCGGCGCCAACATGCCGGTGAACAGGACCGGAATGTTCTTTTTCGCGAGGGCGGTCAGGATCGACTGCAGGTTTCGCCGCGTGTCCTCCGGCGGAATCCCCCGCAATCCGTCGTTACCGCCGAGCTCGACGATCGCGGCGTCCGGCTCCTCGGCCAGCGACCAGGCGAGCCGCGCGGCGCCGCCGGCCGTGGTGTCGCCGGACACGCCGGCATTCACCACGTTGACGTCATGCCCCTTGGCGGCCAGCGCCGCTTCAAGTCGGGTCGGAAAGGCGTCGGCGTCGGGCAGCCCGTAGCCCGCCATCAGCGAGTCGCCCAGCCCGAGAATCGTCACCGGCTCGGCCCGAGCCGGGCCTGCCGTGGCCGCGATGAGCAGGCCCAGGCCCAGCAGCGCGCCCATTGCCGCATTGATCCGGCGGCGAACGGGACCATATCGGGCCGATGTAGGCGATCGTTGAGCGCCGGGCCGTTGACTGTTTGAGGATTGCGACACGATGACCTCGTCCACTGGTGAGCCGATCGTCCGCCTCGAGGGCGTCACTCTGAACCTGAGAAGTGCGGCGGGCGAGGTCAATGTCCTTCGCGGAATCGATCTCGAGGTCAGCGCCGGCGAGACCGTCGGCATCGTCGGTCCGTCCGGCGCGGGAAAGTCGACGCTGATGATGGTCACCGCCGGCCTGGAGAACCCCACCAGCGGTAGCGTCGCGGTCGCGGGCACCGAACTGGTCGGCCTCGACGAGGACACCCTGGCCAGGTTCCGCCGCGACAAGGTGGGCATCGTGTTCCAGGCGTTCCGTCTGGTGCCGACGATGACGGCGCTCGAGAACGTGGCCGTGCCGCTGGAACTCGCCGGCCGCGACGACGCTTTCGAGGCGGCGGCCGACGCCCTCGGCCGCGTCGGACTGTCCCACCGTCTCGAGCATTATCCCGAGCAGCTTTCCGGCGGTGAGCAGCAACGCGTCGCCATCGCCCGCGCCTTCGTCGCCCGGCCGCGGCTGCTGCTGGCGGACGAGCCGACCGGCAACCTCGACGGCGCGACCGGCGACCAGATCATCGACCTGCTGTTCGGGCTGGCCCGGGATGACGGCACGACCTTGATGCTGATCACCCACGACATGGCGCTTGCCGCGCGCTGCGGCCGGATGGTGCGGGTCGCCGACGGCCGGGTGGTCGAGGATGGCGCCACCGACCGGGCGCACACGGATCAGGCTGCGGAGTAGACGATGCGCACCGGACCGCTTGCCCTGCGCCTGGCCCGCCGCGAACTGCGGACCGGGCTGAAGGGATTTCGCATCTTCCTCGCCTGTCTCGCGCTCGGGGTGGCGGCGATCGCGGCCGTCGGCTCGGTGTCCTCCGCCATGCTGTCCGGCCTCGAGGGCGACGCGCGGCAGATTCTCGGCGGCGACGTGGCCTTGCGCATCGTCCACCGCCCGGCCGAGCCCGAGGCACTGACGTATCTCAACGAGTCCGGCGACGTCTCGACGGTGGTGTCGATGCGCGCCATGGCCCGGGCGGAATACGGCGGCAGCAACTCGCTGGTCGAGCTCAAGGCGGTCGATGACGTCTACCCCCTGGTCGGCGCCCTGGCGCTTGACCGCGACCTGAGCCTGGACTCGGCCCTGGCGCCGAGAGATGGGATTCACGGCGCCGTCGCCGAGGAGAGCCTGGCCCGGCGTCTCGGCATCGCGGTCGGCGAGCGGATGCGTCTCGGCGAATCGGTCGTCGAGCTGCGGGCGCTGATCACCGAGGAGCCGGACCGGCTGGTGAACTTCGCCAGCTTCGGCCCGCGTCTGATGGTCTCCGAGGCGGCGATCGCCGAGACCGGCCTGGTCCAGGTCGGCTCGCTGGTGCGTCACTACTACCGGGTCGTCCTGCCCGCCGGCACCGACCGCGCCGCGTGGATCGCCGGCCTGGAGGAGCGCTTTCCCGACGCCGGCTGGCGCGTGAGTTCGCTGGAGAACGCGACCCCCGGCTACGACACGTTCGTCAACCGCGTCACCCTGTTCCTGACCCTCGTCGGGTTGACCGCGCTGCTGGTCGGCGGCGTCGGCGTCGCGATGGCGGTGCGCAGCTACCTGGACGGCAAGACCGAGACGGTGGCGACCCTGAAGTGCCTCGGCGCGCCGAGCGCGCTGGTGTTCCAGACCTATCTGCTGGTCGTGGTCATCCTGGCGGCGGTCGGCACGGTGATCGGGCTCGTGGTCGGGGCGTTCGCGCCGGTGCTCGCGGCCAAGCTGGCCGCACCGTTGCTGCCGTTCACGGTGCCGGTCGCGGTCTACCCGGCGCCCTTGGCGCTGGCGGCGCTGTTCGGGGTGCTGACGGCCGTCGCGTTTTCGCTGTGGTCGCTGGGCCGGGCCTGTGAGGTCAAGGCGGCGCAGCTCTTCCGGTCCGCCATCTCGCCCTTGGGTGGACGCCCGCGCCTGCCCTATCTGCTCGCCCTGGCGGCGTCGATTGCCGGCCTCTGCGGTCTGGCGATCCTGACGGCGACTGATCCCTGGCTGGCGACGTGGTTCATCGTCGGGGCCAGCGGCGCGGTGGCGCTTTTCATCGCGGCGTCCTGGCTGATCATGGCCGGCGCGCGCCGGGCCGGCCGGCCGCGGGATCCGGAATTACGGATGGCGCTGGCCAATTTGCATCGGCCGGGCGCGCCGACCCCGGGCGTCGTCCTCGCCCTGGGGCTTGGGCTGACCGTGCTGGTCACCATCGCCGTGATCCAGGCGAACCTGTCGCGGCAGGTCGACGAGCGCATTCCCGAAGTCGCGCCCGCGTACTTCTTCATCGATATCCAGCCGCATCAGAAGGAACAGTTCCTCGAGATCCTGGCCGGTATCGACAGCGTCGGCGAGGTCCAGACCACGCCGATGGTCCGGGGCCGGATCACGGAGATCAACGGCGTCCCCGTTGAGAAGGCGGTGGTCGCGCCAGATGTGGCCTGGGCGCTGCGCGGCGATCGGGGGCTGACCTATTCGGCGAACCCGCCAGAGAACTCGCAGGTGGTCGTGGGTGAGTGGTGGCCGGCCGACTACGCCGGGCCGCCCCTGGTCTCGTTCGATGTCAACCTCGCGGCAGGATTCGGCGTCGGGATCGGCGACACCCTGACGCTCAATATCCTCGGGCGCCCGATCACCGTCGAGATCGGCAACCTGCGCAAGATCGACTGGGGCTCGCTCGGCATGAACTTCACCTTCGTGTTCGCCCCGGGCACGCTGGAGGCCGCGCCGCACAGCGTGATCGCGACGGTCCATGTCGACGATCCGGCGCTGGAGGCGACGGTGCAGCAGGCGGTGACGGATGTGCTGCCCAACGTCACGGCGATCCGCGTCAAGGACGCGCTTGAGGGGGCCAACCGAATTCTGTCGGCCGTGGCGATCGCCGTGCGGTCGACGGCGGCGGTGACCTTGATCGCCGGCACGCTCGTGCTCGCCGGGGCCGTCGCCGCCGGCCATGCGCGGCGGGTGCGCGATGCGGTCATCCTGAAGGTTCTCGGCGCCACGCGGGGCCGGATCGTCAAGACCTACCTGCTGGAATACGGGCTGCTCGGCCTCAGCACGGCGGTCATCGCGTCGGTCGTCGGCTCCATCGCCGCGGCGGCGGTGGTCATCGAGGTCATGCAGGGCGATTTCGTTCTGCCGCCCGATGTTCTGGCGGTCACCGCGCTGCTCGCCATGGGGATCACGATCTCGTTCGGTTTCGTCGGAACATGGCGCGCGCTGGGCCAACGGCCGGCCCCGATGCTTAGAAACGAATAGTACCTCCGTATTCAGCGAGGTTTTAACCGGATTTTAGTTTTCTCCGCCGCACCCTGCTTTCCTGAGTATTGGTCATCAGGTGGGGCATGGGCGAGAGAATGGCGTTAACGGCGACTCCGTTCACGGACCTCGTTAAGGACTGGAGCGACGTCCGGGCACTGATCGCGCCGCTGGACCAGCCGGTCTTGGTCGTGGCGCCGGACGCGGCGGGGATTACCTGCGTCGCCGTCAATGCGCGGGCGCGGGATTTGCTGGCGATCGCCGGGGTCGACCCCAGCGGTCGACCGATCGAGCGCGGTCTGATCAAGGACATCCAGCCCGCGATCAAGCCAACCCTCGAGGCCTTGAGCGACGGGGACGAGCGGTCGATCCGCATCGTTCTTGAAGGGCTGGACGGGCCCGATATGCTTCTCTCCGTCAGGATCGTCCCGATGTTCGGGGCGGTCGCTTGGTACCTCTCGCAGACGACGGGCGCGGGCGTCGACCGGATCGCCATCGCCGCCGCCGAGCATCGCGCCGACATGGCGGAGAGCCGGTTGCGGGCGCTGCTGTGCTGTGGTCCCGACACGATGGTGGTGTACGACCGCGACGACCGGCTGGTCGCCGCCAACGAGGAATGGCTGTCGGCCATGGGGTTCGCCTCGATGGCCGAGGTGGCCGGCCGCACGGCCTGGGACCTTCTGCTGGAGCGGGTCGACAAGATCGACTACGAGGCCCGCGGGTTCGCGACCAAGGAAGCGTGGTGCGAGTACTGGTTCGCAGAACGGGAGAGCGGCCAGGCCGACGGCATCGTTGTTCCGATGAAGTCGGGACGGGTCCTGCTGTCGCGCACGCGGTTCACCAAGAAGGGCGAGCGGATCGGCAGTGCGACCGACATTACCGAGCTGGAGCGCAACCGCCTGCGCAAGCGTGACGCCGTCGAGGCGATGGGTGGAGCCTTTGCCCTGTTCGACGGCACGCAGACGCTTCGGCTCTGGAACTCCCGTCTCAGGGACCTGCTGCCCGGCGTCGCGCTGAGCGAAGGGCTCTCCTACGCCGAGGTCGCGCGGGCCATGGTCGACTCGGCGTTTTCGGTCACCGCGCGATCGGGCCAGGCGTTGACGGCCGACATGCTGATCGATCGCATTGCGGCGACGGGTGAACGGTTCGAATTCGAGGTCATCGTCGAGACCGGCCGGACGCTCCGGATGCATGAGGATGCGACGCGCGAGGGCGGGCGGGTCCTGATCGGCCATGACATCACCGAGCAGAAGGGTCACCAACTCGCCCTTGAATGCCGGGTGGAGGAACTGGGACGCGCGCGCAAGGAGGCGGAGCACCATGCCACCCGTGCCACGGCGATGGCCAAACTGCTGCACACCGAGAAGGAGCGGGCGGAGTCCGCCAACCGCAGTAAGTCGCAGTTCCTGGCCAATATGAGCCACGAGCTGCGCACCCCGCTGAACGCCATCATCGGCTTCTCCGAAGTGCTGAAGAACGAGACCTTTGGCGCCCTGGGCCATGAGCGGTACCGCGGCTATGTGGACGACATCCATGTGAGCGGCCACCACCTGCTCAGCCTGATCAACGATGTTCTCGACATGGCGAAGATCGAGGCCGGCAAGTATGAGCCGGTGCTGGCGCCGACGTCGCTGGACGCGCTGATCCACGAGGTGAAGCGCATCATCAAGGGGCGCATGGCCGAGGCCGGTCTGACCCTGTTCGTCGACATGCCCGACGACGACCCCGTGGCCGAGTTGGACCGGCGGGCGATCAAGCAGGTGTTGATCAACCTGCTGGCCAACGCGATCCGCTTCACCGAAGCCGGCGGCAGTGTCTCGCTATGCGTCCGGGTCGAGCCGGACGCGGTCGTCCTGGCGGTGCGGGACACCGGCATCGGCATCCCGGAGGCGCATCTCGAGCGGCTGCTGCAGCCGTTCGAACAGATGTCGGACACCACGCGCCGCGGCCAGGAAGGGACCGGTCTCGGACTGTCCCTGTCAAAGGCTCTTGTCGAGGCCCATGGCGGTCGGCTGACGATCGAGAGCGTGGTCGGCGAAGGCACCGAGGTCGTCCTGAGCGTGCCGCAAGTCCCGTCTCTCGCCGAGCCCACCTAGGTCGAGAGTTCAGGGTTCAGAGAATGTTAACGCCGCCACGTCAAAATTCCGGATCATGCGGCGGAGGCCGCTCTGAGGATGACGCGATGGCGGCGGATTTCTTGATCGAGGAAGTAGCAGCGGTACCGAGCGGCGCGTTGAGCGCTGCGGCGGACACGCTGGATTCCGCGTTCCTCGGGGCGTTGCTGCTGTCGCCCAAGCGACGTGCCGGCGCCGTGGTCGACTTGATCTGCGACGATGCCACCCCCGGCGGCGCGGCGCTTCTGAGTTCCGATCCGGACGTCCTGATCGGGCGCAGCATGAAGAAGGACCTGCGCCGGTGGATCGGCCGCGATCCCCTGCGCGTGGCCGAGTCCGTGCTGTTCGCCGGGCCTCCGGTGGAGCATCGTGTCGAGGGTGGAGTGTCCGGCACCGGCCGGCCGTTGGCGGTCCGGTTCAGCGCGCATGCCGCTGGGATTCTGCTGACCTGGCGCGATGCCGGCCACGACGTCGATCACATCCAGCGCGCCCAGTCCGCCGAGCGCCGGGCCGCGACGGCCGAATCCCGCCTGGTCGACTGCTTCATGGCCAGTCCCGACCCGTTCGCGCTGTTCGGGCAAGATGACCGCCTCGTCCTCTGTAACGAGGCCTGGATCGAGATCTTCGGCCTGGAGGAGGTCGATCCGGTCATCGGCCGACCATTCGACGACCTGATCCGGGTCGCGCGACGGCCAGCCACCCGCAAGGATGGCGCCGGAAACGTCTGGGAGGTCTACGCCCGGTGGCGCCAGGAGGTCCGCCACTATCCCACCGACGAACTTTTCGAGATGGCGCTCGAGGACGGCCGAGCCTTCCGCATGCGCGAGCGCCGGACCCGCGACGGAGGCCTGGTCAGCACCGGCTCCGAGGTAACGGAGATCCTGCGCCAGCGCGAGGTGCTGCACCGCGCCCTGGAGACGATCAGCAGCCGGGTCGCGATCTTCGATCCGGATCTCAAGCTCGTGGTCTGGAACCGGTCCTTCGAGGAGATGCTCGGGGAGGATGTGGTTCAGGTTGGCATGGCGTTCGAGGCCTGCGCCCGGATCAACATGCACCGCGATGACGTGGTCACGACCTTCAACGGCCAGCCCATCGATCTCGAGACCCGGATGGCGCTGCATGCGGAGGGCCGCGATCGGCTGGAGTTCGAGCGCTGGTACGATAGCGGCAAGGTGACGTTGATGACGGAGTCCCGGACGGAGGACGGCTGGTACGTCATCACCGGGACGACGATCACCGAGCTGAAGTCGAAGGAATCCGTGCTGCGCGCCCGGGTCGAGGAACTCGACGCCGCCCGCGCCGAGGCCGAACGGCATGCCAGCGAGCTGGCGGCGGTGACCCGCCAGCTGACGGTTGAAAAGGAACGGGCGGAGACGGCGAACCGGACCAAGTCGCGGTTCCTCGCCAACATGAGCCATGAGCTGCGCACCCCGCTGAACGCTATCCTCGGGTTCTCCGAGGTCCTGAAGCTCGAGTCCTTCGGTCCGCTCGGCTATCCGCGCTACCAGGAATACGCCGAGGATATTCACGCCTCAGGCCGGCACCTGCTGAGCCTGATCAACGACATCCTGGACATGTCCAAGGTCGAGGCCGGCAAGTACAGCCTGCTGCGGGAGGATGTGGTCCTGGCCGACGTGGTCGAGACGGCAGTTCGAATGGTCCGTGGCCGCGCGACCGAGGCGGACCTGCATCTCTCGGTCGCCCGGATCGATCCGGGCCTGAACATCACCATCGATCCCCGTGCCATCAAGCAGGTGCTGATCAACCTGCTGAGCAACGCCGTCAAATTCACGCCGTCGGGCGGCTTCGTCGATCTCGACTGCATCGAGCATGCGGAGGCCGTCACCCTGGTGGTTCGCGACACCGGGTCCGGCATCGACCCGGCGGAGGTGCCAAGGCTTCTCCGGCCATTCGAGCAGGCCCAGGGCGTCGACAACCATCACAGCCAGGGCACCGGTCTCGGCCTGCCCCTGAGCAACGCCCTGGTCGAGCTCCACGGCGGCACGCTGACGGTCGAAAGCGCGATCGGGGTCGGGACCTCGGTCATGATCCGCCTGCCGCGCGGGTGACGCTACCCCGTCACCGCATCCGCTGACCCCCTTGCCGACGGCGCGACGCTCTCCTACAACGCCGCGCGTACAGCGCCGCACGCCAGTTCCGGCGCACCGCGCGCCGAAAGGGAGCCTCGAGCAAGCCGATGTCCGATACCCAGTCCGTGAAGAAAGTCGTCCTCGCCTATTCCGGTGGCCTGGATACCTCCATCATCCTGCGCTGGCTCCAGGACACCTACCGATGCGAGGTCGTGACCTTCACCGCCGATCTCGGCCAGGGCGAGGACATCGAGCCGGCCCGCGAGAAGGCCAAGCTGATGGGCATCAAGGAGATCTATATCGAGGATCTCCGCGAGGAGTTCGTGCGCGATTTCGTCTTCCCGATGTTCCGCGCCAACACCGTCTACGAGGGAACCTACCTGCTGGGCACGTCGATCGCCCGGCCGCTGATCGCCAAGCGCCAGATCGAGATCGCCCGGGAGACCGGCGCCGACGCGGTCGCCCATGGCGCCACCGGCAAGGGCAATGACCAGGTCCGCTTCGAACTCAGCTACTACTCGCTGAAGCCCGACATCAAGATCATCGCCCCGTGGCGGGAGTGGGATCTCGGCTCGCGCACGGCGCTGATCGACTACGCCGAGAAGCATCAGATCCCGGTGCCGAAGGACAAGCGCGGCGAGGCGCCGTTCTCGGTCGACGCCAACATGCTGCACGTCTCCTCGGAGGGGAAGGTGCTGGAGGATCCGGCCGAGCCGGCGGCCGACTACATTTGGTCCAACACCATCGCGCCGGAGGAGGCGCCGGATACCCCGACCACCGTCGAGATCGGCTTCGAGAAGGGGGATCCGGTCTCCATCGACGGCGAGCGCCTGAGCCCGGCCACCATCCTCACGAAGCTGAACGAGCTTGGCCGCGCCAACGGCATCGGCCGCCTCGACCTGGTGGAGAACCGCTTCGTCGGCATGAAGAACCGCGGCCTCTACGAGACCCCGGGCGGCACGATCCTGCTGACCGCCCACCGGGCGATGGAGAGCCTGACGCTGGACCGCGAGATGGGCCATCTCAAGGACGAGCTGATGCCGCGCTACGCCAAGCTGATCTACAACGGCTTCTGGTTCGCGCCGGAGCGCCAGATGCTGCAGGCCGCCATCGACTACAGCCAGCAGGACGTGACCGGCACGGTGGCGCTCAAGCTGTACAAGGGCAACGCCACGGTGATCGGCCGCAACGCCGAGCGCAGCCTGTTCTCCGCCGACTGGGTGACCTTCGAGGAGAGCGCGGTCGCCGATTACGACCACAAGGACGCGGAAGGCTTCATCAAGCTGAACGCCCTGCGCCTGCGCCTGAAGACGATGCTCCAGGGGTAGAGACCGCCATGGCCGCCAAGGGCGAGGGCAGGGTCGCGTTCGTCACCGCCGGCGCCCAGGGCATCGGCCGGGCGATCGTCGTCGCCCTGTCGGCGGCCGGCTGGCGGGTGGCGGCGCTGGATATTGACGCCGAGGCGCTGGAGGAACTGCCCGACCGGGTCCTGACGATCGCCGGCGATGTCGGCGACGAGGCGGTGGTGGCGGCGGCGATCGCCCGCGCCGTCGAGCGCTTCGGACGGCTGGACGCCATCGTCAACAATGCCGGCATCAACGCCAACGGCCCGGTCGAGGGTCTGGACCTGGACGCGGTGCGCCGGGTGCTCGACGTCAACGTTCTGTCAATCCTGGCGATCGCCAAGCACGGGGCCGGGTATCTGCGCGCGTCGGGCGGCGGGGCGATCGTCAACATCGCCTCGTCCCGCGCGCTGATGAGCGAGCCGGACACCGAGGCCTATAGCGCGTCCAAGGGCGCGGTGGTCGCCGTCACCCATGCGCTGGCCGCCTCGCTGGGCGCCCGGACCGACCGGGACGGGCCGCCGATCCGGGTCAACTGCGTCTCCCCCGGCTGGATCGAGACCGGTCCCTGGCAGAAGGCGTCGCGCCGCCGGGAGCCCGAGCACAGCGCCGCCGACCGGGACCAGCACCCGGCCGGCCGCGTCGGCACGCCCGACGACATCGCCGACGCCGTGCTCTACCTGCTCGGCGCGGAGTTCGTCACCGGCGAGAACCTGGTGGTCGACGGCGGTATGACCCGCAAGATGATCTACGTGGAGTAGCGGAGGGCCTCAGCCGCCCCAGGTGCGCTCCAGCACCCGGGCCCAGTTGCCCCAGCACAGCTTCTCCATGAGGGCGTCGTCGACCCCGTGGTCGCGCATCGCCTGGCGCAAGGTCGGCAGGCCTGCGACGTCGCCGACATCGCCGGGGATCGTGGCGCCGTCGAAGTCCGAGCCGAAACCGACATTGTCCTCGCCCGCGTGCTCGATCAGATGGTCCAGGTGGCGCATCATCACGTCGAGCCCGGTCTGGGCGTTCATCTGGCCGTCGGCGCGCAGGAAACAGGTGGCGAAGTTGATGCCGACCATGCCGCCGCTCTCCTTCACCGCCGCGAGCTGCTTGTCCGTCAGGTTGCGGGTGCTTTCCGACAGGGTGTGGGCGTTGGAATGGGTGGCGACCAGCGGCGCGTCGCTGATCCCGGCCACATCCCAGAACCCGGCCTCGTTCAGGTGGCTGAGGTCGATCATCACGCCCATGGCGTTGCAGCGCCGCACCAGCTCCTTGCCGAGGTCGGTGAGGCCGGGGCCGGTGTCCGGTGAGCCCGGGAACTTGAACGGCACCCCGTGGGCGAAGGCGGTCGGCCGGCTCCATACCGGTCCGATCGAGCGCAGGCCGGCCTCGTACAGGACCTCGAGCGAGCGGAACTCGGGATCGATGATCTCCGCCCCCTCGATGTGCAGCACGGCGGCGACCGATCCGCGTTCGATGGCGCCGCGAAGGTCGTCGGCGGTGCGGCACACCGTGAGCCCGCCCTGGCTTTCCTTCTCGATGCGGAACAGCAGGCCCATCATCTCCAGCGCGATCGGCTGGGCGTAGCCGATCTCGAGTTCGCCGGGCAGCGGCAGTTCGTAGCTCTCCCCCTGCATGGCGTCGGCGAGGCCGCCGATGCTCTCTCCCGCGGGCGACGGGACGAAGACGGCGAAGAAACCGCCGCCGAAGCCGCCCTTCAGCATGCGCGGCAGGTCGAGATGCCCCTTGCCGTCGCCCTCGACGAACTGGGTGGCGGCGTCGCTGGCGTCCTTCTTGTACAGGCGCAGCAGGACGTCGTTATGGCCGTCGAAGATCGGAGGCGATGTGGGGGACATAGCGGCTTTGCCTGCGCGGGTGAGGGGATGGAAAGCCTAACAGTAGCGCCCCGGCCCTGACGAGGCGGGTTCTACCCCGGGTGCGGCCACACGCCGGCGTAGTAGGGATGGCCACCGTAGAGCGCCACCCAGACCAGCAGCCCGAGGCCGAACCGCCACCAGCCGATGCCGGCGAGGTCCAGCGTCGTGCGGCCCTGTAGCACCGCGACGAACGGGATGATCGAGGTCGTCATGGCGACCGGTCCCCAGGCGCTGTCGACCTTGCGGCGCATCTTCGCGTCGAGCGCCGGCATGCCGACGAAGGACAAGACCGCGATCGCGCCGAACAGCAGGATCGCGGCGAGGTCGCCGTTGGTCGCCAGGTGGCCGAGCGCCCACAGCCCGGTGCCCCACAGGAAGGGATGGCGAGTGACCGTCAGGATGCCCTTGAAGGTGGTTGGCTCCGCCAGCATGGATTCGCCGCCGACCGAGGTTGGGCTGCGGGTGGTGATGCCGGCGACCAGCAGCACGCAGGCGATCGGCATCAGCACATTCGGCACCCACCCGGTCATCGGCCCGGGCAGCCAGATCTCGATATAGGGTGCCGAGCGATAGGCCAGGATCAGCCAGACCAGTGCTCCCAGCATGACCAGGGAATAGAGGCCGCGGAACCGCTCCTCGCCGATGGCATTGACCGCCCGGTCCCGGATCGGCGCCGAGGCGAGCAGGAAGTGTCCGCCGGTGAAAGCCAACACGCCGATGATGACCGCGTCGATCGTGCCCAGCATGCCCCTGGTCCTTCCCGGCTATCGGATTATGCTGGCTATATGGCACCGCAGGACACCAGCGCAACATCCGACCACCTCCAGGGTCTTATCCTTCAGCTCTGCGCCGCGCGCGGAGCCGGCAAGTCGATCTGCCCCTCGGAGGTGGCGCGGGCGGCCTCCGGCAACCCGAATGACGGACCCACCTGGAAACCGCTGATGCGGGCGGTTCGGTTGGCGGCGGCCGAGCTGCAGGACCGGGGCGAGGTCCGGGTGCTGCGCAAGGGCAAGCCGGTCGACATCCGGACCGTCAAGGGCGTGATCCGTCTGGCGCTGCCCGAGTAGGCGTATTTGATCTGGCGCAAGGCGCGTGCCGCCGGCCGGCCTATCCTGGGTCCATGGCAGAGCACGCCCCGCAACTCGCCCGCCGCCTCGGCCCCGGCCTGCTGACGCTGTACGGCATCGGCACCACGATCGGCGCCGGCATCTACGTCCTGATCGGCGAGGTCGCGGCCCGCGCCGGGGCCTGGACGCCGCACAGTTTCCTGCTCGCCTCCCTTCTGGCCGGGGCGACGGCGCTGTCCTTCACCGAACTGTCGGCGCGCATGCCGAAGAGCGCCGGCGAAGCGCTGTACGTCCGGGAGGCCTTCAACAGCCAAGGACTCTCCCTGGCGGTCGGACTGCTGGTCGCGGCGGCGGGGATCATTTCGGCCGCCAGCGTCGTCGTCGGCGGCGTCGGATACCTGCGCACCCTGATCGATGTGCCCGCGACCCTGGCGATCATCGCCCTGTGCCTGACCCTCGGCGGCATCGCGATCTGGGGCATCGCCCAGTCCACCCTGGCGGCGGCGACGCTCACCGTCGTCGAGATCGGCGGCCTGGCGCTGGTGATCGCGACCGGTGTCGCCACGGGGGGCGGCGGCGGCCTGCCGGTCGGCGAGATCCTCGTCCCGTCGGACCCGTTCCCGGTCGTCGGCGTGTTCGCCGGCGCGATCCTCGCCTTCTACGCCTTCATCGGCTTCGAGGACATCGTGAACGTCGCCGAGGAGGTGAAGGATCCGGCCCGGGCCATGCCGCGCGCCATCGTCGCGACCCTGATCGTCGCCGGCGCCCTGTACCTGGCGGTCTCGGTGACGGCGCTGGCGGTGTTGCCGCTGGTGGAGCTGTCCGGCGCCGAGGCGCCGCTCGCCCTGGTCTACGCCGCCGGCGGTGGCGACCCGCGGCTGATTGGCGCGATTGCCGTGCTGGCCACCGTGAACGGGGTGCTGGTGCAGATGGTCATGGCCTCGCGGGTGCTGTTCGGTTTGGCGCGACAGAGCTCGCTGCCGGCGGTCCTGGGCCGGGTCAACGCGGTGACGCGCACGCCGGTGGTCGCCACGGTGCTCGTGGTGGCGGCGATCCTGATCTTGGCGCTGCTGTTCCCGATCGCCACGTTGGCGGGAACCACCTCGCTGGTGACGCTGGCGGTCTTCGCGCTGTGCAACCTTGCGCTCTGGCGGATCAAGCTGAGCGGTCCGCCGGCGCCCGAGGCCCCGGCCCTGCCGCTCTGGCTGCCGATGGTCGGCGCGGTGGTGAGCCTGGCGGTGTTCACCTTGGAGGTGGCGCGTCGGATATCCGGGGGCCTCTGAAACGCTTCGGATGTTTCCGAACCGTCCGGCGTTGCGCGGCCGGCCGGCGGCGTCATGATCGACGCCATGACCCTGGACGCGAAATTCGAGCTGATCGGCACGGTGCTGGCCAATGCGAGCCGGGCCCGGATGCTCTGCGTTCTGATGGACGGACGCGCGTTCACCAACAAGGAACTGGCCGCCGCCAGCGGGGTCAGCCCGCCGACCGCGAGCGCTCATCTACAAAGTTTGGCGGAGGCCGGACTGACCGTGTCCATGCGGTCCGGGCGCTCGATCTATCACCGCCTCGCCTCGCAAGAGGTGGCCGATCTCCTGGAGCGCCTGGGCGGTCTCACGCCGCAACCCTACCTGGCCCGGTCGCGCCGCCACCCGAGCAACGCCGACCTGCTCTGCGCCCGCAGTTGCTACAACCACATCGCCGGCCGGCTGGGTGTTCTGATCCTGGACGCGATGCTTGCCCGGCGCTTCCTGGCCCGGCGCGATGCCGGGGTGGAGATCGTCGCGCCGGAGTTTCTCTCAGATATCGGCCTGACCCTTCCCCGGACCGGCCGCGCCGCCGCCCGGCTGTGCTTGGACTGGACCGAACGTCGCGAGCATCTCTCCGGTCCGCTGGGCACCGCGTTGATGACCCAGGCGCTGGAGCGCGACTGGCTGCGCCGGGGGGAGGCGCGGGTCCTGACCGTCACCGAGCGGGGCTACGGCGCGCTCGCCACCCATTTCGGCCTGACCAGAGAGGAGATCGACGGTGTTCCCAGCGCTTGAGACCGTGCGGTTCGAGACCGAGTCCGGCTTCCTTCTCACCGTCGAAGTACCGGAGGAGCGGGCGGATGCGGTTCTGGCCGCGATCATCTCGACGGCGCCGTTGACGTGGGGCGACTACGATCAGGTTGCGTTCCGTTCTTCGCTCGGTCGTCAGCAGTTCCGCTCGCTCCCCGCCGGCCGCAACGCGGCGACCGCGGGTGTCGTGGAAGTCCCATGCCAGAGGCTCAGCTGTTTCCTGCCGGCGGCGGTCGACCTCACAGCGGTGCTGGAGGCGGTCTATCACGCGCATCCCTACGAGGAGCCGGTGCTTCTGGTCACGCCGACCCTGCGGACACTCCATGTCCGGGGGGTGGACGAGAACAATCCGAACCGCTTCTGGAACCGTCCGGCGGCCGACTGGGTCCCGGCGGAGCATCGGGAGCGTTAGGCCCGTCCCGATCGGGCGATGGCGCCCCGGTCAGCCCGCTGCCGCGTCGGCGAAGCGGCGCTCGACGGAAGGAACGGTGACCTGGGCGCGGGTTCCGACGCCCCGCGTGCTGGCCAGGGCGAGGCTGCCTCCCTGGATTTCCGTCAACTGCTTGGCCAACGGAAGGCCCAGGCCGACGCCGTCGATGGCGAGGTCGCTGCCGTGTTCCGCCCGCTTGAACGGCTCGATCAGCAAGGGCAGATCCGCCGTGTCGAATCCAATGCCGTTATCCTCGACCACGATCCGAACGTGGTCCTGATCCGGCTGGTCGAAGGCGATCCTTACGTGGCCGTCGTCGCGGCCGTATTTCAGGGCGTTCTCGACGAGATTGATCAGAACCTGGCGCAGTAACCGCTCGTCGACGCGCGCGGCGACCGGCATGGCGGGCCGGTCGATCAGGATCCTCTGGTTGCGAACCTCCGCCCGGCTCCTGAGCATCGCCGCCACGCCCGCGACCACGCGGCCGAGATCGACGTCGCTGGCGTTCACCGTGATGGAGTCGGTCTCGATCCGCGACAGGTCGAGAAGGTCGCTGACCAGGGACAGCAGGTGCTCGCCCGAGGCCCGAATGTCGCGGACGTACTCGTCGCGTTTGGCCGGCGGCAGGTCGAGCGACCGCGAGGACTCCAGCATCTGGGAGTATCCGATGATCGCGTTCAGCGGTGTGCGCAGCTCGTGGCTCATCTGTGCGAGGAACCGGATCTGCGCGTCGTTGGTGAGCCGCATCTCCTCCTCGGACCGCCGCTTCGTCGCGAGCGTCATCGACAGGGATTTGATGGATTCGATCGCCTGCTCGATCCGTCGGGTCATCGGCCGGAAGATGTACAGGATCTCCAGCACCAGGATGATCAGCGTAACGATCCAGACGACCGTCTTGGCGGTCATCAGCCGGTCGATCTGCTGCTCGCCCTCGCGTTGCACGATCTGGGCGACCGCGTCGAGGCGCGCCGGCAGATCGGCGTGGGCGAGTTTGAAGATCTCGGCCTGAAGCTGGTCCCGGCTGGTCGTGGCGGCGGGCAGGGCGCGGGCGAGGGCGAGGAAGTCGCGCAGCACCGGGTCGACCGGCCGCGCCCCGGTGAAGTAGGCGTCGCGGATGGCGTCCGACATTTTTCCCCGCGGCAGGGGATCAATCCGGCCCGGCCGGCAACTCGTCCCTTCCGCCGCTGTGGCCCGAAGCGCCTCGGCCTGGCGCGACAGCATCGTGAGATGCGCGCGCTCCAGCAGGTCGGCGCAGGCGTGGATCTCCATCTCCAATGCCGGCCTGTCGTCCGCGTCGACGGTCTCGAGCCGCGACGAGAGCAGGGCGACCTTCTGGGTGAGCATGCGTTGCCGACCGGCGACGTTGATCTCGGCGGCGACCTGTTCCTGTGCGGCGATCATGGTGATGGTGGCGTACCAGGCCAGGGAAGCGAAGACCGCGATCAACGCCAGTGCGGCGAGGTAGCCGTGGGTCAGAATCCTGGAGGCCCAATGGTCTGACTGATCGGAGGGTTCGGGACAGATCGAGGGAAATCTCATTCAGCCACACTGTGCGCGGCGCCAATCGGCCAGGGTTGAACGGTCGTCGGGACGGCCGGAGTATCGGTTGCGGCAGTTACCAAATACTTACACTGCCGATAAAATGCACAGTGAAATGTTTGTCAGGCCGGGCTCCTTGCCACCAGTTGCCGCGCGATGATGATCCGCTGCAGCTCGTTGGTGCCCTCGCCGATCGCCAGCAGCGGGGCGTCGCGGTAGTAGCGCTCTATGTTGAACTCCTTGGAATAGCCGTAGGCGCCGTGCAGGCGCATCGCCTCCAGGCTATTGTGCACGGCGGCCTCGGTGGCGAACAGCTTGGCCATGCCGGCCTCCAGGTCGCAGCGTTCGCCGCGGTCGTAGGCCCTCGCCGCCTGCTCGACCAGCAGCCGGGCGGCCTCGGCCTGGGTCGCCATGTCGGCCAGCTTGAACTGGATCGCCTGATGCTCGGCGATCGGCTTGCCGAAGGTCTTGCGCAATTGGGCGTAGCGCACGCTCTCCTCGAGGCAGGCGCGCGCGATGCCGACGCCGCGCGCCGCCACGTTTATCCGGCCGAGCTCCAGCCCGCCGAGGATCTGCTGCAGGCCGCGCCCTTCCTCGGCGCCGACCAGGTTGTCGGCCGGCACGAAGCAGTCGTCGTAGACCAGCTCGCCGGAGTCGATGCCCTTGTAGCCGAGCTTCTCCAGCTTGGAGACCGACACGCCCTCGCCCTTCTCGATCAGCATCAGGGACATACCCTTGTGCCGGGGCTCGGCCTCGGGATCGGTCTTCACCAGGACCGCGAGCACATGGCCCTGCACAGAGTTGGAGATCCAGGTTTTGGTGCCGTTCACCCGGTAGCCGTTGCCGTCCTTGCGGGCGCTGGTGCGGATGCCCTGCAGGTCGGTGCCGGCATCCGGTTCGGTCAGCGCGATGCCGCCGCGCAGCTCGCCGGTGGCGAATTTCGGCAGCCACTGGCGCTTCTGTTCCTCGGTGCCGGCGCGCTCCACCGCCTGGGCCATGATCAGGTGGCTGTTGAAGATGCCGGAGACCGACATCCACACCGCCGACACCCGCTCGACGATTTTCGTGTAGGTGGTCGCCGACAGGCCGAGCCCGCCGTATTCCTCGCCGATGGTGGCGCCGAACAGGCCGAGTTCCTTCATCTTCTCGACGATCTCGGCCGGCCATTCGTCCCGCGCCTCCAGAGCGTGGGCGACCGGGGCGACGTCGCGTTCCAGGAAGCGGTCGACCGCGTCCAGAATCAGGCTGTCCTGCTCGTCCATGTCCGACATGTCAGTCCTGCGGGCGTTTCGGCACCAGGATGGTGCGCTCGTAAGTCATCACCGCCGTGCCGTCCTGCTTGCGGCCGGTGGTGGAGAATCGGACGATCCCCTGATGCGGGCGGGATTTCGATTCCCGCAGCTCCAGGATCTCCGAGGCGGCGTAGAGCGTATCGCCCACGAAGACCGGCGCCGGCATCTTGATGTCGGTCCAGCCGAGATTGGCGATGGCGCGCTGCGAGGTGTCGCGCACGGTCATGCCGGTCACGATCGACAGCGTCAGGCAGGAGTTCACCAGCGGCCTCCCGAACTCGGTCCCGGCGGCGTACTCCACGTCGAAATGCACCGGGTGGGTGTTCATGGTCAGCAGGGTGAACCACGTGTTGTCGGCCTCGGTGATGGTGCGGCCGGGCCAATGCTCGTAGACGTCGCCGACGGCGAAATCGTCGAAATACCGGCCCTCGCTCCGGTCCCCAGCGCTCATTACTCGCCCGCCGCGCGGATCGCCTGAGGGACCGGCCGCGCCAGGTCGAGCACGGGACCGATCGCCGGCTGGTCGTCCAGCGACAGCAGCGCCTCGGCGAGGGCGGCGGCGCGGTCCGGCGCCAGGCAGGGGCCGACCAGGGCGTCGAACTTGGCCCGGTGCTCGGCGTCCGTGGGCCAGTTGTCGGGTTCGCCCTTCGGCACCTCCACGAAGGTCTCGAAGGTCCCGCGCGGCGTCTCGATGGCGACCTTGCCGGCCATGTTGGCGGGGAAGGCGGCTTCCGCCTCGCCATCCAGGTGGCAGGTCACCTTGCGCGTCAGCTCCAGCGTCTTCGGGTCGGCGAGGTGCGTCTTGTAGTCGTCCCAGCCAAAGCGGCCCCGGCGCAACGCGGCGGCGGCCAGGAACGGCATGGAGAACTGGCCGTCGACGATCGAGACCGGGTTGTGCTTGGTGGCGAGCGGCTCACCGATGATGGTCATGCCGTTCACCGGCAGGCCGACACGGATGGCGGCGACCTCGTCCGGGTCGATGTCGTTGGCGGCGGCGAGCGCCATCACCGCGTCCATCGGCGCATGGCTGTAGCGGCAGGACGGGTAGGGCTTGACCGCGATCTTCATGGTCTCCCAGTCGGTGTTCAGGCCGCCCACCGCGCGCGCCGGATCGGCATTCGGCGCGTAGGCGGCCAGGAATCCGCGCCGGCCGTCGATGCCGTGGGCCGGCGCCTTGAAGCCCTCGGCCGCGAGGCGGGCGGCGACCAGGCCGCTCTGCGCCGCCCAGCCGACCTGGAACGGCTTGGTCCACGAGCCCTCGGCCAGGAACTCCAGCGAACCCGCCGACTGGCTCAGCGCGACGCCGAAGCTGGCGGCGATCCGCTCGCCGGTGAGGCCGAGGCAGCGTCCGGCGGCGGCCGCCGCGCCGAACACGCCGCAGGTGGCGGTCGGGTGGTAGCCGCGGTTGTAGTGCTCGGTCGGGTTCAGGGCCAGCGACAGGCGGATCTGCACCTCGTAGCCGGCGATGATGGCGGCGAGCACGGTCGCCCCGTCGCAGCCGGAGATTTCGGCGGCGGCCAGCGCCGCCGGCACGATCGGGGCGGAGGGATGGATCGAGCCGCCGGCATGGGTGTCGTCGAAGTCGAGACTGTGGGCGAAGGCGCCGTTCAGCCAGGCCGCCCCCGGCGGGGTCCAGCCGTCGCCGTCGCCGACCACCCGGGCCGAGCCGTTGGCGTAGCCGAGCGCCCGGGCGGTCGCCAGCAGCGAGGGTGTGCTGTCGGCCTCGTGGCGGGCCCGGAGCGCGATGCCGACGGTATCCAGCACCAGGGTGCGGGCGCGGGCGCGCACGGCGTCGGGGATATCGCCCGCCGACAGTGTCGCGGCGAAGTCGGCGAGCGTGCGGGTGACGTCGAGGGTATCGGATGCGGCCATCGTCTCCTCCCGTGGAGCGCGTTCTCGTTTCCAGCAAAAGTAGGAGCGGCTCCTTGGGGCGTCAAACCGCTAACTGCGCAGGAACACCCGCTTGTAGACCTGTCCGGTGAAGGCGATCACCAGGAAGATGCGCACCACGTGGAACGCCACCACGATGGGCACGCCAAGCTGCAGGACCTTGGCGGTGATGCTCATTTCCGCCATGCCGCCGGGGGAGATCGCCAGGACCATGGTCGCCACCGGCAGGCCGAAAATCAGGCCGATCGCCGCCCCGGTCATCACGTTCAGGCCCACCAGGATCACCGTCGACAGCAGCGCCGGCGGCAGGAACCGGCGCAGGGCCAGGACCCGGTCGCGCTGGTAGCGCAGGCCGAGCGTCGCCCCCATCACCACCTGGGCCAGGTTCACCAGCTCCGTCGGCACGCCGGAGAGCGTGTTGCCGGAGACGGAGACCGCGACCGCCACGATCATCGGGCCGAGGAACCAGGCATTGGCGATCCTGCGCCGGCCGGCGAGCCAACCGAGCGCCGCGCAGCCGAGGATCAGGACCGCGAAGCCGAGCGGGTCGAACGGCAGCAGCACCAGGTCGAACGGGTCGGCGCCGGTCAGGCCGAGGACCGTCACCACCGGCGGGATCGTCGTCACCACCAGCAGAATGCGCAGCGACTGCGCCAGCGAGACCGAGGACACGTCGCCCTTGTAGCGTTCCGCCTGGACCGACATCTCGACGACCCCGCCCGGCACGCTGGAGAAGAAGGCGGTCGCCGGGTCGGTTCCGGCGGTCCGCTTCAGCGCGAGGCCGGCGATCACGCCGTAGCCGATGGACAGGAAGGCGGCACCGATCATGATCGGCAGGAAGCCGGCGACGAAGGCGGCGACCTGCGGCGTGAAGGTCAGACCGATGGCGCAGCCGAGGAACACCTGGCCGGTCTGCCGCGCCCCCGGCGGCATGGCGAGGCGGCCGCCGCACAGCCCGACGGCGGCCACGACGGCGAGGCTGCCGAGCAACCAGGCCAGCGGCACGCCGAGATGCGAGAAGGCGAAACCGCCGGCGCCGCCGAGCGCCAGGGTGAGGACCCAGTTGCCGATCCGCGTCACTTGGCGTCAGATCGCACGGGTCGCCCCGCCGTCCATGTCGATGATCGAGCCCTGCAGCAGGTCGCCGGCATCGGACACGGCGAACAGCGCCAGGTTGGCGATGTCCTCCGGCTGACCGAGACGCATGACCTTCCAGTTCGCCTCCATCTTGGCCAGCGCCGCCGCCTCGTCGATGCCCTCCTCGCGCATGATGAATTCGACCCGCTGGCGGATGCGCGGGGTCAGCACCGGGCCCGGATGGATCGCGTTGACCCGCACCCCGTCCGCCACGCCGCGGTCGGCCATGGCCTTGGTGAAATTGGTCAGCGCCGAGTTCACCGAGCCGCCGATGGCGAAGTTCTTTTCCGACACCCGGGCGCCGACGCCGATCACGTTGAGGATGCGCCCTCTCGTCGTCACCAGATGCGGCCAGGCGGCGCGGGTCATGCGGACCGCGCCGTAGTACTTGAGCGCGAAGCCGTCCTCGAAATCGGCGTCGGTCAGGTCGAAGAAATCGCCGTATTTGGTGGCGCCGGCGCTGTGGGCGACGATGTCCAGCTTGCCGAAGGCGGCGACCGCGGCCTCGACGACGGCGGCGGCGGTGTCCGGCTGTTTCAGGTCGCCCGCATGGGTCTCGCAGCGCCCCCCGGCCGCGCGGATCTCGCCCGCGACGGCGTCCAGCTTCTCCTGGCTGCGGGCGGTGATCAGGACCTCGGCACCGGCGGCCGCGAAGCCCTTGGCGATGGCGCCGCCGATGCCCTGGCTGGCGCCGGTGACGACGGCGGACTTCCCGTCCAGCCTCATGACATTCCTCCCCTGTGGTGATTTAATCGAAACAATACGCGCCGTCCGGTCGCCATTGCCACCCGGAGAGCGCATGAGGAGAGGAAATCATGGCCGCGCCCGCCCCGGATTCCGCCCTGCCCGATGGCCCCGTCACCGATCCGTCCTGCTGGCTCGCCGAGGACCTGGAGCGCGACGAGCATTGGATCCACCGCTTGTCCGACGGCGAGGTGGCGGAGCTGGACCGCGCGGTCGAGGGGGTGCTGTCGCGCGGGCTGACCGCCGAGCGGTTCGGCCGTGACGACTTCGCCCTGACCAGCCTCGCCGACACCATCGCCACCTGGGCGCACGAGATCGATAACGGCCGCGGCTTCGTGCTGGTGCGCGGGCTCGACCCCAGGCGCTACGACGAGGACGCGCTGCTGGCGCTATACTGGGGCATCGGCGTGCATCTCGGCCTGCCGATCCCGCAGAACGCCAAGGGCGACCTGCTCGGCCATGTGCGCGACGCCGGCAACGACTATCAGGCCAACAACGTGCGCGGCTACACGACCTCGGCCCAGCTCAAGGCCCATTGCGACGCCTCGGACGTGGTCGGCCTGCTCTGCCGTCATCCGGCCAAGTCGGGCGGCGAGAGCCTGATCGCCTCATCGGTCGCCGTGTTCAACCACATCCGAGACGAGCACCCGGACTACGTGGCGCCGCTGATGGCCGGCTTCCATTTCGACCTGCGCGGCGAGGGGGTCACCGACGACCCGAACGAGACCACCTTCAACAAGGTGCCCGTGTTCTCCTGGCACGCCGGCCGGCTGTCCTGCCGCTACAATGGCAAGACCATCGTCGACGGCATGCGCAAGGCCGGTCAGCCGCTCGAGGGCACGGCGCTGGCGGCGGTTCAGGCCGTCGGCGAGCTCTCGATGAGCAAGCCGTTCCGCTACGACATGGTGTTCGAGCAGGGCGACATTCAGCTGCTGTCCAATCACACGATCCTGCACGCCCGGTCCGCCTTCGAGGACTGGCCCGAGCCGGAGCGCAAGCGCGACCTTTGGCGGCTGTGGCTGAACCTGCGGGACGGCCGGCCGCTCGCCCCCGAGTTCGCCGACCGGCTCAACACCGGCCCCCGCGGCGGCGTGCATGTCAGGGCGGCGGCCGAGTGAGCACGCCGGAGCGGTTTGTCGCCGACGCCCTCTCGAACCCGGTCAATGCCGAGATTCTGCGCCGCCTGCCGCGCCTGGGGATCGTCGAACCGTGGTTGGTGGCGGGGTGCCTGTATCAGGCGGTGTGGAACCGGCATGCGGGGCGGCCGCCGGGCGAGAACGTCAAGGACTACGACGTGTTCTACTGGGACGAGGACACGAGCTGGGAGGCCGAGGACGCGGTGATCCGGCGCGGCGAGGCGCTGTTCGCCGACCTCGGCGTGGAGGTCGAGTTCAAGAACCAGAAGCGCGTGCCGCTGTGGTTCCGCCAGCGCTTTGGCGCCGATTACCCGCCGGTCAGCCGCGCGCGCGACGGGATCGACCGGTTCCAGGTCGCCTGCACCTGCGTCGGGCTGACGCCGGAGCGTGAGCTGTACGCGCCCTACGGTCTCGCCGATCTCTACGCCGGCCGGCTGGTGACCAACCCGAACACGCCGAACCCGCCGGCGGCGGTCGAGAAGATGCAGAGTTATCGCGCCAGATGGCCGTGGCTGACCGCCCTCGCGGCGTGATTGGCGGCCGGTTCTTCCGCGGTGCAACAACAAGTCGGAATTCCCCCGCGCCACCCGCTTGCACCCCCCACACCCCTGTGCTAGAGAGCCCTCGCGTCGGCGGGGGAGCACTGCGCCGACCGGTTATTGTGTTCGATCGACAGACCCAGAACCACTAACGAAATCAATCGGTTCGGGTCAGATCGTCAACGGGACGAAGGGGCGCTATCCAGGTGGCTTCGCAAACCAAAGGCCTCGCCGCTCGTTATGCCTTGGCGCTGTACGAGCTGGCTGACGACCAGAAGGTGCTGGACGACGTCGCGGGGGACCTGTCGGCCCTGCGACAGCTGATCGCGGAAAGCGACGAGTTCGTCCGGCTGATCCGTTCGCCGGTGCTGTCGCGCGCCGACCAGACCAAGGGCGTCGCGGCGATCGCCAATAAGTTCGGCGCCCATGCGCTGACCGCCAAGTTCCTGGGCGTGCTGGCGGCCAACCGCCGCCTGTTCGCGCTGCCCGACGTCATCACCGCCTATCTGGAGGAGCTGGCCCGCCGTCGCGGCGAGGTCGCCGCCGACGTCACGTCGGCGGTCGCGCTCAGCGACGACGAGGTTCAGGGGGTCACCGACGCCCTGCGCAAGGTCGTCGGCCAGAAGGTCACCGTCAATCTGACCGTGGATCCGACACTGATCGGCGGTCTGATCGTGCGCGTCGGCTCGCGCATGATCGATAGTTCGCTTCGCACCAAGCTGCAGCGCCTGCAGTTCGCCATGAAAGGGGTTGGCTGATGGAAATCCGCGCCGCCGAGATCTCCGGAATCCTGAAGGAACAGATCGCTAACTTCGGCGCCGAGGCCGAGGTCGCGGAAGTCGGGCAGGTCCTGTCCGTGGGTGACGGTATCGCCCGCGTCTACGGCCTCGACCAGGTCCAGGCCGGTGAGATGGTCGAGTTCCCGAACGGCATTCGGGGCATGGCGCTGAACCTCGAGTCCGACAACGTCGGTATCGTGATCTTCGGCGACGACCGCGACATCAAGGAAGGCGACACCGTCAAGCGGACCGGCGCCATTGTCGACGTGCCGGTCGGCAAGGGCCTGCTGGGCCGCGTTGTCGACGGTCTCGGCAACCCGATCGACGGCAAGGGCCCGCTCGAGGACGTCGAGCGTAAGCGCGTCGAGGTCAAGGCGCCGGGCATCATGCCGCGCAAGTCGGTGCACGAGCCGATGCAGACTGGCCTCAAGGCGATCGACAGCCTGATCCCGGTCGGCCGCGGCCAGCGTGAGCTGGTCATCGGCGACCGCCAGACCGGCAAGACCGCCATCGCGGTCGACACCTTCATCAACCAGAAGAGCGTCAATGACGCCGCCGGCGACGACGACAGCAAGAAGCTGTTCTGCGTCTACGTCGCGGTCGGCCAGAAGCGCTCGACGGTCGCCCAGATCGTGAAGACGCTGGAGGACTACGGCGCGATGGAATACTCCATCGTCGTGGCCGCCACCGCCTCCGAGCCGGCCCCGCTGCAGTTCCTGGCCCCGTATGCCGGCTGCGCCATGGGCGAGTTCTTCCGCGACAACGGCATGCACGCCGTCATCGTGTATGACGATCTCTCCAAGCAGGCCGTCGCCTACCGCCAGATGTCGCTTCTGCTGCGCCGCCCGCCGGGGCGCGAGGCCTATCCGGGCGACGTGTTCTACCTGCACTCCCGCCTGCTGGAGCGCGCGGCGAAGCTGAACGACGACAACGGCGCCGGCTCGCTCACCGCCCTGCCGGTCATCGAGACCCAGGCCGGCGACGTCTCGGCCTACATCCCGACCAACGTGATCTCCATCACCGACGGTCAGATCTTCCTCGAGACCGAGCTGTTCTATAAGGGCATCCGCCCGGCCGTGAACGTCGGCCTGTCGGTGTCGCGTGTCGGTTCCTCGGCGCAGATCAAGGCGATGAAGCAGGTCGCCGGCTCGATCAAGCTGGAGCTGGCGCAGTATCGTGAGATGGCTGCGTTCGCGCAGTTCGCCTCCGACCTCGACGCCTCGACCCAGCGCCTTCTGGCCCGCGGCTCGCGCCTCACTGAGCTTCTGAAGCAGGCGCAGTTCAGCCCGATGCCGGTGGAAGAGCAGGTCGTGTCGATCTTCGCTGGTGTGAAGGGGTATCTGGACAAGGTGCAGATCGCCGAGATCGGCCGCTTCGAGCAGTCCTTGCTGTCTGAGATCAAGAGCAAGGAGCCGGGCATCCTGGACACCATCCGCACCGAGAAGGCGCTGTCCGACGACACGACGAGCAAGCTGTCCGCGTTCATGGACAACTTCGCCAAGACCTTCGCGTAAGCGGAGTTCGGCCGGCCAGTCGACCAACGGTAAGCGGACGGGACGATGCCCAATCTCAAGGACCTCAAAGTCCGGATCAACAGCGTCAAGTCGACGCAAAAGATCACCTCGGCGATGAAGATGGTCGCGGCGGCGAAGCTCCGTCGCGCCCAGGAATCGGCCGAGGCCGCGCGCCCCTATGCCGAGCGGATGGATCGCATGATCGCCGCGCTCGGCGCCAAGGTGTCCGGCGGCAACGGGCCGAAGCTGCTGACCGGCACCGGCAAGGACGACGTTCACCTGATCGTCGTCGCCACCGCCGATCGCGGCCTGTGCGGCGGCTTCAACTCGTCGATCGTGCGCGCCGCGCGCCGCAAGATCGACGCGCTGATCGCCGAGGGCAAGACGGTCAAGGTCATGACCGTCGGGCGCAAGGGCCGCGACCAGCTGCGCCGCATCCACGGCGACAAGATCATCGCCTCCAAGGAGAACCTGGCCCGCACCGTGGTCGGGTTCGACGTCGCTGACGAGATCGGCCGCGAGCTGATCCGGCGCTTCGAGGATGGCGAGTTCGACGTCGCCACGATCTTCTTCAACCGCTTCAAGTCGGCGATGACCCAGATCGTCACCGAGCAGCAGCTCATCCCGGCGAACATCCCGGAAGAGGCGGAGGAGGAGACCGGCGGCCTGAAGGCGCTCTACGAGTTCGAGCCCGACGAGGAGTCGATCCTCGAGGCGCTCCTGCCGCGCAACGTGGCGACCCAGATCTTCGCCGCTCTGCTGGAGAATGCCGCCAGCGAGCATGGCGCGCGGATGACGGCGATGGACAACGCCACCCGCAACGCCGGCGACATGATCAACAAGCTGACGCTGACCTACAACCGGACGCGTCAGGCCTATATCACCAAGGAACTGATCGAGATCATCTCGGGCGCCGAGGCGCTCTAACTGGGCCACCAGCCCGCGCCCGCCGCCCAACCGAGGAGCTGAGAGCATGGCGAACAACGCAACCGGCAAAATTCAGCAGGTCATCGGCGCCGTCGTCGACGTGCAGTTCGATGGCGACCTGCCCGCGATCCTGAACGCCCTGCACACCAAGAACGGCGAGAACACGCTGGTTCTCGAGGTCGCGCAGCACCTGGGCGAGAACACCGTGCGCACGATCGCCATGGACTCGACCGAGGGCCTGGTCCGCGGCTCCGCCGTCGAGGACACCGGCTCGCCGATCACTGTGCCGGTCGGCCCGGAGACGCTGGGCCGCATCCTGAACGTCGTCGGCGACCCGGTCGACGAGCGTCCGGCGGTCGAGAGCAAGACCCGCTTCCCGATCCACCGTCCGGCTCCGGAGTACATCGACCAGTCGACGGAAGCCGAGATCCTGGTCACCGGCATCAAGGTCATCGACCTTCTCGCCCCGTACGCAAAGGGCGGCAAGATCGGCCTGTTCGGCGGCGCCGGCGTGGGCAAGACCGTTCTGATCATGGAGCTGATCAACAACGTCGCGAAGGCGCATGGCGGCTACTCGGTGTTCGCCGGCGTCGGCGAGCGCACCCGCGAGGGCAACGACCTCTACCACGAGATGGTCGAGTCCGGCGTTATTGTCGAGGACGGCCCGGGCTCCAAGGCGGCGCTGGTCTACGGTCAGATGAACGAGCCGCCGGGTGCCCGCGCGCGCGTCGGCCTGACCGGTCTGACCCTGGCCGAGTACTTCCGCGACGAGGAAGGCCAGGACGTGCTGTTCTTCGTCGACAACATCTTCCGCTTCACCCAGGCGGGCTCCGAGGTGTCGGCGCTGCTCGGCCGTATCCCGTCGGCGGTGGGCTATCAGCCGACCCTGTCGACCGACATGGGTGCGCTGCAGGAGCGGATCACCACCACCAAGAAGGGCTCGATCACCTCGGTGCAGGCCATCTACGTGCCGGCCGACGACCTGACCGACCCGGCGCCGGCCACGTCGTTCTCGCACCTTGACGCGACGACGGTGCTGAACCGCTCGATCGCCGAGCTCGGCATTTATCCGGCGGTCGATCCGCTGGACTCCACCTCGCGCATGCTCGACCCGCGGATCATCGGCGACGAGCACTACAACGTCGCGCGCCGGGTGCAGGAGGTGCTGCAGCAGTACAAGTCGCTGCAGGACATCATCGCCATTCTGGGCATGGACGAGCTGTCGGAAGAGGACAAGCTGACCGTGGCCCGCGCCCGCAAGATCCAGCGCTTCCTCAGCCAGCCGTTCCACGTGGCCGAGGTGTTCACCGGCTCGCCGGGCAAGCTGGTCGGTCTCGAGGAGACCATCAAGGGCTTCAAGGCGATCGTCGACGGCGAGCATGACGACCTGCCGGAAGCGGCGTTCTACATGGTCGGCGGCATGGACGAGGCCATCGAGAAGGCCAAGAAGATGGCGGCCGAGGCGGCCTAACGCTCCAAAGCGAGGATCTTTCCCATGGCGGAAACCACGCAGTTCGAACTCGTCTCGCCGGAGAAGCTGGTTCTCAGCAAGGCCGTCGAGATGGTCGTCGTGCCGGGCAGCGAGGGATATTTCGGTGTCCTGCCCCGGCACGCGCCGATGATCTCGACCCTGGATCCGGGCGTGATCGACATTCACGAGGGCGGCTCGGTCGTCGAGCGGATCTTCGTCGCCGGCGGCTTCGCTGAGGTGACCGAGGAGCGCTGCACGGTGCTGGCCGAGGACGCGGTGCCGCTCGGCGATATCGATACGACGGCGGCCGAGAAGGAGATCGCCGACACCCGCGACATCCTCAAGGACGCGAGCGATGCCGGCGAGCGCGAGCGCCTCGAGGCGCGGGTCGCGACCCTGGAGGCGATGATCCGGGCCAAGAATGCGGCCTGACCGTCAGACCTGAACGAGAGTCCCGAAGGGCCGTCCGTTGGACGGCCCTTTGTCGTGTTGTCATACTTAACGGGTGATTCGCGGGGCGGACCCGGGAGGTATGATGGTGCGGTGGCTGCTCAGGGCCCTGCTGCTGGTGGTTCTGGTGCTCGCGGTCGGGCTGCCGACGGCATGGCTGACCCGCAACGGCTGGCTCCCCGCCGCGACCCAGTTCGCCGTCAACGCATGGGCGGACCGCAAGGGGGTCGACGGTCCGGTGATCACCGGTCTCGGCTTCCGCCTCGACGATGTTTCATCGAGCCGGGTGACCCTGAGCGGCGTCGAGATCAATGGCCCGGATGGCTTCGCGGCTGAAAGCATCTACGTCGCCTTCGCCTGGCGTGATCTCTTGGATGGTCGCATCCGCTCGGTCTCGGTTGACCGGCCGCGGCTCGCCGTAACCGTGACGGAGGGCGGAAGCGTCTCGCTCGGCCGTCTCGAACCGCTGCGGGGGCTCACCGCCGGTGCGGCCGGAGGTGGAGACGCCCCGATGCCGCGCATCCGGTTCGCCGAGGCCGAGGTCCGGATGGGCGGGGCGGCGCGTGGCAAGGTCACCGCGTCCGGAACGCTCGGCGACAGCGACGGCATGATCGGCCTCGCCGCCGACGGATCGGGGACCCTGGAGGCCGATGACTGGCGCGGCGACGGGCACGGGAAGCTCTTCGTCACCCTGGGTGACGGACGGACCCGGATCAACGCCACGCTGGTCGAGGCGCGCGTTCGCCGCGGCGACCTGTCGACCGAGGGCCTGACCGGCACGGCGTCGGTCGAGATCGGCCCCGACGGGATCGCGGCCATCGCCGATCTCGCGGCGGATCGCGTCGACGCCGCCGGCCTGGCACTGGCGGTGCCGTCGGCGCATCTCCGGATCGACCCGCTCAGCATCTCCGCCGTCCTGCGGCTCGGTGACCGGAGCGATCCGGACGTCTGGCTGGCGGTCAACGCGGACCAGGCGGAGGGCGAGCGTCGACCGATGACCGTCGATATGTCGGCCGAGCTCGAGACGCTCGATCGCCTGGTCGCCGCCGCCCGCGGCGAGCCGGCCCGTGGGCTCATCGGTCGGCTGGAGGGCACCCTGCGTGGGAGCATGCCGGCGACGTTCGACAGCGCCGATGCCGTCTGGCGCGGCGCGGTTGCCGCCGGCGGTATCGAGATGGACGCGACCTCGGACATGGTTTTGGCGCAGCTCCGGATGGGGGTGGCGCTCGCCGCGGGAACGCTGGCGATGGAGACGCTGGAGGCGGCGCGGCTCCGGGTGATGGCGCCGACGCTGCCCGAGCCCGCTGTCGGGGCACTCGGCGACGGGCCGCTGGCCATCGTGCTCGGTCGGCGCGACAAGGCGTTTCGGGTCGTCCTGCGGAACGCGTTCTCCGACGTGGAACTCAGTGTTGACGGCCCGGCCACGCTCGCCGCCGCCGGCGGGGCCACGCTCGACTTCGACGGCGAGGCGGTCGTGGGTGGCGATCCCGAGAACCCGGTCGTGAAGTCGGCTTCCGGCCGCGTCGAGTTGCGCGACGTCGTACTGGACGGCGCGACCGTTCACGAGGCCCGGCTGGACCTGGAGGCGCTCAGCGCGTCAGCCGACGCGGTGGAAGGCCTCGGCGTCCTGACCGCCCGGCTGGACGCCGGCGACGTCTCCGGCCTGACCGCGAGCCTCCCCCTGCGGGTCGTCCAGGACGGCAACGGCACCGCGATCTTCCTGCGGCGCTCCGGCACGGTGACGGTGCCCGAGGCGCCGCCGGCAGGCGGGGTCCGCGTCGAGGGACCGATGACCGTTCGCCTGGACCCGGCGCGGCGCGCGATGATCCGGCGCGGCTATGGCGATGGCGACGCGATTCGTCTCGATGTCCCGATCACGGTGACGGCGGTCGAGGCGATTGCGGATGGTGCCACGCCGTTTCGGATCTCGTTGGCTGGGGCGCGTGGCACCGTGAAGGGACGCATGGTCGGATCCCGGGGTGGGGCGATCCTTCGCCTGGCAAGCGCGGGGGTGACGGTGGCGCCGTTGGAGGCGACGCCGGAGGCCCCGGATGGGGTCGCCTTCGCCGATGTCACGCTCGACCTCACGGCGACGACCCGGGGCGAGGACGCCACGCTCGATCGTATCGTCTGGTCCGCCGCGCGCATGAGCGACCTGGCGCAGCCGGTCCGGTTCTCGGCCCTGCGCACGGAAGGCGAGGCGACCCGTGCGTCGAGCGGCGCGCTGGAATTCATCTCCACCTTCCGGGGCGCGGACGGCGCCTTCGTACTGGACGCGAAGGGATTTCATGACATCGAGACTGGCGCGGGCCGAGCCTATGTCACCCTGTTCCCGCTGGTTTTCGTGCCCGGGGGGCTGCAGCCGGTTGCCCTCTCCCCGGCCGCCGCGGCCCTGATGCGCAACGCCTCGGGGCGGGTTTCGGTGGACGGCGCGATCGAATGGCCGGGCACGGACGTGCCACCGGACGAGCCGCTCACGCTTACCGTCGAGGATCTCGCCTTCACCGGCACCATGGGCACCGTCAGCGGTCTCACGGGCGCCATCGCGCTGTCCTCGATCGATCCCATCACCACGCTACCGGGGCAGAAGCTCTCGGCCACCGGGATCGATGTCGGCGTGCCGATCGCCGAACCGTCGGTGTCGTTCCGACTCGACCGCGACTTCGTTCTCGTCCTCGAACAGGTCCGGGCCCGTTTCGCTGGCGGGCGGGTGACCGCCGCCGACGTGCGCGTCCCCCTGCAGTCGGGCGACCCGGTCTCCATGGTTCTCGACGTCGACGGGGTCGATGCGGCGCGCCTCGCCCAAGTGACGGAACTCGACGGTTTGACGGCGACGGGCAGCCTGTCCGGTCGCCTGCCGCTGGTCTGGGATCAGGTGGAAGGCCTGTCCCTGCGCGGCGCGCGCCTCGCCGCGACGATGACCGGGGGGACGGTGCGATACCGGCCCGACAACCCGGTGCCCGCATTGCAGGATGCCGGGGAGGAGGTTAGCCTCCTCATGCGGGCCGTCCGGAACCTGGTCTACGAACAGTTCGAGATCGAGGCGGACGGGCGGCCCGGCGAGCCGTTCGATATCAAGCTGAGGGTGCGCGGTGCCAATCCGGATCTGTTCGACGGCTATCCCGTCGCCCTCAATGTCAGCCTGTCGGGGCGCCTGGACGAGATGTTCCTCAACGCCCGCCGCACGCTCGGCCTCTCGGATGTCCTGCGGCGCAAGCTCGAGGCGCGCAATGCCGGCGGCTAGGGCAGCCCTCGCGGCCATCGGGATCGTCGCCGCCCTGGCGGCCTGCACGCCGACCGTGAAGGTCGAGCCGCCGAAGGAACCGATCACCATCAACCTGAACATCAAGATCGAGCAGGAAGTCCGGATCCGCGTCGAGCGGGACCTGGAGGATCTGTTCAAGTCAGAGAGCGATCTGTTCGGAGGGAAGAAGCCATGACCGCAGGCATGGGCGTGGGGCGCGGAGCTCTTGGCCGGCGTGTTTTGCTGGCGGCCTGCGCGGCGGGCCTGGCCGCCGCCGTTCTCCCGCGCGCGGCCTGGGCGCTGGACTTGGGCGAAGCGAAGCGCAACGGCTGGATCGGCGAGCGCCGGGACGGCTATCTCGGCGTCGTCGACGGGGCGCCGGCGGAGGCGCAGGCCCTGGTCAGCCAGATCAACCAGGAACGCCGGACGGCCTATGACAGCGTCGCAGCGTCCAACAGCGTGCCGCTCAATCAGGTCGAGGCGCTGGCCGGCCAGAAGCTGATCGAGCGCGCGGCTCCGGGTGAGTTCGTGATGGATGCGGCCGGCCGCTGGATCCGGAAGTAGCGGACCCGCTCAGCCCGTCTCGTCGCCCGCAGTCTTCTCGTCGGCGATCTTTTCTGCGGCGGCCTTCTCCTTGGCGGTCGGCTGCTCGGGCTGCGCCGTACCCGCCGCTTTCCGCCGGTTCGCCTTCTCGACCCGCGCCTTGAGCTCGTAGTCGGGCAAGTCGTTTTCCCAGTTGTGCATCTGCTGCACGGTCTTGACCCGGGCGGTCTCGAACTTGGTGCCCTTGGTCAGGATGCTGTGCTCCGGGTCCAGCTCGCGGACCGGGATGCGGGGCGCGTAGCCGGCGATCCGGTTGATCGCGCGTTCCATCGCCCGGTCCCCGCCGATCGCCTCGCGGCCGCGATAGGCCTCGCGCCAGAGCTGGATCATGTCGGCCCAGCCGTCGAGCCCGTAGCCGATGTCGCGGCGCAGCGCTTCCAGCTTGTCGACCGCGCTGACATTCTTGTCGAACATCTCGGCAAGCTTCCCGAGCATGCCGTTGAGAATCCCGAGGCGCTGGTTGACGAAACCGATGCACTCATCGGCGGCCTGCAGAATGGTCGCCACCTGGGACAGCAACTCCTCGCGCACCTCGCTCTGGTAGTCGTCGAGTTCCTGACGGAAACGGATCAGATCGGTGTGCTGGAGGTAAAGGAACCCGTTCTGCTTCTCCTCGCCGGGCGCGGTGACGTTGCCGAAGGGTGTCAGCATGCCGACGAGCGGGTCCAGGTACTCCTTCGCCTCGGTCACGCTGATCTTCGAGCGTTCGGCCGCGAAGATCATCACCCGTTCGATCAGCAGGTCGAGATCGATCTTGCTGCGGCCGGAATCGCCGCCCATCAATTCCATCAGGGTCTTGGTGTTGGCCCGCATCATCAATGGGTCACCGCGCTCGATGCCGCATTCGCGGGTCAGCTCGGCGATGAAGGACAGGCGGACCATCGCCTTGTCCTCCTCGTCCTTCGCGACGATGCGCTGCGCCTCGGCCTGGACCTCCGGCTCGATGCCGTACATCGCGTCGCACTTGAGGCAGATCTCCCGCATCCGAATCGGATCGAGATCCCGGATGTCACGGGTCTGTTCGACCATCTGGACGATCGCCTCGTCGCGGGGATTCAGCGCGCCGAGGGTCTCCACCTGGTTCCACGGCATGACCACCAGTTCGCCCCGTCGGGTGCCGGAGTAGTTCGGGATCACCGCCTCCAGACGACGTTCCTCTCCGTGGAAATACTCCCGGACGCGGGTATGGGCGAGGTCGCGGCTGTGAAACGTGACCGTGGTGCCGCGTCGCTCGAAAGTTTGGGGCTGATTCTCCGCTCGCATACCGACTCCTTCGGCGCACCCGTGGCTCGGGTGCCGCACGCAGCACGACAGCTACATGCGCATAGGGCCGTTAATGAAGATTTTACGCGGTCGAGAAAGTTTCACAAACATTCGATCTTGTTCGAGAACCTTTCATCTCGCCGGCGCCGCCGTCGCGGCGGCGACAACCGGGGCGAGTTCTGCCACCACCGCCTCGTAGCTGGCCCGTTTGAACGGGACGATCAGCTCGACCACGGTCTCGATCCCGACCCATTTCCAGGCATCGAACTCGGGATGACGGGTGGCGAGATCGATGTCGGAGTCGGCGCCCAGGAATCGACAGGCGAACCACCTCTGGCGCTGGCCGCGCCATTTCTCGCCGATCCTGCCGGGAACATCGGGGGGGAAGTCGTAGGCGATCCAATCCGACGTCTCGCCGACGATCTCCACCGCGTCGGTGCCGATCTCCTCCAGCAGTTCGCGCAGTCCGGCTTCGCGCGGAGTCTCGCCCTTGTCGATGCCGCCCTGGGGCATCTGCCAGGCGTCGGGCATACCGATCCGCCGCGCGACGAAAACGTCCCCGGCGGCGTTGAACATCAGAATGCCGACACAGGGTCGGTAGGGCAGGTGCGATCGGTCGGTCATCGGCGGGTGTCCTAGCGCAGCCGCTGCCGGTCGGCGATGGCCGAAACCGGGGCCAGCACGATGCCCTTCGCCGCCAGCGTGCCGGCCCAGCGCTGGATGCGGTCGATCGAGACCGGCAGGGATCGGGCGACGCCGACGGCCACACGCTGCTCCTGGGCCACCGCCTCCAGGTCGACGAGCGCCCGGTCGATGGCGGTGATCGAGGGCTTGGAATCCAGGAAGCGGTTGTTGAACGCGCGCGGCAGTTGGATCGAGGAGGCGAGCTCGGTCGCGATGCTGCGCGAGGACCCTCGGCTGTCGACGATCATCAGGCCGCGTTCCTTCAGCCCCTCCAGGACCGGCATCATCGCGTCCTCGACGGTGGTGAACTGCGAGCCCATCCACGTCGCCACGCCGACATATCCCGGGACGCGGCCCAACACCCATTCCAGCCGGTTGAGGTTGTCCGCCGTCGACAGCGACGTCAGCAGGGTCGAGGGGCCGGGGTCGTCACGCGGGAAGTCCAGGGGTTCCAGCGGCAGGTCGATGAACACCTCGTGGCCGGCCGTGCGCGCGACTTCGACCCAGCGTTCCAGGTTGTTCGCGTAGGGGGAGAAGCTGAGCGTCACCGCGCCGGGCAGCAACTGGATCGCGGCATCGGTCTCGCGCTGATCCAGACCCAGGTTCATCATCAGGATGGCGATCCACGGCCGGCCGTCATCGACATTGAACGGCCGGGCATAGGTCGACCACGCCTGGCGCCCGTCGGCCGCGATAATCGGAAGCTGCGCCTCCTCGCGGTTCTCCAGCATCGCCGGATCGACGGGAGCGAGGGTCACGCCGTCGGACGGGGCGGCGGGGGCGTCGGCGACCGGCTCCTCGACCGCCGCCATTTCCTCCTTCACCTCTTCTTCCTCGGCTTGGGGGACGGCCGCGGTGCTGTTCGGTTCCGGGGTCTCGCCCTCCGCCAGGATCGTCACGGTGAGCTGCGGACGCTTCAGTTCGCGCAACGAGACCGTATGCTCAGCGTTGACCAGCAGCCAGCCGACCAGGCCACCGGTGCCGCCGATCACGGCGACCGCCAGCAGCCCGGTCAGAGCGAGAGCGGCGATGCGCTTCCAGCGCCCCGGCTTCCCGGGCGGTGCGTCGTCCTCCAGGTCGTCGGGCGGCGGCGCGCCCGCATCCGCCTCGTCCGGCGGATCCTCCGCCTCACCGCCCCCCTTGCGCTTCAGAAACGGAAGGGGAATGCGGGGCAGAGCGATATTCGGCTTTGGAAGCCTCAATTCACCACGCGGTTCTGGAACAGATGGAATCCGCGCAGCAAGTCGACCGCGCGGGCGAGTTGGTAGTCCTCGGGCTCGTCGGCCGGCGTCTCGTCCTCAACCTCCGTGGTCTCCGCGTCGGCCGGCGCGGTCCCGTCGTCCGTGTTGTCGAGCCGGCCCCGAAGATCGGCCTCGCGCCGCCGGCGGCCCTCGTCGATCCGCTCGATCGTGGCGAGCGCGACCTCGATGTCCGGCTCGATGCCCGTGGCCTGGATCGAGCGGCCCGATGGCGTGTAGTAGCGCGCCGTGGTCAGCCGCATCGCTGCGTTGCCCTGAAGCGGCAGGATGGTCTGCACCGATCCCTTGCCGAAGGACTGGGTCCCGAGCACGATCGCTCGGCGGTGATCCTGCAGCGCACCGGCAACGATCTCGGACGCGGATGCCGAGCCGCCGTTGATCAGGACAACGAGAGGCGTGCCGTCGGTGATGTCGCCCGCCGTGGCGTTGACCCGGCTGGCATTGGCCTCGTCGCGGCCACGGGTCGAGACGATCTCGCCGCGTTCCAGGAACGCGTCCGTGACGGAGATCGCCTGGTCGAGCAGCCCGCCCGGATTGTTCCGCAGGTCGATGACGAACCCGTGCAGCCGGTCGCCAAGCTCGGCCTTGATGCTGGAGACCGCGTCCTGCAGGCCGACGGTCGTCTGTTCGTTGAAGGTGGTGATGCGGATGTATCCGATATCCTTGATCACCCGGCTGCGCACCGACTTGATGGCGATCAGCGCGCGGGTGATCTCGACATCGAACGGCTCTTCCTCGGCCCGGCGGATCGTCAGGCTGATCGAGGTGCCGACCTTGCCGCGCATCTTCTCGACCGCCTCGCCCAGGGTGAGCCCGAGAACCGCGTCTCCGTCCAGATGGGTGATGTAGTCACCCGGCTGCAGCCCGGCCTCCGAGGCGGGCGTGTCGTCGATCGGCGAGACGACCTTCACGAAGCCGTTCTCCATGGTGACCTCGATCCCGAGGCCGCCGAACTCGCCCTTGGTCTGGACCCGCATGTCCTCGAAGCTCTTGGGGCTGAGGTAGCCGGAATGCGGGTCGAGGGAGGTGAGCATGCCGTTGATCGCGGCCTCGACCAGGTCCTCGTCGGTGACCTCCTCGACGTACTGGGCGCGAACCTTCTCGAAGACGTCGCCGAGCAGGCTGAGCTGACGGTAGGTGTCCGTCGAATTTGTCTGGCTCTGGCCGCCGCCGGTCCAGCCCAGAAGGGCGACACCGCCGACGGTGAGGGTCACGACCGCCGTCACGGCGACGCGCCGCAACGTGCGCTGTCGCGCCGGGGCGCCGCGCGCGGCGGCAGGGGCATCAAGACGGGGCTCGTTCATCCGACTCATCCTTTGGCCTTTCCGGTCAGTCCCGCGAACCATGGTAACGGGTCGATCGGGTCACCATTGTGGCGAAGCTCCAGATACAGTTCCGGCGCGCCGCCCTCGTTCTCCCCCTGTCCCGCCGCCCGGTCCGCCATTCGCATCGCCCCGACCGGTTCCCCGGCGAGGACGCGCGCGCCGACGGCGAGGTCCACGCGAGCAAGTCCCGCGAGAAGGGTATGATATCCGTCGCCGTGTTCAATGATCAAAATCCGCCCGAACCCCTCGAAAGGCCCCGCGTAGAGCACGTTTCCGTCATGTGGCGCGATGACGAGGGCGCCGGGACGGGTGCGCAGCAACAGGCCCTGGTTCATCAGATCCGTCGGGTTTCCCTTGCCGAAGCGGCGGACCACGGTCCCGGCGACCGGCGCGAACAGGCGGCCGCGGGCCTCGGCGAGGGGCGGCGGCGCCGGCAAGGAGGCGACCTGTCCGGTGCCCTGAGAAGAGGCCGTCGGCCGCGCAAGGGGGGCAGGGGGCTCACCACGATCCTCGCCCGCGGTTGGCGGCGCGCCGGGCGAGACGAGTGCCGACAGCTTGCGCTGCTCCTCGGCCTCCGCCGCCTCGCGCGCCTCGAGGCTGTCGATCAGCTCACGCAGGGAGCGCGCTGATTCGCTCAACGACCGGATTTCCTCGGCCGCGTCGCTGGCCCGGTTGCGGGTGCCGGCCAGCAGCTCCGCTTTCTCGTCGGCCAGGGCCGCGAGTTGGGCACGTTCGGTGTCCAGATCGCGCCCCGCGTTCTCCAGCCGGTCCCGCTGGGCGCGGATATCGGCTTCCAGCGTCGCCAACGTGTCGAGTTCCCGACGCAGCACCGCGGCATCGGCATCAATGTGAGGGATCGCCGATTCCAGCAGGATTCCCGTGTGCACCGTGTCCACCGGCGCGCGGCCGACCAGCAGCAGCGTCTCCGGCGGATGCCGGGCGAGGCGCTGCAGCGCACCGGCGAGCTGGGAGAGCTCGTGGCGGCGCTCGCGAAACCGTGCCCGTGTCTCCTTGGCAGCCTGGCGCAGGGTGGCGAGGGTCTGCTCGGCCTCCAGCATGCCGGTCTCGGTGCGCTGGGCCCGGCTGGCCGCCGCAGCCATGCGGGTCCGCAGCCGCTCGATCTCCTCGGCCAGGGCCGTGGCGAGACGGTCCAGCCGCGTGCCGGCGGCCCGCTCGTCCTCCAACGCCCGCTCGATGCGGCGCAGCTCCGCCGACGGGTCGTCCTCGGTCGCCCGCGCGCCGCCAACGGCGATCAGGATCGCCAGAGCCAGGGCGGCGGGGGCATGACGGGACACCGCGCCGGTTACTCCGCCGCCTGACGGTCGCGGACCAGCATGGACTCACCGGTCATCTCCGCCGGTGGATCGATCCCCATCAGCGCCAGCAGGGTGGGGGCGACATCGGCCAGCTTGCCGGTCCTGAGCGCCACCACATCACCCGGCGCGCCGATCAGTGTCGTGGGCACCAGGTTGGTGGTGTGGGCGGTGTGCGGACCGCCGGTCTCATGGTCGAGCATGACCTCGCAATTGCCGTGATCCGCCGTCAGGAACATCATGCCGCCGGCCTTCAGCACGGCCTCGGCGACCCGTCCGACGCAGGTGTCGACCGTCTCCACCGCCTTGATCGCCGCGTCCAAACTGCCGGTATGGCCGACCATGTCCGGATTGGCGAAGTTGGCGACGATCAGGTCATAGGTGCCGCCCGCGATCGCGTCGACGAGCCGGTCGCACACCTCGGGGGCCGACATCTCCGGCTGCAGGTCGTAGGTCTTCACCTTCGGCGACGGGACCATGATGCGGTCCTCGCCGTCGAACATCTCCTCGCGTCCACCGTTCAGGAAGAAGGTGACGTGCGGGTACTTCTCGGTCTCGGCGATGCGCAGCTGGGTGCGGCCGGCCTTGGCGGCGACCTCCCCGAGGGTGTCCGTCAGATCCTGCGGCGGGAAGATGGTCGACATCTTTCCGGCCAGGGCCGCCGAGTACTCGACCATCCCGCCGGCGATCGCGAGATCGGGAACCGTCGTGCGCGTGAACCCGTCGAAGTCGGCATCCAGGAAGGCGGCGAGGATCTCGCGCGCCCGATCGGCGCGGAAATTGGCCATGACGAGCGCGTCGCCGTCCTCCATCGGCGCTCCGCCGGCGATGGCGGTCGGGGTGACGAACTCGTCGGTCTCGCCGCGGGCATAGGCGGCCTCGACCGCCGACACGGCATCGTCGGCGCCATGCTCCGCCTCGCCGAGCGCGATGACCTTCCAGGCCTGCTCCACCCGCTCCCAGCGCTTGTCGCGGTCCATGGCGAAGAACCGGCCGCTGACCGAGGCGATGCGGGCCGCGCCGTCGAGATCGGCGATGAAGGCGCGGAGCTGGTCGGCGGCGCTCTTCGGTGGGCAGTCGCGGCCGTCGGTGAACACGTGGACCGCGACCTCGATCCCGCCGGCGGCAAGCGCCTTTGCGAGGGCGGCAACGTGGCGCTGGTGGCTGTGCACCCCGCCGGTGGAGACGAGGCCCATCAGATGGCAGGTCCCGCCCGTAGCCTTCAGGGCGCCGATCAGCTCGGCGATGGCGGGCCGTTGCGCCAGGCTGCCATCGGCGATGGCGGCGTTGATCCGCGGCAGGTCCTGCATCACCACGCGGCCGGCGCCGAGGTTCATGTGACCGACCTCGGAATTGCCCATCTGGCCGTCCGGCAGGCCGACGCACTCACCCGACGCGTACATCAGCCCGCCCGGCCAGCGTGCGGCAAGCGTGTCGACGTTCGGCGTGTCCGCAAGCGCGACGGCGTTGTCGTCGCGGTCGTCGCGGTGACCCCAGCCGTCCATGATGCAGAGGACGACCGGGCGGGGGATCGGGGATGTCTTGCTCATGGAACGGTTATATAGCGTTCGCGGCCCTCGGGTCACGGGCTGCGTCAGAGCAGCGCCGCCGCCACCGAGGCCACCAGCAGGACCGCGAAGACCGCGTTCACGATCCGCCCGAGGGTGGGGTCGCTCAGCCAGCGCGAGAACAGCGAACCGAACACCAGCCAGATGCTGTTCACGACAACGATCACCAGCGACAGCGCGGCGACCTTGATGAGGCCATCGAGCAGTGGGGCGCCGGCGACCACCGTGGTGCTGGAGTAGACCGCCCCGATCGCGGCGAAGGCCTTGGGGTTGGCGATCGCGAGGAGGTAGCCGCCGACCAGTCCGGCGGGCCGGGCGCCGGCTTCGCGCGCGAGGCTGCCGACCGGCGCGGTGGCGATCTTCCAGGCGAGATACAGGATGTAGGCGGCGGCCAGCACGGTGACGATCGGGACGGCGCCCGGCACGACGAAGATCAGGCCGGAGATTCCGGTGGCGATGGTCAGCAGCACCGTGGCGGTGCCGAGGCAGATGCCGGCGAGATAGGGCAGGCTCGCGCGCAGGCCGAACGCGGTGCCCATGGCGGCGGTGCTGAGCGTGGCCGGGCCGGGGCTGCCCATCAGCGGCAGCGCGGCGAGCCACAGCGGGAGGAGCGCGTCGAGCATGGTCGCAGTGAAGCGCGGGCGCTGGCGGGTGTCTTGGACGTTTGTGCGGAACGCCGATCAGGCGTCCCGTTCGCCGCTCGCTATTGCCGCCCTTGGCCGACCGCCCGATCCCGCGCCGCGATGGCCGCATCCATCGCGGCCTGGTTCTGCGGTGGCGGGAAGTAGCTGCCGTAGCGATCTGTGACCCAGAGATTGCCGCAGGGCTTCAGCCAGCCGGCCGCGTTCACGCCCGACACGCCGCCCAGACAGGATTGCGGATCCGTCCAGAACAGGGGCGCGCCCTGTCCCCCGCTCCAGCCGAAGCTGAACAGCTCGCAAGGATTCGGGCCCGGATCGACAGGGCACTCCGCCTTGAACGGCCCAAACGGGCCATCGACCGTCATCTGCAGCGGTGGCGACGGAACCGTCATCTTGACGCAGACAGGCTTCAGATCCGTCGAGTTCAGTGTCAGCTGGTACATGTAGCACTGACCGACGCCATCCCATTCGGCGAGCCAGAGGTTCGAGGATGTGCCCGAGGGCAGGAGAACAGTGACCGTGTTCGGCCATCCCTCGGCCAGATACGGGGACAGGGCATCCCAGAGCGTGTCGGAAGAACTCGCCGCGCTGTACAGCGTCGAAACGTTGTCCATGGAGACGAATCGCCAATCGGTATAGCCGGACGAGTCGGTAGGCCACCCGGCGGTGCCGCTTGCGCTGTAGGACACCCATGCCGATGGGGCCGGATCCCAATCGAAGATCAGTTCCCCCACCAGAGGATACTCCGACGGAATCAGCCACTTGGATGTCCCGGTCCAGAGCAGCAGCGGGTCCGGTGCCGGCACCCCACCCTCGGTCTGCACGCCGACGATCGGCAGCGTCGAGTCGGAGAGCATGGAGCCGCCGGCGATGATGAACTGGTGGATCACGCCCGACTCCGGGTTGGCCGAACTGGGGTTGAAGAAGCGGCTGGCATAGGTTGCCGCCTCGCCGCAGGGGACGACGGCGGGGCCCGGCGGGTTCTGGC
>JGI12316J15310_10000057_pt6 | contig 69278 bp, 55 predicted proteins | sample MarCyaLeptolynsp_FD_15310 | JGI IMG/M metagenome (IMG submission 15310) | reverse complement strand
AAAGTGTTGAGGCATTGCCCTGTGCTGACATCCCAGAGCTTCACGGTTTGGTCATCACTACCACTGGTAATTGTTTGCCCATCAGGACTGAATGCCACTGACTTTACCCAATTACTATGTCCTTGACAGGTCAAAAGTTGCTGATCATCTACAACTCTCCACAGGCAAATCTCGCTATTACCATCACCAACAGCCAAAAGTTTTCCATCAGGGCTAAATGCTACTGAGAGAATATTACTGAAGGTTTTAGTAAAAATAGACTTGGCTAGATTAGAGTGAGCGAAATTGACATCATGCAAATTCACACCCTGTAGGTAAGCTTGCCAAACATTTAAAGAAGAAAAGTCATAATTGCTTAAATCAGTTTGCATCTGACAAAGTAGATTAATAACATTGCCCCCGACATACCCTGGTTGGAGGGGAAACTGTTCTCGTCGTGTTGATAGAATTTGATTTAGCTGAGCTTCCAAATTTCCTTGACAACCCAAAGTAGCAATCAGCTCTTGTGCAATTGGTTGGAGAATCAGGCGATTTTGAGTCTCCCTAACATAATCTTTTACCTGAGCCTTGAGCAAAGCATGAGTGTTAAAGAGTGCAATTTCTCTAGATTTAATCTCCTCACAAACTTGCTCGATTAACCGCTCAGTCATATACTCCATAACTACCGGCTGCTGGGTGAAACTTGCTGCTGTTGTCTCAATTAGCGATGTCTCAATTAGCGATCGCTTCCCCAAACAATTCAACGCCTCTAGTAACTTAACTCGCGATACCCTTGGGACAAGATCATCTCCTAACTCTTGGATGGAAACTGGCTCTCGATTAATCGCTAACCAGTACATCACCTGCTGTTCTAACTCTGACAGGCGACTAAACTGTTCTTCCAATACAACTCGAATATCATCAAAGGCGAGAGTTCCTTCCCGCAAAAATTCAGCAATATCACCAGCAAATAACTCTCTAATTGTCGTAGCTACCAGCTTCAATGCCAAGGGATTGCCAGTATAACGAGCAATCAGTTCTTTCCCTGCCTCTTCTGAACCGGATAGGGATAACCCTTTAGCTTGCAAAATTTCTTGTCCTTCCACTGCACCCAATCCTCTCATTTGTAGGACTCGCACTGGTAGGGTTTCTCCTGCTAATGCTACTAATTCCCTCGGTTTCTCCCGACTAGTCAACACCAAGCAGCTTTGGTGAGAAGCTTCACCCACTCGTTTGAGCAGTTCCCCATATTCTTTATACCCATCTCGATAATACCCGGCTCGACTTGCTTGCAAAATTGATTCCCCATTATCCAGTACTAGCAAGCAGCGGCTTTCCCGCATGTAATCAATCAGTCGGTTGATGCGACTAGCTATAGTTTCTGGCAAATCAGCCTCGGTTTCCTGCTGGTTAGAGAGGAATTGAATGAGATTGGTTAAAATACCTTTAAGGGGAGGAGCATCTTTAAGGGATTTCCACACCACATAATCAAACTCCCCCTGAATCTGTTCCCCCAACTTCGCCGCCAGAGCTGTCTTACCAATGCCTCCCATACCCAGCAAAGCTACCAAGCGGCAATGCTCCGTGAGAATCCATTGCTCCAAGGTGTCGAGTTCCTCAGTACGTCCATAGAAGATAGAGACATCAACCGCTTCTCTACAATCTACCTGGGTATTGCGACGTTGCGGCTGCTGTGCAACACTACCATAGTCATCCTGGGTTAGTTCCAGGTTGAAAGCACCAAAAAATCTTTCTAAGCTACTACGGTCAACCCTTTCTTCCCGAGCCAAGACTTTCGAGACTGTACCTGGATCTAAGCCAGTGCGATCGCTCAGTTCTTCAATAGTGTACCTTTCTCCGAACTGTTCCTGATTTGCTGACTCATTCATCGCTTTCTGGAGTTTGTGCCACCCCATCTGAGTCAGGACAAAACCTCGTCTACGTCTCGGTCGCTCAGAATTCATCTACTCTCTATACAATTAGAGTCACCATTTTTCTGCCAATATAACTTCTCCAATACAGTTCTTTCATTACTCTAAGCAAAGAAAAATAGAATAGTAACAAAAAAATATTTTGGTGAGGTAGGGGCGTATTACATACGCCCTAATGCAAAATATTGCGCTACTGAGCAATTTGGGAGCATCTTTCTCCCCAGAGCTGCATGAGGGGAGCAAGATGCTCCCACTACTAAAGGATTTATATTTCTCAGATGCATCTCTCCCTTAACTTCCGGTTGCTGAAGTTAAGGCTGATGTTTTTGAAATAAACACTCTCAGCCTCTAGGGAATCCGAGAACCCCGACTTCTTTAAAAAGTCGGGGTTCTGAACCCGCCAAATCGCCAAAATACAAAGTTCTTTCCTAACTTCCTGATTTTCCCTGGTTCAAACCTGGTTGTAATTGCACAATTAAATTAGTAACTCAACCAAGGAGAGATTAAACAACATGAATGCGAAGGAATTAATCAAACAATATGCAGCAGGAAAACGAAATTTTGCTGGTATTGATCTGAGTTTTGCTGACTTGAGTCAGATTAACCTGCAAGGAGCAGATTTGAGTCGAGCTGTTTTGGTAGGAGCCAACTTAAAGCGAGCGAATTTAGAATTTATCACTCTGTATGGAGCACATCTAGAACAAGCAGATTTAACTGATGCTAGCATTTTTAATGCTGACTTGCGTCGAGCCAAACTTGACGGAGCCAAACTCGAAGGAGCTAATTTGAGAGGGGCAGACCTAACTTATGCTAAGTTACTTGGAGTTGACTTGAGTGACGCGGATCTCTGGGCAGCTAGAATGCCCGATGGATTTACTTCCTCAGTTTTCGTGAAGGTAAGGCAGAGGGCAGAAGGCAGAGGGCAGAAGGGAAAGAGGGCTTAAGCCAAACCGGGTGTTTGAAATGCGGATTTGGTATGATACTAGTGCAAGAAGGCAGTCCCGATGAAAAAATTTTTTCACCATTATGCATGAAAGTAGGGGTGAATGGCCATTCCCCCTACTGTTGCCTATTGCCTACTTACAAGTCAGACTCCCATGAACTTTCACCTCACAACGTTCGCGCAGCGTTCTCCGCAGGAGTAGGATGAAAACTCTGGTGTCTCCGCGTCCCCGTGTCCCCGCATCTATTTTCAGATTAGTAGCAACATGAATAAAAACACAAATAAACTTAAAGTTTATCTAGCACATATAATTAGTTATATACCTCTAAATTTTTTAAGAATATTCTTCTATAGAATTTTCTTAAAGTACAAAATTTCTTGGTCATCTAAAATTGGCATCTTCACGGTAATAGCTGTAGAACAAGCTACTATTATTGATAGCAATATTGGCAAGTATAATAATTTCTCTGGACCATACAATCTGGAAATTGGCGCAGGTAGTACAATTGGGGATAGAAATAACTTTACTTGCGGTCAATGGGTGCTTCGATTTAAAGATGATGGTTATTTGAGAAGCTGCAAATTAGGTAAAAATACTCAAGTAACTAGCTCCCACTTTATCGATGTAGTAGGAGGCTTTAAGTTAGATGATAACTCTTGGATAGGAGGTCGTCAAAGTCAATTCTGGACTCATGGTCCTAATGCCTTTGATAAAGCTATTTCTATCGGTAAGGATTGTTACATCGCTTCTGGGGTGAAATTTGCTCCCGGTACATTTATTGGCAATAGTAATATTGTCGGTCTTGGTAGCGTTGTGACTAAAAAGTTTACTATTGAAAATAGTTTAATCGTGGGTAACCCCGCCAAAGTTGTGAAAGAAAATTATAATTGGCAAAAACTTTATCTCAACTCACAGGACTATTCTGCGGCTAATAAAGGTTGAGATTAACTTGAGTTATCACCTTAACTGGATAGCCTATTCTACCAATTTTTCACAGCATCTACAAAATTTTCCTTATTAAACATTCCATTATCATCAACAGGAATCCATGTATCATCATCTAATTCCTTTAAATAACCATAAGGATGGTACAATTTTATACCTTTAGACAAAAATCCAGGAATTTGATGAAAAGAACTGTGATCCACAATCAAAACATCTGAGATAATCAGGTGATGCATTACTTGCATCGATGGTTCATTGATGTGAAATTTAACTCCATCATATTTTTGAGTGAAAGAATTAATGATTTCCTTAGTATCTTCTTGGCTAGCTAAGGAATAAATATGAAATTCACAGGATTTATTAGCAAAAATTTCAATCAACTGTTCGACAATATTATCATAGAATTTAATTGGTATAAACCTCCAATCTTCTCTAGTTGCCTCATCTCTTTTAATGGGAATTGCTATATTGATTGTATCTGGATTGTAGCAACAAGTTTTATCCACATGTTGTTTTTGGTGATACTTTTCTCTTAGTTTATTTAAAACACGATTATAGATAATCGGATTAATTTTACTTTCTCTTCCCCAAACGTTAATTTGAGTCAGCGTAACTCTAACGCCATATAGAAAAGAATAGATTATTTCATTATTGTTATTATTGATGTCCCCAAAAACTTCTTCAATATACTCGAATGGCACTCCATGCCAGTAAGGAGAACGCCATTGTGCCATAAATTTGATGCGATCAAGTCTTGTATAGATGATTTTGCGAAAAATTTTTTCTATTTTTATAAGAATTTTAAGTAAAGTATAACTTTTAAGTTTAAGTCGCTGTATACCTAAAAGTGGTGAGGAGGAAACGATTGCAATATCTCTTTTTACAACATCAGTAAATAATTGTTCATTCTCTCCAAGTCCTAAAAAATTTTCCCAATCGTTGCCATCTCCATAATCGGGAATAGGGTTGTGTAGATACTGCAAATTGAACCATTCAGCTAAAATAAAAGCTGTGAATATATCTTTTAATTTGTGACCAAGTCTAGCACCTGAATAGGGATTGGGAATTACAGTTACGTATTTAGGTGAGTTGGGTGTCATGATTGAACAATATTAATATTTTGTTGATTTATATCCATTAATTATGGAATATAAAATCGATTCTATGGCATCAATCAAAAAAATACTTTGCATATTAGTGTATATTTGATTGACACACTAGTGCATATTTACAGCACTTCGCTCTGTAATGGAGTACATCATAAATCTACAACATTTCAGCAATTAGCTTCTTCATTGCTAGTACTCTACTTCATAAGTAGAGGCTCTGTTATATGACTGATTTTTGCTAAGTTATTCAATTTTGTTTACGTTGAATAAAAAAGTTTAAAGTTAATGCTTTAGTCATTGCCCAACCAACTCTTCGAGCTGGAGGATAGATAAAGCACATTAAATAATCAACAAATGCATAAGAAATCAATGTTGCGATCGCAGCACCCAATTCTTGATAAATTGGAATTAGCCAAAAATTTAATAAAATATTAACAATAGCCCCTAAAGACTTTTCGATTAAATTATATCTTGTCCGACCTTCATTAATGATCCACAGTTGTGACTTACAAATACCTAAAAACCAAAACATACCTGTCCACACCAGTATGATCAACACTCTACCACCTGAGGCATAGTTTTCCCCAAACATAATGACAAGTACATGTTTAGCTAAAAAAGTCATAGGAATAGCAATAGAGTAAGCTAATACTGCCATCAAATTTAACAACTTTTGCAGTCGGCTATAATAAAGTTCTTCGCTACTCCTTTTCGCCTCAGTAATCGAAGGAGCAACAGAAGACACAATCCCTATAGGGATAAAATACCAAACTGAAGAGATGCGCGTTGTCACAGCATAAATACCTACAGCCTTATCTCCAGCCATTTGACCCAGCATCACCTGATCTATCCGTAAATAAATCATAATTGCTACCCCAGCAATGACCAGGGGCCAACTTTCTTGCAATAAGCTTTTAGCTCGCCTCAAGCTGGGACGTAATGCTAGTAGAGTTTGTTTATTAAATTTATAAGCAATGACTAAACCAATAGCTCCTAAAAGAATTTCCGTTGCAATTGCCACAGCAAAAATTATGAGAGGAGCTTGTATCACAATTAAACTAATTCTGAGACAAGTAACTATGATAAAAGCTGTGTTTTTAGCTAAAACTGTATATTTTGATTTGATTTGCCACTGGAACCAAAAATCAATGGCATCAAAAGCTTCAAAAATGGTTCCTGCTGCAATAATCGCTACTAAATAGTGACTCAGGCTGTTATCAGGACGAATCAAAAAAATAGTGCTGATTGCTAGCAACCAAGCAAAAGCACCACCAAGGAGTTTGAGGATAAAAGCAGTACCGAGTATTTCCTCTTTACAAGCTGGAGTATGAACTAGCTCACGTATCACAATCCGATCTAAGCCCAGTGTTGCAAAAATACGAAACAATGCCACCAAAGCGATCGCATAATTGAGTAATCCAAATTGCTCTGGTCCTAGATAACGAGCAATCAACGCTACAACAATAACACCCACCCCTAGGCGGAGAATGCGATCAGCGAACAACCAGCTGATATTGCTGATAATTTTACGTAATCTAGGGCTGAGCTTTTGCACTGCCGCAGTCAGCTGATTGAGCATAGCTAGAAAAATGTTTTTTACCTATTTATTCTCCCACTATAGTGATTAAAGAGGGATAATGAGATAATTCTGGGAATTGGAGAGAGTAAATATGCCAACTCAATTAACAGGCAAGGAACATTTATCAAGTGTTAGTCATAATCCAGATACACCATATCTACATCTACTTCAGGAAGTCAGCTTTCAGCCTATCTTGATTATGGGTGACCATCGCTCTGGGACAACTTTGCTATACAAGTTATTAGTAGAAACTGAATGCTTTAATTTTGTCAATGCCTATCACATTATTAAATACAATGAACTTTTGTTCAATCGATCAAATAAAATAGAACACCAAGCTCAACAAGAAGTCAACAAACTTTTTCAAGGTCTCGGCTTAAAAAATCGACTTATTGATAAAGTAGCTGTTACTGCGGCACTACCAGAAGAGTATGGTTTTATTCTGGGAAATGCTGGTAAACCAACTCATATATGCGCTGAAAATTTGCCAATTTTTAGAGAATTGTGCCAAAAAATTCAATTTATTTCCGCGCCACAGAAGAGCTTATTGCTCAAGAATCCCTGGGACTTTTCTAACTTCAGGTATATCAAGAGTGTTTTTCCCACAGCAAAATTTATTTTTATTCATCGGCACCCCATACACATTATTAATTCTCAGTTGAAAGCCAGCCTTTCTATGCTGTCTACTAGCAATGCATACATTGCCGCCATTTCGCAGCAGTATGCCAAACTTTACCAGAATCCTTGGCGTCTTTGGTATCGGCGGTTACGGAATTCCTTGTTTTTCCAACGCTCATTAAACAACGCTACTGGAGGTGTTGCCCAAGGTTTAGATTACTTTATTAAGAATGTCAACTCACTGCCGAAGACAGACTATATCAGTGTCAGATATGAAGAGCTGGCTCAGGAACCAGAGAAAGTTGTACTGAGTGTTTTGAATTTTCTCCAATTACAACCGGAGTCGCCTCTATCCTATGACACTGTGATTGAATCTCGCCCTCTGAGTCTGTTACCAGAAGTGGCAAAAAAGTACGATCAGTTGCATCAGGAACTTCAGCCATATTTTGATTACTTTAATTACAAAGAATAGCCTGGTACCGCTGCGCGGAATTAAGAATTAAGAATTAAGAATGCTTATAGAGTAAGGATTCTATCGATCTCAAACTGGTGGGTTATTTTCGCCGTGCGGTACTAGTGCAGTGCGGCGAAAATAACCCAAAGCCTGAAAAAAGGTCAACAGGAGAAAACAAAGAGTCGCAAACAGCTAACGGAGGTGACAGCCCCAATCAGAGGTGTTAGTGGGGAGTTGAGCCACCAGTTCTATCTGCCCTTTTTTATTAACAATCCAGCCTTGGGCTTCTACTATTTGCCCAGAGGGTGTTGTGGGTATATAAGCAGTATCTTTTGAGGTTGCGGTTGGCAGTTGTACATCTTCCCAAATATCATTACTGCCGAGGGGTTCTGTCGGATCTGGAGGTAAGCCACCCCGCCCGATGTTGATAAAGCTACCTGCTGATTGACTTCCTCCAACTTGACAACTTTGGCTGAATTTAGATGTGAGGGGTTTAGCAGGCAACTCGGTTAATCCTCGACTGGGATCCACAGGGGAGAGCAGATGCAGTTGAAACTCACCATCTAAGCCAAACTCAGAAGTAGCAGTGATGTCACTTAAGGGAGTAAGGCGATCGCGAAATTTTAGTCCAAAGATACCCTGAGTAGTAATTGTAATATTTCCTCCACGACCGTTGAAGGCGTTGGCAGTAATATCGCTATTTTCTCTGGAGACACCAATAACGAAATCAGCATTGATGTTGATGTTGCCTCCATCCCCACCAGCTTTTTCAACTCCAACTGAAAACAAAGTTAGTGTTATCAAAGCGCACGGTATCGCTAGCAGTAATCCTCACATCCCCAGCATTTCCTTTTCCACTACTAGTGGCAGCCACTGAAGCACCATTGGCGACTTCTAGGAAGTTGGTGGAAATTTCAATCTCACCACCATCTCCCAACGCTCCTGATCCTACTGAGCTGGAGGCACTACTGGATAGTCCATTGCTACCGATACCATCAAAGCGCACTCTATCAGTAGCTCTAATTTTCACATCCCCAGCATCTCCCTTTCCAAAAGTGTTGGTGGACAATTGAGCGCCATTGGTGACTTCCAGGAAACCAGTGGAAATTTCAATCTCACCACCATCCCCTACAGCTCCTGGTAACACAGTACTGGAAACACTACTAGAGCCTCCATTACTACCGACACCATCAAGACGCACCGTATCGGTAGCTCTAATCTTTACACTTCCAGCATTACCTTCTCCACCAGTACTGGCAAATAGTTGAGCGCCATTGGTGACTTCCAGGAAACCAGTGGAAATTTCAATCTCACCACCATCCCCTACAGCTCCTGGTAACACAGTACTAGAAACACTACTAGAGTCTCCATTACTACCGACACCATCAAGATGCACGGTATCGGTAGCTCTAATCTTTACACTTCCAGCATTTCCCTCTCCGATGGTGCTGGTATTTAGTGAAGCGCCATTGGTGACTTCCAGGGAACCAGTGGTAATCTCAATCTCACTACCATTCCCCACTCCTTCTGATGACACAGCACTGAAAATACCACTGGCTAGTCCATTATTGCCAACGCCATCAAAACGCACGGTATCGGTAGCAGCAATTTTCACATCCCCAGCATTCCCCACTCCACTAGTGCTGGTATTTAATGCAGCACCATTAGTAAGTTCCAAAGAGCCAGTAATAATCTCAATCCCTCCACTATTACCTACTGCTCCTGAATCCACTCCACTCAAGACAGCACTAGGGAGTCCATCACTGCCAACACCATCAAAGCGTATAGTATCTCTAGCAGTAATCTTCACACCTCCAGCATTCCCCTCTCCACTGAGGGTAGCAAACAGGGTAGCACCATTAGTTACCTCTAGGGAGTTAGTCGTAATTTTAATATCTCCAGCTGTACCTGTGCCATTAGCTAGGACGGTATTGGTAATGAAGCTTGACTCAGAAACGGTAACTGCATCCGTAGCATTAATTTCAATATCTCCACCATTGCCAATGCCCGATACGGCATTGATAATGAAGCTTGACTCGGAGACATTCACTTTTTCTGTAGCATTAATTTCAATATCCCCAGCTCGGCTATCAACCGAACCATTACCTGGTGCTATCCCTGTAAAAAGAAAGCTTCTTCGCAGAATATCTACCGTTTGGGCATTGATGATAATACTACCGCCACCTCCAGCCTGGGTTCCAATAAATGCTCCATTAAGTAAGACATCAGCTCTGGCTACATCATCAGGAAAACTTAAGCTGAGATTATTGCCATCTGTATTCAGCTCAACTGTTCCTGATTCTGATAGTCCTCCTAACTCAACTCTACCCCCTGGAACACTCAATACTCCGCCTTCTAAGCTCACATCTCCCCCTAAGAGCAACAAACTCTTTCCTTCTAGAACTTGAAGTCCATTGTTTATTGGCAATCCATTAATAAAATCTCCCAATACCGGAGTTGTAGCAGTAGAACGGTTGACAATTGCAGCTGGATTCGAGAGGCGGTTAAAAAAGAAGGCATCAGGATTAATGTTGAGTAAGTTACTGCTGTTAGGTTCCGAAGCGCTGAATCTTCCGGTATCACCCAACCCCACTGCATTAGCGGTGGTTGCCACAAAAGAACCACCTACATCTAGCTTCGAGTCTTCCCCAAAGATAATGCCATTGGGATTAATCAAAAACAAATTAGGTTGAGAATCGCCAAAAGTGCCAAGTGTACCCAGAATTTCCGAAGGATTACTACCAGTCACCCGTGCAAAAATATTCTCGATAGCTGCATCAGGACTAAGGAAATAGGCTCCTCTACCTACATCAACATTGAATTCGGTGAAACTGTGGAACAGGTTTTGCCCCCGTCGTGCTCCGCCAGTAATTCTATCAATCAAACCTAAATTCGTAACAACAGAATTCTCTCCAGCTCCGAGGGTATTATCTGGAACAATATTGCTCTGAGCTAAAGCACGATTTCCCAGCAAGGCGACTGCACTATTAGTCCCCACTACGACTGCTATAGCTAACTGCCAGCAACAACGCTGCCAATCACAAGGCTTATGTACAATTCCTGCTATCAAAGGTTGGGAAATATTACCAGAGCAGATGTTAACTGTGCGGCAGCCCAACCAACTCTCAATGCACCTTTGCTGAATCATTAGTTCTTGCCAAAGTTATTTGAGAATGTTTTTGCCAACTCTCAGATATGGTGTTTGGGGCTAAAAAAACCCTATATATGGAATTGGACTTTGGACAAAAAAATCTATATTCTTCATTCTCCATTCTCCATTCTCCATTCTCCATTCCCTTGACAACGACGATTTTGCCTTAACTTGTCACCAATGCCTATTCCCTTGTTTCTCGAGAGTTTTTATAAGCTGCCATGACAAAGAAACCCTTTGGCCATTTTACTTGGTTAATTAACATCGCTTTTAATCTTGCTAGCATCATTGTTATTGGTCTTATCCTGTGGCGCGGTTTAACTGGAGCTGTAGTCGGTGCTGTTATCTTTGGTTTGCTAGGGGGAACAGTCTGGCACGGTGCTTTGATTGGCGCAGGACTTAGCATCCTAACGCTGCTCTTTAGCGAACATGATCTTGGCACTGTGGCACCAATTGAATGGTTCCGAACTAAAGCCGTTAACAACTCTATTGCATTGGGAAAAAACGAGGTAGGTCGCCAAATTACGATTCGGTTTCCTCTCAGTAGCGTCTTTAGCTACGTTTCCGACTTCAGTCATTACCCGGAATGGGCTGCTGGTATCAACGCCAAAGTTCAGCAGCTTTCTCTAGAATCAACTGGGGTGGGTGCAAAATTCCAGATGCAAGAAGCCGCCATTGGCAACTCTGGAATCTTCACCCTCGAAATTACTGACTGGGTATCCAATCACAAAATTGCCTATCAGCGGTCTACCCGTGATAAAAAAATGGTTGCTAAAGTTGTTAATGGCTATTACCTATTCGCTCCTGACATCTCTACTTCAGCATCTACTGTGGTTACCCACGTTATCCAAATTCAAGCCAGGCGTGGCTGGGGTTGGACAAGAGCACTGTACGAACATGCGATCGCACAAGACCTATGCAAACTCAAACAAAAGCTAGAAAAATAGGCATACTCACATATGCGATCTCTGATTACCTTGTACTGGGCTGAATCAAGAAAACCCAAAATTCTTAGCTAATCAACGGCAATGACTGCTGTGATCAAAGCCTGCGATCGTTGCCTACTCTTAACCTCCAACTTTCGACTTCTGAAGGCGATCGCACCATTGTTGAGCGACGGTTGCTATCTGCTCCCTATCAGCTTTATTCGCCCAGACTTCTGACCAATTCAGCTTCCAACCCGAGAGAGAGCGCTGAAGTTCCAATAACTCTGTGGCAATCTGCATATCTGTTTCTAAATTAATTGTAGGTACTGTCCATTCCACAAAGAACTGACTCTCTCGAATTAAATGTTGCACCACAATATCATTACTTCCTTGGCGTACCAGGATATGTAACCGCATCAAATTCAATGCCAGATTTTCTAACTGACTTTCCCTGTTCCCCTGTAAATAATGGGTTTTGAGTAGATCCCAATTTATTGCCATTGGACATCACCTAAGAGAGACTTCACAATTTGGTTAATACGACTGCGAAGAGCAGAATCTTGAATTTTCATTGAGCGATTATTGGCACTAGGGCGAATATTGATGATGGACTCATACCCCACAGTCTGATTAAACGGATACCAATCTGCTCCCCAAACATTCTTCTGCTCACAACCATCACCGAGAAGAACCTGTTCGCAATCTACATGAAGTTCTCCTCCTCCTGCCAAAATACCAACCTCCACATCTACAGCCAGTTTAATATAAATCCCAAGAGCATCGAGCATCTCATGCATTTGTGCAGGTGTTGCACGGTCTCGAATAATGTGGATGATCAATGATTATTAAACCCTCAAAATAGTATGGTCTCTGCAATCTTATCGTTCTTCTGAAGCAGCATAAGCTAATTGTTACTCATCAGAGTAACCCGTCATCTCAGCCTCAATAGTTGTGAGGACATCCAGACCTCTAGCTCTTAGAAAAGTAGCGACCAATCCTTCTACCTTGTAACTTTGCTCTTTTCCTTCTGCCCTCTGCCTTCTGCCCTCTGCCTTATTGCCACCAAAATTTGGTATCACTGCTGCTTCATCAACCCTTTACACAAACATTATCAACTCTTCATGCAACAGTGGCTACAATCCTTTCTCTATAGGGGATAATTAAATTAACAAAGCAAGAGAGACATACTCTCGCCAAGCTTCCCTTCTATAACTAACTACTATATTTACCTCTGACCCGCCTGATCTTTACAGGCGGGTTATTTTAATTTAACTTAGCTAAACCGTCAGAAGCCCCACGTCATGATAGTAAAACTTATCCACTGGGCTGTAGCTCCTGTCTTGATTGCTGTTATCACTGGATGCGCTAGTAGTAACCAACAGCTTCAAACGACTCTACCGACAAAATCAATTGCCTCTGCTGTTGGAGAAAATGGTTATCACTGGGCAAATGTAGCTATTGGAGGAGGTAGCTTTGTCACAGGCGTCTACTCTCATCCGCTACAGAAGGATCTGGTTTATATCAGAACTGACATTGGTGGCTTTTATCGCTGGAATGCCGTTGAGCAAAGCTGGATTCCCCTAAATGACAGCTTTACTTTTGCCCAAAAAACCTATTATGGGGGAGAAGCTCTAGCCTTTGACCCTAATAACCCTAATATTGTCTATATGGCAGCAGGCAAATACTCTGCGTGGCAGCCGAAGGGTTCAATTTTTAAGTCCACGGATCAGGGAAAAACCTGGACTAAATTGAACTTAGACTTAGGAATGGATAGTAATGGGAAAGAGCGGTGGGCAGGAATGAGGCTAGCGGTTAGTCCCTTTGATTCGAAGCTCATCTTCTTTGGTTCCCGGCATGATGGGTTATGGAAGTCAGCGGATGCAGGGGCAACATGGGCTAAAGTTAGTGCTTTTTCTCCCAAGCTGGCAAAAGGTGTTGGTATCCTGGGTATCCTTTTCGACAAGCAATTACCTGGTCTAGTCTACGCTAATGTTTATGGAGACGGGATTTATCAATCTGCCGATACAGGCGTTACCTGGAGCAAGATTATCGGTAGTCCCCAGCAATCACAGCGTATGGCAATAGCTAGCAACGGAGTGTTATATGTAACCCATAAATCTGGGGTGAGTAAATATAGCAGAGGTACCTGGAGCAATATCACTCCAAGGGGCAAATCTGCCTTCTTCAATGCCTTAGGTGTTAACCCAAACAATCCCAACGATGTACTGGTAGCATTGGGTCAGTCAGTGTCGAGTAAAATCTACAGAACCTTAGATGGAGGAACAACTTGGACAGAACTCAAGGCATCCCTAAATCATACCGTTCCTTGGTGGGATGACCGCATGTTTTCTATCTGGATTGCCGCGATGGAATTTGATCCCAAAGTTCCGGGAAAAGTTTGGCTGACTAATGGGTTTGGCATCTGGCAAACAGAAAATATCAATGCTAATCCAGTAGTCTGGACTAATTATCAGCAAGGACATGAAGAGGTAGTTGCTCTCACCTTAGCTGCTCCTCCCCAAGGAACTGTGTTATTGAGTGGTGTTGCTGATGTCAGCGGTTTTCACCACAATAATGGACTTAAAGTTTATCCGTCCAACAGGTTGCAAGGTACTCCTCAATGGCGGGAAACCTTTGATATTGCCTACTCTATCAGCCAGCCGCTACGCTTAGTTCGCGTTGGTGGTGCTCGTTGGAACTCCAGCTATACAGGGGCAACTTCCACAGATGGCGGCTTGACATGGCAGCAATTTCCCTCATTTCCCAAGAACACCATGCCACTGCGGGTAGCAGTATCAGCAACTAATCCCAATCTATTTATGCTAGCTGTTAGTAAAGAGCAGCCTCTGCGAACAACCGATAACGGTGCTTCCTGGAGTACAGTATCAGGACTACCCGATGGTCCGCAAGGACCATGGTATTGGCAACAGCCCTTAGCAGCAGATACAGTAGATGGCGATACTTTTTACTACTACAGCCAAGGCCAAGTTTACCGCTCTACTGATGGAGGTGTATCCTTCAATCTCGTTAATCAATCCCTGCCTTACAATAAATGGGATTGGTATGCACTTAAAACGGTTCCTGGAGTCAAAGGTGAAATCTGGCTCAGTTTAGACAAAAGAGGTTTGTTCCGTTCCATTGATGGTGGCAAAACTTTCACTAAACTCTCCTCAGTAGAAAGAGCACATCTGTTTGCCTTTGGAAAACCACCCCAAGGAAGCACAACTCCAGCACTTTATCTGTATGGCAAAGTTGTTAGTATGGGGAATACTAGGGGTAACGTTAGCAAAGTATCAGGAATCTTCCGCTCTCTCGACAAAGGGGAAACCTGGACAAGCATAGGTTCTTCAGAAAACCCCATCGGTAATGAACCCAATATCATGGAAGCCAGTTGGCAGCAGTTTGGACTGGTTTTTATTGGTACTAATGGTAGAGGAATTTTCTACGGAACTCCAGACAGTAAATGACCAATGACAAATGACCAATGACCAATGACCAATAACAAACACTTATGAAACTAAAATCAGCTATTACTGTTTGTTTATTGTCTACACTAACATTTTTGTCAATCCCACCTAAGATTGCCAAGGCTCAACGCTGTTGGATACAGTGGCGGGTGGATAATCCTCTAGTTACATGTGCAAAACCAGCAGAAACCATTTTTAGCTCGCCTAGCTATATTCCTGGCAAAAAAATTGTCTTCAATAGTCAATGTATTTATTCCCTTAAACTAGCAGTTAGAATTACAGATACGACTGACAATTGGGTGACTTTAGGTTGGTGGACACTCCCTCCTAATCAAACAATTACGCTAACCACTGATACTCAGGATGTAAGAACGAGAAATGGCAAATTTTATCTATATGCAGAGAGTATAGATGGGAGTGATTATCGTCGCCAAGGAAACTATCTAAGCACCTTCGGTAATAGAACTTTGAAAATGATTGAACAAAGATTTTCGGTAGACGCTGATGGTGATTTTAGCCATACTATCGATTGTCGCATTAGGAGGTAGATTTGAGTGTATCTCTATTTGATTCAAGCCTCCCTTCAAGTAAAAATGATCAAAAATATAAGTAGGGTTTGCTGAATAATAAAGACCTAATTTGGTAGTATAGAAAAATGACCCACACACCAGTAAAACTAACCTTTGAGCAATATCTCAAATATGACGATGGCACAGATAACCGCTATGAACTATGCGATGGGGAGTTAGTAAAAGTGCCACCAGAATCACTATTGAACGGTCGAATTGCCCGTTTCCTCTTTGTTGAGTTTATGAACCTGGTAGGACTCGATAGAGCAATAACTCATATACTCGAACTACAAGTTGTAGGTAAGACTCAAAACCGTTTCCCTGATTTAGTGGTAGTAACAGAGCTACACCTTGAACTAATGGATAAACGGCAAACTATCACCCTCAATATGCCACCGCCACAATTAGTTGTTGAGGTAGTTAGCCCCTACCGTAATCAAAGAGATGAAAACTACAAACGCGATTATATTGAGAAGCGAGAGCAGTATGAGCACAGAGACATTCCGGAATACTGGATTGTTGACCCCCAAGCAGGGGTTGTGATTGTACTAGTTTTGGTCAATGGTAGTTATCAGGCAACTGAGTTCTCTGGTAATCAGCAGATTGTTTCTCGGATTTTTCCTGAACTGAAGCTGACCGTTGCACAAATTTTGAAGGCAAGGAAGTAGGGTATCAGGTAAGCGATTTTGTCATTGGTCATTAGTCATTTTTTCTTTGTACTAATGACTAATGACGCTTGTATCCCAGGTTAGTCTTTATTCTTGTACACTACTTTGTTTTACCACTTTTGATGCTACAAACTTGGGAGATTCTTGTAAATTTGCAAGTACAGCTGAAACTAATGAAACCATACTTACCAAGACAGTTGAAATTGCCAAAAATACAAAAGCAACCGCTGTAAATAACCACATTAACAGGACAGAGAATAGTTGTTTGATGACTGTTTCAACTACTCTAATCAAATGACTCACTTTTGATAAAACAAAACTTTTACTTCATATATACTAGCAAAAAGATTAATTGAAATGACAAGCAGGTTGATAAATTCATCCAATCTTTATGCTTTATGTCTAGGATCACAATTGATCTCGATCAGTCTCACGAATGACCAGTGACTAATAACCAATGACTAATGACAAAGCGGCAATGATAAGAAAATAAGCAAAATAAGGACTTCCTAAGGGCGCTTTTCGTCGCATTGGTTCTACCGACCAAAAATTTACAGATGAAGACATCGACCTATTTTATGCACTTCACAGTTATCGAACCTACGATGAAACCCCCATACCAGAAGCTGGTTTAGATGATTTCGAGCCTAACGCGATCGCTGAATAATGATACCAAAGTCAGCAAAATGGGGAATAAATAAATTAAGGAGACACCAGCACTCAATATGCAACAACATGGCGAGAGCTTCGGAAAATCTCTGGCACTAGCGCCATATATCGCGAACTTGGATGAAATCTACTGCCGATTTGCCAGCTGAACAGACTACTTTAAACCAGATACCTGTGGTAGAAACTTCTGAACTGACCAAAATCTATCGCACTGGCTTCTGGATGAATCAAAAAATTGAATCCCTGAAGAATTGCTCCTTGAGAGTATATCAAGGAGAAACCTTTGGCTTGCTTGGTCCTAATGGTGCAGGGAAAACTACCCTATTAAAGCTACTATTGAGTATTGTGCGTCCGACTTCTGGGCGAGGATTTTTGTTGGGAAAACCATTAGGCGATCGCACTGTCAAGCAGAAAGTCGGCTATCTCCCAGAAAATGCCTATTTCTATGACTATCTTACAGGTTGGGAATTTTTGCAGTTTACAGCTGGACTCTTCCAAATTCCTACTGAGATACAGCGGCAGCGTATTCCCTTGTTGTTGGAGTTAGTGGGTTTATCCAAGTCAGCTGCTCAGAAAAAGCAGCTGCGACAGTATTCTAAAGGGATGCTTCAGCGGATTGGGGTAGCGCAGGCAATTATTAATGATCCAGAAGTGGTATTTTTGGATGAGCCAATGTCCGGTCTTGATCCGATGGGACGCTACCAAATTCGGGAGATTATTCTCTCTCTTAAAGCCCAAGGTAAGACAATCTTTTTCAATTCTCATGTGCTCTCAGATGTAGAAAAGATTTGCGATCGCATTGCTATTCTTAATGCTGGGGAACTATTATCTATCGGCTCTCTAGATGAACTTTTGGGTACTGTGGATACTTACCAGGTGAAAGGTAAAGGAGGCAATATCGATACTCTTAAACACTGGGTTAAGGAACTAGTTTGTGAAGATAATTGCTGGTATGGTCAGTTACAAGGAAACCCTCAACAGTTTATCGCCAACCTGCAATCTATGGATGCTCAGCTGATTAGTATGAATCTTGCTCACATTTCTTTAGAAGAGTTCTTTATGCAACAATTAAGAATTTAAAGAGCGCAACGCGCGTCCTTTGTTATTGGTCATTTGTCCTTTGTACAAAGGGGCTTCTCCGTCGCTTTTTCTAAACCCATGAGCGGAACCACATCCGTAGTTGATAAGCTTCAGGGGACAGAGGTAAACCTAAGTAGATTGGCAACCAAAAGACAAAAGCCAACAGAACTACCAAAATTACTGTCGCACCAGCACCTTTATGCTGAGGTATTTGACTAGATAACCAACAATCCACTAACCAAGCTAGAGCCAATCCAGAAAACACTGATGCTCCCATGTAATGGTAGAGAAAAGTGCAGCGAGTTACTCTCGCCCAAGGCAATAAATTGGCTAACCAGTTAAGAAATAAGTACAGAGCAATTCCAGTGTAGGGAGTGAGGGGAATTTTCCAGCCAACTCCTTCTAAAAAACGTTGCATTAACAGCAACAGTAACAAGATAATTGCCGCTGTCGATAACCACCACAAGCAGGGATTACCCATCGCATGGACATCGTAAACCACTTGTCCTACTCCCCTAGGTAAGGGTGGGTGCATTGGTACTTGTTCAGAAGTGTCAAGTGCAGTGTCATAGAAATAGGCAACTGGACGCCACATCCAGGCCCAGGTGTACCATTTAGAACAGTAAGGATGTACCTCAGAACTACTGCCAATCTTTTCGTGGAAGGACAAAATTTTGACTTGTGCTTCCCAAAATCTGGGAGTGGGATTCATCAGTAGGTGAGGAATCCAGAGGAGTCTGTAGGTGAGCAATGGGATAATCCCTAAACTGAGGATAATGTGCCAGAAATTGAGTTGGGTTAAGTTTGCTAAAGGATTGCTGCGTAGGGATGAGAGTAGTTGTCTTCGTTGCTGCTCTTCAGGGTTTGGTATCAACAGAGGCTTACTTAGCTGGGGACGAGTATAGGCATTATTATTTTCCGATAGAGAGGCTAACCGTTTTCTGAGTGATCGCAACACCCAAGCAGTGGCCCACACTAAATATATACCCAACAGAAACCACAAGCCATTCCACTTAATCGTTGCTGAAGCACCAAACAAGACTCCTGATAGCGCCAGCATTATCCAACGCTTTCCTGCTTGTTGATTCAGTGCCAGCAGGAAAAACAACTGACCTAATAGTCCCAAAATAACGAGATAGATGTTATTCAAAGCATAGCGGGATTCTACCAAAAATAAACCATCTGCCGCAGCAAACACCCCAGCAATCAAGGCATAACTGCGACGATGATTGAGCTGATAGGCAACTGCTGCAACTACCAGAGGAATAAATGAACCAGTCAGAGCATTGAGCCAGCGGTAACTCCAGGTAGAGCGCAACGAACCAGCTAAACCATTGACTGTATCCTGTCCAAAAGGTAAGTGAGAGCCAATCCACATGCCTATGGCGATGATATATTGGCTCAGAGGCGGGTGGGCGTTGAAAAATTGCTTACCAGTCAAGTAATTGTTAGAAAATTTGGCATAATAAACTTCGTCGAATATCAGGTCATTAAATCTACCCAGTCCCCAAAAGCGCAGGACAACTGAGAAGCAAAAAATAGTAGCTATGCCGATGCCAAACCAGGGTATAGATGAGTTAGATAGTTTTTTCGATAAACTCATACAAATTGTGAGTCGCTAACTTATAAGCCGTGGACTAAGCAAGTAAAATTTCCAATCTCAAAACGAGTAGCCGAAACTAAAATGCACCCGAACATCCCCAGGATTACTCAACAGTGCACCGTCTAACACATAACCCACATCGACTGCAGCATTAAACTGATTCTGGTAGTTCCAGCGCCAGCCTAGTCCAACAGTCCAAATACTATCACTCTCAATTTCCCCTGGTAGAGCCTCTGCTCGCCAATATTGTCCAAAGTCAGTAAAAGTTAGGAAGCGATGACCATTAGCGATCGCAGGAGTGTAAACTTCTAGACTAGCGAGTATGCCATCATCTCCTGCTACTTCCCGCTCCTGCAAACCCCGAATTGAGTGCAACCCACCTAAGCGAAACTGTTCTCCTGAAATTAGAGGTTCACCTGCGTACTGGCTCTCTCCCTGAATATTCAATAGCCAACCACGACCCCAGGTGTACTGGTAAGAGCCGTTAATTTGCCATAAATCCCAATCTGCGTTTGCCCCAATGCGACTTTCTGTGTAGGCTTGGTTATTATTTGAGCCAACCAATCCTGGGATATTCCGCACATAGCGAATGCCCGTTGAGAAAGTATTGTTACCTCTACTAGCAGAGTACTGATAAGTAATACTCACAGGTAAAGCCGCAACATCCACCCCCAAATCTCTGCCAATAAAGTCTAGGGTGTTATCAAACAAGCGATAGCCTAGACCGATATCTAAAGTTTGGCGGTCTAAGGCAGTGCGACTGATATACTGAACCCAATTGATACCTGTAGCCAAACCTTGCCCAGACACATCGAAAAGATCAGCGATGCGTCCACTGTCAACATCTGAATAACTGGCACTAAAGTTAATAGTATCCCCCCACCTTGGTATCGGAGCTTGATAGAAGAAACCGAACTGTTTTACTTTGTCTAACTTCTCCGGTGAGATGGTAACGCTCAAGGCAGCTAAGTGACCCCGGTCAAAAATGTTACTATTCTGGGCAATAAAGCTCAAACGAGTGTTGCCTGTCTCTTCTGTGCCAATATTCTCCAATCGCACTCCCCAACGTTGGGGATTTTGGTCCTTGACTTGAATTTCAACATCTGTTTTGCCTGCTTCTGGCTGTTGATAATTGAGAATTAGCTGGCGCGAGGGGTTATCATTGGCTAAAAACAGCTGTTGAGCAAGAGCATTGAGGTTGGGAAAACTACCGGCTTGCAGTTCAGGTAAAGCGGTGCGGATACCCTGCTCACTGAAGTGCTGGTTTCCTGTAACAGTAATGTTGTTAACCTTGAGTTCAGTGATCTCAAACAGAAACACCCCTTCTAGACTCAGGCGTTGGAAACTAATGTTAATTAAGGGATAACCTGCATTACTATAGGCTTCAAAGAGTTCATTTTGCACTGCTTTGAGGTCATCAAGGGTTCTCTCTTCTCCCAGGTAGTCTTGGAGTCTATCTTGTAATTCTTCGTCTGAGAATAAGGTATTGCCCTGAAAACGGAATTTTTTGATGGGGAAACGCAGAAGTTCCGGAGAGTCAACCGACGAGTTTACTGGTATATCCTCTGCCTGTTCTGTTGGGATATTGGGCGTCTGGGAAATTTGGGCTAATAATGAGGAAAATTGTATAAACGGGACAATTGGTTGAGGAGGAAGTTCGGGCGTTGGCAATGGGCTCGGAAGTAGTTTGTTAGATGCTGATGCTTTGGAGTGGTCTAATGGGAAGTAGCACAAACATCCCATCATTTCATACGATACCCTAAAACGAAATTTTTTGGAAGCAGGAGTTCAGAATTGAAAAGTCTATTTTGTCAATAAATGCTGAGAAAGGTTAACATTAGTTAATACAAGATGTCTATTTTAAGGTCCCCAAAGCCTAACTCTTAGGAGGAATAAGCGGTGAATAAAAAATGGAGAAATGTTGGGCTGTATGCACTGCTAGCAATAGTAGTCATCGCTTTGGCAACAGCATTTTTAGACAAACCCTCCCAAAACCGGGAGACCTGGAAGTACAGCGAACTTATCCAGCAAGTTGAAAATCAAAAAATTGAAACTGTCAAGATCAGTGCTGACCGAACTAAGGCTCTAGCTACAGCTCAAGATGGTAACCAAGTTGAGGTCAACCTACCCAATGATCCAGAACTGATTAGTATTCTCACCAGCAATGGCGTAGATATTGCGGTGCTACCCCAAAGTGATGAGAGCTTCTGGTTCCGAGCCTTGAGTAGCCTCTTCTTCCCAATCCTATTGCTAGTAGGATTATTTTTCTTGCTGCGTCGTGCTCAAAGTGGTCCTGGCTCTCAGGCGATGAACTTTGGTAAGTCAAAAGCCAGAGTACAAATGGAACCCCAAACTCAAGTAACTTTTGGGGATGTCGCTGGTATTGAACAAGCCAAGTTAGAACTAAACGAAGTAGTTGACTTCCTCAAAAATGCTGACCGCTTCACTGCTATTGGAGCCAAAATTCCCAAGGGTGTGCTGCTAGTTGGACCTCCAGGAACCGGTAAAACCCTCCTGGCTCGTGCTGTTGCTGGGGAAGCAGGTGTACCATTTTTCTCCATCTCTGGTTCTGAGTTTGTAGAGATGTTCGTCGGGGTTGGTGCTTCCCGTGTTCGGGACTTATTCGAGCAAGCTAAGAGCAATGCTCCCTGTATCGTCTTCATTGATGAAATTGATGCTGTAGGACGACAAAGAGGTGCTGGTTTGGGCGGCGGTAACGACGAGCGGGAACAAACCCTCAACCAGCTACTAACTGAGATGGACGGTTTTGAAGGTAATACAGGCATTATCATTATTGCTGCCACTAACCGCCCTGATGTCCTAGACGCCGCACTACTACGTCCTGGTCGTTTTGACCGCCAAGTAGTTGTTGATCGTCCTGACTACGCTGGTCGTTTGGAGATTCTTAATGTCCATGCTCGTGGCAAAACTTTGTCTAAGGACGTGGAGCTAGAGAAAATTGCCCGTCGTACTCCTGGGTTCACTGGTGCTGATTTATCTAACCTGCTCAATGAAGCTGCTATTTTAGCCGCCCGTCGCAACCTCACTGAAATTTCTATGGATGAGGTCAATGATGCTATTGACCGGGTGTTAGCAGGTCCTGAGAAGAAAGACCGAGTGATGAGCGAGAAGCGCAAAGCCCTAGTAGCTTATCACGAAGCTGGTCATGCCCTAGTTGGTGCTTTGATGCCGGATTATGACCCAGTGCAGAAAATCAGTATAATTCCCCGTGGCCGAGCTGGTGGTCTAACTTGGTTCACCCCCAGTGAAGACCGAATGGATTCAGGTCTATATTCTCGCTCTTATCTACAAAACCAGATGGCTGTAGCTTTGGGGGGGCGTCTTGCTGAAGAAATTATCTTTGGTGAAGAAGAAGTAACCACTGGCGCTTCTAATGACTTACAACAAGTTACCCGGGTTGCACGGCAGATGGTAACTCGCTACGGTATGAGCGATCGCCTTGGTCCAGTAGCTCTGGGACGACAGAATGGTAATATGTTCCTCGGTCGAGATATTGCCTCTGACCGGGACTTCTCCGATACCACTGCCGCAGCAATTGATGAAGAAGTCCGTAAGTTGGTGGATGAAGCCTACCAACGAGCCAAAGAAGTAATGCTCAACAACAAGCACATCCTTGACAAATTAGCCGAAATGCTAATTGATAAAGAAACAGTCGATGCAGAGGAGTTGCAAGAGTTATTAGCAACTAACGATGTCAGGATGGCAGCGATCGCCTAATTTCTGTGCTTTGTTAGTTGACAAAGTAGTTAAAAACTGCTTCATAAGATCCTTAAAGAGGTTAAATAACAATGAAAGGGGCAGCACCTGAGTGTTGCCCCTTTCATTGTTATACTTTTTTTCTCTGATTAGTGACACAGAGACTGTAAAAAGAGTAAAGGGGAAAGATTTGATTATCGGTTCGGTTACCCTATTACCTTACTTCATCTAACACCCAATGTTGTGTAAGATGTTGTGCAAAAGCTAACGCCAATTAAAATGCAAATCAAGTCGCATTTCCTCAGCTTTAAAGATAGGAAAATAAATGATCACAGCCAATGTTTTGGTAGTTGAAAACGAAGTAATTGTTGCTAGGACAATTGCCAACCAGCTTAAAAAACTGGGTTATACCGTTGCAGCTCAGGCTTCCTGTGCTTCCCAAGCCCTAGCTAAGGCAGTCGAAGCAAAACCTGATTTAGTGCTCATAGATATTTGTCTCAACGGAAAAATGGACGGCATTACTGCTGCCGAACAAATTCGTCAGCAGTTGAATATTCCCATAGTCTATCTAAGTGCCTGTGGTGATCATGACACTCTGCAACGAGCCAAAATTACTCAACCCTGTGGCTATGTTCTCAAACCCTTCAACGAGAAAGACTTGCGAGTTGCGATCGAAATGGCTCTCTTGCAACATCAGATGGAACGCTCCCTGCAAGAGAGCCAAGAACAGTTGGCAACTATTTTGCAGTCGATAAATGATGGAGTAATTGCTACTGATAATCAGGGAATTGTTACCTTTATCAATCCTGCTGCTGAAGCCTTAACTAGCTGGCAACAGTCTGAGGCAGTAGGAAAACCAGTAAGGTTGGTTTTCCAAATTGTTGAAGAAGTAGCGGGAATTCCCATAGAAAATCCAGTCGCACAAATTCTCAGGGGAAAGAAACTCTATTCAGGGAATTATCATGCTCTACATGCCAGAAACGGCAACAAAATTCCCATTGGTTATACTGCCTCAAGCCTGAAACAAAAATCTGGAGAAATTAGGGGAGTCGTGGTGGTTTTTTGGGATATCAGCGAGCGGCGACAGACTAAAACCCTCGAAAGAGCATTGGCAAAGGAGCAAGAACTTAACAGTTTTCGCTCCCAGTTTATTTCCACTGTATCCCATGAATTCCGTACTCCTTTAAGTACTATCCTGACAGCAGTCGAGTTGTTGGTTTTTTATGAACAGCAGGCAACTAAAAAGCAAAAACAAAGTTACCTGCAAAGAATTAAGAAAGCCGCACAGCGCATGACTAAGCTGATGGATGATGTCTTGGTCATGGGTCAAGCAGTATCAGGTAAACTGAAAATATCCCCAGCTCCCGTGAATCTGGAGCAATTCTGCCGCAATTTAGTAGCAGAAATTTTACTCCTTGAGGCTCAACCTAACCGGATTAACTTCAGAATACAGGGAGACTACACGGAAGCTTTGATAGATGAGAGACTGGTTGGTTACATTCTCACTAATCTCCTGTCCAATGCTCTTAAGTATTCTCCAGCTGATACTGAGATTGAGTTTGAGTTAAAGAACAATGCTGAGGAACAACTGGCAATCTTCAGTATCCAGGATCAAGGTATGGGTATTGAGTTAGAGGAACAATCCCAAGTCTTTGAGTCGTTTTATCGAGGCAAAAATGTTGGCTCAATTGGAGGTACTGGATTGGGACTAGCAATTGTCAAAGGCTGCGTGGAGCAATTGCAGGGTGAGATTATGGTCAGCAGTACAGTTGGGATTGGTAGTAAATTTACGGTTAAACTACCTTTAAATAAACGGTAATCGCATGTTGTTTGGTATAAATTGTACTTGACAGGAGCGATCGTTACTCTTGATGCCATGGGCACCCAAATTGACATTGCCCAACAAATTAAGCAGATAGTAGATTATTTTTTTGATAAGAAAGGAACATTGTTGCCTGCTGCAAGTGTTACAGCAAAAACAGAGTCAGGATTTCCCTCTTCATGATTGAAGATCACTAAAAAGGAACCAGGTTTTACTCCATCCCAGAAGCGCTTGTGCCATTCCACAGGCATGGCATTCCCTAGTTTTTGGCTTTCAAAATAAATTAAGTAAACATTTTCTCTAGCTGGTAATTCTTTAATTTTTACTGAATCATGTGGCATAAAGGACATAACTAGTGATAAAGCATCATTTTTGTTGTGTTTAGTTGTTTGGGTATTTTCAAATAAAAGTGAAATATAATAAGCTACACCGTTATCATAGGCAACATTAATATAGTTATTTTTGTATATACCAGATTGATCATCAGCTAAATTAAAACCGTGGATACCGTCAAAATTTGCTTTTGTATCTCCCAATCCTGCTCCATTTTTACTAATTGGTGAGGATAGTTGAGGAGATGGTGATGGTTGAGCTGCTTTCTTTTTTGTTGTTTCTGGAAATGGTTGTGAAGAGGCATTAGGAGAAGGAACTGGAGATGTCTGTTTAGTTATTGGCAATGTGGGGAAGAGATAACCCAAAAGCACAAATAGTAATATTGAGGAGAAATAACCTATAACTGCCATTAACACTATCGGAGGTAGATAACCTATAAGCCTCATCAAGAATATCCCAGAAGATACGAGAGTAACTTTTTGAGAGCGTGGTAGTTTAAGCATGAGTCACCTATGGTGTAGGATACTAATCCACATTTCTGATGTACAAACTACCAATCCGTACAGTTAGAGATTGATTATCACAAATAAAATAAATTAGGCATAAAACATTGACATTTATTGTTTTAAATGTTATAATGTAAAACTCAAAAAAATTTTGTTTTCTATCAAATAACAAGAGAATTGTATAGCGATTCCAAAGAAATTAGGAAGAGATTAAGATAACCTATAACTAAGGGCTATAAGATTAGGTCAAGTGTGCAAGTTAATTCGTCCTAAGGAAACCTTGACCCATGACGAAACTACTCAAAGAAGCGATCACGGCAGTTTCTGCATTGCCAGAACCAGACCAAGACGCGATCGCTAAAATGATTTTAGATGAACTAGCATCTCAAACCCGCTGGTATGAGACCTTTTCTCTGTCGGAGGCTCAACTTGCTCCACTAGAGGAGAAAGCCTTATTTGAGTTAAATCAAGAATTAACGAACGAAGCTCTAACTCTAAATGATCAGCTCAAATCCCGTAAGTAAGCATAATACTAAAGCTAAGTGCAACTAACAAGGACTTGGTATCATACCACATCCGGTTACTATCAAGCACTTATCTTATTGAGAAAAGCTTGATATACATGCATTGTAGTTGACTTGTTTGTAGTCTAGTTAAACCGCACTTGGTATCATTCCCCCGTGTAGCATGGGGTTAGCATGTGATTCTCAATTTTTTCCCAAGTCTGATTTGATAATGGTACTACTTCATTACTGCATTGCACCATAAGGTCGTTAGCATACAAATACTTTTCAATAAATGCCGCATCTTGCTTGGATATTTCTAACATGCTCTGATCTAACTTGAAAAATTCTAGGCAAATTTGCCTAAGACAACTGGCAAATTTTTGATGCGCTGTTTGAGGTTGCTCAGTGTCCGGAAATTTGGATAACAGGGTTTTTAAGCCATCAACTAAGATTGAAAGATTAGGACCAGCAAACATTACTTTTGGACTAGGTAGTGGTTGAGAGCTACGGTTGTGGAGGCGTTTTTGAGCAAGGGCAACCCTGGAGCGGCGATCGCGATCCAGTTCTCTACAGAGCTCCCTCGCAAGGTGAATAGCATGTCTAATACGGTCTTTGAGTTCCTGAGAATGGGTGCGATCACAAGCTAGTTTTGGGGAGCGAGAACTGTCTACTGCCAAATCAAGAGCACGAGTAAGTTCTCTAGCAAGGTCAAGATCTGGAGGTAATTGAGAAGAATAAGCAAAATTTCCGACAAAGTAAAGGGAACGGTTCAGTTTCTGCTCAATGAGTTGATCGCGAGCCTGGATGCGCATAAAGTGAAGAACAGACATTAGGACAATGGCACGTTTGACCGTAGGATTCGTGTTGCCACCTGAATTAGTAGTTTTCTGATTAACCCATTGCAATAATGTATTTAACTTACTAACTCTAGTAGTGGCTCTACGGATTGCTTTATTCATCCAGAACAGCAGTTGAACACCTTTAGTAACCATTAACCCAGCTACCAGTAAAAACACTTCACGCCAGCGTTCATCAGTAAGATACCGTTTTACTAACTGTTCGATCAGTTGTTCCTTGTAGATATAATTTGCTGTTAAATATTCTTGCAAAGTCAGGTGGGAATATGAATAGACATCCTCAGCTCGTTCTGTCCAAATCCCCTGCTGAACAGTAATGGCATTGAATACTGCTTTGCTACTTAAGTGACGGGGTATGTTCCGATCATTTCTGAGGAAAGCTTCTATTTGTTCTATTAACTCTGATTTATCAAAAAATAGTCGGTTTGATGTCAGTCCTTCAAATGCAATTTCAGAGAGCAAAATCTCTTCTCGTCGTACATCCAGTGCCTGAAAAATTCTATCTGGGAAGGTATCTTTCTCTGCACTCCACTCCTGGAGAAATATCATTAGTGCCCTTCCGTAGAGATCGCTGCGATTCTTAGCAAAGCTTTTATCGCGGTTGTAAACTAAACAGAGAAAAGTTAATAGTAATGGTGTTTGAGCCAACTCTTTAGCTGCCTTATTGTCTGGCTCTTGGAGTAATTTCCAGCACTTTTGAGCTTTTTCGTGTTCCTGGTCTTTTGCTGAATCAAACCAGTGGTCAATGAACTGCCGAGTTTGCTCTGTGTCAAAATCTGCTATTTCTAGAGTAGTAAATTCTATAGTCGTAGACTTTAAACTGGTAAAGTGATTAAGATTGCGGTAAGCAGCAGTTCGATAGGAGATGATGTAGTAGTTTTGTTGATACTGCTCAACAAAATTTTCAATTGTTTTAGTTGCCTGATCAATTGCTTTAGTTACGTCATCGAATTTATCAGATCTAACTTCGTCTACACCATCTAACAGAATTAACAGCCTACCCTGCTCCAATGCCTTTTGCGTGAATTCCTCAGCACGGAGAAAACCACAACTCTTAAACTTCTGGGTAATGACTTCAGGGAAATCAATTTTATGAGCAGAATAGTTTTTGAGTTCAATCAAGACGGGAATGCAGCTAGGCTGCAATTGTAACTGCTCACCTTTCAATGCCTCTAAACCAATCTTCCTTAGAAAGACTGACTTCCCAGATCCTGGTTTACCCAGTACTACCAAATACTTATTTTTATTAGCAACTTCTATTCCTGTTTGCTTTTGTTTATCACCCTTGAACCAGAATCCATGAGTCTCAGGATTGTCATAAGCTTTGCCTAAATCTCCGCGCAATACTCTTTTTTTATCGAAAAGTTTAATTGTGGTATAGAGAGACTCTAAATTTACTTTTTCCTGCATTCCTAAAACTTGCAGGTTATTGTACTTATTTTTGTATTCCTGAATATATTGCTGAGCTGCTCTAACAATTGCTTCCTCTGTTCTGCGATCAACTCCTTGACCAAACCAACTTTGAAACCCACTTCTACCTTTTTTTAATACTTCGATGGCAATGTTAGCTAGTCGCTGAACCATCTCAGCTGGTATATCTTCAGTAGGAGGTATAACTGGCTGATCAAGACTAGCAGAGCGGACACTAGGTAGATCTAAAGCACTTAAAATCTGACTAGCTCCTCCCTCTACAACTATTATTCTGCTGGTAGTTCCACCATAAATTTTGAGCGAGAGGTCTTTAAGCGTGATTCTTGTCGTGTCCAGTTCCTTAGCCAACTGGTTTCGCTGCCGGTCAATCAATGCTTGCCGATAAGCCTTTTGGGAGCTAAAGTCTGAAGGATGGGGTTTGGGGCTATTATCATCCCCAAATTGATTGACTCGGTCAGAACCAATCGCCATGATCACACGCAATTGTTCATTGCCCTCAGCGTGGAGCAATTCCTCTTCAAGGAGGGGATCAATTTTAGCAATATGGCTTTCAGTGAGTTTCACTTATGAACTACCTGACGCTAACTCTACGAGTATAGCGCGGGCTTCCAAATTCATTGTTGGACTTGAATAAGTCCATTTCCCTGACGCTCATCAGCTAACTGAGCAAGTTTGTTGCACCGAAAAAATAGTTCTTCTCGTAAATCTAAAATGTCTATATCAGGGTATTTTTCTAAAATTAGGGATGCTACACCTGACACAATAGGTGTAGCCATTGAGGTTCCATCCCACGCTTCATAGCCTCCTGTCGCAATGGATGAATACACTCTTTCTCCTGGTGCTACGAGATCGGGTACTTTATAAGAATGATTGTTGACTATGATTTGACCACTACTGCTGAACCCAGCAACACGATTCTTCTCATTGCTTGCTCCCACTGAGACAACATCTCTACAATTCCCAGGACTACGAGTTCTGTTTCGACCATCATTGCCAACTGCACAAATTGGCAGAACCCCCACTACTGATAACTCAGTAATTGCTTCCTCCATTTGAGGAAAGGATTCTGTTAAACCAGCCGAGATATTGACAATCTGTATATTCAGGTTCTCACGTGCCCATTCCAAAGCCAAAATAAAGTTAGAAAGAGTACCTCGACCTTTCGGAAGCATTACACCACTCAAAACTGTTGCCTCTGGAGCTACCCCAATTTTTTTACCGCAGATCAATCCTGCTACGTGGGTTCCATGTCCGTCAGTATCCAGAGACAGTTGAGTATTCTTCACTTGCCATTGAGATACATTAAACTCGTAAGCCTCAGCAATTTTCCCCTCTAGAGCTGGGTGACTGGCATCAATACCTGTATCTAAAACGGCAATAGTGATACCTTTACCTGATGCATCAAATCCTTTACCTCGTAAAGTTTCTAAACCAATTGCTCTCAAATGCCATAAATCAGTCTGTTGAAGATCTTGCTCCCGTTTAAAGCTTTGTTTCGCTTTGCGTGGTCGAATTAATTCTATTTGCTGATCAACCAAAATACTATCTTGTGGTAAATCCTGATAGATTTGCTCATCTGCTTCAGCAGATAACGTCTTCACGATTGTAGTTCCAGAAAATCCTGACTTTTCTAGATTGGTTATAACTTCAAGATTGTCCCGCTTTTGAGCATCTTTCGTCCACTCATAAATTCTTTGCTGATTAGGATCTGTCCTTTGTAACTCTAGCACTTCCTGTGCTTGCTTCTTACGGCTTTCAACTGTAAACTTCCTTGGGCTTAAATCTAAACACTTTGCTACTGAGGTAGTTTTGGGTCGAATGAGGTAGATAGTCATAGTTATGTATCAATAGTCACCCATAGAAAAATTGTTGTTACTAGTGAGGGACTTATCGTATAAGTCAACAAATATTATTGAATTTGCTAACAATATCTTAGAAATTGGCAATAATAGAGGGTTTCAAACTCAAATTATCTACCCTCTCCTCAACTGTCACACTACAAATTTTACGGAAATAAGGAACAGAAAATTCAAGAACTGTTTGAATTCAGTATTGGCTGTATAAAAAATAATGTAATGTTGTTGAAAATTACGAAAATACCGAGCTATTGTGAGAGCCAGACTGCACAATTTTGGCGGACTACAGATTTTAGGGAACAAGCAACAGGGAGTAGAAATTGCAAATGACGCTTAATGTGAATTAGAAGCTGCAACCCTTGATTTTCGGTTAAATTTTCCTTCTGTTCCCTGTTCCCTTGACCCAACAAGGATTTAAGCTAGTCCACATCAGACGTAAATGCCTAATTAAGGCAATCCCCAAACTTTAATTGTCCCATCTCCACTCCCGCTAACCAAGGTTTGCCCTTTGGGACTGAAGGCAACAGAGACAACATCACCTTTATGCTCCGAAAGAGTACGTAAGAGCTCTCCTGTACCTAAGTCCCAAAGATGGATCTTTTTGTAACCGCCACTGGCTAAAATCTGTCCATCCGGACTGTAGGTGAGGGATAATATCTCACCGGAAGGTCCCGGTAGGGTATGGATTAGCTCCCCTGTACCTAGATCCCACAATTTGATAGTTTTTCCACCACCACTAGCAAGCAACTGTCCATTAGGACTGATGGCAATTGTCAGCACTAAGTCTGAATGTCCAGAGAAGGTGTGGAGTAATTCCCTAGTTTCCAAATGCCACAATTTTATACTTTTGTCTCCACAGCTAACCAAACTTTGCCCATCGGGAGAAAATGCGATCGCTCCTACTCCTCCTGGATGAGCTAGAAGTCTAATCGGTGGAGTTTGGGTAAATAGTTGCCGTAGTGTGATAAATTCTTCCCAACCAGCACTGACGAGGGTTTGTCCATCGGGACTGAAGGTGACAGAAAATACTGGAGCTCTATGTCCGGTGACGGTGTGCAGCCATTGTCCAGAATGTAGATGCCACAGGCAAATAGTTTTGTCTTGGCTACTACTAGCAAGGAGCTTGCCATCAGGACTAATTGCTAAGTCAGAAACGGCATCATTGTGACTTGTGAGCAGGTTCAGGAATTTACCTGTTGGTAAATGCCACAGCCGGATAATTTTGTCCCGACTACCACTAGCGAGAGTTTCTCCATCTGGGCTAATGGCGACGGAGGTAACTCCGTTACTATGACCAATAAGTTGGTAGCGGCATTGCAATAAATGCCAATCCACTCTAGATTGGGGCACCGGAGATTCAGAAACTGATGTTTCCCCAGGTGTTGGTTCCCCTAAAATAGTTTCCAACCGCTTCTTAGCTCCTGCGAGTCCTCCTAAGATTGCACCATCCGAGGGTGCTAAACTAGGGCTTTCAGTGGGAACTAGATTAATTGTTGGTTGCTGAAGATTGGCTCTCATTGCCCTTTGCTCTAGCAAGACCCGTTGGGTGAGCAAATCTTTTATAGTTAACAGTAAAACCCGCTCGTCATTGATCTCACAGGTAAGCTGAATACGGTCTATTCCAGTTTTACCTGTGGGAGTAAGGGGAATAATACAGGCTTGCTGCGGTTCTAGCTCTAAAAGGCGAAACTCGGTAGTTTGAGGCAGCTGGTTGCTGGTGATTGTGCCTTGCTCATTGTAAGTAATTTCTACTGATGCCTGCTCTCGCAGTTCTCCAATCTGGAGTCGCATTTCCCTTTGTTCATCGGTTATGACTTGTAGGTTGAGAGCTTTTGGTCTTTGACTAGGATAACGGCTACCTTTCTCAAACAGGGGGAAATAGATCGCTGTCTCGGCTTTAGCATCCCACAGACGGATGGCATAACTATGTTGGAGATAATCATCAATGCCGATTATTTCCCCGACAGCCAAGGCTCCCTGAGCAACGGCTGCCAAAGGCTGGTTAAGGGACACACGCTCTTGCCCAAACTGAGAGATAACTAACTGTTGTACAGCTCGAATCTGACAACTCCCCCCTACTAGCAGCACCTGCTCAATTTCCTCTTGGCTAATACCTTTATTGAGAGCAACTGCCAGTACTTCTTCTAAAGCTTGCTGCACTTGGGGAAGTAACTGGTGAGCTCTGAAAATCTGTTCCAATTCTGTCCGAGTTAGCTGCAATTGTTGAGAAATAGCAGCTTCGTTATCAACCCAGCTGGCAGTTGCTTCCGTGACAGTGGAGAGTTGGATTTTCAGTTGTTCTGCTACCTCCAACAACTTCTGCCAACTCCTCCTAGTCAGTTCTCTCCTTGAGGAGCCAATTGTTTGTAGGTACTGTTGAGCAATCCAGGTATCAATATCGATTCCTCCAATATAGGCATCTGCTTTTGCCAAGACTTCTGCTTGCAAAACCTTTTGACCTTGACTGGGAGCTGCTGTCTTAACTAGACTCAAATCCAGAGTACCACCACCAAAATCTACTACCAATACCACCGCTCCTGGCTTACTCACCCCATAACCAAAAGCTGCGGCTGTCGATTCATCCACAATTTGAACAACAGGGAGATTGAGCTTCTGTTTGAGAGCTTGAACCCAATTCAGGTAACTTTGAAAGGCTCCTACTGGTACAGTAAAAATTACCCGATTTGGTTGCAGTTCTTGAGCAACTACTTGTTGCCAGATCTGCTGAAGAAAAACTTCGGTAATCGATTCAGGACTATAGATTTGACCATCAATTTGGCGATCCGGTGAGCGGTAGTCTGCTGCTAACTCTCGCTTAAAAGCACTAAAAAATCGCTCTGGCTGCTCAATTCCCAAGTGCTGTGCTCGCACTGGTTCACCGACAATAAATTGCTCTGCTCCTTGAACAAATACTAAACTCGGCACTACATTAGCAGAACCCTCAGTAGTTTGAAAGCAGTGTGAAATTGGCTTTAGGTTCAGTATCCTTGGAGTTTGAGTTGCATGATCCAAAGTACAGACAACTGTGTTGCTGGTTCCGAAATCAATGGCAACAGTAGTCACTTGCTTTCTCCTGGAAGGGTGATTTTTGTCCTTGACCCCATTAAAGCTCATCCTTACTCTCATTAGTATTATTACTGACTATCAAGGCTACATTTTAAGGAAGAAGAATCATTAACTTGAATGAATCCAGAACAGTTTCTAGAGCAGCAAGATGTTGTACCCTTAACTTTAGCCTTGAATCGTTGGGCACAGCAGGTTAATGTAGCTAGCGATCGCAAAGATAATTTTGTGAATGCTGGAGTCGATGATGCTCTGTTAAGTAACCTGAAACTTGATACGCAACCCCATCAATTTACTCAAGCTTTAATCGCAGCATTTAGGACGTACTCCTTCTCTAATCAGCGCTGGGATTATCACCCGATGGTGAGTCTACTTAAGTATCTATCTGAATTAGCTGCCATCTTTGGATTGCCAGAGCAGGATGTGGCTTTATTCTCCCGATTAACTGAGCAGGGACAGGAAAACCTGAAAGCTTTAAGGGTTCGCAGTGCGGTTGCGAGAATAGAGTCACCCCAAGGAACTGGGATTGGTAGTGCGGTTCTGATTGGCAAAGATTTGTTGCTTACTTGTAATCACATTTTTAGTAAGGCTCAGGTGCAACAAGCTTGGGTGCGCTTTAACTATAAAACTAGTAGCAGCAACTTACCAGAAGACTTATTTGAACTTGATTTGGATTTGTTGAGTAATCGTCCTAGTCCAGACTATGCTTTGGTCAAGATTAAAGGTCAACCAAGACAAAACCTGATTAACCCAGTCAATGCTACCTTGGATGAGGGTCAGGAAATCCGCCTTATACATCACCCTCAAGGTGGATATGTGTCAATCTCGGATTTAGGTCAGATTGTACAAGTAGGGGAAGAGTACCTTGACCACAATCTGAGTACCGATGATGGTTCCTCCGGTGCGCCAATTTTTGATCGTCAGTGGCAATTGGTGGCAATTCACAGGGGAAATCCCGGTATTGGTCGCCCGATTGCGTCTGGCACAATGGAAGGAGTTCCTATCCGCACGATCTGGAATCAGATTACACCTTATTTAGGCTGAGAGAGGGAGTAGATTGTGAGCTTGTGGCAGAGTTTTTCTGAAACCTTTAGGCGAGACTCGAAGAAATATCAAGCCCTTTTTTTACCAGACTATCGAGTTGATCTCGATTACGATGCTACACCAATTAAGACCGGGGAAGCTTATTGTCGCCTGTGGTTAGTAGAAATGCGTTTGGCTAGGGATGTAGATTGGTTTCGACAACGGTATCCAGTAGTTCATGCAGCGATCCGCTTCCATCATGGTGGCAAATCGGTTACAGTTCCCTATCTCGCTGAACCAGGTAACCTCCAGGAAGTAGCAACGGATAACCGGGATAAAGTTATTCAATGTAACTATCCTTTAACTCCTTTGTTCCCCTTTAATCAGGGTTTAGTAGAGTTACAAGCTGGCTTATTTAGTATGGTTGATAGTGACCCAGTAGGCAAGTTTATTCAGACCATGGGAAGGTTTTCTGAATTATTGCCAGTGCCAGAATTTTCCACTGTCCTCCATATTGCCGAACCTATCTACCGTGGCATTGAAGATTTAATTGGTGCAGGGGAAGGACAGTTAGAATTAGGATATCAACAAACCTTCTCGGCGGCAGATGGGGGAGGAGATAATGACCTCAAAGCTGGTTATTTTGCGGCAATTTTAGCTCAAGAAAATCAGATTAAACCAGATAACCTTTGTGTGGTCAACGATAGTCTGAGACTGGGTTCACCGGGAACAAGCAAGGTGTTTGCCAAGGAACGCAAATCCTTAGAAGGCTACAGCTATATGCTCTTTCGCATTGAGAAGCGTACTGCTCAGGATTGGGAATCTTTGACTCGGATTAAGAAGTTGGTTTACCAGGCTCAAGATGCAGTGTTTAAGGGAAAATACGAGATGACCAAAAACAGGCTACTACCGGCGATTAAAATGGCAATTTATCGCAGTCCTGATGTGACGAAAACTGACCGTAGAGGGATGGTACTCAGGATTGAAGACTATCTCCGGGAGATTGGCTTGCAAGGGGTAGCAGGGAACAAGCGATCGCTTTACTCCATTATGCAGCGACCTTTGCCTACAGTGGATGCAGAAACAGAGGCAGAATTGGCAGCTTTAGCAGAGTTTTTTGAACAGTAAAGGTAATGCAATTGTAGAATATTAATTTTTAATCATTCATGCAAGTTATTAGCCCTCAAGAAAAAGCTAAGCTTATACGAATTTTAACCAATATTTCTCTGCTACAAACTGCTGAAGATCGCCGAAATTTTTTAAGTCTCTGTGGTTTAGATAATTATTGTAGCTTAGTTAATTTAGATACAACTTTAGATAAGTTTATTATAAGTCTTCTATCCAAACTTTTCAAACCAAGTGTTTCAAACAAGGATTCCAAGGAACTGGAATTAGTAATATTATTGGAACACATTAATCAATTTCAACTAAATTTATCTTCGGAAGATAATCAATTTATCAGCTACGTTATCAGTAAATGGGAAGAGATTGCTGATACGGATAAGCAGAGTGAAAGTTTTGTTAATTACTCTTTTCTAAATTCCAAAGTAGAAACAAGGTTTTTAGATGTTGGGAAAAATGCAGAACCTAATTTGATAAAAAGCCAGGACGATAACATTGACTCTTTAATACAACAGGCGCGGTTGCTTCAGGTCGCTCCTAAAAATATTGAAATAGTAAATCATGATAGTGAAAACATACCTACTATCATCCGAGAAAAACAATCTATTGAAATCGAAAATATAAATCATCCACCTGATAAACATAGAGAAATAAAATATTCAGAAAAAGTAAGGTTATTAGCCGAATATACCAAGTCAAATATTCAGCCAATTGAAAAATTTCTAAAAGGTGAGCCAATTGATTGTAATGTATTTTTTGATATCTGCTCAAAACTCAAGCTCAACCTATGGCAGATTATGGATATTGATTTTTTGAAGGTACTTGTTTTAGTGGTGCCACAAGTGCGCTCACAGCACTACGCGAAGATTCAAAACCAGTGCGGGACTATACAAATATTGGATGTTGCTCGAGCAATCGATTTAGATGATCTCTACGTTGATGTCAATATTCTGAAAGAGCCAAGCAGTTACACTAGATTAGAGCCTGCTGACCTTCCGTTAGTTTACAACCCCAAAACAGATGAATTTGATCGATTTTGCCTAGGCAAAGTATGTCAGGCACGAGTACCAGGACTAGAGGTCATATTAAGTTATTCTAAACTGATGGTACTAGGTAAACCAGGTTCAGGGAAAAGTACCTTGTTGCAACATATAGCCATTCGATGCAACCGAGGTCAGCTCCAACCAGACCGAGTTCCAATTTTTATCCGATTGAAAACTTTTGCTGAGGATTCCAGAGATAAGGGAGATTTTAGCCTATTACACTACATTAACCAAGAGTTGGAAGATTGTGGCATAGCTGATTCATTGGTAACAGAGGCAATATTACTTCAAGGCAGGGTTTTAATTTTGCTAGACGGCTTGGATGAAGTGCCAGAGTCAGATGGCGATGAAGTTGTAAAGCAGATTCGTCGGTTTAGCGAGAAGTATTACAGGAACCAGTTTATTATCACTTGTCGGATTGCAGCCAAACAGTACAGGTTTTCAGGGTTCACTTATATTGAGGTCGCAGACTTTAATCAAGAACAAATTGAAGATTTTGCAAAAAAATGGTTTGGAGCGGTTGCTAAAAATTCTGAAAATGAGGGTAAAGAAAAGGCAAGTCAGTTCATCGAGAAGCTAAGTAGCAGAGAAAATCAACAAATCCGGGAACTTGCGGTTACACCGATATTGTTGAATTTGACTTGCCTTGTTTTCCAAGCTAAAGCAGATTTTCCCTCGAACCGAGCTAGACTTTATGAAGAAGGGCTGGAAATTTTACTAAGAAAGTGGGACGAATCCAGAGGAATTAAACGAGATAAAGCTTATCGAAAATTGTCTTTGGGAAATAGGATAGAACTGTTGAGTCAAATAGCATCCATAACCTTCAGCAAAAACCATTATTTCTTTGAAGAAAGTGAAGTCAAGCGGTGTATTGAAGACTATCTACTTACCTTACCTAACGCCCCTAAAATCAGGACTCCATCCTTGAAGCAGGATGCTAAAGCAGTTCTGAAGTCGATAGAGGCGCAGCATGGGTTACTAGTGGAACGGGCGCAACAAATCTACTCCTTTTCACATCTGACGTTTCAGGAGTATTTCACGGCTAAAGCTATTATTGCTAGTTTCGATCCGAAGGATTCGGAAAAGGTATTTAGCAATATTACAAAGAAAAGTTGGCGTGAAGTCTTTTTGCTATCGGTTGGTATGATGCAGGAGGCTGATGAGCTTGTGCAGTTAGTGAAGCAAAAAATTGATCATCTCCTAGCTTCAGATAAAAAATTGCAGCAGTTTCTGAAGTGGTTGAATCAGAAATCCCAGTTAGTCAAAGCGCCCTGTAAAATAGGTGCAGTTCGGGCTTTTTACTTTGCCATTAGTCTTGATAATGACCATGCCCTTGACCTTGCGTTTAACCTTGACCGTAGGCTTGCGTATATGCTTGATCGCTTTCCCGATCTTGACTGTGACTTTGCCGTTACCCAAATTCTTAATCTTGCTCTTGACTTTGAGTATTATTTTATCCATACCTTTGAGAATAATTCTGATGAAGAATTCACAGACAACTCTGATGAAGAATTTGCCAATAACTTCGAGCCGTTAAAATTATTTGATGAATTAACAGAAGCTCTTAACTGTATTCTTGGGCGTGATACTGCTCCTGAATTAATTCAAGACCTAGAGCAACTTCAAGATCAACTACCCAACAGTAAGAATGTAAAAAAAGTTCAGGAGTGGCTAGAAAATAATATTCAGATTTGGACTATGAAATTGAGAGAATTAATAATTAATCACCGCAATATTTGTTATGATTGGAAGTTCACCGCTCAGCAGAAGAAAATGCTTGAACAGTATTACAATGCCAATAAGTTATTAATGGATTGCTTGAATAGTGGTTGTGAATTAACTCTAGCAGTGCGGCAGGGGATTGAGTCCACATTGTTGTTGCCTTATAAACATAATTATGAAAGCTTAATCGGCTAAATTAATAGAAGATCTATTAAAAAAAAAGAAAATTTATTAATCAATCCAGATTGCTAACAGTGCGATCGCATGACCTTGTAGATTGGGTGAAGCGTTTTGATGATTTAACTCATAATCTCAGAAAAAACTAAAAGCAAAACCCAACACCGGGTTTACTGCGTTGGGTTTCGCTTGTTCTGTGATCGCGTAGATCTTAATCAATTTCTAAGAATGCTCTACCCAACCTTGTATACTGAGACAGTGAGTAAATCTACCATGGGACAAAAGATAATTGTTGTTAAGAATTGTGACAGATTTGGTTAAGATATCATCTTGTAGCTAAGTATTTGGCGAACCCGTCCCTACTCCGGTTCTATACTTGGGTCTATCTAATTAGAGCTAGACTTTTCTACAATATAAATATAAGTTAAAACAGCAATTACCATGACCACTGAATTAACTAGAGAATCCAAAAATCTTTATGAACAGGATTACAATTTGTGGTTGGAGTTGACCATACAACAGTTACAGGTTCGTCGCTTCACAGAACTTGATCTATCTAACCTTATTGAAGAATTAGAAGGCATAAGCAGAAGGGAAAAACGGGCAATTTACAGTAATCTGAAAATTATATTGATGCACTTGCTCAAGTACCGATATCAACCTGCCAAGCGTTCTAATAGTTGGCGAAGTACAATTAGGGAGCATCGACAACGACTGAAAAGAGCTTTTCAAGATAGTCCTAGTTTGAAAGGTTACTGTCAGGATATTTTCGCAGAATGCTATCAAGATGCTAGGGAATTGGCAGCAGATGAAACAGGGTTAGCACAAGAGGCTTTCCCGATTGAATCGCCGTTTTCTATCGAGGATACTTTGGCAGGTGAATATTTACCTAAGTAAAAAGTGCGATTGCCTACGGCACCAGCGTAGCTGATCGCTAGCTGGATAATTGATTAGAGTAAACTAAGCTAAATATTACCTTATATCATTTATCGAAAGTGGCTAGTACCGCTGCGCGGAATTAAGAATTAAGAATTAAGAATTAAGAATGCTTATAGAGTAAGGATTCTATCGATCTCAAACTGGTCACTTATTTCCGCCAAGCTGCACTAGATAGTCAAAACTCACTACGCTAGTTGCCAGTATTCACCCGAAGAGCTTATGACTGCTACCTTATCCACCCCAACCACAGTCATTCCCAAAATCCAATGGGAAAAACTACCAGCAGACTTCATCTTACCCGACGATCCAGTGGAAAATATCTACCAACCCATCCAGGCTGCTGCTTTGCGAGAAATTCTTGACTTAGCAGGATTTGTTACTCCTGATATGCTCATTGGTTCTAACTTTGGGATTTGTGCCACTGTTAACAACAAAATTGTGGTTAAAGCACCAGACTGGTTTTATATTCCTTCCGTCTTTCCCGTAGAACCCGGAGTCATTCGTCGCAGTTACACCCCTCATACAGAAGGAGATGTACCAGCGGTTGTTATGGAATTTTTATCAGATACTCAACAAGGAGAATACTCAGCCAAATCTACCTATCCCTATGGTAAGTGGTACTTTTACGAGCGCATTTTGCAAGTACCGATTTATGTTATTTTTGACCCGGATGAAGGAGATTTAGAGGTACATTTGCTCAAATCAGGCCATTATGAACTACAGTCCCCTGATGAAAATGGACGGTATTGGCTGGAGTCGATGAATCTGTTTCTGGGAGTGTGGCAGGGTACAAGAGCAGAATTAACAACCTATTGGTTACGCTGGTGGGATAGGTCCGGCAATTTATTACCTTGGGCAGATGAACGAATAGCACAAAGCTTACAACAAGGTATTGAACAAGGAAAGTTAGCAATCGTCACTCGTCTGCTGACACGAAAATTGGGAACGATAGAACCGGATTTACAAGTAAAAATTAACCAATTATCCGCAGTTGATTTAGATGAATTGAGTGAAGTATTATTGGATTTTGCTGATGTCTCAGATTTATCCAATTGGTTAACTCAGCGTTAACAGTTCTATCATTTTCTGTAGGGTATGTTAGTGATAGCGTAACGCACCAATCATGAATGTGATCGCTAATCTTGAGGTGTTTAGGGAATAGGAACCACAAAGGCACAAAGTTCACAAAGGGAAAGAAGAATAAGCTATGATCATAGGCTGATTGTCAATAAACAAAAAATTAACACAATGTAATGCTGCCTAAGGAACTCTGATGACCGACTGTGAAGTGCCTAACTTATTCAGAAAGCTACCGACTTCAAAAAATTCTCATCAAAAACACAGACCTGCAAGCATCTGATATTAACTATCGCCATGCTTTGCTAATCAACTGTGGCTTGGAAAAATATTGTAGTTTGATTCCATTAGATGAGCCAACATCACGGTTTGTCCCTATCCTTTACCAAAAACTTTCAGAGATTTATATCCCTTTTGATGGATCGCAAAGGCTAGGATTAATCGTTTTTTTAGAATATCTCAGTCAGCTTGATATCATTATATCTCTAGAAGATAAGACTTTTATCGGTCATGTGATTAGGAAATGGGAGCAGCAGCAATCTAGCTCTCAGAAAACGCAACACAAGAAAATTACTAACCTGCTGGCTCAAGGACGTAAAGCATCCTCCACATTGGCTCCAGTTCAACAACCTATTAAAGTAGACCGAGGTGTAATTATCAACTATGACCTAGAAGCTCAGATGGCAAAATTCAGGCAACAAGTGGGATACGAAGGAGCCTTTGTCTTTGCTATTGGGTATCGTCATATCATTATTTTAGAGCAGTATATTATCGAGCGGCTGCGGTGGGAGTTGCGACAAAAAACGAAGCGTCAGAATGAACAGCTGGAAATCAGACTATACCGCAAAAGCATTGCTACCTCAACCGATATAGAGCGTGAATTTTTCAGTAAGTACAAATTTGAAGATTTTACTGAGCTATTTGATACTCAAGGAAACACTGATATTGTACTGATTATCTGGAATTACGACATTCCAGAGAAATTTATGAAATCATTAGCCCAAGACTTTTGGGCAAAGATAAGTTATTCTGTCTCACCCTGCTTAAAAAATCAGAGCCGCTGTTTGGTCATTGTTTGGGCTAATGTTGGTAAACGTCCCTTGCCTGGAGTGATGGGATGTACTACCTTGCCAACTCCGAAAAAGTTTAAATGCTGTGATTTGTTGCCTTGGTTTCGTAGTCAGCTCAAAATGGAAGGAATAACAGAAGAACAGATCGAGCATTACCTATACCGACTGGAAAACCAGGATGGTGAATTAATTGGGACTTATCAAGAAATGAATCAAATTATCCACGAACTACAGGGAAGCTCTCGGCTCTATGGATGAGTTAGCCAAACGATTGTACACAGGCAAGGGAGACTCTCACTACAAGCCACTCTCCAATGCATGGCAAGAACCGGAGCCTTACATTGCCTCTAAATCTCTAGTCGATGCTGTTAACACAGCTCTCTACTTGCGTCGTCCTTTATTACTGGAAGGGGATCCTGGCTGCGGCAAAACTCGATTAGCTTATGCCGTAGCTTATGAGCTGGGTTATCCTCTCCATCCCTGCTACATCCGCTCTACCAGTCGAGCGCAGGATTTACTTTATGATTATGATGCTTTGGGACGGCTGTATGATATTCAGGAGGGAAAAGTAGCCGATAATCCTACTAAAGCTCCCTCACGACAGGAGTATGTCAGCCTGGGCGAATTAGGAAATGCGATCGCACAATCTCAAAATGATGTTCCTTCAGTAGTATTGATTGATGAAATAGATAAAGCGGATATCGATTTTCCCAATGACTTGCTGCTGGAGTTGGATCGGTTGCAATTCCAAGTCAAGGAAGTGCCTCAGATGAAGTATGATGCCCTAAAGGGTAAAACTAGGAAGGCAAGGCGAGACTTTTTACCCCTGATTATCATCACCAGTAATCGCGAGAAAGAGTTACCCAAACCCTTTCTACGCCGTTGTCTGTTTTACTATATCGAATTTCCCGATCGCACTACCCTCAAGCGTATCCTCCAAAGCCATTTTCAACCCAAGCTCACTACTTTATTTGAAGTTGCAGTTAAAAAGTTCTGGGAACTACGGGAATTGCGGAGTTGGCGTAAAATACCGGGAACTAGTGAATTTTTGGATTGGGTGGCGATTTTGGAAAGAGAGCAGCAGGCGAAAAAGCTCACGGCGAAAGAGCTAGAAAGTACCCATCCGGTGAATTTACCTCATTTAGAGACTCTGGTGAAGACACAGAGCGATCGTGAGGCTCTCAATAAATTAATATCAAATAGTGTTTAAAAGCTTCAAATATCATACTGAGTGTGGAACTGGCATCTTGCCAGTGGCCTTTGCTAAAATCTGGGGTCATCCTAAAAATGCCGATATAATCTTGTCTGTATTCCTCTACCATGACCCTACGCGAAATTAAATCCCAACTTTTAGCTCTTAGTTTAACTGAAAAAGCTCAAGCGATTCAGCTACTTCAGGAATCTAGCAACATCTGGACAGGCATTGAAAAAACCCCCGGTGTTTGCGGAGGAGATGCTCGGATCACTAAGACTCGTATTCCTGTCTGGGTTCTTGTTCAAGCTCGTAATCTTGGGAGTTCTGAAGCTGATCTTCTGCAAAATTATCCTACTCTGGATGCCAGTGCTCTTGCTAACGCTTGGGTTTATGCTAATGCTCACCCTGAAGAAATTGACCAAGCAATCCAGGATAATAATGAGGCTTAAGCGATGGCTGCTTTCTATGCTGATGAACAATTTCCCATGAAGGCAACCCAACACCTCAGAACTTTGAACCATGATGTTTTAACTGTCCAAGAAGCAGGTAATGCAAATCAAGGAATTCCCGATGATGAAGTCCTCGCTTTTGCCACTCACCAGAACCGAGCTGTATTGACCCTAAATCGACGCGACTTTATTCGACTACACAATCAAAGCTCTGCCCATGCTGGTATCATTGTGGTTAAAGATGATCTAAACAAAATCAGGCTTGCTGAACGGATTGATAAAGCTATTCAAGCCGAGGATTCGCTGATAGGCAAACTAGTTCGTGTAACCAAGTCTTCTTAGTGCGATCGCTTTCCCCTACCCATAGCATTTGGATTGATATACTTGGGACTGTCTACTTAAATTGTCCCCAAATGCTACGCTGCTAAGCACCATGCTGAACTTCGTTCCGCTCCGCGAACGCAAACGCCCCTACAGCTGCCCAAAGTTTTTTTTTAAGAATATCGGATGGCTGAGTTAGATTCACAACTCTTTCAAGTCTTTGAGCGATTACGCCGACAGGGTGTGCCGCTGGGGGTATCGGATTATCTGGAGGCAATTGAGACAATTCAAGCTGGAGTCGGACTAGAAGATGCTGCTAGCTTTAAAGGATTGTTTCGCTTACTCTGGGCAAAATCAAGGGAAGACCAGGAATTGTTTGATCTGGCTTTTGCAGAGTTGGTAGAATCCCAATGGCAAACTATCTCTACTCCTGAACCCATTTCTCCATCTCAGACTCATTCTAGACCTTCAACTGTCCCACCTGAGGAAATCCCTAATCAGCCTGAACCTCAACCAGAACTAGAACCAGAGCCAGAGCCAGAAACCCAACAGGTAAACGTAACATTACCTTCTAGCTCTGTGGATCACTCATTTGTCTTACAATCTGAGCTAACTGAAGAACCCCATTACTACCAATTAACACCGCGTTTACCCATCAGTCAGCGAGATATGGCAGGGGTGTGGCGGCAACTGCGTCGTCTTCAACGAGCAGGTATCCCAGAAGAATTAGATGTAGAAGCCACAATTAACAGTATCTGTCACTCCGGCTTATTGCTGCATCCAGTATTACAACCCCGCCGTCGCAACCAAGCCCGATTGGTGGTATTAGTAGACCAGCAGGGTTCAATGGCTCCCTTTGCTCCATTGATTGAAGCAGCGATCGAGAGTATTTTACGGGGAGGACTACTGGGTAAGACCAGTATCTACTATTTTCACGATTGCCCAGAAGGATTCCTCTATCAACGCCCTAGTTTAACTAATGCTCTGCCTTTGCCAGCAGTTTTGGATGAGCATAAGGGTAATAGTGTACTGATTATCAGCGATGCAGGGGCAGCTCGTGGCTATTATGATGGAAGGCGAGTGGAGGATACCAAAACCTTTGTGCAAACCCTCAGTACCTACACTTATCTCTACACTTGGCTCAATCCCATGCCTCAAAATCGCTGGGTAGCGACAACTGCAGAAGATATTGCCTGTATGATGCCGATGTTTCCTTTGAACCGAGAGGGTTTGAATGATGCGGTGAATATTTTGCGGGGACATCCCTTTCCTGCAGGAGTTGGTATCGATGAGTAAGACACTCGAGGAGATTATTACTTCTCCTAGTTTAGTTCGGGAGCAATGGCTGTCTCCTGAGTTGGCAGTGCGGGAAGTACTGGCATTTGAGCGTCGGTTTGGCTCCAAGCATTTGATGTTAGCTTGCCATGCTGCTTTACCGTTGATTTTGACTCCAGAACTAGTTAATTTAATTCACCTCAATTTTCTGGAAGAAGAACAAATTCCTTGGGTTGCTGAAGTAGATTTTCTGCTCTCAGCTTTGTGTCGTCCAATTGATGAGGGTTTATATGAAGTCGAGCCATCGGTGCGAGAAGTATTGCTGGTGGAATTGGAGAATCAGTTTGGTTTTGAACGTCCGTTTGGGTTAGCCAAGTTTTTAGAAGTCTATTTAGCTGATAAGTTAGTTGTTCAACAACGTTCAGAAGTAACTCGCACACAATGGTGGATTGCTCAGGCTTATCTTGATCCCGACAGTTTAGTTGTGGAAATGAACAAATTTTTTCAGTCAAGTTTATTTGAACAAGACGATGCCATCAGCCTACCAAAGCAAATTCAATTGGTTACTACACTAGAAATATTGACTGAGCCACTTGAGCGCACCAATAGACAAACAGAATATCAATACTTGGTAAATAGTTCACGAGTAGTCTCTCAGAGTATCTATGGATATATAGATGAAACCATAGTTCAGCAAAAGATTATTGATAATCTGCGACAAAGTGAAGCTAGGGAACGAGACAGAGCAGCACAACTAGAATTGTTATTGCAAGAATTACAGCGAACCCAAATACAACTGATTCAATTTGAAAAAAGATCAAGCTTAGGACAAGTACTTGTTGGTGTTGTCCATGAAATTAATAACCCACTTACTTTTATACACGGTAATATCGCTCATGCCAAGGAATATGTTAACGACTTGTTTAAATTAGTAGAACTTTATACTCTGTACTATCCCCAACCTGTACAGGAAATTCAAGAGTTCACCGAAGCTATTGATTTAGATTTTTTGGCAGAAGATTTTCCTAAACTGTTGAAATCAATGGATATAGGAGCAAACCATATTCGCCAGATTATTCAAAGTTTAAGAAGTTTTTCATCATTGGATCAAGCAGAGTATAAAGCTGTAGATATTCATGAAGGTATTGAGAATACTCTCATGATTTTACATAATCGCCTAAAGCCTGCAGCAGCTAACATTAAGCTAGTCAAAAACTACGGTAACTTGCCTCCAGTGGAGTGTTATGCAGGGGAGCTTAATCAAGTCTTTATAAATATCCTGAGCAACGCCATTGATGCACTTGAAGAATTGGGTAGCGCCAGTGCTAAGTCTGAGCAACAAACCCCAACTATCCGGATAAATACCTCAGTGGAAGGGGAAAATGTGGTTATTCAGATAGCCGATAATGCTTCTGGTATGAGTCAGAAGATAGTATCTCGGATTTTTGACCCCTTCTTTACAACTAAACCAGTCGGTAAAGGTTCGGGATTGGGGTTGGCTATCAGCTATCAAATTGTGGTGGAAAAGCATGGTGGAAACTTGTCTTGTATATCTCAGCCAGGGCTGGGTACAGAATTTATCATTGAGATTCCGATATCAGCAAGGATATTCAATAGAGATGCTCAAGAATTAGAGCGAAAAATTAAGCGAGAAGAAATAGGGAACGATATCCCAAATAATGATATTACAGTTGTTTCACCTCGATTTTGGCAATGGTTAGCAGATGTAGAAAAGATAACTATTAATCAGCAAACGATTAATACCCTGCAACAAAATGAAGCTAGAGTGCGAGAGCGAGTAACACGACTAAAATTGGTGCTACAAGAATTAAAACAAACCCAATCACAACTGATTCAAGCTGAAAAAATGTCAAGCTTGGGACAATTGGTGGCTGGTGTTGTCCATGAAGTTAATAACCCGGTTACTTTTATTCACGGTAATATTGCTTATGTTAATCAATATGCTGACGATTTGTTTAAATTGTTAGAACTTTATATTTTGCACTATCCCCAACCTGTACAGGAAATTCAGGATTTCACCGAAGCTATTGATTTCGATTTTTTGGTAGAAGATTTTCCTAAACTTTTGAAATCAATGGATGTAGGAGCAAACCGTATTTTCGATATTGTCCAGAGTTTAAAAACTTTTACACCATTGGAGCGAACAGGGCGTAAAACTGTAGATATTCATGAAGGTATTGAGAATATTCTCATGATTTTGCATAATCGTCTCAAGACTGCGGCAGCTAACATCAAGCTGGTAAAAAACTATGGTGACTTGCCTCCAGTGGAGTGTTATGCAGGGCAGATTAATCAAGTCTTTATGAATATCCTTACCAATGCTATCGATGCACTTGAGGAATTACGTAGCGCAAGCGCTAAGTCTGAGCAACAAACTCCAACTATCCGGATAAATACCTCAGTGCAAGGGGAAAATGTGGTTATTCGGATAGCCGATAATGGTTCTGGCATAAGTCCGAAGTTAGTATCTAAGATTTTTGATCCCTTCTTTACAACTAAACCAGTTGGTAAAGGTTCGGGATTGGGATTGTCTATCAGCTATCAAATTGTGGTGGAAAAGCACGGTGGAAAGTTGTCTTGTGTGTCTGAACTAGGGGTGGGGACGGAATTTATAATTGAGATTCCCCTCACAAGTCAAACTCGTGCTGAGGTATGGGTGTAGGTTTCGCGAAACCCACGTATCTAACAGATAGCGATTACCATTCATCCCGAAGATTCCTCTGCATTGCAACAGCATCTCCCTGCCAGGTTAATTTACCCACTAAATCTGAGAAATCATACTTATGTTGCGGTTTCTCAACTGATGCAACTGGATTCACTACCACGACAACATTTACCTCGGCTCCCGCTAATTGCGTTGGGATACTCAGGTTCAAACAACCATATTCATCAATTTTTGTGGTCAGTTTGACAACGTCCATTATCAGATACAGCGAGTAGACCTTTTCTGATTCTATCTTACTCGAATGCTCCAATCTTACTCCTCACCCCCCAGCGGACAAGATAAGCCTCAATGCAACCCATTCCCAATTCCCAAATTCTTAGTGCAGCAATCGATACACTTCTACTTCTATTCCTGGCAATGCTAACCCATTTAAGCTTATCCTTTATCTGTAGCAGTTTCAGGAATCCAATATTGAGGGACCGAGTTGGTGACAGATGGGGAGATTATTGGCGAGGCGATCGCTAATTCCCTACTCTCTGCTCCCTACACCCTACTCCCTACTCCCTTGTTCCTCAATACTGCCAAACTGCTGATCCTCCAAAATAGCGATATCCTTCATTGAGTTTTCCAGCCATTGTTGAATGGATGACTCCCATCCGGAGGTGAACTCGGTGGTGAGCCAAGTATCAACAATCTCGATCGCAACTTCTGGTGAGGTGATAAACCCTCCCAAAGTTAGAACGTTGGAGTTATTGATGGAGCGGGATTTTTCAGCAGCGTTGGTGTTCTCACACACTGCTGCATAGACACCAGGGTACTTGTTGGCAATGATGGCCATTCCCATACCAGTACCGCACACAAGGAGACCCCGATCAACTTGCTGGCTTCCCACTCGTTGCGCTACCTCAGAAGCTGTCTGATAGTAAGGTGTCTGGGTTTGGTGATCGTTAATGCCTATATCTTCTATTTCTATCCCTTTGTTCAGCAGGTGCTGTTTAACAGCTTCCTTCAGATCAAGTCCATAAGAATCGGCTCCTAAGGCAATCTTCATCATGATCTCCGCGACACTACAAGCAGAAATAGTAAGTGGGAAATTCATCCCATCTACTACTGACAAGGGGTGAACGAAATATGAGGTGGGATTTATAGCATCAGTGTTCAAAAAATCATAAGTTCTCTCTTGTATCTCCATCTCCCCACACCTTTTGAAAGCTCACCCACTGGCAGGATGCCAGTTCCACAAACCTAACATGTTCCAGCTCGAACAAAGTCAACATACTCTCCTAAAGAAGCCTCATTATCAACCTCAAGAACAACGAACTCCGGCAATTCATAGGGATGAAGCTCACAGAGGCGGTTTTTCAAGCGCTCTACTCCTTCTGCTGAAACTTTGATCATCAAGGTGATTTCTTCGTCAAATTGAACTTCTTCTTGCCAAAAATACACGCTTCGTACTGGATACATATTGATACAGGCGGCAAGATGCTCTTCCACGAGTAAACGAGCAATACGTTCTCCCTCTTGTGGCGGTAAGTTCGTTAGTGCAATTTTCATCATTAATAATTGGGTCTAAAGCCCCGTCCTTACAACGAGTTTACCACGTTGGGTTGGTGTTTTTTGTTGCCAGAGCTAGCGATCGCTAATCTTGAGGTTTAAGTATTTTGGTATGAACCACAAAGGCACAAAGTTCACAAAGGCAAACAAGAGTGCGATCGCTGTTTAATATGTAAAGATAGCCTTTCATCTGTAAAATCATCAATCACTAAAGCTGCTCCTAAATCATAAAGAGTAGAATGTTCATGAGTCGAAGCCACACCTATTGTTGTAATTCCTGCAGCAACAGCTGAGCGAATTCCGGAGGGAGAATCTTCAAAAACTACTGCCATTTCTGCTGCCAAATCAAACCGACGTAGCGCTTCTTGGTAGGGTAATGGATCAGGTTTGCCAACAGGTAAATCATCTGCTAATATAACCATCTCAAAAGTTTGCTCTAATTTGAGAGTTTGCAGAATAAACTCTGCATTTAAACGAGGGGCATTACTCACCACAGCTAATTGCAAATTCTCAAGCTTAATCCACTCAATTAATGGCAGCAATCCCGGCATTGGCTGCAATTGGTCCTGAGCGAGTTCCCGAAATCGTTCTTCTTTGGCAAGACCTAAGCGATCGCTTTCTGTTGGAGACAGTTGTGGCAGTAAATCCTCAACAATAGTAGCATTGGTTCGACCACTGATGTGTTTTTGGTAAAACGAGTGATCAATTTGAATACCGTAATCTTGGAGCAGTTGTTGCCAAATTTGAAAGTGAATAAGGTCTGTGTTTGCTAATGTACCATCAATGTCAAACAACACTGCTTTCAGCATTATTTAGATTGGGATAACAACCTTTCTGAGGATAGCAAAATATTTCCACAAATAGAGCAAAATAGAGTTTATTTAGTTGATTTCACCCACATCCCGGAGCACAGCTTCAATAAGGCTGGATCGGATGTAAATTCCATTAGTGCGTAACTGCTCGATGTAGACTTTAATTTCTGTAATCAAGCCTGCTTTTTTCGCTCGACGTAAGATACCAAGCGTCCCAATCCGGCTAATTCCTAAACGTTCTGCTACCCGTCTTGCCTGGGCATCGTCTAACAGAATTGTGCTATTTGGAATAGATTGAGCTAAGGCAATTGCTTCGGCTTCTCCTCGATCAACTAGGATAGATAACGGCTCTAAAATAATGGGTTCAGGCGCTTGAATCTCAAGCCACTTTACCTGACTAACTGCTTGTGCTCCTGGTAAGCCTGCACCTTGAACAGTGACTTCATACCATACAGCAGGGGGAAGCAAGATCCGCTCATAAAGCTGGGGTAAAAGTTCTAGCTGTTCGATAATGGCTAGGGAAATAAGTGGACTGCTATCAGCAATGATGGCGGCACTAGTCATCGCGTAATTCGTCAGCAATTTGGTCATCATCCAGGTTGATTACCGGCACTTGCAACCGTCCGAGTTCGTACATGAATTGTAGTTTGTTCATACTGCAAAAATCAGCAGCTTTGCCCAAAGACAGTCGGCGCAACTCGAATAGTTTGACAGCGAGTAAGAAAGCTAGTTCTGCTTCTAAGGCTTGGGGTGATTTGCCTGAAGTGACAAGTAAGTCGTCGGGGTAAGGAAGGGACAAGGTTGCCATGATTGTCTTGGTGATCTATGTAGTCTGGTGCAGGCTAATGTTCAATTTTAGCTAGAATCGGCATTAGCAAATACCAAGCATCGTCGTGAGGGCCTAAAAAAAATCTATTTTGTTCATGAAAATGATTATTGCTGCACCAGAACCAAAAGCTGAGTTGCACCCAATTGGAGAGCAGCGAGTTGTGATTCGAGGCTTATCCTGGGAAGCATATCTACAAATCCTGGATGCACTTCCACAATCCCGTAGCTCTCAGCTGACTTACGATGATGGAATATTAGAGATTACTGTGTCTTTAGAAGATCATGAGTTTTCGAGTCGTTTGATTGAGCGCTTTATTTCAACATTGGTTGAACTGATGGGAATGCGAATGAAAACGATGGGTTCAACTACCATAAACTATCCTCAGCTCAAAAAAGGCGCAGAACCCGACAATGCATATTACATCCAAAATCAACCCCTAGTGAAAGGTCGGAATGTAGATTTTAGCAAAGATCCACCTCCCGATTTGGTGGTTGAGGTAGACATTACCCATACTGATATTGCCAAAAATCAATTCTACGCTAAGCTTGGAGTGCCAGAGTTTTGGCGGTTCAATGGTAAAGTATGGCGGATTTACCAACTTCAGGAAGGAGTTTATGTGGAGGTTGAAGTGAGTCCCACATTTCCCCAGGTGCCAAAGGAGCGGCTATATGGGTTTCTCGAACAAGCGAAAGAGGATGAAATTGAAGCAGTGCAATCATTACGGACTTGGTGGAAAGAATTTAGAATTTAGAATGAGAATAGAATAAGACCGGAGAATTAATTAGAATGAGAATAGAATAAGACCGGAGAATTAAGAAAATTGTCGTAGGCTCAATGGAATTACATTGCCAAAAATTCCCTAATTTCCGGTCTTATTTAATTGGCGCTCCTAAGCTTACTAGAAACTAAAGGTAGCTCTAATTGTGCCAATCACAATGTCATCGTTATTATCATTGTGGTTGGGGGCAGTTAGCCAAATAACCCCTGGCGTGATGGCAATATTGTCAGTAATCTGATACTGGTAAAAAGCCTCAATATGCAATGAAGTATCTTCATCTTCATTAGCAATACCTCCCGGCAGAATAATGTTAGATTCAGTTACTCTCGGCTCCATACCTACAATAAAGCCTAGGATGTTACCTTCTTTGCCTAAGTCAGGGAAAGCAAGAGTACCAGCCCAGTTCCAAATCTCTAGAGCACCACGGTTAACTTGTCCTCCTGCAGTGGAAAGAGTGCGGGCGTTGGTGTAACCACCCCAACCGCCAATGACAATATTCTTACTCAGCTGCCAAGATACTTCTACACCGTAGGAATTACTAGAAGTAGCCAAGTTGCGCCCAGTCAAGTCATTGACAAATCCCTGGAAGTTAGAAAGATTACTACCAGTCCCAGTATCGAGCTGATTATAACCATGAATGTAGGTCAAGCCAATGTCCAAGCCTTCAATCGGACTGATCACCAACTGCCCTAAGGCACTGTAGGAGCCATCAAATAAACCACTTCCTTCAGCGGGATTACTCGCATCACCCGCCAAATAGCCCAAACTCAACTCAAAGATATCGCCAAGTTGAGTTGTGATGGCAGCTCCCGCATCTCCCACGGGAAAATAAATAGGGTTGCGGGTGCCAAATAAGGATATAGCTCCTTCAGCACCATCTCCATCAAGGAAGTTAACTGTACTGGCAAAGTCATCGGCAGCTCCTCCAGTAGCCATGACTATCCCTTGAGTATTCTCGCCTATGGGGAAACTGTAGTAGAGAACTTCTAAACCAACATCGTTACCTTCCGGCTGAGCAAAACCAATTTCACCCTCGAAGGTGCCTGTTACATCACGAAATTCGGGAAAATTGCCAGCTGAGAGTCGAGTGAACAGCAAATCTTCGCCAGTAAAGCTAGTGTTTAACTCCAAGCGCACCCGGTCAGCTAAAATTGGCACTTGATCAATTTCATTACCATTAGCATCATCTCCTGTGATCACACTTGCCACACCAAAGATCACTTGTCCCTCTAGCTTGGTAGTAGTGGAAAACTGATGATCTTCGAGGAAGGCTACCCGCGCATCTAGATTATCTACCCGTGTGCCTAAAACTGCCAGCTCTGCGTCAAATTGCTGAATCAGGGTTCGTAGTTTTTCTAAGTCTTCTTCAGTGACAACACCACCAGCAGCGATTAATTCTTGAATACGATCCAAACAAGCTCTTAAACCAGCGGCAAATTCGTAGCGACTAGTTGGTCGATTACCCCGGAAGGTGCGGTCAGGATATCCGACAATACATTTATAATCTTCTACTAGCTCCCGCAGTGCATCATAAGCCCAATCTCCAGGAGAAACATCAAGCAGATCGGTGACATTAGTGACTTGACCAAAAGAATTACGACCACTTCTGTTGTAGTCTTTGATTTCTTCTAATAGATTGGTCTGGCTCCCATCTGCTGGTGTCTGAGCTACTAATGCAGGTTCTTCTGTCGGGTGGGAAACCTCTGGCGGCTGATTAGTTTCAGGGAGTGGTGCTACTGCCAACTCGTCAACTGTCGCCTCTTGCAGCTCTATTGTCGCTAAATTTACGCTAGCTAGCTCACCAGCATCTTTAGGTGCTGGTTCCACCACGATATCACCAGAGTTGGCAACAGCTACCTGAGGTTGACTCAATTCACCAACAGATGTTGTTTCAGTTGCCATCACCTCAGCTCCCATCAAGAACATTGCTCCCAATATCGCTGAGCTGAACAGTCCGGATTTGTAGAACATTTGAAACATTTTTTTCTCCTCACACTCCTATTGCAGGTTCAGAAGTTGAAAGTTATTGAACCTTGTGTATTTTTGGCAATGATAATCATTATCACCAAAATTAGATAAACAATTGCTTAAGACAAGCAAAAAAAGTTTTCCACTCTTGTCCCTATTCCCTATTCCCCATTCCCAAGCATTACAACGAATGCAAAAACCTTACTAAGGCTTGGCGATCGCTTTTAGGCATATTCCGAAAAGCCTCTTTAGACTTTTCTGCTTCTCCTGAGTGCCACAGAATCGCTTCCTCTAAGGTGCGAGCACGACCATCATGGAGATAACCGGAATAAGGCAGCACTGTCTGGGTTAAACCAATTCCCCATAAAGGGGATGTACGCCATTCCGTCCCAGATGCCAGGAAATCTGGCCTACCATCAGCTAGTCCTGACCCCATGTCATGCAACAGTAAATCTGTGTAGGGGTGAATCTTTTGGTTAGCCAGCGCTGGAAATTCGTGGTTGCTGGTGCGGAGTTCTGACACATGGCAGGCAGTACAGTTGGCACTAGCAAATAGTGTCTCCCCTTGCTGTACTTGGGGTTCATCAAGTAAGGTGCGGGCGGGAACTGCTAGAGTTTGCACGTAAACTGTTGCAGCTTTGAGGGTTTGGCCGTCAATATCAGTTTGAGTATCTGCTTCAGGAAACATGGGATTAGTCACACCCATATCGTTGATGTAAGCAGAAGCACTTTGCTGAAGTAGGTTAGGATTATTGGCTTTCCAACCAAACCTACCTAAGACCACAGCTTGTTGCTCTACATCCCAGACTTCGTTAGGACGACCTGAGATCCCATCTTTATCTTGGTCTTGTGGATCAGCTAGTTCTCGGATGGTTTGTTCAGAAACTGCTTCCAACAAACCGAGACCAAATACAGGGGAAGGAATACGCAAAGAGGTCATAACTTCTGATGGTAAGAGTTTACCATCAGGTAGGGTAATTTTCGGAACAGGCGATCGCAACTTATAGGAAGTTCCATCACTGTACTTACCCTCCTGTTCACGCCAGCGGATTTCCACCTTCGCTTCTGGAGGATGTCCATAGACTCCTTGGTCTTGAATTTGAGTGCCAAGTCCCTCTACTGGAGGTGCATTTTCCAAGCTTACTGATGCCTCTGGGTGATAGTCATAAATCACTGGCTTAGTTGCTTGTTTACCAGGATTAGCATCTTGAGAGTTACTAACTCGCACTAACAGCTGTCCCTTCTCAGGCATCCCACGACCATTACGGATATGGCAACCAACACAGGAGGCATTATTAAATAACGGTCCTAAACCAGGATTAATCTGAGCTGGTGGAGTAACAAAGACTGCTTCAAAGGCGAGATCTCCTTCCGTATGCTCATCTAGAGCCTTGGCACTGAGATTTGGAGCTGGCTGCTCGTATCCACTGGAAGTCCGGTTAATCAAGGTTGTCTCCCCACCAGAAAAGAGCTTCATTTGGGTTGGTGAAAGTGCATCATGGTTCAACAACCTTGAAAAAACGATTCCTGCGATGACTGCTAGTACAAACAAAGCTAGGAATTGTAAATGCTTACCTTCTCGAAAGCGGAGGGGAAATGACTCCATAGATTAACCTCGAAATTAACTTGGCTCTTGCACCAAAGGAAGGACTTTCTCCTCCATAGTGGAGAAGAGCGTAAGGATTGCTTCTTGAGCTGTTTCCATTTTAGCTTGAGCGTCCTCATCAGTAAGTTTCTCTTCAATGGGAGCAGGAATAGCTTCAACAGCATCAATCGCTGCTTGCATTTCCTCCTTCACCTGTTCATCGAGTTCTGGGTTAGCCTCAGCAACTAAATCACTCAGGCTTGCTCCACTTGTATCTGCATTAGGAACCTCACCCAGATACGCATTTTGAACGCTGCGGATATTATGTTGAAAGTCGTTGATAGAAGTATGGCTAAAGCGACTTTCTAAGCCTAATGTCTCCTTACTTTCTAACGGTTCCCCAATCTTTTCATTGGCGACTTCATCTAGGCAACCCATCATGCCCTGGACAATTTCCTCAATCGCTGCTGTCTTCGAGGGATAAGCAGTGTTCTCACTATCTCCTGCTGTAGCTAAGACTTCCTTATAAGGAGGATTTCCTTCTACTCCCTCACTCCAACTCTGAACTAGCTCATTAGCAGTCTCATCAAATGCTACTGCTAAAGTCTGTAAGTACTCTAATTCCCGTTCCGAGAAGTCAGTTGCTTGCTTGTCGTTATCTAAACCAAATAGCAAAAATTCAATAGTATGAAAGCCTTTTTGGGTAGTTTGCAACTCCTCGATATATTCAGCCGTCAGTTCGTCACTGCTGTCGATCACTTTCGTGACATCAGTTTCGTTCACTGGCCAGTCATCCAAATCACCGTCATAGCCTAGGGAATCAGCTGGACCAAAGGCAAAAGCTTCACTCCGCTCCCAAGGAGAACGAGCCTCAATCCAGGCTTCCTGAGCAGCTTTTAAGGTGTCATCATTGGCGTCCTCGACCAAAGCCTCGACTGTTTTGGATAGCTCTCCAGCTTTTTCTACCAAAAGTTCATAGGTAGGGATAACCACTTGCTCAGGAAAATCGCTAGCAACAGCAGTTTGGATATCAGACGGGCTACCGTCGGAGGACTTTTCAGTCTCGGTAGATGATTCACCACAACCACTCCCTAGGATAAGCAAACCAGCAAACAGCATCACCAAAATGGATTGGGACTGCCAGTAACGACCATAAGCTGAATTTGAGCTTCTGTGAAAAATTTTTCCTAATGCCATATTTTATTTACAAAAATTCTCAATTAATTAAAGTGCAAAAGATATTCTATGGTAAATGTATAGAATTAGCAATCTTTTTTCGATTCTATCTACTTGTTTTACTCAACTTGCTCCCTGTTCCCCTGGCAAAGAGAGCAATGGAATATTTTTTATTTGGAAGTCCCAATTAGCTCACTTTTTGACTATTCTCCTTAATGGTTTCAATCAGCTTTGTTACTTCCTCTGGAGTCATTATGGGGGCATCAGGAGGATTTACTGTTGGCCATGCTTTCTTGAGTTCCGTTAGGCTAGACTCGATCTGTGTTCCTACCTCGGCATTGTCCTGACTCACTTGCTCAGAGATACCTTGATAAAGTTCTTCGGCGTAGATGACAAATCCCCGTGAATCTTGGTATTCGATAATCTCAACAATCTTGCCATCTGCGATCGCAGCTTCGTATTCCTCGCCAGCTGTAGCGAGCAAACCATCAATTACCCCCAGCACAAATTCGGGAGATTCAAGTTGAGCTTCTGGCAAAACTGCGATCGCCTCATCAATTGACTCCAGAGCTTGCGTATATGCCTCTTTCGTCTCTGGCTTTTCTGGCGTTGATTTTATCAGATCATGAAGCTCATTTAATTGAGGCTTAAACTCAGCTACATTACGTTGAGAAAGTTCATCTTCAACATCACCATAGAGTTCTTCTACTGGATGTCCAATATGAGGTTCAGCTTGCTCATACTCACCTTCATCCATCAGTTCTTTGGCAACTATCAAGTGACCTTTCATCAATCCCAAAGCACTCATGTAATCAACATCTGCATTTCCGGTAGCACCGCCTTCGCCACCTTCACCGACAGCTTCTTGAGTTGGGGCTGTATTTTCGGTCGTTTCGCCCCCTTCGATCGATGGACCCTCACAAGCTCCAAGTGTGGCAACGAGACCAATAGCCAACAAGATTTCTACAGGTTTCAATGGTTTTGTCATGGTACTTCAGGTAATAATTTTTTAGTAGGGATTTTAAATTGGTAGTCCTTAGACTAGTCTTTGACAGAATTAGTTGTCAATAAATTTATTAAATTTTCTTAACCTAAAATAGTATTACTGAAAAAATTGACTAATAATCTAGTCAAAATATTTGCACTTTTGAGCAAAATATGACTTCCTAATCGTGGATAATAATCAGGCTTAGAAGTGTTTCCTTTTGCTTTCTCTTACCAGAAACTTTTCTCAACAGATCCTAGTGGAAAGAAGGCAGTCCCGATGAAAAAATTTCACCACTATTCATGAAAATCAATCTCTCCGCGTCTATTTTCAGATTAGATTGAAAGCATTGTCTGGTATAGCTGACTCACTCATGTAGCAAGCCCTAATTAGGAATGACATCAAAAAATCCCATACAGCCCCTTTCTGCGATCGCATCTTGATGGGGATGAAACATAAACTTACCGGGATAGGGGTAGGAAAATTCCAAGATATGCCGCTCAGCAGTTCCCATGGTAATTACATCTGTTTCCTCATCAGGCTTTAAACTTCGACCAGTGCGGTAAACTCGGAACATATTGGCGTGGATGTGAAAAGTCAGAGCAGGGTCGAATTCAATCATATTGAGGACATATAGCCGCACCAGCTGATTTTTGTAAATCGGGATAGGATGATCTCTATAGTAATTCGGCAACCCATTAAAGGCATACAGTTCATTATGCTGGTTGTTATTGATGTCATAACCTCCCATTACCAGCACCATCTCATCTGCTGGAGGACGCCCTCCTGGAGGGTCAACAATGAACATGCCATATAGTCCTTTGCTGATATGTCTAGTCACTGGCGCAATGTGACAATGGTACAGGTGGACGCCATAGGGTTCGGCATCAAACTCATAAATCGTTTCTTGACCATTACGCACTGGCTTGACACCATCCATTTCCGCAGGATGGGTGCCATGAAAATGCATAGTATGGGAATGTCCACTTTGGTTACGGAAAATCACGCGAACGCGATCGCCTTCTGTAGCTCTCAGGGTTGGTCCTGGTACTCGACCATTAAGATTCCAGCTGATGAAAGAAACAGCACTATTGAGTTGAAGTATGGAGCTATCAGCAACAGCCTGAAATTCCCTAATTTTACGCCCATTTTCCTGTTTTATCGAACCATAGTCAAAGTCTCTAAGCAGGAGCATCGGATTAAAACCACTGTTAGTAGCTGCAACTGCTTTCTCTTCCAGCGGTGGTATTCTAATAGACTGGCTTGACTGGCGAGTTAAGTTTCGTAGAGCAAAGGCTGCACTACTTACTCCTACTCCAGTTAATCCCCACTTCAGCAACTGACGGCGACTACAAGGTTTTAATTTCTCCCATAGAGATGAATATGACATTGACTCCTCTGATTGAATTTTATTAAAAAAGAATTTATAGCAGTTTAATGTTAATTATAACCGGATTTGGTATCACTATTACTGACAAAAAAATATTGATTAACTCAAGCTTTTAGCAAATAGAATATGCATAATGCTTGGTTAAGGTAACGCTCTTAAGAAATAATGCAATAAGCGGTTGTGCATTTAAATTATCAATTAGTACTGACCCACCGGACGCGGAGATTGGGACTAAGTAGTTTAAATGCGTCCTAGTTTAGCAAGATTACAATTTATGAGTGAGGTTTCCGTGAGAAGATTTTTATTTGTAACTGATTTGGACAATACCTTGGTTGGTGATGACAATGCCCTCAAAGAACTCAACCAGCTCTTAGAGCAACATCGACAAGAGTATGGCACAAAAATAGTCTATGCCACTGGGCGATCGCTCACCCTCTACCAGCAACTTAGCACCGAAAAGCCCTTGTTGGAGCCGGATGCCTTAATCACCTCAGTGGGTACAGAACTCCACTTCAACACTAGTGGGAATGCCCTTGATCCACAATGGGCAGAAGTACTCTCCGAAGGATGGAATCGGGAACTAGCAGTGGCAACTGCTGCTCATTATGCTGACTTAGTTCCTCAACCAGACTCAGAGCAGGGTTCGTTCAAAGTTAGCTATTACATTACACCGAAAGCAGCAGTAGAAGTACTGCCAAGGTTGGAGTCTCAGTTACAAGAGAGTGGTCTTGATGTCAAGTTAATTTACAGTGGTGATCAAGACCTAGACATCCTACCTCGTAATGGTGATAAAGGTTTAGCAGTACAATTCTTGCGCCGGAAGTGGCAAATTGATGCCCTTTATACCGTAGTATGTGGTGACTCTGGCAATGATATTGCTTTGTTTAGTGTGGGAGAAGAGCGAGGTATCATTGTTGGCAATGCACGCTCAGAACTCCGCCAGTGGTACCAAGCCAACCAAACAGATTATCGCTATCTAGCTAAAGCATTCTGTGCTGCGGGTATCCTGGAGGGCTTGTATCACTTTGGCTTGCTTAGTAAATAAGATGATTGGGGAGCATCCCGTTTTTGCCTAAGACACTTTCTCTTATGCCTTGAAACCCTAGTTTCATGGGTATACCTGACAATTAACCTTTACATCCCCATTAGCGATTACATTCCATTCAAATCGGTACAACAACAATGATTCGCAAGATTTTAATCGGTTCTGGAGCGCTCATCGCAATCGGGTTAATCACAGTCTTCGCCATCTATTACAAGTCAGACCTATCTAGAGAGCAACTGTCCGAATATGTGAGCGAAGAATCCGAATTTGTTGACCTGCCCAACGGGGCGAATATGCACTACCGAGATGAAGGCAACCCCGACGGCCCTATTCTGGTGATGGTTCATGGCGGGTTTGGTTCCTTGCAAAACTGGGACGGCTGGGTCGCTAATCTCAAGGGTGATTACCGCCTGATTTCGATGGATCTGCTCGGTCACGGACTGACGGGTGCCTACCCTGACCAAATCTACACCCGGATTTCGGAACGCGATGCCATTCACATGTTGTTGCAGAAACTGGGCGTCAAGAAATATACAGTGGCCGGAAATTCGTTTGGTGGTGGCATCGCGCTGGAGATGACACTGGCATATCCGAATGAAGTTTTAGGGCTGATTCTGGTGGATTCTGAAGGCATTCCCAACGGAGAGGATGGCTATGATACCTCGCTTTTTTCCGCTGAAGATCCCACTGCCCCTGATGATCCTGACTATACACAACTGTCTTGGATGGAAAAACTTGGCAGCAAGTTCATCGGTCCAGCCGTTATCCGATCAACCATGGACCAAATGACCTATAACAAAGCCCTACTGACGGACGAGTACGTCAATTACTTCGGTCGTGTTAATCGTCATAAAGGCAATCGAGAGTCCCAAATTCTGATGTTCCGGCAGGGGCTTTACCTGGTGTCTGCCAACGGCCCTCAAGATTTGCTGCCGCGCCTATCAGAACTCAAAATGCCGACATTAGTGATGCAGGGTAAACAGGACACCCTGGTGCCAATGCGCGTGGCCGAGACGTTTGACGAGAATATCGCCATAAGTGATCTGGCCGTCATTGACGAAGCGGGCCACATGCCAATGATGGAAAAACCAGAAGAAACAGCCCAAGTCGTGCGCGATTTCTTTGCAAAGCACGGCCTGAACTGACCCAAATCTGTAGGCCATCACCAAAAATACGATTTATACGTTGAATGCTTTTAATAAAGTCGCGATCGCTAATAGCGATAGAATCCTTACTCTATAAGCATTCTTAATTCTTAATTCTTAATTCTTAATTCCGCAATGATCAGCTATCTCAAGGGAACAGTAGCAAACATCAACAAAAACTCTGGCAATCGGGTTACTCTAATTCTAGAAGTTAACCAAATTGGCTATGAGTTGCAAATTCCTCGGCGTCTGTTACAGGAGTTGCCAGCTGCTTCAGAGGAAGTAGTGCAGATTTTCTGCCATCTGCAAATTCGGGAAGAGCAACAGGTGCTATATGGCTTTGCTTCTGCGGCAGAGCGAGATTTATTTCGTCAGTTAATTAGTGTTAGTGGTATTGGTACTCAATTAGCGATCGCACTTATTGATACCCTAGGATTACCAACTTTAGTGCAAGCAATTGTTACAGGTAATATCCGCACCTTATCCAAAACTCCCGGTGTTGGTAGTAAAACTGCTGAACGCATTGCTCTAGAATTGAAAACCAAACTGGCTGAATGGCGTCAGCTAGCTGAAGTAGAAACATCAGCTTCCTCAACTATGCCAGCAACTGCACTGCAAGAAGATGTGGAGATAACCTTACTTGCCCTAGGATATGAAAACAATGAGATTGCCCAGGCACTAAACGCCATCAGTCAAGATCCTCTGGTAGTAAAGAGTACTAATGCCGAAGATTGGATTAGAAGTGCGATCGCTTGGTTGAGTCAATAAATGGTAGTTTAGCTAAATCCCTCATCTTTTAAGAAACAAGGGAACAGGGAACAGGGAATAGGGAGGAGGATTTGAGTTTGTTTCTTCCATTTATAACGGATGCGAATCCCTTCAGTGGGGGGCTTTCAAGGTTGTTGCTTCCAGATGCTTGAGTAAGGTTTGCTGAGGGAGTGGTCCTTGTAGGTGATTCCAGGGTAACACCTGCTCTGTTGGCCAATCTTGATGAACGTAGAAGTCTAGTTCCGGTAGCTTCCCTTTCAACTGTTTGAAGGCGCGGCGAAAGCTACCTACAGAGTCCCCATAATGCCGAGTTAGTTCCAACAACTGAGATAAACGACGATCTCCTCGGGAAATAAGTGCTTGAATAACTGACCAATTATAGCTTTCTGGTCGAAAGTCGATGCCGCGCGATCGCAACTGTTTCTGGAAGTATTTCAAGCGCTTCTGAGCTTGTTGATTCACCCCAAACCACTGAAAAGGGGTATGTGCTTTGGGGACAAAGGTGCTGCAACCTAGAGTTAAGTGTAAGCCAGGAGCTGCTTTCTTGATCTCCTGCATCATTGCCACCGTTTGCTCCACATCCGACATTTCCTCTCCTGGAACTCCCACCATCCCATAGAGTTTTAAACTCTTTAAGCCACCAGCTTTGGCGTTGACTGCGGCTTGGATAATTTCTTCATTGCTCAGTTTTTTATTAATAATCTGCCGCAGCCGCTCTGAACCACTTTCCACAGCAATAGTTAAGGAGCGGGTCTGGCGTTGTGCTAAAGTTGCAGCGAGCTTTGGTGTGACTGTATTGGTTCGCACTGAGGCAATACTCAATCGCACATCCTCATACTTCGGTTTGGATAGATAATCGAGTAATAGTTCAAATTCCGGGTGCTGAGTTACGGAAGCTCCGAGTAAGCCGAGGCGATTGGTTACTTGCAGTCCCCGCTCAATTGCTGGAATCAAAGAATCTTTAGCACTAGGTGTCCGAAATGGTAGGGTGAGATAACTCGCCAGACAAAAGCGACACATTTCTGGACAGCTGCGTACTACTTCCACCATATAAATATTTTCCCAAGCAGCTTTCTCTGTCACCACTGTTGAAGCGGAAAGGGTATTACCTCGGTAAGTCTGCTTTTGCACCTGAGGTGGAATCTCTTCATCCACTGGCTGAATTGACTGAATTTCTCCTGTTAAATCCTGGTAACTCACTTCGTACAAGCTAGGAACATAGATTCCTGGCACTTGTGCTAGATGTCGCAGTTGAGTTGCTCTATCAGCACTACGAACTTCTTTGTAAGCCTCAATGAAATCACCAAGCAGATTTTCCCCATCTCCCAGCAAAATCAAATCAAAGAAATCAGCAAAGGGTTCTGGGTTAGCAGTTAGCACTGAGCCACCACCAAAGACGAGGGGATGGTGATGGTTACGCTCAGCAGCTCTCACCGGAATTGCTAAAAATTCCAGCAAGTTCAAGATATTGACATAATCTAACTCCCATGATAAAGAATATCCCAATAATTCCGCCTGTACTGGCAATTGTTCGTGGCAATCAGTAAACAAGCGACTTACCTGCAAATCAGGACGGGATTCTAAAGATGCCCAAACTACTTGGTAACCAAGGCTAGTAATCCCTACACTATATTCATTCGGAAAGGCAAAGATAGTAGGAATAGCACCAGTGTTGGGAGTTACTGGGGTAAATAGTAGACGTTCTGAGGAAAATACCAATTGAGTTACAGATTCGCTAGTGAGGAGGTCGAGAGATGAGATATATAACTGGTAACTTTAGTATATCTGAGCGTAAGGAGAAACAATTCTCTTCCCTATTGCCTCTTGCCTATTGCCTTGTTTCTCAAGAGGCGATCGCAAAATATTCTTATTCTCTTGTTAGCTTTCTCTGGCAAAGCACTTGTTATTCCAATATCATCCAGGGGTTGAGTTGAGCAAGTTGCCAACTATTTTTTATGAGTAAGTTATTTCGAGATTTTCAGCCATTAGCTGCGATCGCAACTACTCCTACTGCTGCCCAAAGGTTGCAACCTCTATGTCAAGCTGCTGGGGCAACCTTGTGGGTACCAGAGTCTTTAACTAATTTAGAAAACACCCAAATCTATACAGGTTCTCTCAAAACCCACATTGCATCACTGTGGCACAATCACCGTGCTTTGGTTTTCTGTCTGGCAACGGGAGCAGTGGTACGGTTAATTGCTCCTCTACTCAAGGATAAATCCTGTGACCCAGCAGTAGTAGTGGTAGACCAAGCAGGTCATTTTGTGATTAGTTTATCTAGTGGTCATCAAGGTGGTGCTGATCAATTAGCACAGTTAATTGCTCACCAACTGGGAGCAACGCCAATTGTCACCGGAGCAGCAGCGGCTTTGGGGTTACCGGGGATTGATATTTTGGGCGTTCCCTTTGGCTGGTTTCGAGGTGCAGGAGATTGGACAAAAGTAAGTGCAGCAATTGCCTGTGGGGAAACGGTACAAGTATTTCAGGAAGCAGGTTCTTGCTTGTGGCAAAGTCAGCTTCCCAAAACCCATCCCTTTGAATTTGGGGGAGATGGGGAGACGCGGAGACGCGGAGACGCGGAGACTGGGGGAATTAACCCAGGCAAATCAGAACCTAAAGCTAGAATTTGGATTAGTCCGAAGTTAAAATCAGGTCAAGATAATACCTCCTCAATTGGTCAAAGATCAAACATCCCGGAGGTAGAATGGTATCCACGGGTGCTGTGGGTAGGAATTGGCTGTGAACGAGGAACATCAAAGCAGCTAATTGAAGAAGCTATTCAACAGACTTGTCAAGATTATCATTTAGCAGAAGCTGCGATCGCAGGTATTGCTACTATTGACATCAAAGCTGATGAGATGGGGATTCTGGAACTTTGTGAGCAGCGCAATTTTCCTTTACGAACTTTCCCTGCTGAGGCTCTGAGTTCTGTTAATGTACCCACTCCCTCAAAAATTGTTGCTGGGGAAGTTGGCACTCCCAGCGTGGCTGAAGCCGCAGCCATTTGTGCAAGTTTGCTTCCCTTAACTCCTGCTTACCAAAGGGAGCAAATCCCTAGTTCCCTGCTCGTACCGAAACAAATCTTCAAATCAGCAGCTCAACCAGGAGCAGTAACAGTAGCCATTGCCCAATCAAAACAAGAATACACTGGACGCACTGGACAATTATTCCTTGTTGGTATAGGACCAGGACAAATCAACCAAATGACTCTCGCAGCCAAAACTGCTGTTACCCAAGCCGATGCGGTGATTGGTTACTCTCTTTACATCGACCTAATTACCCCCTTGCAGCGTCCAGGGCAAATCATTGAAGCCTTGCCAATTACCCAAGAACTGCAACGGGCGAAAAGGGCAATCGAGTTGGCACAATGGGGTTTAACCGTAGCAGTTATCTCTTCTGGTGACTGCGGCATTTATGGCATGGCAGGTTTAGTATTAGAGCAACTTCGTGCTAGTGGCTGGGACGGTAAGACTCCAGGAGTAGAGCTGTTTGCTGGGATCACTGCTTTACAAGCAGCGGCTTCCCGTGTAGGCGCACCACTGATGCATGACTTTTGTGCTATTAGTTTGAGTGATTTGTTGACCCCTTGGGAAGTGATTGTCAAGCGATTAGAAGCTGCTGCCCAGGCTGATTTTGTCACCGCTTTATATAATCCGCGATCGCGCAGCCGCACACAACAAATTGCCTCCGCTCAAGCTATCTTCCTCAAACATCGTCATCCTCAAACTCCTGTTGCGATCGTGCGCTCTGCCTATCGAGAGGACGAAGAAATTACTCTGACAACTCTTGACAAATTGCTAGATATACCCATTGATATGCTTGCCACTGTGCTGATTGGCAATCAAAGCACTGCTATCTATGCCGATTGGCTGATTACACCAAGGGGATACTTGGGTTTTGGTACTGAAGTTAGTGAACAGCCCCCAGAAGCGCTTCGCACCCCCAATTGAATAGAAGAAACAATTCTGTTCCCTGTTCCCTTTTTTCTCAAGAGCTCCTGAGAAGCGCCCTGCGCCCCCAATAAAAGATAAGAAACAAGTCAGCTTCCCTTGAAGCCTTCTGCCTTCTGCCCTCTGCCCTCTGCCTTCTTTCTCAAGAGTAAGAACCTTTTAATGCCATTTTTTTGATAATTAATCCTACACTTGAATTAACTAGGATTTCAACGGTGGTAGAGGTCATGCTTGCGCTCGTTATCATTGTGTTGGTTATGCTTGCAGGTTCAGCAATCTGTTCTGGAACGGAAACCGCCTTATTTTCAGTTTCCCTAGTTAGAGTTAGGCAGTTAGCACAGTCCAAAAAACCAGCTGCCTTGGCACTATTGGCAATTCGTCAAAAAATGAATCGACCAATTGCTACTGTTGTGATCATCAACAATATTTTCAATATTGTCGGCAGTATGGTTATTGGTTCTGTTGCAGCTAAAGTTTTCGGAGATGCTTGGTTAGGGCTATTTTCCGCAATTTTGACCTTCCTCATCATTGTTTTTAGTGAAATCGTCCCGAAAACCTTAGGGGAACGCTATGCTGAAACCCTGGCTTTGTCTGTTGCTATACCACTAAAGTTCTTGAGTGTTCTGTTTACACCGTTAGTGTGGTTGCTCGAAAAAGTAACAACTCCCTTTACAAAAGGGAAAAAAATACCAACAACTAATGAGGCAGAAATACGTTTCCTAGCAACAATCGGCTTCCAAGAAGGGGTCATTGAAAATGATGAAGCGGAAATGATTCAGCGAGTCTTTCGGTTGAATGACATAATGGCTGCTGATTTAATGACACCCCGTGTCATAATAACCTATTTGCGGGGTAACTCAACCCTAGCAGAGGTGAAACAAGAGATTATTAGCTCCCAACATACTCGAATTATTGTTATTGAAGATTCTCTCGATCAAGTGAAGGGGGTAGTTCTTAAAGATGAGTTACTCGCAGCCATGATTGAAGGGACAACGAACCAACAGGTTGCAACCCTGACTCGTCCAGTGCCCTTTGTTCCTGAGATGACGAAAGCAGATAAACTGCTCAAAGCTTTCCAATCCCGCCGCGAACATTTAATGGTTGTGTTGGATGAGTATGGAGGGGTTTCTGGTGTCGTTACTCTAGAAGATGTGCTAGAAGTGCTCACGGGTGAAATTGTCGATGAAACTGATAGAAGTATCGACTTACAACAAATTGCCCGCAAGAAACGAGCACGTTTGTTACAGGCGAGGGGAATTGAGGAGAACTAGGGGAATTGAGGAGAATATTCCTAACCCGGATTTGCTATATCTGTTGAGCTTTAGGCTTTGAATACCATTGCTGGATCGAGGTGGGTAACCTTGTGAATAGCAAACATAGCTGAACCAACACACATAATCACTGTGAGACCAAAAATAGCGATCGCGGATACTGGTGTAATTAAAATTAGGATTCCTTGGGTAGTAAATGCCCAAGCTGCTACACCATAGCAGAGTGCCATGCTAGGAATATAGCCGAGAACCGACATCCAAAGAGCTTGTTCGATAATAACACCGTAGATTACTCCATTTGATGCACCGATTGCCTTGAGTGTGCCAAATTCCTTAAGATGATCAGACACGGAGGAGTAAAGTATTTGACCGACAATAATTGTGCCAACCATTACACCCACAGTAGCTCCTAAGCCTAAAATAAACCCAACTCCGGTTCGTTTCTGCCAAAAAAGTTGATTCTTTTGGGTAAACTCAGCACGAGTATAGGCGCGGGTATTAGGTAGAGCAGTTTCTAGTTTTTTCTTGAGTGCCTGTAAATCTTCCCTAGGTTTAGCTTGAATCAATACATAAGTAATTAGATCTGAGGCAACTAACTTCTCAGGTTTGGTAGGTATTTCAGTCGTAGTTTTTGTCTCAGGAGTAGTTGGATAAGTATTGGTACAAATTAATTCCTTCCCTACCGATGGTAATTGACAGGATATATGAGAAGTCTGACCGGAAGTTAAATAAGCCTTGGCATTTTCCAAGGAAGTAAACATAAAAGCGTTAGACACAATTGAGTTGTTGCCTTTAGTTAAGCCAACTAACTCAGCTGGCAAGGAGTTAACTTTAACAACATTACCTATTCCCTTTACATACAGAGATTTAAGCTTAGTTGTATCCACCATGATTGAGTAAGGCTTTTTAAGAGCATTCACACTCCCTTGAGTAATATTTTTTGGGGTAAACAACTGTCCATTTGGTTCAAATCCAACTACTCTGACTACTGCAATGTCTCCTTCAGGAGGGAGCCAGGAAGCATTGCTGAAAATCAATCCTTCTGCTCGCTCTACCCCTTCTACTTTTTGAGCTTGAGTCAAGTTAGTTACAGGGAGTGGTACGGTTAGTTCAACTTGTACCACTTTGTTGGAAGCAACCCAAATGTCAGCATCGGAATTATCAATTAATTGAGCAGTAGAGCGAGTAAAGCCATTAAATATACCTGTTTGTAAAGTTACCAGGCTCACAGCAAACATAATTCCTGCTTGAGCGACGAGGAAGCGTGGAATATCTTCAATCAAGTTTTTACGAGCAAGGGAAACCATAGGCAATGTTTATATTTTTGAAGATATATGCGACTAGGGGGTAGGATCTAGTGCAAGAAGGCAGAAGGCTTCAAGGGAAGAAAGCCTGTTAGAGCTTAAATTTAAATATTTTTCAGGGTAAACGCATCTTAAGTTCTGCCCTAAATATGGTAAGATAAAATGTTAAATTAATTGACCATTAGACCTCTCCGAAAATACTCAATACGCCTATGTAACTGGCTTTCAGTCTTACAATCGCCAATTTCAATTAGAGCCAATTTCTACGCAAAAATTAGGTAATTGGGCTAATTGCTGTTAATAATTTCTCATTTTATTATCTATTTTTTATTTTTTTGCTCTGGAGTTAATTTTCGCTTTTTCGGTTTTTTCTGAGGAGTTCTAATCGATGCTTCTCCCTCATAAGCTTTACTGGAGTTTAGACTATGACTTTCATAGTCTAAACTCCAGTGACTTGACAAATTCCCTAAAAAACGTATATGCGATTATATCCGATCGCAGAATAGGTAGTTGTTTTTGAAATCGGTGCAATACGCTATATGTAGCGTATTGCAAATTTTACTAACCACTAAACAACATGGGCAAACGGTAAGTCATACTAAATCCGGTTACGAAAACCCACTTATAATATAACAAAGCTAGTTGAGATAAATCAGATGCCTAAAAAAGCTAAATTGTTGCCACATCTGAGTTCATCAGAACTCAAGCAGAAGTACAAGAAAACTTCAGATCACGTAGAATCCAGAAGATGGCATTTACTGTGGAAAGTGTCGATGGGGTGGACTCTCAAGAATAGTGCGATTGCCGTGGGTATAAACTACGATTACGCCAAAGAA
>JGI12316J15310_10000042_pt47 | contig 69525 bp, 65 predicted proteins | sample MarCyaLeptolynsp_FD_15310 | JGI IMG/M metagenome (IMG submission 15310) | reverse complement strand
AAGGCCGAGCACCGTCAGGCTGAGGGTAATGCTGTGACCGATTGTGAAGCCGGTAACGACAAACACCACGTCGCGCAGCCGGGAACACAGCAGCAGCAGGCCGACCAGAAATGCCAGATGGTCGATGCCGATCCAGATGTGTTCTGCTCCCAGCACCACATATCGAACAAAGGTCTCGAACCTGCTCTCCTGAAGCGGCGTGGCGATACCTTCGGGCGAGAATGAAAAACTTGCGGAGCGCGCGGTAGCGGTCAGCAACTGTTCCTCGAAGGTGCCATCGGCTGCCTTGGCTCTGGCGAAATGGATGTGGCGGCTGGCGACCGGGAAGAACGCGTTGTTGGTGTAGGTAACGATCTCGCCTTGGGTCTCAGGGGCACAGGCGAATGTGATTTCGAAGCGCAGATCGGCCGCGCCTGCCACCAGTTGCGTCGGTGCTCCTGCAGCCGGACAGGAGAGCTCACCGCGGTCTACCTCCAAGGATGTTAGAAGATGGGCCGCCAGAAGCGCCGGCAGCGTTTCCGCCTGCGGGTCGAGTACGCCCAGACGAGTGACTTCCCTTGCGGTCACCCGGAAGCTGATGCTGATGTCATTGTCATCGACAGACAGAGCCGACATGGACTGGCTGCGGGTATGGGCCTGTGCCGATGTGCCGGCCCAGGCGAACACAAGCAGGGCCGCCAGACAGATGCCGCCACGTTGCAAGGCCCTGATCACTTGAAGGACTCGGGTTGAGCTGTGAAACCTTCGGCGGGTTCTATGTCCGCACGCTGCCACAGCCAGTCCAGATAGGTGCGCAGGGCCGTGTCGTCGCGCCTGCGGGCATGTTCCGCCGCCACCAGGCCTCTCACCTGATCAAACGGCCTTGGCGTTCCCGGTTCACTGGCCAGCAGCTTGAAGAAAGCCATGCCGCCGGGGACCGGAACCGGCCCGGTGTGCGCGCCGGGGTCGAGTGTGCTGATAGCGGCAACAGCAGAGGGGCCGGTGTATTCACGCAGCTTGTTTGCGGGAAGAGCTGAGGCCGGAAGGTCAATGGTTGCCGAATCCCCGAGCGTGGTCCTGACGTTCGAGAAATCTGCTCCGGCAGCAAGTTCGTTGGCCACAGCTGCCACGCGATCGTCAAGGTCAGTGCCGTTGCGCAAAAAGATCTGGCTTACCTGATAGCGTCCGGCGCCGGAAAACAGAGCCGGGCTTTCTGAGTACAGCGCGCGCAGCTGTTGCTCTGTAGATGCCGTCTCTGCGGCATCTGTCAGAATGGCGACAATCATTGCATTGACGATTGCCTTGCGGACGGTGTTGTCGCTGTCGACCAGACCGATCTCGACACCGCGTTGGATCAGCAATTCCTCGTCAATCAGGCGGCCGAGAATGCGGTCGCGATCCGCCTGAGTCATCTCGTTGCGTTTGTCCGAGGCGACAGCCTCAATGGCCAGCGTCAGGTCATCCCGGGTTATGGCGGCGTCATTTACCGACGCCGCCAGACCTTCGCTGCCGCCCCAATCCGCAAAGGGGTCCTGTGCCAGCGCGCCCCACAAGCCAAGGGCCAGTCCAAGGCACACGGCCAGACCCGCAAGACGTACACGAAGGTGATCACTCACGACCAATACTCACACAAATCGATACAGCCCTGGGTGATCAGCCGCGGTAGTTGACGTAGATCGGTGACGACCAAGCCCGGTGGCCGACATCGGCCAGGCAGGCATCGTCCGGTGCTGTCCGGAAGTCGGCATAGCACTGGTTGACCCTGATGCAGTTGCCATCGGCGTCATATTCGCACCGCAGATTGGCGCCGTTGATCGCTGGTGTTTTCTCCTGAACAGCGCGTGCGTAATAAAGCGTGTCGCGGCCGAGCTGCTCGTACTCCGGGTCAGAAAAGGTGAGGGTACAACCGCTCTGGTCCGGCGCGCACTGATGGGTGATGAAGGCATCATCCACGAGGTCGGCGACATCTTCTGTTCCGTCAATCTGCGGACGGATACGGATGATCTCGATGCGGTCAATCACATGCCGTGTATCGGTGGGGTTGTAACACTCACCACGGCACAGGGTCTCGAAGCGTTCAGTTGTCATGCCTGCACCTGCATGCTCCGGACAGCCCGGCTTCTGCTTGAACGCGCCTACTGCCTTTACGCGGAACGTCGGGTTTGCACTGCTCTCCACCGTCGCGCCCATCGAGGCCACAATCCTGGGTTCAGCGTCAGCGCTGACAGTTATCTCCTGTGTGTCAGCCACCGTTTCATTCACATCATCAGCAGGTGTTGTCCCGTCCGGTTCCGCCGGTACTGCTGTGGTGACGGGTTCAATCATGTCGAACCACAGCAACATGCGCGGACCAGACGTCCCGTAGGTTTCCTTGCGCTTCAATGCGTCGAAGATCGCGTCGCGACTGCGGCCTTCTGAGTGGACGGCAGCAAGACCGCCGGCCGTCCAGAATGACCCCTGGCGCTCAAACTCTGTCGCCTGGAACCCTGGCAAATCGGCAATGTCCTCGCGCGTTAGAGGTATCGATTGGGGCAGGGGCTCGCCCTTGTGTATCTGCTGCCTGTCTATCCAGGCCTGGCTGCGGGGCCCGCGGGCATCCGACTGATATTCGCGATCCACTGCCTTGTAGCCAGTGCCCGGTCGGGCGCGGTGGGTATCGCTTGAGGCAATAAAGCCCCAGTTGAAGCGGCGTGGATTTGCCGGGTCTTCAAAATTCGTGACCGCCAGACCGTATTGGACGGACGTACCAGGACGATGGTTGAACGGCGGCAGGAAACAGTCGCGGCACTGACCGGCATCAAGATAATCGCTGGAATCCTCGCCCGACACCGTCAGGTGGCCTGCCACAGACAGCTGGGCAAAATTGTAGCGGGCTTCCTCGGCCCGGGCATCGCATGTCGCTGCGTCTTCGCCTGCGGCTTCACAGCGACTACGAATGATCTCACCACCGCGCCAGCATGACGGCACATAGTTGTGGCTGGGGGCAGGGCAGGCAATGTTACCTTCTGCGTCGATCGTTGCCGCGCGCCATGGCCGGTATTCCTCAGAGTTGCCATGGCCGGACATGATTTCAATCAGTTCCTGATTTTCCGGCCGCATCTTCGGCTGCAACTGCTTGTCGAGCGTGGTGCCGGTGGGGGTGTACAATCCCCAAGCCGTGCCGTGGGGAATGATGAGCGGGTCAAGTTCCAGCTCATCAAACAGTTTGCGCGCCAGGTCTTCCGGTGTGTCTGCCGCTTCATAGCAGGCCGGGCTCATTTCATTAGAGGGAACATCCGCCTCACAACTGGGCACGGCCCGGGTTTCACGCATGAATTCGCGGAAATTGAGATAGGGTTGGCGGTTTTCCCAATCGACCAGCGCAGTCGCAACAGGCAGGTTGCCGAGGGATCCACGTAGCCCCGCGCTGGCCAAACCACCTGCCGCGATGGCGCGGGGGGAGACCTCGTCGTCGTCAATGCCCCTGAAGATGACGTTCTTGTGGCCGTAATGCTCCTCGGGTGTCTGACCAATCTGGGTCCACTCGAAGCCGACAAAAGACGCCATGTCGGGATCATCCGGATCGCCGGCAATTGCGTTGCACTGGCGGATCGTTTCCTTGGCTTCCTTCCAGCGGCGCGGCGTGGAGGCTTCGGCGTGGTCGGTAATCGACCAGAAATCAATCGCCGAACAATGGCGGGCAAAGTCACATGCATCCGCAACCGGGTGGGCGCCGGGGCCGGAGTTCATCGGGAGCGCCCACAAAAATGCATCCGTCGAGAATGTCGTGTGCACGTGGAGGTCGCCAAACAGGATCTGCTTGGGTTCGCTGACATCAAGAGCTTCCGCGGCGGCGGCCTGAGCGGCCTTCCTGGCCTCGACCACTTCCGGCGGTGTGACATCACCCTGCGGCTCGCCCGCATACATGGTGTCACCGGCGATACTGGCCAGATAGTAGTACCCGCCACCGAGCACGGCTCCGATCAAGACCACTGCGATCAGCAGAATGCGCATAATGTGTCCCCCACATCTTGTTCTTCAGCGCCTTGTGTGCGGCGCCTGTCTTCGTCAGGCGATCAATGCTGTTGAGTAAAACAGCATGCCGCCCACAAGCATGACCATGAGACCCCCGGCAGCACTCAGGCCTGTCAAAGCCGGGCCGGCCGTTGGCGCAACAGAGCCACGTGTCCAGATTGTGAAAAGGCCGACGGCTGCGAGTGTCACGCCCATGCCCAGCGATATCGCCGCAACAGCCAGAAGGCCAAGCAGCCATGCACCACTTGCCAGGGCGAACAGGACCGCGATCAGGGCGCCCGTGCAGGGCACCGCGCCGACAGCCAGCGACAGCAATCCGCGTTCGCGATTGCTTGCCGCAGTCGTGTTGTTGTCGTGCGCATGGGAATGGCCATGCCCATGGTTGTGGCCGCACGCATTGGCGGCAGCACCAACACCTCCCGGCCAGGGCAGGGAGATACCCTGGGGAGCGAGCGAAATGGCAGCCGCGCGATAGACCATCATCAAACCAGCAAGGGCGATGAGGCCGTAGCTGATAAGTTTCACTACCGTGAATGCGGTGCCGGACGGATCAATCACGCCGCCCAGAAGGATTGCGGCGACAATCGCAATGACGGCTGCCGACCCGACATGCAGCGTTGCGATTTCGCCTGCCATGCGAATGGCCTCGCGGGCCGGCGCGGGGCGGCCGGCGAAATACCCGGCCACCACGAGTTTGCCGTGCCCCGGGCCGATGGCGTGCAGGGCACCGTAGGAGAAGCCAAGACCCAGCGGAAGAAGCGCCGCCTCGCTGAACTGGCCGGCCCGCATGGCACTTTCGGCTCCGGCCAGGGCCTGCATAAGATAGGAATGCATCTTCTCGACCTGATAGACGATTTCGGTCATCAAGGAGAAGTTGGTGTACATACCCGCGCACGTGGTACACGCGGAGGCGTAGCTGGTCGACATGATCAACCAGGCTGCCGCGGTAGACGCGATCACAAGCGTATTGCGCAACGTAGATGTCGTCATGCTGCATACTATGACTCTTGAATCGACTAATGTCTTCCATTATTTTTCCGGCAATGCAGCAAAACACATCGACACCCACAGCTTCCACCGGCGGTAAAGTCACCACCAAGGTCAAACTCATTCGCGCAGCCGAACGGCTTTTTGCTGAAAACGGGCTCGGCGCGGTTTCGGTCCGCGACATCACCCGGGCAGCCGGAGCGCGCAACGAATCCGCGCTGCACTACCATTTCGGCTCCAAGGAAGCGCTCATTCGCGCGGTCTTTGCTGACCGGATCAAGGACATTGACGGAAAACGGCTGACGCTGCTGGCCGGCCTTGACCAGGACGGATCATCCGGAGACATCACGCGGCTGATGGAAGCAACCATGGCCCCGATGTTTGAAGCCTGCCTGGATGAAGGCGGGCGCCTGTATGCAACATTCCTGATGCAGATAGCAGCTGATCCGCGCTTTGATGTTGACCGCCTGATGGAGGACCTCGCCCCTGACGGCGTTCGCGAGGTGCAACAGCGCCTGCGGGCCGAGTTGCCACAGATGCCGGAGCAGACCCTGATCACCCGTTTGCGGCGCCTGCCTGCCATCTCCATATCCCTGATGGCCGATCACGCACGTGAAGTTGCAGGCGGAACGGCTCCCTCTCTTGAGTGGGCAATTGCGGAAGCGGGCGCCAGCCTGGCTGCTTTTCTCACAGGCGAACCAGGCCGGTCTTAATCTGCCGGGTTGTCAGCTATGAGTCCCATCCCCACAGTTGGGGCTGAACGATCCTCTATCGTAACCAATGAAACAGTGAGTTCATCCCAATGGCTTTGATCATATACGGCATGGGGCCGTCGCCCTTCGTACGCAAGGTGCGTGCGGTTTTCGCGGAAAAAGGTATCGACTACACACTCGAAAACGTGAACATTTTTCCAGCCCCTGACTGGTTCACGGAGATCAGCCCGCTCAAACGGATTCCTGTACTGCGGGACACAGACCGCGCGGAGCCCAATACGATTGCTGACTCGTCAGCAATCTGCGCGTTCGCTGAGCAGCTCACCCCCACACCGGCCCTCTATCCCGCCGACGGCTTTGACCGCGGCCGGGCGTGCTGGTTTGAGGAGTATGCGGACACCGAGATGGCGAATGCCGTGGGCATGGGTGTGTTCCGCCCCATCGCTCTCGCGGCGCTGATGGGTAAGGATCAGGATACGGAAGCTGCCAACAAGGCCATGACGGAACGCATGCCCGTGATCTTCGACTACCTCACCAGGGAGCTTGGCGACAGCGAGTATCTCGTCGGCGACAGTCTCACGATCGCTGATATCTCAGTGGCCACGCAGTTCGTCAATCTCCAGCATGCGGGCTTTAAACCGGATGCCGCCAGATGGCCGGCGCTTGCCGCATATGTGGAGCGCATTCATGCCCGGCCGTCCTTCAAGGCGCTTATAGAGGAAGACGCACCGCTGTTCGCCAAGACGCGGGTGGCCTGACTTTCTGTCCAATATGTCCGCCTCGGGCCACGCAATGGTGCAGCGCTAGTTCCTCAAGTCGAGCCAGGCCGTTTCTTCGGGCGCCAGCTCAACGGAAAACACGGCAAGCGACGTGCGCAACTCGGACAGGGTGCGTGGGCCGACCAGGGCGCATGTGGGCATCTTTTGCGCCAGCACATAGGCGAGGGCGATGGTCATCGGCTCAACGCCTTTCTTCCCGGCCAGCTCATAGGCACGGCGGCGACGCTCGAAATTGTCGTCGCTGTAAAAGGCATGAACCAGATCATGGTCGGTTGTAATGTCGGGTCCGGCGCGTTCCGTGAAGAAGCCGCGCGCCTGTGACGACCAGGAGAACAGGGCGGTGCCGGTTTCCTCCAGCCATGTCCGGTAGTCATCGTCCGAACACGCCATAACGCCGGGCCAGATCGGGTTGTTCATACGGGCCAGGGAGAAGTTATTTGAAAGAACACCAAAGCCCTGCTTGCCGTTGGCAGCGGCATAAGCGTTGGCTTCCGCCATGCGCTCCTTGGTCCAGTTGGAGCCACCGAAGACGCTGATCCTGCCCTCATCCTTCAACTCGTTGAGCAGGTCGACCCACTCACCGATGGGCACCTGCGGGTCATCGCGGTGCAGGAAGTAGATATCCGCGCGATCTGTCCGTAGGCGCTCGAGGCTTTCTTCAAGCTGCGGGCGAACGGCGTCGGGCCGGCAGTCCGGTGTATGGGCACCTTTGCAGATCAGCACCACGTCATCACGGATGCCACGATCTTCCATCCAGGTGCCCAGCAGGCGCTCCATGATACCGTCGCCATACAGGTGAGCGGTGTCGAAGCAATTGCCGCCCTGCATGATGAAATCATCAAACTGGATGGACGCATGCGGCATGGCCGTCTGGTTGTCACACCCCATGATGAGGGCGGATACGGGATTGGCTACGCCGTCGATGGTCCGCCTCTGCATGGGAGCATCCGGTTTGACCGCAAGCGGCAGACGGTTTGCGATCGGCCACGGTGTCTTGGTGCTTTCCGCGGCAAAGCGGAAGCGCGCGGTGTCGCGCCACTGATCCAGCGTGCGCATGTTGCCCAGCGTATCCGCAATCGGCACGAGTGGGCTCTCGGTCAGACCGTCGGCAACGCACTGCGCCACATGGTCGGCTTCGATTTCGTAGAGCCATTTGTCCTGCGCCACATCGATGGTCTGTGGCGGCTTACCGAAGCGGCGCAGCTCAATGGTGGACGTGCCGCCTTCAACGCCTGCGGCATGCCAGGGGCTGTCCAAATGCAGGGAGCCGGTCTCACCGAAGATATTCACGGTGTTGGGCAACCATGCGGACACCGCCGTTGAAACCTGCGCCAGCACATCGCCCTCAAAGGTTAGAAGGGCGGCGGCCCACTCATCCACGCCAGTTTCACCCAGCCGGGCAGACCCCGCCACTGACACGGGATCGGCAAAACCGAGTTTTGCGTTGGCGCCTGCGACAAGCCGCGCCATGGAGACCGGATAGAGGCCAACATCCATCAGACCACCGCCGCCAAGCTCGTTGGCAAACAGCCGGGAAGACGCGTCGAACGGCGCATGGAACCCGAAACTGGCTTCAATCATCCGCACACGGCCGATGTCGCCACCTTCCATCATGTCGACGAGTTTGCGCGTCTGCGGGGCGAGCCGGTACATGAAGGCTTCCATGAAGAAGACCCCGGCTTCGCGGGCGGCTTCAACCATGGCCATGGTGTCCGCGTGGTTCAGTGCCGCGGGCTTTTCAACCAGCACATGCTTGCCCGCTTCAGCCGCGCGAATGGCCCACTGGGCATGGCTTGTGTGGGGCGTGGCAATATAGATCGCGTCAACTGCCGGGTCTGCCAGCAAGGCTTCGTAATCGCCCGAGGCTGAAAACGCAGCGGCACCAGAAGCGACCTGCGCATTCTCATCAGCCTTGAGTTGGTCGACAAACGCCTGCGCCGTGTCAGCAGCCCGGCTGCCGACGCGGGCGAGGGTACCCGAACCACTCCTGGCAACGGCACGGGCAAATGCCTGTGCAATGGATCCTGTGCCTAGGATACCCCACGAGAGACCGGACATGCGCCCTCACTTTGCTTTTCGCTGAATTGATGTTGAAGGCCGTAACCCGACCGCTTCTTAGACCTTGCTGTACGACCGGGAGCCGCCGCCATCTGACTGCGCTCATTGGCACCTTCAAATCCGGGCGTCAATCAGTCAATGCGGTTCTACGGGGTGCAGGCCGGCATTGCAGCTCTAGTGGTAGCTGCTACGGACCATCATCGCCGCTTCGGGAAAGAAGAGGCGGGGAATTTCCTTCAGGGGATCCGGCACATAGTCCCGCGCGCTGAACGCCTTCCAGTCCTGTGGGTCTTCCACCAGACGGTCTGCCACAGCGAGCAGGACCAGTGGATTCACACCCATGCCGATATGCGAGCAGATGATCTCAAGGTTTTCCCGCGGTGCGTCACCGGCAACATTCAGATATTCCTCGGGAATGGCTGCGAGCTTTTCGTCCACCACGCCGTCATAGGGACTGAAGATGGCGATCAGGGGCACACCTTCAGGCGGCTCGTGAAGGGCCAGTTCTTCGATTTCGGCTTCATTGAGCAGTTCTTCAACCGGACGGCCCATGACCAGCCGGGATGCCATGCGCACACCTTTGTTGATGCCATGGTGATGACCGGCGCGCAGATTGGCAGGGCTGCCCAGGGTAATGACCCGGTCAACGTCGTCAGGGAACAGACGCCCCAGCTCACGGGCGTACACGCCGCCCAGGCTTTGACCAATGAGGGACACCGCCTTGCCGTTTTCGTCTGCCATTGCCTTAATGCGGTCACCCAGCAGATTTCCGAGCGTGGCAATGTACTCCATGCTCTCCGGTCCGCGGTTGATGCCCAGGCCCCAGCTATCGGCCACAAAGCCACGCTTGTTCAAGAAGCGGTTGAGCGGACGCAATGACATTTCGGGGCCTGAAAACCCGGGAAGTGTCAGGACCGGTGTGGAGCCGTCGCCACGCGGTGCGATTTGATCGAGAATAGGGTCCGTGAGCAGCTTGGCCGTGAACTCACCACCTGCCCAAAGCGCGTCGCCCTGCAGGCGCAGGAAGTCTAGCGTCGTTTTTACTGGCATTATGACCCGTCGCCCGAAGGCGCGTCCCCAATGTGAAATCATTCCACAAGATTGTGACGCCTTTTATATGGGCACGCCATGCCTTTTTGATAAGCCCCATTTGCACAAATGTTGGGCAATATCACCGGTGACTGTTTTTCGCCCACTGGTGAGGGGATGGGCTACAACGGGCTCGCTAGTCCGTGTACAGAATATTCATAACTTATTGAAATATATGTAAAAAACAGGTTTTCCCGGCAAAGCAAATCTAGAGTGCGCTGCCTGAAAAAGTGACAGTCTTGCAGTAGACGCCCTTCGCGGACAGGGCCCGGCAGAGACCGTCCGCTGCGGTGCGTGAATTGACCGGACCGGCCAGGAGTCTCCTGAAAACACCATTTTTTCCGGTGTCGATTCGCTGAACACGCACTTCCAAACCGGTCAGTTCGGCCGGGTGGGTTGCTTTCAGTTCGGCCCATCCCTCCTTCAGCCGGTCAAGGTTGCGGTACGACGCGAGGTGAAGGCCGACCGCACCCGATGTGGCGACCGCCGCGGGAGATGCAGGGGCCGTGACTGCCGGCCGGGACGGTGACGGCGCGGCTTTAGCCGTGGGCTTTCGCGCCTGCGGGATGGAGGCGGTGAGAGGGCCAAGCGCGCCTTCGATCACAGCAAGCCTTTCGGTAACCTCTGCCTCACGGCTCACCAGTTCCTCAAAACTCGGGCGGACGATGGAGTAATCCAGCTTGAGTTGCGCAAGATCATATTCAAGGCGCGCGAGGCGGGCCTCAAGATCTTCCCCGGGTACGGATGGCGGCAGATCCGACAGGGTGCTGCCGGCGGATGCGGGTGTCCCGATCGACGAAGTGGTAATGTCTGACGTTCCGGGGGTTTGTGCACAGGCGGCCAGCAGATATACGGCAAGCAAACCGCCACAGGTGGTTCGTGCCGCTGACTTCAAAACCTGGACTGGCGGCTTTCTCATGCCGGTAACCACCATCTGTATGCGCCTGGGGCGTGCCTGCTTGCGGACCGTTTTCAGCCGAATCGACGGAAAAAGTCACCCTTCGCTGGTACCTGCGCGGTGGTCAGGCGTCAAATGAGACGATGAGGGAGGAGCAGCGCCTCAGCGGTCAAGGCTAAGCTTCCAAAGGCAGGAAACTGCCAACGGGACCGCCACAATGATCAACACATAGGCAGTTTGCCCGAATTCAGGCAGTGAAGCGCCCGAAAATTAACCAATAAAGCCATTGGTTCTTCTTGTTTTTTGCCTGTTGGGTCAGGGTTTACATTAATTATTTGCGATTGGCGCAGACCGGCCCGGTTCGTGCAAATCCGTGCTGGAAATCTGATTATGCAGCCCGCTCACGGGTGCTTCGGGGAAAGCACCCTGGCTGGCTGTTGGCGAACTGGTGTGAGGGATTGCCGACATGTTTGAAGGAGTGCCCGTCGAGGGATTGATAGGCGTAGGAGCCTTTATCGGCGCAATTGTGCTGATTTCACTTATCCATGGTGTGAATGCAGCCGTCCAGAATGCCCAAGCATCACGGCGGGAAGCGGCACAGCTTGTGACGCATCTCAGCAGCCTGGTGTCATCTGCCGACGGTAACAAGACAGGGCCAAAAGGGCCCGGGATTGCCCCGTCGCCGCGCCCGGTGCGGCGGCGCAAGGTCGTCAGCGCCAGTAAATCCGTGCCGCGTGTGACAGACCGGCAGCCATATGGTCCCCGGAGCATGGCTGGACGCTAGGACCGGAGCTTCTCTCTCCGGGCTGCCCATTCACCGCTTTTGAAGACAGATTTTGCGGGCAGGCTCCGTCTCTGCTACTGCCAGACCTTGGTTTGGGTGGTTGACTGTGTTTCTCACCCGGCCACACGTTGGTCCAAGCAGCAGGCGCCTTCATGGTCGGTCTTAAAGAAAAAGCACTCAGACGCGCCCTGATTACGGCGCATGACCTGACGGCGGCAATCATTGCCTTCCCGGTCGCAGTGTTTTTGCGTCTCGGGCTGGACGCGACTGACCACGACCCAGCCATTCTGAGCCAGGCCTGGCTTCTGTTTGTCGTGGTGGCTGCCGGCGTCATGGTGGGGACACGGCTTGACCGGGGCTCGTGGCGCTATGCATCGATCGACGAAGCTTTCCGCATTGGCCGCGTCTCCGTCATCGCCAACCTCATTTTCCTGCTCGCGCTGTTTTTGCTGTTCCGCGCAGAACTCATTCCGCGCTCGGTGGTGCTGATCAACATCTTCGTCTTTGCCGCGCTGCTTGCAGGTCCGCGGCTGGTCTACCGCGCATACCGCGACGGACGCATGGCCACGTTGCTGGAACGCGGCACACACTGGCGCGTGCCGGTGCTTGTGGTTGGGGCAGGCGACCAGGCGGAGGCCTTTCACCGACAAATGCTGCGCGACGCCGATGCGCCATACCGCGTTGTCGGCATCATCGACGACGACCCAGGTCGTATCGGAACGACTATTCGCGGTATCCGTGTTCACGGCCCACTCCGCGACCTTTCGGGGATCACTGAAAAGCTTGAACGTCGTGGTGCGCGCCCGGAACGGCTGGTCCTCACGACCGACTACGAGGGACAGGTCAGCCGCTCCCAGCTGTTTCATATGGCATCTGACCTTGATATGCGGCTTGACCGTATTCCGGCGCAGAGCACGCTGCGCAAGGAAGACGGCAGTCAACTGGAAGTGCAACCCGTTGACGTCGAGGACCTTCTCAGCCGACCACAGGCCCAGCTCGACAAATCCCTCATGCGCCAACTGCTCGCCAACAAGCGGGTGGCAATAACAGGTGCGGGCGGGTCGATCGGATCAGAACTCGTCCGGCAGATTGCTGGCTTCAATCCTGCCGCGATCACGCTTCTTGATCAGTCAGAGTACAATCTCTACGAGATCGACAGAACACTGTCGGAGGAGTTCCCCGACATTCAGCGTACGGCGTATCTTTGCAATGTTCGAAATGCCGAGCAGGTTGAAAAGATATTTGATGACGCGGCGCCGCAGGTCGTCTTTCATGCGGCCGCACTCAAGCATGTTCCGCTGCTTGAACCGCAACCAGCGCAGGCTGTGCTGACCAATGTCCATGGCAGCCGCAACGTTGCTGATGCCAGCGTCAAGTGCGGTGCTGACGTCATGGTGATGATCTCGACCGACAAGGCGTCCGATCCGGTCAGCATCATGGGTGCTAGCAAACGGGTCGCTGAGTCCTATGCGCAGGTGCTCGACATCGACCAACGAAGCCGGCCCGGCGGAACACGCTTTGTGACCGTACGGTTTGGCAACGTGCTGGGGTCTGCGGGCTCGGTCGTGCCGCTATTTCAAAAGCAGCTTGAAAAAGGTGGACCACTGACGGTTACCGATCCGGACATGGTGCGCTACTTCATGACCATCCGGGAAGCCGTGCAGCTGGTGCTTTTTGCAAGCGCCCGGGAGATGTCACAGGACGGCAGTGTCGGCTCCATTCTCGTGCTCGACATGGGTGAACCGGTGCGGATCATCGACATGGCCCGCCAGATGATCCGCCTCGCAGGCCTTGAGCCGGATGAAGATATCGAGATCAGGATCACCGGCACCAGACCCGGCGAACGTCTGTCGGAACCGCTTTTCGATAAGCGCGAGGAACATCTTCCGTCCGGCCATCCGGGCCTTCTTCTGGCGAGGCCTGACGTGGGTGGTCTGGCGCAGGTCCGCAAGGCAATTGAAGACATGGTCTCGGCGGCACGAGCTGGGGACGAAGCGGCTGTGCGTCTCGCCCTTGAAACACAGGCCTCCGGAGCCCACCAGGATGATGTGTCAGCGGCATCAAGCCGCTAGGGCACCCAATCTGCTGGTTGTGTGTTGAAAGACGGAGTGGTAACGCTCCGAAATCATACTTTATTTTTGTTCACACTATGTGTGCCATAGGTAACAGCGGTACTTGCTGTGACCTTTACTGGTCCTTCGGAGAAACAGACAGATGAACGCCACTTCGTCCGACATGCGCCCTTTGGCGGTCGTGATTCTTGCCGCCGGCAAGGGTACGCGCATGCGTTCAGATGTGCCCAAGGTCCTGCACAAAATTGCCGGCAAAAGTGTGGTTGGACATGCCGCTGCGGCACCGTCTGAGCTGTCACCGGAGCGGCTGGTGATTGTTGTTGGTCCGGGCATGGAAGACGTGGTGGCGGACGTGCCCGGTGCGATTGCCGCCGTGCAGCAGGAACGCCTCGGAACGGCGCATGCGGTACTGGCGGCACGCGATGCACTGAAAGGCTTTACCGGCGACCTGATGATCCTCAATGGCGACGTGCCGCTCATCCGACCCCAGACCCTTATCGACCTTCGTGCGTCAGTCAGTGAAGGTGCGGCGGTTGCCGTGCTCGGGTTCGAGTGCACCACGGAACATGCCTATGGGCGGCTGATCATCGACGACAAGGGCGGACTTGATCGGATCGTTGAAAACAAGGACGCGACCGAGGCTGAGAAGCAGACCAATCTGTGTAACTCAAATGCGATTGTTCTCGCCGCCGATCATGCCTGGAGCATTCTGGAAGCCATCGACAATGACAACGCACAGGGGGAGTACTACCTGCCGGACGTCGTCAAAGTAGCACGTGCACGGGGGCTTGCCTGCACCTATGCGGTGGCGCCGGAGGACGAGGTGCACGGCATCAATTCGCGCGTTGAACTTGCCCGCGCTGAACGGCTGCTTCAGGCCCGCCTGCGCCGGGAGGCCATGGACAATGGCGCCACACTGATTGCTCCGGATACGGTCTTTTTCAGCCATGACACGAAGCTGGGGCGGGACGTTACTGTCGAGCCGCATGTTGTCTTTGGACCCGGCGTTGTTGTCGCGGACAATGTGACCATCAAGGCGTTCTCACATCTTGAAGGGGCACAGGTTGCCAATGAAGCAACTGTTGGACCCTATGTCCGTCTGCGACCCGGGGCTGATGTGGGTGTCGGCGCCAAGATCGGCAACTTTGTTGAGGTCAAGAAAGCATCCATCGAGGAAGGCGCGAAGGTCAGTCATCTGTCTTACATCGGGGACGCGCGCATCGGCGCGCATGCCAATGTCGGGGCAGGGACCATCACGTGCAATTATGACGGCTATGACAAGCACTTCACGGATGTGGGGGCAGGGGCCTTTATCGGCTCCAACACGTCACTGGTGGCGCCGGTCACCGTGGCGGATGGCGGCTTCACTGGCTCTGGCAGCGTCATCACCAAGGATGTGAGCGCGGATGCGCTGGCGGTTGAGCGAGCACAGCAGAAAGAGGTTGCCGGCTGGGCGGCGAAATTCCGTGCCCGCAAGGAAGCAGCCAGGAAAAAAGGGGCTTAAGCCATGTGCGGCATTGTAGGTGTCATCGGCAAGAGCGACGTCGCGCCGGTCATTCTGGAAAGCCTGCGGCGGCTGGAGTATCGCGGCTATGACAGCGCGGGCATTGCTACGCTTGTTAATGGAACAATTGAACGCCGGCGCGCGACGGGCAAGCTCAACGCGCTTGCCGGTGAACTTGATGCCGCGCCGCTGTCCGGCACCATCGGCATTGGACATACACGCTGGGCAACCCACGGTGCCCCGACCACCAACAACGCCCACCCGCATGCGACAGACAGTGTTGCGGTAGTCCACAACGGCATCATCGAAAACTTCCGGGACCTGCGTCAGGAACTCGAAGCTGGCGGCGCAACCTTCACGTCCGACACGGACACTGAAGTCATTGCCCATCTCATCAACGGGTACCTGGCAAAGGATATGTCTCCCAAGGACGCTGTTGCGGCAACGCTGGCACGTCTCGAAGGGGCCTTTGCCCTGGCCATCGTCTTTCAGGGTGAAAACACGCTGATGATCGGTGCCCGGCAAGGCAGTCCGCTGGCGGTCGGTTACGGTGACGGCGAGATGTATCTGGGCTCAGACGCGTTCGCGCTTGCGCCCATGACCAACAGGGTCGCCTATCTGGAAGATGGGGACTGGGTCGTCATCACCGACACGGATGCGATTGTGTACAACTCAGAGGGTCGCGAAGTGACCCGTCCCGTTCAGGTCGTGCCGGTGTCGGCAGCGCTGGTGGACAAGGGCAATCACCGGCACTTCATGGCCAAGGAGATTCATGAGCAGCCGGAAGTCGCCGGCCACGTTCTTGGCCACTATGTGGACCCCTTCACCCAGACGACGCGCCTTCCCGACCTGCCGTTTGATCTGGCGGACATTCCGAAGATCACCATCGTGGCCTGCGGCACCGCCTATTATGCGGCAGTGGTTGCCAAGTACTGGTTTGAGCAACTTGCCCGGGTGCCTGTCGAGGTGGATGTGGCGTCGGAGTTCCGGTACCGCGAGAGCGCCATGACACCCGGCGGGCTGGCGCTGTTCATCAGCCAGTCCGGCGAGACGGCTGACACGCTGGCGGCGCTGCGCTATTGCCGCGCAAACGGCCAGCACATCGCGAGCATCGTCAATGTCACCGAGAGCACCATCGCGCGGGAGTCAGATCATATTTTCCCGACGCTTGCCGGACCCGAAATTGGTGTTGCCTCCACCAAGGCCTTTGTCTGCCAGCTGATGGTGCTGTCTGTCCTGGCCATTGCAACAGCCAGCCGGCGCGGATCAATTGATGACGCGGAACATGCCCGGCTGACCAGTGAACTCACGGCAATGCCTCGGCATCTATCAGAAGTGCTGCGCCTTGAGTCGCAGATCGAAAAACTCTCCTATGAGCTGGCCGATGCTCACGGGGTGCTCTATCTCGGCCGCGGCGCCAGTTTTCCGCTTGCTCTCGAGGGAGCCCTGAAGCTCAAGGAAATTTCCTACATTCACGCCGAAGGCTATCCCGCAGGCGAACTCAAGCACGGCCCGATTGCCCTCATTGATGACACGCTTCCGGTGATTGTCATTGCGCCATGGGACAAGCTGTTTGAGAAAACGGTTTCCAACATGCAGGAAGTCATGGCGAGGGGTGGGCGGATCATTTTACTGTCCGACAAGCAGGGCATCGACATTGCCGGGGATGAGGCAAGCGCTCTATTGCAGATGCCGGATGTCGATCCTTTTACGGCGCCGATCCTCTATGCGGTTCCACTGCAGCTGATCGCCTACCACACGGCTGTGCACAAGGGCACGGATGTGGATCAGCCGCGCAATCTGGCGAAGTCTGTGACGGTCGAGTAACGCGTGCAGGCAAGGCGGCTCTGAGAAGAACGTTTACAAGGACCTCTGAACCGGTTCAGATCATCTCATTGACGAGCAATGGGATAAGAACAATGAACTTTCCAGATGCTGTAAAATCCGTTTACTCGCAATACGTCACGTTTTCCGGACGGTCTTTGCGATCTGAGTATTGGTACTTCATTCTTTTCTACGTCATCGTCGGCATTGCACTGGCTGCACTTGGCATTGCGATCGGTGTTCCTGGAATCCTTGAAAACCTGTTCTACCTGGCGTCTTTCCTGCCGACTTTGGCCGTGGCAGTTCGCCGGCTGCATGATGTGGATCGCTCGGGATGGTGGGTTTTGCTTCCAATCACGATTGTCGGGATCATTCCGTATCTGTACTGGATGACAAAAGAAGGTGACAGTGGGGAGAACCGCTTTGGCCCCCCGCCAATCTCATCTGCCTGACGGGTTCCGATCGTCGCGTATTTGAATCGGTTTTCGACTCATTCATATGAGAAAATGATCGAATTTCCGCTCTAATGCGTGAAAAACGCCGATGATATTCCGTACCTGACTGCAACTCCTGGCATGCAAGGTTTGCCGCGTCAGGGCAGTGCGGGCCGCCTTATCTCGTGTTTATTGGTCCTGCACGTCTGCTAGGTTGGAGGAGTGACGTGGTGGAGCGATTCGTGACGGTTAAGACGATCACTTTTGGCGTATCCCTGCGGGGACTGGTGCTCGGTGCTTTTGTAGTCCTTGCGGCTGGCTCGGCCATGCCCGGCGCAGCAATTTCACAGACTCAGAATCCACACGCCCAGAGTTCACAGGCTCAAAGTCAGGCAGAGGCTAAAAAGGCCATTCTGGCGCGGACCAATGAAGCGACCCAGGCGCTGATTGCCGGACAGTTGGATGACGCGTTGCGGCTTTTCAATGAAATCATCGCGACCAATGCCCAGCTACCGCGCATCATGGCAGCGGCGCATTATCATCGTGGCATCATCCATCAAAAGCGCGGCGCGTTCAATGAAGCGGCAGCCGACTACACAACCGCGCTCTGGCTTGAAGAACTGCCCGATAACATGCGGGCGCGGGCGCATTACAACCGGGGCACGGCCCTGGACAATCTTGGCCAGCAGGAGCGGGCGAAACAGGACTTTGATCTGGCGATCTCGTTGGCACCGGACATGTCGGCCGCCTACAACAACCGAGCAAATGTGCTGCGCCGCATGGGCGCACTGGAGGCGGCTGTCGCGGATTATGACAAGTCGATCGAGCTGGGCAATCCGCTGCCGCATCTCCCGCATTACGGGCGCGCCACGGCCAAGGAAGCACTGGGCGACATTGAAGGCGCACGGGCTGACCTGACAAAGGCCTTGTCGTTGGCACCGGACTACCGCCCGGCCAAGATGTCGCTTGCAGCCTTACCCGAAGCACCTTCAGCATTGGCCATTGCCGCCGCACCGGAACCGGTTGCTCCGGCACCGTCCGCGATAGCGGATCTTGCCGATCTGCCCCCGGTGGAAGTGGCGATCGTCGAAACCGCCATGCTGCCGCCACCGCCGGGCTTGTCTGCCGGACAGTCTTCGATCAACCAGCCAGCAACCAGTCTATCGGCTGACAACGGGGCACCGGTTGCATTGCGCATGCCGGGGCAGGTTGCTCAGCAGCCGTCCCTGCCAACACCGCCCGCGCCGGTTGCTACCGCAGCACCACGTACAGCCGCTGTGCCGCAACCCCGGCAACTGGCCACTGATACTGCGAGCGACGAGGCACGCCGGATCACGACTGCGAGTTCCGCGCCTCCATCACCAACACCGGCTGCTACTCAAGCTCAGGCAACAGCGCCAATGCCGATGATGGGTACCTGGACAACGACAATCCTGCCCGCCGGCAGCAATGCGGTGCTCACCCTGGACGATGTCACGCCCGAACCGGCCCTGTCGTCCCTGGCACTCAAGTCCGCACGCGAAACCAAAGTGGCCGCCATTGCGTCTCCGCAGCCCCAGAAAGGCCTCTCTTTCCTGGGCGTCTCGGCAGAAAGCTACCGGGAAGCGGCTCGGGTGCCGGCCCCCCCGGTGCAGCGCAGCTCCACGCCGCCATCAGGCGCCGGATATGCCGTGCAGCTGGCCAGCTTCCGGTCGGAAGCTGAAGCGGAACAGGCCTGGTCCAGCGCCAGGTCCTATCACCAAGCGGCCCTGCAGGACCGTGAGCATCTGATTCAGCGCGCAGAGGTTCCCGGCAAGGGAACATACTACCGGCTACGGGTGGGTCCCATGGCGGGCAAGTCAACGGCTGCGGCCCTGTGCAACACGCTCAAGGCCCAGGGCCAGGACTGCTACGTCACCAAGTTGTAGGGGCGGGCTGTGAGGTCTGTCGTTTACCGCCACTTTGCTATGTGACTAGACTGCCCCAGAGTTTTATTCGGGGAGACGGTTGATGGTTGCAGCGCTCGAAAGCGAGTTTCTTTTTACCATGGCGGCGTCGCTTGAGACCTCATTGCCGGTTGGCGCGGGGCCCATTGGCAATCGCATGGTGGCCTATGTCGCCAACGGAACCGTCGAGGGCAAAAAGGTCAAAGGTGAGGTGCTGCCCGGGGGTGGCGATTGGGCGCTGATCCGGCACGATGGATGCTTGGAGATTGATGTTCGTATCTGCATCAAAACCCATGATGGCGCTATCATCTATGTGACCTATGGGGGGCGGATGGACATTCCCGTGGAGCTTCAGCCCATGGTGTTCAATCCACAGACCGCTGAAACGGTCGACCCTTCCGCATATTACTTCCGGACATGTCCGCTGTTTGAAACCGGTGACGAGCGGTATGCGTGGCTCAACCGCATTCAGGCCATTGGGGTCGGGCGGCTGACATCCACAGGCGTCAGTTATGACGTGCACCAAATCCTCTAGATGTGCTGGACAGTTGGCACGCGGGACCTAGCTTTGCGGCTATGACCGATCACAACGACACTCCCGACGAGAAACCAAGCCAGGAAGCACAGGCGATCTCTGCCGCGCGCTCCCTGATTGCCCAATATGGCGAAGACGCACAGGTGATTGCCATGATGCGTGTGTCAGAACTTGGGTTCTCGGGCGACATGGACGGGTATGTCCATTGGGAGATGGTGCTGGCGGCTGTCGAGGTTCTTACCGAGGATGGAGGCCAACGGCGGCTGGATTCGTGATCCGGCTGCCTAGCGGCTGATCTCGTGTGAGGAAGGGCGACTGGCCACATAGACCGCCCCGACAAGGCACAGCCCCACGCCGGCAGCGGCCAGGATCCAATGCATGCTGGCTCCGAACACCATCCATGCGGACGCCAGCCCCATGCTGCTGAGGGCGAACAGTTTGGCGCGCGGCTTGATGACGCCGTAGGTCTCCCATTCCACAATGAAGGGACCAAGTACGCGATTGTTGATCAGCCAGTGATGCAGGCGGGGCGACCCCTTGGCGAATGCCCAGGCGGCCACCAGCAGCGGGCCTGTTGTCGGGATCAGGGGCAGGAAGACGCCGATGGCGCCGATCAGCACAAATGCTACGCCAAGGACGTTCCACAACCCTCGCGTTGACCGGTGCCTCCAGCTGCGTTCGATCTCCGCCTTCACCGCTTCCTTGATGAGACGATCGGTTTCCGCAGGGTCAGTCTGGTCATCGTCCAGTCGCAAAAAGGCCTCCGCGGCTACCGCTGCATCCCATATGCCCAAATTGTTGTGCGACATCGGTCATTCCCCCTAAACTCCCGGCCAATCAATATTGAACGACACTAAACATGGGGAACGCGTTAATGACCCAGGACATCGGGCTCACCTCGCTTGGCGGATACATTCCGCGCCTACGCCTACAACGTAAGTCTGTTGCGGCTGCACACCAATGGCTGGCGCCAAATTTAATAGGCAAAGCCAAGGGCGAACGCTCCATGGCCAATTGGGACGAAGATGCCCTGACCATGGCTGTTGAGGCCTCCCGAGACGCCCTGGGGCGTGACGATGACCGCAGTCACATTGATGCCATTTACTTTGCGTCAACCACGATGCCGTTCTCGGACCGCCTCAATGCGGGGATGGTGGCAGCGGCCCTGACGCTGGAAAGCGGCATTCAGTCCGCTGATATCGCCTCCACACAGCGCGCGGGCACCACAGCCCTCATTCAGGCTCTGAACGCCGTCGGCGCAGGCACCGCCAGAAACGCCCTTGTGGCGGCAGGCGAGCACCGGCGCACCCGTGCTGCGAGCGCACAGGAGATGGATTTTGGTGATGCGGGCGCTGCGCTCACCGTCGGGTCAGACAATCTCATCGCCAAGTTCGTGGGCAGCCACACGGAGACGGTGGACTTCGTCGACCACTTCCGGGGCGAAGGCGAAGAGTTCGACTACAACTGGGAAGAACGCTGGATCCGCGATGAAGGCTTTTCCAAGATCGTGCCCAAAGCGATTGCGGCTGTCTTTGAAAAGACCGGTCTTGGGGCAGGGGACATCGACCATTTTGTAATGCCGTGCACCTTCCCGCGTCTGCCGCAGTCGCTTGCGAAGAAGTCGGGCATTGATCCGGAAAAGGTGCGTGACAATCTTGCCCTGTCCTGCGGTGAAGCAGGCGCCGCCCACGGCCTCGTGATGCTTGTGCATGCTCTCCAGGACGCCAAGCCGGGCGAGAAAATTCTCGTGCTTCAGTTTGGTCAGGGCTGTGACGCGCTGATTTTTGAGACGACCGATCTTATCGGCACCATGTCCGAGAAGCGCGGCATTGCCGGCTCCCTTGCCGAAGGCCGTCCTGAGGACAATTACATGAAGCTGCTGGTGTTCAACGATCTCGTTGAATGGGAACAGGGCATGCGGGCGGAGCAGGACAACAAGACCGCGCTCACCACACTCTATCGCAATGAAGACATGATCATGGGTCTTGTCGGCGGCAAGTGCACCAAGACTGGCACGGTACAGTTCCCGCGCTCGCGCATTTCCGTGAACCCCAATGACCATACCGTGGACACGCAGGAGCCGTACAAGTTCGCGGAGAAGAATGCCAAGATCCTGTCATGGTCGGCTGACTTCCTGTCGTTCTCAAAGGCACCACCAAACCACTACGGCATGGTGACCTTCGAAGAAGGTGGCCGGATCATGATGTCGTTCACGGATGTTATTCCGGGGACGGTGGATTCCGGCATGGAGGTTGATCTTGCCTTCCGCATTCACTCCAAGGATTCCCGCCGCGGGTTCACCCGCTACTTCTGGAAGGCCGTGCCCCGCGTAAGTGCGCAGGCTGGTGCAACTGCACAGGCAGCTGAGTAGCTCACCCCTTGGATTGCCTCCTGGCCAGGCTTCCCGGTGTATCGAGTAAGTGGGATCAGACTTGGAACTTTTTCTTGCCGCTGTTGTCGTCGGTTCCGGTGCAACCGTCATTATGGATATCTGGGCCTTGCTCATGAGCAGACTGTTCGACATTCCATCGCTGAACTATCGCATGGTCGGGCGTTGGGTCGGCCACATTCCCCGAGGTAAGTTCGTGCATGGCAACATTGCGGACTCCTCTCCAGTCACCGGGGAAAGGGTCATAGGCTGGGCTGCTCACTATGCCATTGGCATCGCATTTGCCTGGGTACTTCTGATGATTGTGGGACTTGACTGGGTTCGTCAGCCGACAGCAGTTCCCGCTCTGCTTACCGGGCTTGTGACCTTGGCAGCGCCATTCCTGATCCTGCAGCCTGGCATGGGCGCCGGTGTCGCCGCATCAAAAACGCCAGCACCCTGGACGGCGCGTTCGCGCAGTCTTATGGCGCATATATCCTATGGCATCGGGCTTTATCTGACGGCTGCGGGCCTAGCGGCACTGGATATCGTATGAGCACTATTATCCTTGTTCATGGGGCGTGGCATGGCGCATGGTGCTGGGACAAGCTTGTTCCACTGCTTGAAGCGCAAGGACATACCGTCCTTGCACCGGACCTGCCGGGGCACGAACTGAGCGATGGCGCCCCGTCAACGACCACGCTTGAAGACTATGGCCGCGCCATTGCCTCCCTTGCCAATGCGCAAAGCGAGCAGGTGTTTCTGATCGGTCATTCCATGGGCGGCGGGGTCATCAGCCAGGCGCCGAGCTACTCCACCAACATCGCCGGGCTGATCTATCTGGCGGCGTTCGTGCTGCAGCATGGCGACAGCATTGCGGCGCTTGCGGGTGCAGCTGAGATTGACGAGCTGAGTGACCATGTCGACATGGCCCCGGACGGCGGGCGTACCGTCATTCAGGACGGTGCGGGCAGCATCGTCTTTTATGCCGATTGCAAGGCAGAGGATCAGGCGACCGCAAGTGCCCGGCTTATTCCTCAACCCATACAGCCCATCATGGACTCTCTGGAAGACATGGAGGGCAGGGCGATGGCGCTTCCGGCTGTTGGCATCGTCTGCACTCAGGACCGGGCTGTGCATCCCGGCCTGCAGCGCATGATGTGCGAGGCGCGCAACGCCATGCCGACATATGAGATGGAGGCCAGCCACTCACCCTTCATGTCGAAGCCGCAGGAGTTGGCTGATCTGATCACCAGGGCAATCAGCGACATGGAGAATGCCGCATGATCATCGTGGGCGTCATTGGCCGTGTTCTTCTGGGCATCTATTTCCTGCTCCCGGGGATCATGAAATTCGTCGATCCGGCGGCCGGTATCACTCTCATGACCGAACGTGGCATGCCGCTGGTCGAACCGCTGCACTGGGCGGCTGCCGTTCTGGAAGTCGTGCTCGGCGCCATGCTGATTATCGGGTTTCGTCCGGTGATTGCCGCATTCTCACTGGCGGCGCTGACGCTCGCCATCAATATCGGCGTTCACAATTTCTGGGCCGTGGCGGACGACCTCGTATTCGCCGAGGCACAACTTTTCGTCAAGAATACCGGCATTCTGGCCGGGCTTTTGGTTACAGGCGCTTGGGAGTATTCTAGGCGCACCTAGACATTCGAACTGAAACAGGGCTGCACAGACCGGCCCACCAAGGAGGACACGCAACATGGCAAGCGGCATCAAGGACAAAGTCGCCATTCTGGGCATGGGCTGCTCGAAATTCGGCGAACGGTGGGACAGTGACCCCGAAGACCTGATGGTCGAGGCCTATCTCGAGGCCATGCAGGATGCGGGCGTTGAGCCGACGCAGCTGGATGCGGCATGGTTCTCCACCCACATTGATGAAATCGGCACCGGCAAGGGCGGCACGCCGCTTTCCGTTGCGCTCAAGCTTCCCAACATTGCCGTCACCCGCGTGGAAAACTTCTGCGCGTCTGGGTCTGAAGCCTTTCGCGGGGCCGTCTATGCGGTTGCGTCAGGGGCTTGCGATATCGCGCTGGCACTGGGTGTCGAGAAGCTGAAAGACACGGGCTATGGCGGCCTGCCGACCGGCAACATGGGCACGCTTATTCCGCAGTGGGCACCGACGGGATCTGCACCGGGCAACTTTGCGCAGCTCGCCTCGGCCTATCGTGCCAAGCACAATGTTTCGAAGGACGATCTCAAGCGCGCGATCGCGCATGTATCCGTGAAGAGCCATGAGAACGGCGCGAAGAACGGCAAGGCGCATTTGCAGAAAGCGGTGTCGGAAGAGCAGGTGCTCAACGCGCCGATGATTGCCGAGCCGCTTGGTCTGTTCGACTGCTGCGGCGTGTCGGACGGGGCGGCGGCCGCCATTGTAACGACGCCGGAAATCGCCAAGGCCATGGGCAAGCATGACATTGTCACCGTCAAGGCGCTTCAGCTGTCCGTCTCCAACGGTCTTGAAAGCCAGCATAATTCCTGGGACGGCTCCTACTTCCACACGGCACGCATTGCCGCCAAGAAGGCTTACCAGGAAGCCGGCATCGAGAAGCCGCGCGAGGAAGTCTCGATGATGGAAGTGCATGACTGCTTCTCCGTCACCGAGCTCGTGACCATGGAAGACCTGTTCATTTCGCCTGAGGGTGGCGCGGTGAAGGATGTCATGGATGGCTTCTATGATGCGGACGGCCAGGTGCCGTGCCAGATCGACGGCGGGCTGAAATGCTTCGGCCACCCGATCGGCGCCTCCGGCCTGCGGATGCTCTATGAAATGTATCTGCAGCTGCAGGGCCGCGCGGACGCCCGCCAGCTTGCTGATCCCAAGATCGGCCTGACGCACAATCTCGGTGGATCGCCGTCCCAGAATGTGTGCTCGGTCTCGATCATCGGGGCGCATGGCGCATAGGCGTTTATGAGTTCAGCAACGGAAAAGGCCGGGGATTGCTCCCCGGCCTTTTTGTTTGTCAGGGCAGATGCGCTAGTTGATCTGGCGCACCGCGAAGCCTTCAAAGCTTTCAGACACGGTGTCATCGACCATGTGGCTGTAGGCAAGCTCAAGGCCATTGTCCGTCAGGGTGCGCTTGTAGACGCGGTAGTTTGCTTCGTCCGAGCGCTTGAAGGACAGCATGGTGATGGTGAGCGTGTCACCGGCAATGCGCGCCCAGGCGCAGCCGACCTGCGAGACCGGGTTGCAGTCCTGCTGCGCTTCGAAGACGCCCGGCTGGTTTGTGGGATCAAACACCAGTGTCATGGAGTGCTGTTCTTCCTCACCGGCGGACCACAGCACTTCCCGCTGGGATACGATGAAGCCGGTGGCGCCTTTCGGGTAGATCTGCACGTCCAGATCGGTGCCGCGGAAGTCGATGTTTTCCATGGCGCCGGTCGACGCGGTGACGCCTTCACCGAGCCACTGGCCCAGGAACGGCTCAATGCCCGTGAAGGCGTTGGCAGATGGCGCGCCGAAAAGCGCTGCCATGGCTGCAAGTGCCGCCGCCAGACGGAGTCTGGGTGTCGTTTTCTTCATTGATCTTCCTCCCCTTGGTTCCCCCACTTTTGGGCGAGAACCGAGCTGCTTCCATCCCGGATGGTCCGTCATTTGGGCGCGGACACGTTTCCTTGGATGAAAGCCTAGCGCCGCAAATGCCAAACGCCAACGGGGCAGGAGTGCGGTGCAACATATATCGGCGTTACACCGCCGATATATCTATTGGAGGGCTATATATGCTGCAGCGCGCAAGGCGGCGTTCTCCCGGATCGATCCGTAGAACAGGTTGTAGTCGTAGACGTGATAATCCTCGTTTTCGAAAACGAGTTCTCCGAACTCATCCGGCGGCAGTCTGTCCATGTAGGCAATGCCGTCGCGGCACTGAACCGAGACGTCCAGCATCCGGGGGTCAGCGAGACTTGTGACAGGCAGTTCATCCGACATGGCGTCCGCATAGGGGATGGCCCCCTTGTTGAGGTCGGCGGAGGCAACGTCTCCATCGGCTTTCCAGCTCAGCGGGTTGGTGCAGTTGAGCGGGCGGCCGGCGACCGGGACCAGTTCATTGCCTTCCCAGATGCGCTGCTGCTCGAACCACACGGTCGGGTCCCCATCAGGGCCGAAGGAGTTGAAGCTCACAAGGCACCCCGTCTGATCCGGCTCCGCACACGGAGGAATGTGGGCCAGCAGATCACCGAACAGATGCACCGGCATCGACATGCCCAGCGGATAGGCCGCGACCAGCCGCGACTTGAGGTCGGGGCGCTTGAGGTAGTCCTGCATCAGGCGAATGAGATGCAGGGAACCCTGACTGTGCGCGGCCAGAATGAACGGGCGGCCATTGTTGTGAATGCGGATATAGGTTTCGAAGGCACGGGCGATGTCCTGATAGGCAAGGTCCAGCGCCAGCGGACCCTGGGGATCGTCAAGTTCCGCCCACGGCTCCATGAAGGCGTAGATGCCGGCCTGCCGGTAGCGCGGTGCGTAGATGCGGCCCGCCAGGTTGAAGGCACTGGCCTGGTGCGCCATCACCGCATTGTCGATGACGTAGCGCGGCTCTTCCTTGTCGATGGAGGCGTTCCAGCCGTCACTGGTGAGGTAGGTGGTGGGGTGGATATAGAACACATCTACGCGGGCGGCATCATCGGCCACCCGCGGTGACATGCCCGGAGGGCTCAGATCCGCCGTGTCGTCCCGGCCGGGCAATGCGGCCCAGGCGTCCGGCGTTTCATAGTCCGGGGCCGGAGGCGGGGTGAAGGCTGCAAACGGCTCGCCGGGATTGACCATGTAGGCAATCAGCTCGCCGCGGAACAGGTACGCAAGCACACCGCCAACGGCGATCAGCGCCACCAGACCGGCGGCACTCCAGGCCAGATATCGCAACATCACATCATTCCCATTCTGTTATCCGCACGGCACCCGGCCGAGGCAACCGAGGGTGCGGTCTAGTCATCAGCACTTTGCAGCAGCTCTGTCTCAATCAGCAGAGTGACCTCGTCGCCGACAAAGCCCAGACCAAAATCCATTCCGAAGTCTGACCGCTTGATAGCCCCTGAGGCGGAAAAACCCCAGCGGGTTTTTCGCGACGAGAACGGATCACTTGCGGTCCCGTTGAAAGCCACATCCAGGACGACGGGCCTCGTTACCCCGAGCAGGGTCAGGTCTCCCGTAAGCTGCCCGGTATTGTCACCAGTTGGCTCAAAGCCTGTGGAGGTAAACGTCATGGTCGGATGATCGTCCACATCGAACCACGAGCCCCCCATGAGGTTTTCATCGCGGGCCGCAAGTCCGCTGTCCAGGCTCGCCACATCAATGGTGACCTCAACAACCACATTCTCCGGCCGGTTCACATCAAGGACAACGCGGCCATCAAAAGCCTCGAACTCCCCATAGGTCCGCGACAGGTCAAGATGCATCACGTTAAACAGGATATGTGTGTGACCCGGATCAAACGACAGAAACACGGTCTCCGCGCGGGCGGGGGTGCTCACGGTGAGTAACGCCGCTAAAACAACCCCAACCGATGTGATGACACGCATCAGGCAATCTCTCCGCCGTCGGACAAAAACGCGCGCATGGCTTCCATCGCCTGCGGGTCATCCGCCAGCAGACGCATGAACTCGGCTCGCTCGGTTGCCAGTCCCTCGGAAAGCGGCGTCTGCGTTGCCGACTTGACCAGCATCTTGGCGGCGGCCAGGGCGCGTGGTGTCTTGCGGGCAAGTTCCTTGCCGAGGCCAACAGCGGCTGCCAGCACGTCTCCGGTTTCAAACCGGTGCACAAGACCGATTTCCGCCGCTTCTTCTGGGCTGGCAACGCGTCCGCGCAAAATCATCTCAAGGGCACGTGCCTCACCAATGACCCGGGGCAGTCTCTGGGTTCCCCCGGCACCGGGAAAAATGCCGATGTTCGATTCCGGCAGACCGATCGTGTACGCGCCCTGACCGGCAATGCGGAAGTCGCAGCACAGGGCGAACTCGAAACCGCCGCCCATGCACATGCCGTTGATGGCGGCGATTGTCGGTTTGGGGCATCTGTCAACGCGATTGAACAGGGTGGAGATATCCGTCTCTGCCCTGGCGCTCTCCACAATGTCATCCACCTCGCGCCCGGTGGATTTCACAAACTCACCTGCGGCTATGATTTCTTCCACGTCATAGTGGCGGATGAAGACATTGGGCAGTCCGCCGGTGAACACGATTGCCCGCACATCGTCGTCATCCTCATAGGCGGCGACGATGCGGTCAAGTTCCTTCACCATTTCCATGTTCATGTATCCCATGGGCGGGTTCTCGAACGTGACAATGGCTACAGGGCCGTCATCGGACATCATGATCATCAGGCGTCTCCGGTTGTTAAGCGTCGAGAGATGCGGTGCCTTCGACAGCGCGTTTGTAGGCGGCGTAGCGGGGCTGATCAATTGACAGCTTGGTGAGTGTTGTTGCCCACAGATGATCCGCCAGATGCGGCGTCTCCAGGGTCATGCGGCCTGCGCGAATTTCAGTACACAGTTCTTCGTTGAGCCCAGCCAGGTCGCCCTCATGCCCCAACAGCTCAGTGAGCCGGGCCAGTTCATCTGCATTGTCAGCCGGCGCTATCGCCAGCTCCCGCTCGACGATGGCCAGGGCATTTGCCGCGACGCGGGCATGAAAGGCGTCGTGCCCTTCAAGTTTGGGCATCGCGACTTTTTCAAGAAACTCGCGCACGGCGATAACAAGATCATGGGCAGCGGGTTGGTCCTGCATGGGTCAAGCCTTCCGTGGCGCGAGCAGATTAAGAAGATCGATTTCGGTTTCCGAAGACCGTCGGCCGATTGCCGCGCGCTCGACGGAGCGGTCCATGCCGCTGGAAAAGGCGGACACCATGATCATGCACATGATCCCCCATTTGAGGGTGCCCAGCACTTCCCAGTACTTGACACGGTCGGGGTCAACAGGCGCTCCGCCTGCAGCCTCGTACCCGGCAAACATGTCCTCGCGGGAGCCGAAGCCGCCGACAGGGTTATCGATCTCGCCGAAGCGCCAGGAGTTCACACATATCCATCCCAAATCCTCCATCGGGTCGCCGACATGCGCCAGTTCCCAATCAAGAACCGCACGCACGCCGTCCGGCCCGATCATGAGATTGCCGTTGCGAAAGTCACCATGGACGAGGGTCAGCTTCTCATCCGTCGGCAGATTGTCTTCCAGATACCGGAATGCAAGTTCGAAGACCGGGTGCGGGTGCTTCATGGACGCGTAGATATCCCGGTACTTGTCGATCTCGGAGCGAGCGGGAGACACATTCATGTCGGGAAGGTCTTCGCGTGGCACCGCATGGATCTTCGCGAGAATTTCCCCGCACTGGCGCGCGAGCTTTGGCCGGGCATCCGCATACTCCGCGTCGCGCAATATCTTGCGGGCAATGGTTTCACCTTCGATGCGTTCCATGATGAACCCGTCACCGAGACCATCCTCTTCGGTCAGAACAACAGTGACCGGTGGCACCGGCACGCCCTGCAATTGCGCCAGCTGAATGAGTGCCGCTTCCGTCGCCAGCGGAACCGCCGTGTCGCGCTTGTTGTTCGTGCTCCCGCCAGGTGCCCGGCGCAGGATCAGCGGGTGCGAGTGGGTCCCCGCAATGGCGTCAAACGACCAGGTCTCCTGACTGGCACCACCCGACAGGCGGCGCACACCGGACACGAGGTCCACATTGGCCATCGCCCGGCCCATGGCGGTTTCAAGCCCTGCAGCGAGATCATGCCTTTCTACAGGTGTGTCTACAGCACTCATGGCGTAATACTCACGGGCTTGCCGTCAACGATCTGGTCAAGATACTCCGACAGGCCATATCCGGTCTGTCCGTTGCAGGTGTATTCGGTCATGCCTTCGGTAATGCGCGTCAGCATTTCCTCGCCGTCCGGCGTCTTACGGCGGTTGCGCAGCGGGATGAGCGACATCACCTTGCCGTCGACCTGGTAGTCCGCACCGCTTTCCGTGGTAATGCGGGCGGTGAGGGCGGTCTGGTACCAGTTGTCGTCCCAGTCGCTGTCGATCTCTGCATGCTCGATCATGTCGTACTTGCCGTCCTTCAGCACCATGCCGCCCATGCGGCTCTGGCCTTCCGCATTCGTCACGATGGAAATCATCATCGCGAAGTCCGCGCCGAAATTCATTGGCAGCCAGCGGTACCAGTGGATCGCCTGCCAGTAGCGCGGGCCCCAGGACTTGTCCCGCAACCCGTGACCGGACACCTCAAAGCGCTCATCGCCAATGATGAAGTGTCCCTTTGCTGCCATGTGCTGCTCGTAATGCGCCTTGGCAAAGCTCTTTTCCGGGTCGATCTCCAGTGACGACCCGTCTTCCTTCACCGTCTCGCCGCCGAACATGGGCGATACGCCCTCATAGTCCAGCATGACTTCACAATCGACGATGGGGTTGTTCTTGAAAGCCCTAGCCGGGTCTGCCATCTCATTCGGCTGGGTCAGAACACACACCTTGCCCTCGTAAGTCACCCGCAGCTTCTTGAACGGCTCGATAACCTCGAACTTCATGCCGCCGGCATTGAGCTCCTTGTTGCCGTCGATCTTCGGGCGCGCATACATGAAGGCCACGCGGCCGTCGGGCAGATAGAGGCAGTTCGTCATTTCGGCGTAGCCCTCGTTGGGGCGATTGCCCAACCGGAACCAGCCGCCGATCTTCCGCTCCGGATCGAACATGTTGAAATACATGCTCTCATTATAGTTGGTGGCCGCATCGGGCTCGTGGCAGTACTCGTCTTCCGGTTCCAGACGAACACGGTATCCCTCAGGCACTTTCATGAACGCTTCCCTTCAGATGCCTTTGCCCGGTTTTAGGGCGGCATCAATCGTTTTTTGATGTGTTTTCAGGCACCATTCTAAGCCGGATAGCGCAGATGACCAGCCGGTTGGATGCGGGCTAGACTGCCCCTGCGTCATCTCCATCTGAGTCGCACCTACCCAGTCGCATAGCGGGCCGCGCAATGACCGATGAACAGCCACATCTGATCGAACCGAAGCATCGCGTCAGCATTCTTTCGCGCCTGCGCAATTACTTCCTGACGGGTCTTGTTGTCGCCGCGCCGGTGACCATAACCGTTGTGCTGGTGATGTGGTTCGTGGACTTCGTGGATGCCTGGTTCACGCCGATGATCCCGGACCAGTACCGGCCGGAACGCTATCTCGACTTCACGGTGCCGGGCCTCGGTCTGATCATTGCCGTTGTGCTGCTGACTATCCTTGGTGCGCTGACAGCCAATCTGTTTGGCCGCACCCTGGTGAACTATGGCGAACGGCTGGTCGGCCGCATGCCGCTGGTCCGCAACATCTATGGCGCGCTGAAACAGATTTTCGAAACGGTGCTGAGCCAGTCGCAACAGTCGTTCCGCGAAGTAGCCCTGATCGAGTATCCGCGCCGGGGTGTCTATTCCATTGCGTTTGTGACCACAGCTGCCAAGGGCGAAGTGCAGGCGAGGGCGGATGAAGACATGGTCAGCGTGTTTTTGCCAACCACACCAAACCCGACCAGCGGCTTCCTGCTGTTCGTGCCGCGGCGCGACGTCATCACGCTTGAGATGTCCGTCGAAGACGCCGCCAAGATGGTGATCTCCGCCGGTCTGGTGGCGCCGGAATTCGATATGGAGACGTCAAAGCTGCCCAGGTATCACGTGCATACGCAGGCGGAAGAAGACCAGCTCCACGGGACGTCATGACCCTTACTGGCAATCTGTTTTCAGGCCTGCCTGAAACACCGCTTCCTGAAGAGCAGTTCAGAACGCTGCATGACGCCGGAGCTGTCAGGATCGAGCGCATTGTCTCGACTGGCCAGACAGCGCCAGACACGGGGTGGTTTGACCAGACGCAGGACGAATGGATCTGCGTGCTCAAGGGTGAAGCGCACCTGGAAATTGAGGGCCAAGAGACCCGAAACCTGAAGCCGGGAGACTGGATGCTGCTTCCTGCGCATTGCCGGCACCGGGTCACCTACACGCAGGCAGTACCGCCAACCATCTGGCTGGCGGTCCATATGCCTGCGGCTGACATTCCTAAGTAGCAGCGATCACTCGACGAAGGTCAGCGCCACATCCTCCGGCGCGCGCTTGCTGATCAGGTGGTTCACCGGAGCCTGTGTGTCGGCGTGGCCGATGGCCATGCCGCAGAAGAGCATCATCTCGTCCGGCGCTCCCACGAATTTTGCAATCGTGTCCGGCCACCGGCTCCAGGCTTCCTGGGCGCAGGTTGCAAGGCCACGTTCCTGAAACAGCAGCATGGCGGTCTGCAGATACATACCGAGGTCGGACCATTGCGGGGGCAGCATATCCCGGTCGATGAAGCAGAACAGCCCGGCGGGCGCGCCAAAGAACCGGTAGTTGTTCTGCAGCCAGGTCAGGCGGGCCATCTTGTCTTCGCGGGTGATGCCCAGCAGCGCGTACATGTCTTCACCCACCTCAAACCGCCAGTCGCGGTACGGCGCCTTGAGGCCCTGGGGGTAGATTTCGTATTGCGTCGGCTCGCCCATGGGGTTCGTGGCCATCTGGTCTTCCATCTGCGCCTTGAAGCGCGCCATGGGGTCACCATTGAGCACGAATATCCGCCATGGCTGCACATTGCCGCCGGACGGCGCCCGCAGGGCTGCTTTGAGGACTGAGGACAGCACCTCATTGTCGACTGGCTGGTCGGTGAAGGCACGAATGCTCTTGCGCTGGGCCACAGCGTCAGTGACGGAAAGTGTCATCGGGAATCTCCGGAATGGGTCAGGTTCATTTTTTATACTTGTGCAATTTTTATTGATGTGCAAATTTTTTCTCATGACCGATCTCTCAGTCCGGCAAACCAACAAGGCAGCCCGCCGAGCCCGCATTCTCGGCAATGCGGCGGGCATGATGGCGGCGGGCGGGGTGCAGGCATTGTCGCTGCGGGAGCTGGCGGCAGCATCCGGCGTCACGGTGCCGACCATCTATAACCTCATCGGGTCGCGGGAAGACCTGATACGGGAAATCATCTCAGATGCTCTGGACCAGCTGGACGACGTTCTTGCCGGACTGCCCGAACAGAAGGGTGTCGAGTTCGGTCTGGCAGCCATTGATGAGCTGTTTCGCCTTGCCATGGCGGACAAGGATGTCTACCGGGCCGTGTTCCGTGCGCTCTACGAGTTCAAAGCACCCAACATGCCGGACTGGCTCGGCCGCATGTTCCGGCGCGGCGGTGACGTGATGCTGTCCGCTGTCACCCGTGCCGTTGAAGATGGCGATCTGCGCGGCGATCTGGCGCCTTTGCCGCTGGCGCATAACGCTTTCCATGCGCTTCAGGCCACGCTGCATATGTGGGCCACGGGCGGCCTCAACGGCCGCAACAGTCAGGCGCGGGCGCGCTACGCGTTTCTTGTCACGCTGATGGCGGACGCGACGCCCAGGGGCCGACGCAAACTACGTGCGCTCATGGCGGACGCTGAACAGATTCTTGATCGCTGATCGTATGGCGCGTCAGCCCGCCCGCAGGTAGCGGATGGCTTCATCGCGCTCAAAGAGATAGAGCAATACACGCAGGGCGGCGCCGCGCTCGGTTTCCAGTTCCGGGTCGCGGTTGAGGATCAGTTCCACGTCATCGCGGGCCGCAGCGATCAGGTCCGCGTGGGCCTCAAGGGACGCCAGCCGGAACTGCGGCAGACCGGACTGGCGGGTGCCGAGCACTTCCCCGGCGCCGCGCAGGATCAGGTCTTCTTCGGCAATCACGAAGCCGTCTTCCGTGTCGCGCAGGGTGGCGATGCGTTTCTTGGCCATTTCGCCCAGCGGCGTCTTGTAGAGCAGCAGGCAGCTTGACGCCGCCGACCCACGACCGACGCGCCCGCGCAGTTGATGCAGCTGCGCCAGCCCGAAGCGCTCCGCGTGTTCGATGACCATGATCGAGGCGTTGGGCACATCCACGCCCACTTCAATCACCGTTGTGGCCACGAGGACATCAATCTCACCCGCCTGAAAAGCCGTCATGACCTCTTCGCGTTCCGGTCCCTTCATGCGGCCATGGACGAGGCCGATGCGCGCGCCCAGCGCAGCCTTGAGACCGGCATAGCGATCTTCAGCGGCAGCAACATCCAGCACATCGGATTCTTCGACCAGCGGGCACACCCAATAGACCTGACGGCCTTCCCCGATGGCGCGCTGGAGGCCGTTGGTGACTTCGTCCATGCGTTCCAGAGGCAGGGCGCGGGTGGCAATGGGTTTGCGGCCGGCGGGTTTTTCCGTCAGCCGTGACACATCCATGTCGCCATAGGCCGTGAGTTGCAGCGTGCGCGGGATCGGGGTTGCCGTCATCACCAGCACATCCGTGCCCGCCACGCCCTTGGACGACAACTCCATGCGCTCGCGCACGCCGAAGCGATGCTGTTCGTCGACGACGGCGACGGCGAGGTCCCTGAAAGCGACGCTGCCCTGAAACAAAGCGTGGGTGCCGACCAGAATATCGATCTCCCCGGCTTCGGCAGCAGCAACTATGGCCTCGCGGGCCTTGCCCTTGTCACGGCCGGTCAGCACGGCCATGCGGATGCCTGCGGCCTCGCATAGGGGTTCCAGCGTCTTGGCGTGCTGGCGGGCGAGAATTTCCGTCGGCGCCATCAGGGCTGCCTGCGCGCCGGCTTCCACCGCCACCAGCATGGCCATCAGCGCCACCATGGTCTTGCCGGAGCCGACGTCGCCCTGCAGCAGCCGCAGCATGCGGTAGGGCTCTTTGAGGTCGGCCTCGATCTCCGCCACAGCCACGCGCTGCCCGCGGGTGAGGTCAAAGGGCAGGGCGTCTTCCACTTTCCGGCGCAGGCTGCCGTCACCGGAGAGCGGCCTGCCGCGGCTGCGCTTCATACGGGCGCGCACGAGGGCCAGGGCAAGCTGGTTGGCCAGCATCTCGTCATAGGCGAGGCGCGCTCGAGCCGGGTGGCGTGGATCAACGGCTTCGGGGCTCCCGGGCTGGTGTACGCCGCGGACGGCCTCATGCCACGCCGGGTAACCCTGCTGCCGGGCCCAGGCGGCATCCATCCACTCCGGCAGTTCCGGCACCAGCTCCAACGCCGCATGAACGGCCTTGGTCAGCACCTTGCCGGACAGGCCGGCAGTCAATGGATACACCGGCTCATAGGGCGGCAGGTCGCGTGCCTCATCCACGGTCAGGATATGGTCGGGATGGGTCATCTGGATCTGGCCGCCATAGGCCTCGACCTCGCCGGAGATCACACGGGTTTCGCCTTCGGGAAGTGTGCGGCGCAGATAGTCTTCGCGGGAATGAAAGAAGGTGAGGGTGATTTCACCCGTCTCATCCGTACACGGAATGCGATAGGGCGCGCGGCTGCCACGCGGCGGCGCACGATGCGGACCGATGGTGACTTCCAGAGTTGCAATGACGCCGGGCTGGGCGTCGATGATGTGAGGCCGGTTGCGCCGGTCAATCAGCCCGACCGGCAAATGCCACAGGAGATCCACCACTTTGGGGCCGGTGAGTTTCTCCAGCAGCTTTTGCAGGCGCGGGCCGATGCCCGGCAGCTTTACGGCTTCGGCAAAAAGGGGAAACAGGGCCTCCGGCCGTCCCTTTGGTGGAACGGCACGCGGCGCGTTGGTGGCGGGCGGCGTCATGGGCGTGATTTAGCATGATCGCGCAGGCCTGTCCGCCCATGTTATGCGCAGCAGCTGCGCCCGGCCCCGATACTTCCTGTCAGATCAGGGTGCCAGATAGGCCGGCCCGTATTCATCCAGCATTGCAAGCATCATCTGCCGTGCGGCAGCCGACGAGTCCAGGTGAGGATGGGTGACCGTATGCGCCACATAGCTCAGCAGCCGCGCCATCAAAAAGGTGGGCAGCATGACAAGGTGCTCATCGGGCAAAGGCCGCAACTCACGAAACCCGGCTATCAGGGCAGCCAGACACGGGTCAAAGAACTCCGTGCCGGCTAGATCAATGAGAGCGGTGGCAAATTCGAACAGCACCCAGCTTTCGCCCGCATCATCAAAGTCAATCAGCCTGATGCCGTCATCGCAGACCATGATGTTTTCCGGCAGCAGGTCGCCCTGCGTCAGGCCATAGCGGTCCGGCGCCTTGCCGAAAGTATCAAGCTCCTGCGTGACTTTTGCGGCCACGTCATGGAGCAGTTTGCGTTGGGCATCGGGAATGTTCTCGATCCTACGGAAGTCACCCAGCTGCCCGTGAACACCGTAGATGCCTTCTTCATCCCAGTTGGGCCGGTCAAAACCATCGGGCCGTGACCAGTTCTCTGTTGCGTCATAGATCTTGGCAACCTGGCGGCCAACATCCCTGTAGACGGCACAGGCCTCCTCAACCGGCATCTCAACGGGCTCGCCAACCTTGCGAAATGCCCGTCCGTCGATCCACTCAAACATGTTGCACTGGCGCGCAACGTCGACGTCTTCGTGGCTGACATGAATGAAACTTGTGCCTGTATCGGGCCGGATCAGTCTGGGCGTGCGCACGCCGGCGGCGTTCACATGTTCAAGCACATCCAGCTCGCTTTGAACCTGTGAGTCCTTGCGGTACCCGGCCTGATGAACCCGCAGGGCAAAGCGCCCGCGCGCGCCGGCATCCACGGAGAAGGTCATGTTCTCGCGATACGCTACCGGCTTCAGTTCCGCGTCCGCCATGCCGTAGCTTGCCAGTGCCTTACGGGCGAGACGTCCCAGTGCCGCGATCTGTTCAGGCTCGGGCAGGTCATAAAACGGGTGAGCACTCATGATGCGGTCACCTTTTTCAAGGCTGCTTCAATCTTGCCAAGCGCCTCATCACAATAGGCCCTGTCGACAAGGAGGCCGGTCTTGAACTGGAGGTAGCGCCGGTCAAATCCCGCGAACATGGCCCACAGGCCCTGCTCGTAGAGAGCCGCAGCCATCTTCATGCCGCCCAGTTCCTCATCAAATCCCAGGGCGGCGATGACGCCGAGCTGGCGGATATCAAACAGGTAGGGATAGCGCTGCTGAATGTCTTCAAGGCCCTTGCGCATATGCGCGGTCACGTCCGCGACATTGGCAAGCGTCTGGACAGACGTTGACATCTCAAGTGCCTCGATGCCGACAAGACAGCCGATCTCGGACCCGCCCATGCCGGAGACATAGCCCCAGCCGCGCTCCTTCAGCCATGCGCCGGCCTCACGGGTCATGACCAGTGCGCCGATGGGATAAAGCCCGCCGCCCAGGCCCTTGCCGATGCTCATCATGTCGGGCACGACGCCGTAATTCTCGATGGCCCATACCTTGCCGGACCGGCCAAGGCCGGTCTGCACTTCGTCAACGAGAAAGAGGGTGCCGTATCTGTCGCACAGCTCCCGCACGCCGCGATAGTAGTCCGCGTCGGGCATCGGGAAGCCGAACGTCGCCGGAATGGTCTCGGCCATGAAGAGCGCCACGTCCCCATTCTTCAGAACCGTTTCAAGCGCATCCAGATCGTTGTAGGCGACACGGAGCATGTCTGCATCGAACGCCGACCCGAAGAACCTGGCGTTGCCGTTCTCCCCGGCGGCGCCGGAAAGACCTGATGCCCCGTGATAGGCCATCTCATAGGCAACGACCTTGGTCCGGCCCGTGGCATGGCGCGCGGTCTTGATGGCCATGTCGTTGGCTTCGCTGCCGCTGGGTGTGAGGACGGTGTAGTGCAGATCGCCAGGTGCCTTGTCGGCCAGCGCTTTTGCAAGCCTGCCGCGTACCGCACTGGGGAAATGGTGGTTGCCCACATCGAGCGTATCGAGACCCTTCTTCAATGTGTCTACGAGATGCGGATGAAGATGGCCCAGATTGTAAACCCCGCCGTTCAGGTGAAAATCCTGAAGCTCGTGACCGTCCATATCCCAGATGCGATAGCCCTTACGCTTGCCGATGGAGAGGGGCACCCCGGCGCCCAGCCAGGTCTCGACCCGGTTGGGCATCAGATATTCATGCGACAGCTCAAGCGCCTCGCGCTTCTGCGCTGACATGTCGGCCAGTTGGTCCTCAAACCCGTCAATCATCTCGTTTCCTTCCTGCAAGCTTCAGGCGCACAGGGCCTGTTGAAGCGGGGTCTAATTTAGTTCTGGACATTTGTCCAGTATTATTGGACATATGTCCATATGAAGAACATCGAACACACTTGGCGCAATCCAAGCAGCAAGCGCGACCTCATCCTCGTGGCAACTCTTGAGGCCATCGGCACCGGTGGTATCGACTGCGTCACGCATCGTCATGTGGCTGAAATTGCAGGCGTTGCCGTCGGATCTGTCGGCTATCATTTCGACACGCGGGAAACGCTGATCCGCGAAGCTTTCCGCTACTACGTCAAAGGCGTGACCGAGACGGTCCTGACTGTCACCGGTGATCTTGACCGCCCAAGCAGACATACAGTCACCAATGCATTGCTGACCATTTCCGAACGCGATGCCGACAGGCCAGAGTTCCTACGCGCGGAGTATGAAATGCTGGTCTATGCGGGCCGGGATCCGGAGCTGGCGCGCGACATCTCAGCATGGCACGAGACACTGGAGGGACGGCTCGCCGGTGCTCTTGAAGTGCTTGGTGTCGACAAGCCGATGCAGGCTGCCCGCATGATCCGCGATCTGATCCGCGGCATAGAGATTGAACGACTGGTGCGTCCCCAAGGCGCCAAGACCCGGCTGCGCAACCAGATTGATCTGGCCCTCGATGGCTTGAAGCTTCGCGAACCTGCCTGACTCACACACTCCAAAGACATTTGCTTTCAAGGATTAAAATCAGATGACACAGCCATGGTTCTATCCCGACACGGTCAGCGCGGAAGCCGGCGAGACCGTCCGCATCTTTGCAACGTCTCCGCAGACTCCATGCACGCTGACGGTTTCCTATGTCGGTCGGGGCCGTGATGTGGTGGCAACATTTGACGGCATCGACGTGGGCCATCACGACATTCCCCTCGACGCCGACACGAAAGGGTGTGACTGGCCGGAAACCTTCAGCTTCGAGGTGGGCGCAGACTGGCGCAGCGGCTACTACGACCTTGAGCTGACGACGCCGGATGGCGGCAAGAGCCATCACTTCATCTGTGTACGTAAGGCCAAGGGCGCGCCTAAAGCGGATGGGGTCATCGTGCTCAGCACCAACACCTATCACTCCTACAACTACTGGGGCGGCTCCAACTCTTACGCCCATGTGGAGCGGCTGATGGCCGGTGAGGTCACCGCTGATGAATCACGGTCAGGCGCCATCGGTGTGCTGTCGCGCCGCCGCCCGTTCGCGCAGGGCATGCTTGTGCCGCCGGAAGGGTTTCCACGTCTGATCAATCTCAAGCCGCGTGCCGTCGGTGAACCGGGTTTCCCGGGGACTGTAGAATGGATGGTCGAGCACCAGCCGTCTCCCTATGACGGTGCAGCATGCTTCATTGGCAAGTGGGAGCACAAGTTCATCACATGGTGCGATGAGCAGGGCTACGAGCTGGATGTCATCACCGACCACGATTTTGAAGGCGGCGACGACATTCTCAATGGGTACAAGTCGGTCTTCCTTGTGGGGCACAGCGAGTACTGGTCGGCCAGGGGACGTGATGCCGTGGAAGGCTATGTCGCCAAGGGCGGCAATCTCGCCGTCTTCTCCGGCAACACCTGCTACTGGAAAGTCCGTTGGGAAGATGACGGCGATACCATGATCGCCCACAAATGGCAGGGCGAAGAGAATGACCCGAAGTGGGCAGACCCGGCGACGCGCAAGGAGGCAACCCATCTGTGGTCGCACCCGGCGTTTGAGCGTCCTGAAGCCGAAATGACCGGGCTGTCGTTCCTCTATGGCGGCTATCACCGGCTCGGCCTGTGTGTGGCGCGCGGCAATGCGGGCATGACAGTCTATGACGATCAGCATTGGGCAGTGGCCGATACTGATCTCTATTACGGCGACGTCATCGGCAGCGACATTCCGTTTGTCGGCTACGAGAATGACGGCTGCCCGATCAAGTTCGGACCGTCAGGGCTGCCGGTTCCCGATGGCGGCCTCGGCGTGCCGGAGAACTTCCAGGTCATCGCTTTCACACCGGCCACACTGGCCGAGGATGAGAGAAACCCGTATCCGCCGATCATCCCGCGTGAGAAAGTCGATGTGCTGTCGACCATTGCCTTTGGCTCAGACGATGCCGACACCCAGCAAAAGCTGATGCGCGGCCAGGCCGTGATGGGCACCTTCAAGACGGAAGGCGGGGAAGTGTTCAACAGCGGCACGACCGAATGGGCGCATGGGCTCGATGCGGGCGATCCCTTTGTTGAAAAGATCACCCACAACATCATGGCGCGCTTTGGGGTGACGCGGGCGGGGGCCTAGGCCCAGTTGGGCGGCTTGCGGTGGATCCACGGGTCTGCGTGTTCAAGCTGGCCTGCCAGGCCATAGAGCAGGTCCTCGCGGCCTGAAGCAGCGGTAAACATGACACCGATGGGCAATCCATCCTCGGTCTGATGCAAGGGCAGGGATACGGACGGCTGGCCGGTGACATTCTGCAGATAGGTGATGCCCATGTATCGGTTGAGCGCTTCCGTGTGGGCCTCAACGGACTCGGCCGTTGGGCCGATGACCCCTGTCTTGATGGGCGGGGTGCTATGGACCGGGGTTACCAGCACGTCATAGGTCTCATGGAAGCGGCCGGCTTCACGGGCAGCAGCGTGCATGGTTGTCTGTGTGCGGATGTAATCCGCAGGGGTCATGGACTGGGCCATTTCATAGTAGGCCCAGGTCGCCGGCTCGAAGTGCTCTGGAGATGGTGCCGCGCCCAAGGCATCGCATAGGGCCGCAACGCTGGTCTGTGCCAAAGATGCGAATAGCCGCCTCATGCCTTCCAGCATATCGTCCTGATCTATTGCCGGGCGGGCTTCCTCGACCTGATGGCCCAGGGAATTGAGCAGCGCCACGGCATGCTTGATCGAGGCCTCGCATTCCGGGTTCAGGGCATTCTCCGAGCGCGTCCAGTCTCGCGCCCAGTAGGCAATGCGCAGCGGGCGAGGGGGCGTCAGGCACGCCGTGAGATATGACCCGGCCTGGGCGGGGGCATGATAGAGGTCACCGGGTTCCGAGCCCGCCACAGCATCCAGCATGGCGGCACTATCCCGCACGCTGCGGGAGACGATGTGGTGGATGCCCAGTCCCGCCGCCAGTTCGCCAAGCACGGGTCCAACCGGCGTGCGGCCGCGCGTCGGTTTCATGCCGACGAGACCACAACAATACGCTGGAATGCGGATGGAGCCGCCGCCGTCATTGGCGTGGGCGATGGGGGTAATGCCGGCGGCCACCGCCGCAGCTGATCCGCCGGAGGAGCCGCCGGGTGTATGGTCCGGATTCCACGGGTTGCGGGTAATCCCATGCCGGGTGGACTCGGTTGTTGGCAGCAGGCCGAACTCCGGCGTGGCTGTTTTGCCGATGGGCACCACGCCTGATTCCAGGAACCGCGAAATGATTGTGTCTGAGTACGCCGCAGGCACGTCTGGGGCCAGGCAGGTGCCGTGGGTTGTCGGCCAGCCTTCACGTTCAGCGCCGATGTCCTTGATAAGAAACGGCACGCCCTGAAACGGCCCGAGATAGTTTTTTACATCGTCAAGGGCGGCTGCGTCCTTGCGGGCCTGGTCATAGGCCTTGAAGACAATGGCGTTCAGCGCCGGATTGTGTTTCTCCGCCAGAGCTATGGCGATCTCCACAAGCTCGGAGGGCGTGACTTCCTGCCTGCGCACCAGATCCGCAAGGCCGAGGCCGTCCAGGTCAGCATATTCGTCCGGGGTCATGGGCAGGTGCTCCTAAAGTGACATCAGTTGTTGTCAATTTGTATCTGACAACGAATGATGTCAATATGTCCGCATGGCAAATGCACCAAAGACCAAACCGCGCAGCTATCGCGGCATCAGCATGGATGAACGGCGCGATCAGCGGCGGCGCCAGATCATGCAGGCGGCACTCACGGTTTTCGCTTTGCATGGGTTTCACGGCGCAACGGTGCGCCTGATCTGCCGCGAGGCCGGACTGACGGAGCGCTACCTCTACGAAGCCTTCGATAATCTCGATGAGCTGTTTGACGCCGTCTGGGAAGAAGAGGCGCAGAAGCTTGAAGTATCGCTGGCCGAGGCCGGTACGCGGCACGATGACCCCGACCGCAGACTGCGGGCCGTGCTCACGGCCTATTTCAGCCATCTCTCCGCCAACCGGGAGGTCGCACAGGTGTTGCTGATTGAAGGCTACAGCGCCAGCAAGAACATGGAGAGCACGGTGCGACGCGGCATCTATTCCTTCACGGACATGGTGCGCGATGTCCTTCCGGTCCTCGACAGGCTCCCCAGAAAGTCCGGACTGAACGCCGAGCTGCTGGCAACCGCACTTGTTGGCGCGATCTCCCAGCTGGCCATGCGATGGCATATGGAAAGCTACAAAACGTCCCGCGCCGACATCATCAGATCAGCCATGATCATCATGCTGGGCGTGTCGGACAGGCTTGAGACCAACCCATCCCCCTGACACGCAGCGTTTACTCAGAGGTGGCTGATCAGCTTCCGGATGATTTCATCGCGGAAGTTCAGCACGATGGAGAAGTGGCCGTCTTCCTCGGTGAAGGTGGCCTCGATGCCCGGCACGCGGGCGGCGTAGTAGCGGCCGATGGAGGAGGGCACCACAGTGTCTGCATGGCCGTGCCACAGATAGGTCGGCCCCTGAATTTCTGACAGGCGCCAACCCCAGGGCGTTCCGTAGATGCGGCTGTCGCTTGAGAGGCCCGCGACGCCATTGCCAATGGCTTCGCGCCAGCTGGCGAGCATCAGGCGTCCCATGTCGCTGTTCATCAGGTTCCTGTCTGCATCCGCTCGCGGCTGGCGGGCACGGTAGGCTGCAGCGCGGCGCATCCATTTGTCGTCCAGCACAATGGCACGTCCGAGACCGAACAGTGCCTGTCGGGTCAGCGGGCGGCGGGCCAGGTTCGTCAGCATCTTGAGCCGGCCCTGACTCATGCCCGGCGCTTCCGGTGGCCCAAGTGGACAGACGAGGGCCGTGGCCACGACACGGTCCGGCAGCCAGTGAGCACAGGAGGCCGCGTAGGGCCCACCACCAGACACGCCCATAACGGCGAACCGGTCTATCTCCAGATGATCTGCCAGCGCCGAGACATCAGCGGGAAAGTCCGCGAGCTTGCGCCGCCGCCTGGGGCTTGAAAGACCATATCCCGGCCGGTCAACGCCGATGAGCCGGGCGCCCTCAATGGACAGAAAAGATGCCTCGAGCCGTGAGCCGGGAAAGCCATGGAAGTAGAAGACGGGCGGAAGGCTTTTGTCACCGGTGTCTGAGTATCCAAGGGTGCGGCCATCGGGCAGGGGGGCCGTCAGTTGCGCATCCGGGCTTCTGATTGTCTCGAATGCGTTCATTTGCGGCAGATTCCGGGTTTGAGGGCGGGGCGACTGGCAGGATTGTTTCAGCGATATAGCTATCGGGGGGCTGACTTGCAGCCCCACAACACGGTATATCGCACGCCATGACCAACACCACGCCTTCATACGAGTCGTCCACCCTTGACGACGATGCCCGTCGCCGCCGGATCAAGTTTCGCGCATGGCACCGGGGCATCAAGGAAAATGACCTGATCCTCGGGACATTTGCGGACGCCTATATCGACGAGCTGACCGCTGAAGACCTGACGGATTTCGAGCAGTTGATGGAAGCGCCGGACCAGGACGTGTATGGCTGGATATCCAATACCAAGCCGGTGCCGGATGACTACAAGACCAATCTGATGACGCGGCTGCAGTCCCACACGGTACCGGCACGCACGCGGCTGGAACGGTAAGCGGACCCCACGATGAGCTCCCAGGCAACACACGCGCCCGGCCTTGAGGCGGCGGCGGATGGACGGTTTGTCACCGCCACCGGACGCCTCAACACGGGCGGTGTGCCGGAAGGGTTCGATGCGATCGCCCTCAGCGACCTCGCCCGGGCGCGAGGCAGCCTCGTCGTGCACATCGCGCGGGATGAACCCCGCCTTGCCCGGCTCAAGGAAGCGCTGCGGTTCTTCGCGCCGGACCTGCCGGTGATCGAGCTGCCGGGATGGGACTGTCTGCCCTATGATCGCGTCTCGCCGAACAGTGACGTCGTGGCGCGCCGCATGGCCGCGCTGGCGGAGCTTGCGGGCCGCACCGACACGTCCGGCCCCGCCGTGCTGATCGCCACCGTCAATGCCAGCCTGCAGCGGATGCCGTCGCGGGCAACCATGGCGCAGTCCAGCTGGCGGGCCACGCAGGGAGACCGGATCGACCTTGATGCCTTGCTGGCCTATCTGGCGCGCGACGGCTATCTGCGCTCCGGCACGGTGCGCGAGCAGGGCGAGTTCGCGGTCCGCGGCGGCATTGTCGATATCTTTCCGCCGGGCTTCGATGAACCGGTGCGGCTCGACCTCTTCGGCGACACGCTGGAGGGCGTCCGGTCGTTTGATCCCGAGACGCAGCTCACCACCGGCAAGCTGGACAGGGTCGAGCTTGTGCCTGCCACTGAAATCCTGCTCGACGAAGAGACCATCCGCCGCTTCCGCGCGGGCTATGTGCAGCATTTCGGCACCGTGACCGGCGAAGACCCGCTCTATGAGGCGGTGAGTGAAGGCCGCCGCCACCAGGGCATGGAGCATTGGCTGCCGCTCTTCCACGAAGAAATGGCGACCCTGTTTGACTATGCCGGGGACGACACGGTCTTCACCCTTGATCCGCTGACGGAGGAAGCCGCCGGTGAACGCCGCGAGATGATTGACGACTACTATGCGGCACGCGCGGAGGATGCAGATGTCAGCCAGTCCGTCGCCAAGGCCTCGAAGAAAAAGAAGAACGCCGGTGCCGCCGGGTTCGACACACCGGCCTACCGGCCCATGCCGCCGGACACGCTGTATCTGACCCTCGACGAACTGAAGGCTTCCTTGGCCGCCCAACCAACACGGGCGCTGTCGCATTTCGATGTGCCCGACGCTGCGGATGCGTTGGACATGGGAGCACGTCCCGGCCGCGACTTCGCGCCGGAACGCAAGGCCGAAAACGCCAATGTGTTCGATGCCCTGCGTGGCCATATCAACGCCTTAAGAAAATCCGGCAAGCGCCCGGTCATCGCCGCATGGTCGGACGGGTCCGCAGAACGCATGAGCCATGTGCTCGGCGAGCACGGCATCGAGCCGGTCGTCATCGCCGATGACTGGAAAGAGGCTCAGAGTCTCACGCCGCCAGCCGTGGCGCTTGTCGTGCTGGGACTGGAAACCGGCTTTGAAACACCCACCATGGCTGTCATCGCCGAGCAGGACGTGCTTGGCGACCGGCTGGTACGCACCCGCAAGGCCCGGCGCGCGCAGAACTTCCTCTCGGAAGTCTCAAGCCTCAGCCAGGGTGACTATGTGGTGCATGTGGACCACGGCATCGGCCAGTTCACCAGCCTTGAGACCATCGAAGTGCAGGGCGCGCCCCATGACTGCCTGCTGATCATCTATGCGGGCAACGACAAGCTGTATCTGCCTGTCGAAAACATTGAATTGCTGTCCCGCTACGGCGCGGACGACACCGAAGTCCAACTGGACAAGCTGGGCGGTGGAGCCTGGCAGGCACGCAAGTCCAAGATGAAAGAGCGCATCCGCGAGATTGCGGATCAGCTTATTGCCGTGGCCGCGGCCCGGGCTCTCAAGACCGCAGAGCCCGCGGTGCCTGCGCCGGGCCTCTATGACGAGTTTTCCTCCCGCTTCCCCTATGAAGAAACGGAAGACCAGCAGAACGCCATCGGCGATGTCATTTCTGATCTGGCGGAATCCAAGCCGATGGATCGGCTGGTCTGTGGTGATGTGGGCTTCGGCAAGACCGAGGTTGCGCTGCGGGCGGCCTTTGCCGCTGCCATGTCCGGCAAGCAGGTGGCGGTCGTTGTGCCGACAACGCTGTTGGCCCGGCAGCACACCAAGACATTCACGGAGCGTTTCGCCGGTTGGCCCCTGAAAGTTGCGCAGTTGTCGCGCATGGTGACACCCAAGGAAGCAGAGCAGACCCGCGAGGCCATGGCGTCCGGCGATCTCGACATCGTGGTCGGCACCCACGCGCTGCTCGCCAAGTCGATCAAGTTCAAGGATCTTGGCCTGCTCATTGTTGATGAAGAGCAGCGCTTCGGGGTGACCCACAAGGAGCAGTTGAAGCAGCTGAAGGCCGACGTCCATGTGCTGACGCTGACGGCAACGCCCATTCCGCGCACCCTGCAACTGGCGCTGACAGGTGTGCGCGAACTGTCGCTCATCACCACACCACCGGTGGACCGGCTGGCGGTGCGCACGTTCGTGACGCCGTTTGACCCCGTAGTGATCCGCGAAGCTCTGCTGCGCGAACGTTATCGCGGTGGCCAGAGTTTCTATGTCTGCCCGCGCATTGCGGACCTTGCAGATGCCGAGGCCTTCCTCAAAGAGTACGTGCCGGAAGTAAAGTCGGTTGTCGCGCACGGCCAGATGGCACCGGGCGAACTCGATGACATCATGAATGCCTTCTATGACGGCAAGTATGATGTGCTGCTGTCCACCACCATTGTGGAGAGCGGGCTCGATATCCCGACGGCCAACACTATGGTGGTCCACCGTGCCGACATGTTCGGCCTGGCGCAGCTCTATCAGCTGCGCGGCCGCGTCGGGCGCTCCAAGGCCCGTGCCTTCGCCTATCTGACCGTGCCGCCCAACCGCACGCTGACGGCCAATGCCGAGAAGCGCCTCAAGGTACTGCAGTCTCTCGACTCCCTTGGGGCCGGCTTCAACCTCGCCAGCCACGACCTTGATATCCGCGGCGCCGGCAATCTGCTGGGCGACGAACAGTCCGGCCACATCCGCGAAGTGGGCTACGAGCTCTACCAGCACATGCTGGAAGAAGCGGTGGCACAGGCGCGGGCAGGGGGGCTGGACAGGGAGGAAGGTGAGTGGTCGCCGCAGATCAGCGTCGGCACCGCCGTTCTCATTCCCGACACCTATGTGGCTGATCTTGATGTCCGCATGAGCCTCTACAGGCGTCTGGCGTCACTGGAAGAGCACCAGGAGATCGAGGGTTTCGCCGCCGAGATGATCGACCGCTTCGGGCCGCTGCCGGGGGAAGTCAAACACCTGCTTGAGATTGTCGAGATCAAACGCCTGTGCCGGGCCGCCAATGTGGAGAAGATCGACGCGGGGCCGAAGGGCTGTGTCATCGGCCTTCGCAACAACGAGTTCGCCAACCCTGCGGGTCTTGTGCAGTTCATCAACCGCGCCCGTGGCGATGCCAAGCTGCGGCCGGACCACAAGATCGTGGTCAAACACAATTGGCCGGATGCGGAAGATCGCCTCAAAGGCACCCGTGATGTGATGGAAGAACTAGCGGCACTGGCGCAGGGCGGCAGCGGAGCGTAACCGGTCATCCCGACCGGGCCCGGGGCAAACCATCCAGCACAAAACAATCCCCAGTTGTGCTTAAAAAAAACACTCGTAAAACGCGCGTTTCATCTGGCTTTCGCTTAACAGGAAAGTAATGCCACCGCGTCAAAGTGCCGCCGAGGGGAAACCAATCGGGGCCTACACCACATGCTGTCCAAGTTTACACAGACGCGGCTGACATTTCGCACTGTCGCCGTCACCATTGCACTTATCGTTCTGTCCATCGTCGCTGTTGGCAGCGTCACCATCTATCAGGTGACCCAGCAGATGCATGCCGACGTGCAGGAGCGGCAGGAAAAGAATGTTCGCAATGCAGCCATCGTCATGTCAGACCGCTTTGCAGAGCTTGACGCACGGTTTGATGGCAACGGCAACGTGTCTCGTCTGACCATCTCAGCAATTCCGGAGTTTTCTGATCACACCATGATCGACCGCGTCGGCGCACTCACGGGCGAAACCGCCACGGTGTTTGCCTTTGATGCGGAGAGCGGTGACTTCTGGCGCAAGACGACAAACATCACCAAGCCGGATGGGTCACGGGCCATCGGCACGCCGCTTGGCAAGAACGGCGCCGTCTTCAAAGTCGTCTCTCAGGGCGAGACCTATAGCGGTGAAGCAACCATTCTCGGCCTGGACTATTTCACGGTCTACCAGCCGATCTTCAATCCAAACGGCGATGTCATCGGCATTCTCTATGCCGGCGTCTTGAAGTCGACCGTTGAAGCACTGCTGAATTCAGTTGTTGCGGGCCTGGTGATGTCATCCATCATCGTCCTGGTGCTGACCGTCGGCATGGCGGTTGTGGCCTTCCGGCTGATGATGCGCCCGATACCCAATCTCGCAAACATCATGCGCAAGCTTGCGGCCAATGATACGTCCGTTGACATTCCCTACCGTGAAAGCGGTGATGAAATCGGCGACATGGCCCGTGCGGTCGCTGTCTTCCATGAAGGCATGCAGGAAAACGAGAAACTGCGTGCGGAGCAGCTGGCTCAGGAAGCCAAGATCAAGGAAGAAAAAGAGGCCGCCAAACAGAAGCTCGCCAACGATTTTGAGATCAAGGTCGGCAATATCGTGAGTACGCTCACCGACGCCGTCCAGTCGCTCAACGGCAAGGTAGACCTGGTGACCTCAAGCGTCTCTGAGGCGGGACATGAGTCCTCTGCTGTCGCGAGGACGACCGGCGAGACATCAGATGCCGTTCAGGCCGTCGCTGCTTCCGTGGAAGAGCTGTCCGTCACGGTCGCTGAAGTGTCTAAACAGATGAACCAGGCGACGAGCGTTGCCGACACCGCCAACACCCGCATTGAATCCACGGCTGAAACTGTGGCCAATCTCAGTGAGACCGCTGAGAAGATCGGTGAAGTTGTTGGGTTGATCAGTGATATCGCCGAGCAGACAAACCTGCTCGCGCTCAACGCGACGATTGAAAGCGCCCGCGCCGGGGAAGCCGGCAAGGGCTTTGCGGTTGTGGCCTCCGAGGTGAAAGCGCTGGCCAGCCAGACCGCAAAAGCCACACAGGACATTTCCGAACGGATCTCTGAAATTCAGGGCATCTCGGAACAGGCTGTGACGGCCATCAGCGGCATCAGGGAAACAATCAGCGAAGTCAGCACCATTGCGACAAGCGTTTCCTCCGCCGTGGAAGAGCAGAATGCAGCAACGCAGGAGATTGCGAACCGGGCTCAGGAAGTGGCCGGCGGCGTCTCACAATCTGCAACCAGCATCGAAGTCGTCAATTCCCGGACCAGCGATGCCCAGGAAAATGTGGCGGCCATCTCGCAGGCAAGCGAACGGCTGGCCGGTGAGAGCAAGGAACTCTCGGGCGCTGTTGCGTCCTTCCTTAGCGATGTGCGCGGCGCCGCATAGCCAGCAGACCCAAAGCGAGGAAGAGCAACCGGACCATCGTCCCAATCGCTCTTCCTCCTGATCTGTCTTGATGCACTATCAGTCTACCGTTCTCGGCAGCGGTCGTATCTCAGACTACTGCGCGGCCGCCTGCTCACTCAGTTTCGCCTGAACCTTGTCGATGGCGCGCAGGTAGCCTTCGGTCTCCTGCGCTCCCACGACGGCGAACTTGCCTTCAAACAGGAATGTCGGCACGCCGGAGATACCCATCTCCCGGGCCTGCTTTGCTTCATTGGCGACAAGGTCCGCGTCCTTGTTGTGCAGCAGCAGGTATGCCACCAGTTCATGGTCCATGCCTGCTTCCTTTGCAGCATCCACCAGCACCTTGCGGTCACCCAGATCTTCGCCGTCTTCGAAATAGCGCCGGAACAGGATTTCCACGATTTCGTTCTGGGTGCCCGCGCTTGCGCCCCAGCGGATCAGCCGGTGCGAATCAAAAGTATTAGGTGACCGGTCAATTTTGTCGAAAGCCAGCGTGATTCCGGCCTCCTCGGCAGCTTCGCGAATGACATTGCCCACTTCCTTGGAGCGGTTCTTGCCGAACTTGGCTTCCATGTATTCGCGGCGGTCCACGCCCTCTGGCGGGATGGTCGGATCGAGCTGATAGGGCCGCCACCGCACGTCGATTTCCAGGTCGGGCCGCTGGGCCTTCGCCATGTCGAAACGGCGTTTGCCGATGTAGCACCATGGGCAGACTGTGTCGGATACAACGTCGATGAACATGGAGTGGTCTCCCACAGGGCAGAGTGTTGACTAGAGTTCATCTCCAGTATGACTGCTGGGCCGGTGAAGGCCAAATCACACTCTGTTGGTGATGGCTGGTTGACGGCGGGTGTGGCCTTTCTAGGATGCCCATCCCATCGACGCACACCCGCATTTTCCCTGGAGTTCCCCATGACCGACGCCCACGTCTTTGACCTGACCGGCAAGACCACCCTCATCACCGGCACCACGTCAGGCTTCGGACGGCACATGGCCATCACGCTGGCCAAGGCCGGCGCGCATGTGGCGATCACGGGACGGCGGGTGGAGCGGCTTGCGGACCTCAAGGCAGAGATTGAAGCTTTTGACGGCCGGGCTTTGCCGATTGCTCTTGATGTGACCGATACCAGCAGCATCAAGGCCTGCGTCGAGACATGTGAGACCGAGCTGGGGCCGCTTGATATCCTCGTCAACAATGCCGGCATGAATGTCGATCAGTTCGCGACGGACGTGACCGAAGAGGCCTATGACACGATCATGGATACGAACCTCAAGGGGTCGTTCTTCATGGCACAGGAAGCCGCCAAACGAATGATTGAGATGAGCCGCCCGGGTCGGATCATCAACATCGCATCCATCGGTGGTCACACGGTTCTGCCGGGTCTCTCCGTTTACTGCATGTCGAAGGCCGCAGTCTTGATGATGACAAAATCGCTGGCACGCGAATGGGCGCGCTACGACATCAATGTCACCGCGCTGTGTCCCGGCTTCATTGAAACCGAGCTCAATGCCCACTGGTTCGCGACCGAGCCCGGGCAGAAACAGGTCAAGGGGTATCCCCGCCGTCGGCTGGGGGAGATTGCCGACCTGGACGGCGCCTTGCTTCTGCTCGCGTCAGAGCAGGGCCGCATCATCACCGGCACATCATTGACCATTGACGATGCCCAATCGCTGTAAGCGGTGAAATCGGCGCTTTGGCTGGGAAAATGGTCCGGAAGCGCAGCTACCGGAGCCGGGTCCTAATTGAGCCGCACCAGGTGGATGGAGAGAGGGGACAAGGTACTCCGGATAGTCCACCGGTACGGCTCATAAAGGATGCCTTCGTGAGAAGACGGTAGCTATTACGGCCGCCTGTCCCGACCGGATCACAAAAAACACAAAAAAATTCCAGTTATTGCACCACCGGACACAACCTTAACTTGTTTACCCGCTTTTAATTCAACTTGGAACAATATGTAACTCTGAGTTGATCTGCACCACAGATACAACTTTCCGAGATTGGGTTGATTGCGCGTGGGACATACCCGGCAGAGATGCGGATTGTGGCAGGCGGGGCAACCGGTTGATTGGTCGATAACCGCTAATTCTGGATGGGGACCCGGATGAACACTTCAAAACTGACAGCAGTGACAAGTTCACTGAAGTCCGTCGGAACATCTTCCGGCGGTGTACTTGGTTTCATGAACAACATGAAGATCTCAACCCGTGTATTTGGCGGGTTTGGTGTCGTATTGGCGCTGCTTGCTCTGGTTGGCGGTCTGTCAATCTTCGCGCTTGATGATGCCGAGGGGACATTCACGGAGTACCGGTCGCTCGCACGGCAGGCGAATGCCGTTGGACGGGTGCAGGCCAATCTGCTGATGACACGTCTCAATGTGAAGGACTTCATCATCACCAAGTCCGAGAAGGACCGTGATGAGGTCTACGGCTACGCTGACAAGACCATTTCCCTCATTCTTGAGGCCGAAGAGCTTGTCGAGGACCCGGACCGCATCGCGCTGCTGGAAAGCATGAAAGACGAAATGGCCGAGTATCGCGGTCATTTCGACACGGTGATCACGCTCAACAACAAGCGCAATGAAATCGTGTCAGGCGTGTTGGACAAGACAGGCCCGAAGATCGAACGTGAACTCACGCAGATCATGCAGAGCGCCTACGCAGACGGCGATGCGGAAGCCGCCTTCCTGGCCGGCATGGTGCAGCGGAACCTGCTGCTGGGCCGCATCTATGCGACCAAGTTCCTTGTCGACAATCAGGACGCTTCCTATCAGCGCGTCATGAAGGAATTTGCCGAACTGGGTGACAAGTCCGGCGATCTGCTTGCCAGCCTGCAGAACCCGACACGTCGGGCCCTTGCCAAGAGTGTTGTTGCAGGTGTGGACACCTACCGGACATCGTTTGACGAGGTGTACAAGGTCATCAACGACCGCAACAGCACCATCACAGGCAAGCTCGACAAGATCGGTCCGCATGTTGCCAAGGCAATTGAAGACTACAAGCTGTCCGTCAAGGACCGGCAGGATACAATCGGGCCGGAAGCTGCTGCGCGCATGCATGCGTCGGTGATCACCGACCTCATCATCGCAGGCATGAGCCTCGTCTTTGGAGTCCTGATTGCCTGGATGATCGGCACGGGCATCTCACGTCCGATCAACCGCATGACGTCGGTCATGAAGGAACTTGCGGACGGCAATAAGACCATCGATGTGCCATCCCGTGACCAGAAGGACGAGATCGGGGCCATGGCCCAGGCCGTCCAGGTCTTCAAGGAAAATGCCCTTGAGGTTGACCGTCTGAATGAAGAACAGGCGGAACGCGACCGGCAGGCAGAGGAAGAGAAGAAGAAGGCCATGTTCGAACTGGCTGACGACTTCGAAGCTTCCGTGAAGCAGGTCGTGAACGGCGTCTCTACGGCATCGTCCGAGATCACAACTGCGTCGCAGCAGCTGTCTTCTGCGGCCGAGAGTGCCATCGAGAAGTCAACAACGGTTGCCACATCGTCTTCGGAAGCATCGTCCAACGTGCAGACTGTTGCGGCGGCGTCCGAAGAAATGGCGAGCTCCATTCAGGAAATCGCCCGCCAGGTATCCGAGTCGACGCAGAGCACCGGGGAAGCCAAATCCGAGGTCGAACAGACCGATGGGGTTGTGCGTGACCTGGCCGAAGCTGCTCAGAAAATCGGAGAGGTCGTGACCTTGATCTCCGACATTGCCGAGCAGACCAACCTTCTCGCCCTCAACGCCACCATTGAGGCGGCGCGGGCAGGGGAAGCCGGCAAGGGCTTTGCGGTTGTGGCATCCGAGGTGAAGAGCCTCGCCCAGCAGACGGCCAAGGCAACCGGCGAAATCGGCCAGCAGATTGATGGTGTCCAGGCAACGACTGAGAGTGCCGTCCAGGCAATCAGCCGGATCAAGGAAACCATCGTCCGGGTGGATGAAATCGCCAGCTCGATTTCAGCGGCTGTTGAAGAGCAGACGTCAGCCGTTGCTGAGATTTCCAACAGTACCCAGCATGCCGCCCGCGGTACGCAGCAGGTGAACGACACCATTGGTGACGTTCAGCGCAGCTCCGAGGAAACCGGCCAGGCAGCCCGCCAGGCACTGGAAACAGCGCAGGGTCTGTCCAGCCAGTCCAGCGAGCTGAACGAGAAGGTCGAAGCCTTCCTCGCCCGTATCCGCGCTGCCTAATCGCAGACAGTATAGACACAATAGAAGAGGGGCGCCCGGCCGATCAGCCGGGCGCCCTTTTTATTTGGCCGGATGTCCGTGATGCCTAGAGCCGGTCCGGCAGCTTCTTGCGGGCCAGCTTGCCATTGGCGGTGCGCGGCAGATCATCGATAAAGATCACTTCTCGCGGGCGCTTGTAGGCCGCAAGACTGTCCGCGGCATGGGCCAGGATCGACGCCGCATCGCGATTGCTGCCTGCCGGTTTGACAAAGGCCGCGATGATATGGACGCCGGACCTGGCTTCCACTCCGCGGACGGCGACTTCCGCAACGTCTTCATGTGCCGCCAGCGCGGCTTCAACTTCCGCCGGACTGACGCGGTAGCCCATCGCGTTCATGACATCGTCCGCCCGGCCTTGAAACCAGATGTACCCGTCGGCATCCATACGGGCGAGGTCTCCGCCACAGAACCAGTCACCCCGCCAGACCAGTGCATCTTCTTCAGGACGGTTCCAGTAACCTAGCATCAGTGCCGGATCGCTCCTGTGAACGGCCAGCAGTCCGGTTTCACCGGCAGGGAGCGGTTGGGAGTCGTGGATGCCATCCTGAGGCAGGATGGCAACGCACCGGCCCGGTTGGGCACGCCCGGGTGAGCCGGGACGAACCGGCGTGGCAGGACCGGACGAAATGTAGGTTGAGCACTCGCTCATGCCGAGCGCCTCATACAATGGCAGGCCTGTCATCTGTGCCCAGTCACCGGCGACCTGATCCGGCAGAGGTTCCCCCGCCGTGAGCCCATGCCGCAGCGTTGGCACGCCGTTACGGATATCGCTGTCCCGCAGCATCTGGCGGTAGAGCGATGGAACGGCGGCAAACAGGGTTCCCCCATGGTCGCGTATCAAGCGCGGCCAGACCGTGACGTCCTTAGGTCCGTTGTAAAGCACTGTCGACGCGCCGTTGGCCCATGGGTCAGACAGGCCGACGCCAAGCGTGTATGTCCAGTTGACCGCACCCGCATGTACCATCACGTCCGACTGCCGCAGACCGTACCAGCCCTCAACCATCGGCTTGCGGCCCCACACGCTGCGATGGGCATGGAGCACGCCCTTGGGGGTACCACTGGTGCCCGAGGTGTAGACCAGAAATGCAGGATCATCCTTGTGGGTGTCCGCGTAGCCGGCAGGCAGGGTCTTGGCCAGACGGGTAATGTCATCGGCCTGCAGCACATCAACGTCGCCGCACTCAAGGGGCAGATCCGCAGACAGGGCCACAAGCCGCGCGCCCGAATTGCCCAGCACGAAGCCGGCTTCGGATTTTGTGAGCTGGGATGACGTGGGCACGGGCACAAAACCACCGGCAATCGCCCCGAAGAACATCAAGGCGGCTTCCGGCGTGTTGCCCATACGGATCAGCACCCGGTCGCCGGCCTCAAGACCGTGTGCCGCCAGTCCCGCCGCCAGTCCCTGTACCGCACGGTCCAGCGCCTCGTAGGTCCAGCAGTCTGGTTCGCCATGCCCATGTTCAATGGTGAGTGCCGTCTTGGAGGGGTCGCGGTGGACGGCAGGCGCGAGGCAAAAGGCCGCCATGTTGAAGCGGTCGGGCGGCAGAGAGCCCTGATAGCGGTGTTCGGTCATGGCGGCGGTATAGAATGCAGTGCGGCCGGATGCCAGCGCCTTGCCGTTTACGCAGGGTCACGCTGACACCTGAACGCACGCCTCAAACGGCATTTGCTGCGTCTGTGCCAACGGTCTAAAACCGACGCAACACGTCACTCAAATCAATCGTCATATGGGAGAGATCGTCATGGGTAAGGGGCCGCTGTCAGGCGTCAAGGTTCTGGAATTTGCAGGCATCGGTCCAGGACCGTTCTGCGCCATGCTGCTGTCCGACATGGGGGCGGAAGTCATCCGCATTGACCGCAAGGGCGCACGCGGCGGCTCCAAGTTTGACGTGACGGCCCGCGGCCGCAAGTCCATCGCCCTCGACCTCAAGAACCCGGACGCCATCGAGACTGTCCTCAAGCTCGTTGAGCAGGCAGACATCCTTCAGGAAGGGTTCCGGCCCGGCGTGATGGAGCGTCTCGGCCTGGGGCCAGATGTTGTCCTCGCCCGTAACCCGAAGATCGTCTATGGCCGCATGACGGGCTGGGGGCAGGAAGGCCCGCTGGCGCACGCTGCCGGCCATGACATCAACTACATCTCCCTCACTGGCGCCCTGCATGCCATCGGCCCCAAGGAAGGCAAGCCTGTCCCGCCGCTCAACCTGGTGGGTGATTTCGGCGGCGGTGCGCTTTACCTCGCCATGGGCATGCTGGCAGCCCTGCACAGTGCAACAGCCACCGGCAAGGGCCAGGTGGTGGACACGGCCATGACCGACGGCGCGACATCGCTGATGGCCATGTTCTTCGGTTTCATGGCTTCGGGCATGTGGGAAGACGACCGCTACCGCAACATGCTCGACGGCGGCGCCCATTTCTACGACACCTATGAGTGCTCGGACGGCAAGTTCGTATCGCTCGGCTCCATCGAGCCACAGTTCTATGCCCTGCTGCGCGAGAAGGCGGGCCTCAACGACCCGGCCTTCGACGCACAGATGGACAAGGGCCAGTGGCCGGACCTCAAGGAGAAGCTTGCGACTGTGATGAAGTCCAAGACCCGCGACGAGTGGTGCGAGATCATGGAAGGCACGGACATCTGCTTTGCGCCGGTGCTCTCCATCGGTGAGACGATCAACCACCCGCACAATGCCGCCCGCAAGACTGTGGTGGAGATCGACGGTGTGGCACAGCCGAATGTGGCGCCGCGGTTCTTCGGCACGCCGTCCGAAATCCAGGGTCCGCCGCCAGAAGCCGGTGGAGACACTGACGCGGTGCTTGGTGCCTGGGGCTTTTCCGCCGACGATATTGCCGGTCTGAAATCCAAGGAAGCAATCTAGCAACCCAGACCTGTCATCCCGGCCTTGCGCCGATATCTCACATGGCAGTACTCACATTGTCCCGATCCCGGATCAGATCCGGGATGACACCAGGTCTTTGGAGCCACCCCCTATGAGCGCATTGCCGGGCACAACGGGCCGGCGGCGCATCTATTTGATGCGTCACGGCCACGTGAACTATTTCTCTCGTCAGGTGCGCGAAACTGGCGATACGTCGCTCGTCCCGCTCACCGAACTGGGCCAGGCCCAGGCAAAGGCGGCCGGACAGGCGCTCTCGCACATCACGTTTGACCGTGCCATCTGCTCGGGCTATCCGCGTACGGAGCAAACAGCGAAGCTCGCGCTTGAACAGCTTGAAACACCGGTGCCCGAGCTCGAATACGACCGGCGTCTGGTAGAAATCCATGGCGGAGGGTTCGGGCCGGTCATGGAGCAGGAAGACATCGCTGCCGTGATGACGTTCACGTTCGACCAGGCCGCAAAACCGGACGCCCGCATGGGCCCGGCAGGTGAAGTCTTTGGCGACGCCATGGAGAGGGCAGTCGCCGGCGTTACAGATCTACTGACGTCACCCAACTGGCATACGGCGCTGGTTGTGGCTCATGAAGGCATCAACCGGCTTCTGCTTGGCTGGTGCACCGGCAATGGGCTCAAGGCCATCCAGGCATTCGAGCAGGATCCAGCCTGCATCAACATCATCGACATTGATCTTGTGCCCAGAGAAAAAGGCGACGGGACAGAAATTGTCCGCAGGATCATCAAGGCCGTGAACGTGACGCCATACAATTACGTCAAGCACGGCATGAACATGACCAGCCTGGAAGCCATCTTTGCACGCGATCCTGCCTAGACCATCATCTTCTCGAGGCGCCAGCTCACGTAAGAACCAAGCGGAATGAAATCCAGAAGATCAGCGGAAGGATGACCGGCAAGCTGATAACTGCAAGCCCGATCATGAAAGCGGTCTGTCGCAACGACAATATGCCTTCGCGCCTTGCCTGACGCAGTAGCAACAAGCCGACAGGGAGGTTGATCAGCAAAGCGGTCGTGAGTCCCGGAACGTACCCGCGTGTTGCTAGGGCCGCTGGGAGATGCGGAACAAGGACGTTCACTAGATAGACTGTGCCGACGAAGCAGACCAGCCAGTTCCTCCAGCGTGCCGGTTTGCCCACCGACCCCAAAATGACCATGGCGAGTGACCCAACCGTGGCGAGCAGAAGGGCCAGTTCAATAACCGGCCAGGGTGGCATTTCAATAGAGATACAAAGCCGCTGCGCAACCACTGCACTGGCACCTGCATAAAGCGGCATGGATGCCCATTCCTCAAAATTATGGATCGCTATCGCGGGGATGAGTAACCACCGCAGCGTGCCAAAGGAAATGGTGCCTGGCTTCCACATTGTCCGCTGATCCCACGCTTGCATTAGGGCCCTCATGAACTGCCATTGTCAGTTGAACAGACCCCGCCCGGACAGACAAATGATGCTGCGTTTAACCCGAACAGGCGCAAAGCCCCGTGGGATTTTCACATCTGCGACAACACGTTAGGCTGCTCCCAAATGCAAAGGGAGAAACGCCATGAAAGAGATGCTTGGAACTGTCGATCACATCGACAACATCAAGACTGCGGCGCCGACAATTTCCGGTATCCACCATTCCGCATTTCGCTGCCGTGACGCTGCGGAAACCAGGAAATTCTACGTCGATATTCTCGGTCTTGAAGACGGTGCCGCGCTCGCCTTTGACAAAGACCCGGCGGGCAATGACCGGCCCTACATGCACCTGTTCTTCAAGATGGGCGACGGCAATTTTCTGGCATTTTTCGATGAGCCGAACTCGGTGAAGGAAGATCTCTTCACCATGAAGGACGGTATTGAGGATTATCACTTCGCCTTTGAAGTAGCCTCAATGGAGGAACAGGCGCAGTTCAAGACACGGCTGGAAGAAGCCAAGGTGCCGGTCTTCGGGCCGATCGACCATGAGTTCTGCCACTCGATCTATTTCTTCGACCCGAACGGACTTGCCCTCGAGATCACGGTCCGTGATGAGTGCCATGACAGGTACATGGCCGAGGAGGGCGCAGAAGCCCGTGCAGCCATCGCCAAGTGGACAGCGAAGACCGAAGCCATGAAACAGGCAAAACTCGCGCCCGCTGCAGCCGAGTAAGTCCACTTCGCCACCCCGTATCCCTCCGGCTTGACCGGAGGGCCCACTCGCCGTTCTGCTTGCCGAAGCGGATCAGATGGCTCTTGGGCTCACCATAGCTCAACAAGCACGAGTGGACCCCGGATCAAGTCCGGGGATACGTAATAGTCGGCGTTGCAGACAGGAAATTTCTGCTAGTTCAGCCCGGCGTACCACCAGGTATCAAAGCGCACGAAATTCGGCTGCACCTGCGGATGATCAAGCGTGTTCCACCGCGCCACCCACTGATCCGGGGCGTGGTAGAGCGGAATGACGTAGTGACCGGACAGGAGCACCCGGTCCAGCGCGCGCACGGCGGTCACGAAGTCCTCGCGGTCGCGCGCCTCCAGCATGGCAGCGATCATGGCGTCCACCGCCTCAGACTTCACGCCCATATAGTTGCGGGTACCGTCCGTGTCGGCGCTGTCGCCGCCCCAGTAGAAGGACTGTTCATTGCCCGGGCTCAGCGACGCGGACCAGAAATTGAAGATCATGTCGAAATCGTAGGTCTGGCGGCGCTGCTGATACTGGCTGGAATCGACATTGCGGATTTTTGCATCAATCCCAAGACGCTCCAGATTGCGGGCAAAGGTGAGGGCGATGCGCTCGTCCTCCGGGCTTGCCACCAGAATCTCAAACGTGAACTGCGTGCCCGATGCATCAACGAGCTTGGCATCAGCGACCTCATATCCGGCGTCCTTGAGCAGAGCCAGCGCATCACGCATCTGCGCACGGTTTCGACCGCTGCCGTCGGTGCGCGGTGCGGCATAGCCTGACGCCATGATCTCAGGCGTGACCGCATCCGGGAACGGCGCAAGCAGTGCCTTTTCAGCGGGGCTGGCCGGACGTGCGGTCGAAGCCAGTTCGGAATTGTCATAGAAGCTCTGGGTGCGGGTATAGAGCCCGTAGAACAGGTTCTTGTTGATCCACTCAAAGTCGAACATCAGGCTCAGGGCCTTGCGCACACGGATGTCCGAGAAGGCATCCCGACGTGTGTTGAACACCAGGGCGCGCATGCCGGAGGGGGTTCGCTTGCGCAACTCCTCGCGGGTAATCCGCCCATCCCTGACTGCGGGCACGTCATAGCCGGTTGACCAGCGGGTCGGGTCATCCTCGATGCGTAGGGTGTATTCGCCGGACTTGAACGCCTCGAATGACGCATTCGCATCGCGGTAGTAGTCATAGCGGATACGATCGAAGTTGTTGTGGCCGCGTGCTGCAGGCACATCCTTGCCCCAATAGTCCGGGTTGCGCACATAGGTGATGCTGCTGCCAGGGTCTACCTCACCGATGGTGTAGGGACCGGATCCGATCATCGGGGTCAGGCCGGTGCGGGTAAAGTCCTGACCTTCATACACATGCTTGGGCAGGATCGGCATCAGCCCCATGATCAGCGGCATTTCCCGGTCGCCATCTTCCGTGAAGGTCAGGCGCACCGAGCGGTCGCCTGTCTTCTCCATGGAGGCGACCTTGCCATAGTAGAATTTGTGGTTGGGGCGGCCCTGGTCACGCAGGGTTTCAACCGTGAACATCACATCATCAACGGTGACGGACTGGCCATCCGAGAACCGGGCTTCCGGGCGCAGGGTAAACTCGACCCAGCTGCGGTCGTCCGGCGTCATGATGGTTTCGGCAATCAGCCCGTAGAGCGAAAACGGTTCGTCATAGGCCCGGCCCATCAGGCTCTCAAAGACATGCCAGCGAATGCCGGCTGCCGGGGTTCCGCGCACGATCATCGGGTTCAGGCTGTCAAACCCGCCAATGGCGGCGAGCTTGATTTCGCCTTCCTTGGAGGCGCGGTCATTGACATAGTCAAAGCGTGTGAAGTCAGCCGGGTACTTCGGCTCCCCATGCATGGCGATGCCGTGCTGCGGTGTCTGTGCCGCTGCACTCAATGTGGCGGCGAGGGAGCCTGCCATTACTGCAAATGCCGCACATGCTGCGAGAAGTGAATGCCGCGTGACCATAAAAGCGCCCATCTTTGTTTTCAGTTTCCGGCCCGGTGGTTCGGCCTGCCGAGTCGTTCCGTCCGCCAGAGTGACCTGTGAATGTCACATCCAGCAACACTGCTTTTGTTCATGTAAGCCGGTGCATAGTGGGTGTAGATGGCAGGCCATAACGGCTGAAATTGGGCAGATTCCATAGTGGAAGTGGCCCGCATTATGCTTAATACCGCATGTTTGTGCGGTTGATTTGACACGACAGAGCATGCCGCGCTAGCGGTGGTGCATCCAAGGTGCCCCGACAACCGGCACCCTCAAGGTTTTGAAGGACACATCCATGATCCGCAGCACTCGTCTCACATCCACACGCCGCCGTGGCGGTCTTCGCAAGCTGGCTGCTGTTGCTGGTGCGGGCATGGTTCTGGCTTTGGGCATCGGCGGCGCTCAGGCGCAGCAGGCCGATGGGGCCAAGGTTGAGCCGAGCATCGTCGAGCAGCACGGGATGTGGGTGTTTGAGTGTACGCCGTCCGATGGCGTTGAATTTTGCTCAATGCAGCAGGTTCTCTCGAACGCTGACACTCAGGAAGTTCTGCTGCATGTGACCATTGCCTATCACCCGCGCACGGCTGATCTGCTAATGGTGTCACGCACGCCGCTGGGTGTTGAGTTGCCTTTGGGCATCGGCATGCAGGTGGATGAAGGCCAGCAGATGGCAGCTCCCTACACCAACTGCACCCAGATCGGCTGCCGCGCGACGGCACCCTTGAGCCCGGAACTGGTCAACACGCTCAAGAACGGCAATACGATGAAGATTTCGTTCGGCTATCGCGGGCAGCGCATTGATGCGCCGGTCTCCCTGACCGGGTTCACGGCTGCCTATGATGCGATTACCGCCCGCAAGCCTGTGGCTTCCGCACCTTCGCTGGCACCGTCGGCACAATAGTCGACGCCTGCTCAACGAAGGACGGGCGGACGCCTGCTGACCTAGTCGGCTGAAGAGCCGAAGGGGTCTGACCTGTCTGCTGCCACCATCGAGCAGACAAAAAGCGTGACGGCGAATGACAGCATGCCGACACCGACCATGGCGAGATAAGCGATATTTCCTGAATCCATCAGATCAACTCCCTTTGACGCATACCCCCGTATGCGCACCTGTGACAGATGCAAATGCTAGGTCTGCGTGAAATGCAGTTGCGTTGATCTGGATCAGTTGAGGGGTCGCTAGTCGGTCTTTGACGGTGCGACCAAGGCGCGCAGCCAGGACAGGAACGAGTTTTCCCGCAGGAAATAGCGCTCCAGCTTTGACATTTCCGCCTCCAGGGCCTCCGGGTCGGCGTACAGATCCTGGCGCTTGCGGATGTCGCGCTGCGGGTCCAGCTCGCGGATCACCCTGGCGGGATTGCCGGCTGCAATGACGTTGGCGGGAATCGATTTGGACACCACCGATCCGGCACCGATGACGGTGTTCTCGCCGATCGTTACCCCCTTGCAGACTTTGACGCCGTAGCCGAGCCAGACGTTCTTTTCGAGAACAATCGGCTTGTGCGCATCCTGCTCGCTGGTGCGGTCGTAGACGTGATGCCAGTCCGAGTCGGAGATGTAGACCTCACCGGCAATCATGGTGTTGTCGCCGATGGTGACATGATCTGACGACAGAATGCGGGTACCCGGACTGATCAGCACATAGTCACCCATGTCGATCCGGCCTTCGCGATCGGCACTCGTCCAAACCGTAAACGTGATGGGGTAGGCGGGTGTGGTCCGCAGCGTGGCACATTTGCCCAGTGAAATATTCGGCCCATAGAGGCTTACATATTTGGGATGGCCGGCATCCAGATGTGGCCCCACCGATTCAAACTGTGGTTCCAGAAAGTGTCTTGCCCAGGCGCGCTGATAGCGGCGATGGAGCTGCTTCATCCAGAAGGGGCGGTGTTCTTTGCGCACGGGTTGTTCCCTTGTCGTGGTGATGCCCGGTTCAGATGTCTGTGGCCTGACATCCGAGGCCGGCAGCAGCGCACATTAGCCCATTCCCTGAAATGCTGCTAAATACGCAGCGAACTCATTTCCCCACTGAATACGCGGATTATCATGACCTCAGTAGATACGCTTTTTCGGCCGTTCAAGCTCGGCAATCTTTCGCTCTCCAACCGCATTGTCATGGCGCCCATGACGCGCAGCCAGTCGCCCAACCAGATCCCCGGGCAGAACGTGGCGGATTACTACCGCCGCCGGGCGGAAGCGGAAGTCGGCCTCATCATCACCGAAGGCACGACGGTTGATCACCCGGTCGCAAGCTTCGACACCAATGTTCCCGCCTTCCATGGCGACGCCGCGCTGGCTGGCTGGGCTAACGTTGTGAAGGAGGTGCATTCCGTCGGCGGAAAGATCATGCCGCAGCTCTGGCATGTGGGCATGATGCGCAAGCCAGGCACGGGCCCGAACCCGGATTTGCCCAGTGCCGGTCCGTCCGGTCTGCTGAAGCCGGGCAAGCAGGTCGCCGAGCCGATGACGGAAAGTGATGTTGCCGATCTCATCGCAGCCTTCGCCAAGGGTGCAGCTGATGCACAGCGCATCGGTTTCGACGGCATCGAAATCCATGGCGCGCACGGCTACATCATCGACCAGTTCTTCTGGAAGGGGACCAACGAACGCACGGACGCGTTCGGCGGTGACCAGATCAAGCGGGCGCATCTGGGCGAGGAAATCGTCAAGGCCTGCCGCGCAGCCACCAGCCCGGACTTCCCGATCATTCTGCGGTTCTCCCAGTGGAAGCAGCAGGACTATGACGCGCGGCTGGCTCCGACGCCGGACGAACTTGCAGCTTTCCTCGAGCCCTTGACCGCTGCGGGCGTCGATATCTTCCATTGCTCCACCCGCCGCTTCTGGGAGCCTGAGTTTGACGGCTCGGCCCTGAACCTGGCCGGCTGGACAAAGAAGCTGACCGGCAAGCCGACGATCTCTGTCGGCAGTGTCAGCCTCAACGAAGAGTTCATCGCGACCTTCGCCGGTATGGATGCGGCCAATGATGAAGGCCACATGGATGACCTTCTGGAACGCATGGAAGCGGACGAGTTTGACCTCATCGCCGTTGGCCGCGCCCTCATCAGCGACCATGAATGGGCCGCCAAGATTCACAAGGGCCAGTTCGACAGCCTGAACCCGTTCACCAAGGAAGCGCTGGCGACGCTCTACTAGCAACTGCTTGACGGACTACCCTTGATCCGACAATTTGCGGGGAGGCATAGCGACATGCCTCCCCGTCTGCGGAAAGGGCTGCGCCCATTCAAGATCACATATGATCCTGCATCGATTTCCTTGCCTGACTTGCAGACACAGGCAAATGACCCGAAGGGGAATCGTATGCCGTCTGACCAGCCCACTCATCAGCCCAGCCATTCGCACGACCATTTCCATGGCCGCCTGAACCTTGAGCAGCAAAAGCGCCGCGCCAAGGAACTGCTCAAGAACATCCACGCGAATGAACCGGAAGCCATGGACCGCCTGGCTGCGCACGCATCCTGCGATGCGCGCACTGCAAAGCTTGCAGACGCCCAGCTTGTTGTTGCCCGTGAAAGCGGGTTTACCAGCTGGCCGAAACTCAAAACGCACTGCGACATACTGGCGGAGAGACGCCGGCAGGCAGAAGCGGGAACGCTTCCCGTCCTGGATACACCCGGCACCCTGCACATCAGATGCGGCTCGGATATACAGCACGGCCTGAAGCTTGCGGGGTTCAGCGGTCAGTTTCTTGAGTTCGCCGACCCCTTCTGTCAGGGGCCTGTCCCGGCTGGCTCACAGGCGGAGCTTTTGGCCGCAAGGGCCCGGTTTGTATCAGGCGCATATGGCATTGATCTCAAGGATGCACAGGCGCGCCAGAGCCGGGAATATGCCGCCCTTGCATCTGCGTCTGACCATGAGCATGTGGTGCTGTGGTTTGAACATGACAGCTACGACCAGCTCATACTTGCCTATCTGCTCAATCACTTCGCGGATGCCGGGCAGCTACCCAGGCTGGAGTTGATCTGCGTGGATCAGGTGCCCGGCGTACCCGGTTTCACCGGCATTGGACAACTGGCACCGGAGGTTCTGATATGGCTCTGGGAAAATGAAAGGCGTCCGGTTTCACAGGCGCATTTCACTCTGGGGCAGGAGGCCTGGGCTGCCATCCGAAACCCTGATCCGCACGGCCTGCTGACCCTCTCCAACACTGTCACCCATCCGGTTCCTCAAATGGGTCCGGCACTCAGGCGTCATCTTCAGGAACTTCCGGCAATGCACAACGGGCTTTCGCTTACACACTCCCTGACCCTGCAGATACTGTCAGATCACGGAGCGATGACCGGGGGACGTTTGTTCGGACACCTGGTGCGGGAGTATGAACCGCTGCCGTTTCTGGGGGATCTGATGTTCTGGCATGCGCTTGTCGATCTGCAGAATGCCGACCCGGCACCGCTCAATGTTGCGCAAACGCACCTGCCATGGCCAAAGCGGATGGTTGACATCACTTCCCATGGCACCGATCTCCTGTCAGGCAAACGGGACTACCTTGAGACCTATCGAGGCCTAAGATGGGTTGGCGGTGTGTGTATTGATCCCCACAATGAGAACCTGAAGACCTACCGGTGGGAACTGTCAGAGAACCGTCAGCTGCATGTGTCCTAGGGGAGCGAGCGGAGACTAGATGCTTCAACTTGAATTCGGCCCGGGCCACCAGGTCTGGCAATATCTTGAACGCGGGGTCCAGATCGTCATCGGTGTGTCCGCCATCAGCACCATCACGTTTCTGGGTGAAGTCTGGGGCGCTGAAAGTGTTCCCTATGAGGCGGTGTTCATCGCGCTTTGGTGGCTTGGTTACGGCTTCATGATTGCCCTGATGCCAACGCCTCTGTGCTGGGCACTTGTGCCGATCCTGGGCCAACCTTCCGACAGAGAGCCGAAACGGCGCCGCATCCTGCAGGGGTGGGCCGTCTTCTCTTTGATCGCTCCTCTGGTGGTCTCGCTGTGGATGTTCATGTACGCCGCCGAGTACATGATCTTCCACCTGGCTGAAGCGCAGGGCATCGACTATTCGGAGACGGATCTGTTCCAGCCGGACTATGAAGAAAAAAGTGACAGCAACTCTGCTGAACAAGGAGCTCCGCAGTGACCCTCAAAGCCATAGATCACATCATTGTCTGCGTGAGCGACCTTGAAGCCGCAACAGCACAATATGAGACCCTGCTGGGGCGTTCCGTTTCACTAACCGGCACACACCCGGACTACGGCACAGCCAACGCTCTTTTCAATCTGGGTAACACCTACATAGAGCTGCTATCACCGGCGGGAGACGGGGCCTTTGCAGAGTCACTGCGTACTCACCTGAAAGACAAGGGTGAGGGGTTGCTCGGCATTACTCTTGGTACAGATGATGCTGAGGCAACGTCAGCCGAGATGCAGGCGAAGGGTTTGAAGGCCTCCGCGCCGCAACCGGGTGAAGGGCATGGGCCTGACGGCAGCGTCCGCCGGTGGCGCAATGTCTTTCTGCCGCAGGAAGATGTTCTGGGTCTCTTCATGTTTGCGATCGAACACGAGCCTGACACCAAACTGCGTGCGCTGGCCGCGCCGGTTGGCGCTGAAGACGCTACTCTTCATGAAGTCGATCATGTGGTGGTCAACACGCCCGATGGCGACAAGGCTATATCCCTGTTCCGGGACGCCATGGGCATCCGGCTGGCACTTGACCGGAATGCGAAGCAATGGGGCGCGCGGATGATGTTCTTCCGGCTCGGCGGCATCACGCTTGAGGTCATCCAGCGCTATGGCGATGACAAGACACCGCCGATGCCCAAGGACGCACCTTCCGAATACTGGGGCATGGCCTTCCGGGCAGAAAACGTGCCCGCGGCGCAGGCCCGGCTTGCGGCGGCCGGCGTCAATGTTTCGGAGGTTCGCAAGGGCCGTAAACCCGGCACGCTTGTCGCCACTGTTCGCGACAGCACCTGCGGTGTCCCCACGCTGATTGTCGGTCCCGATCCGGAAGCGGACGACGCTTCCTGACATCGATTTAACTTGCGCTTCAACCCGGCGCCCCTATCTCCACATCTGGACCGGCGCACCTGCATAAACCGCAGAAAAGCCGCATTTTTTCTGTGGAGAAACGCGAGCCACCATGTTTGACGTGAACGGAATTCTGAACGCCCTGACCAATGATCCCAACACCCGCAAGACGGCTGCCGTAGGCGCGGGGGCCGGGGCCGCGGGACTTGCAGCGGGGCTCCTCATGGGCAAATCCGGTCGCAAGATGCTTGGCAAGACAGCCAAGTACGGGGCCGTTGCAGCCATTGGTGGGCTTGCCTACCACGCATGGTCCAAGAGCCGGCAAACACCTGCACCAACAGCACCCGTCCCGCAGTCAGCGGAGTATGAGGCCGCGCCGGAGCAGTCGGCCTTCCTTCCACCACCAACGGACGAAGCAGCACAGGATGACCTGGGCAAGGCCCTCGTGCGCGCGATGATCGCGGCGGCGAAAGCGGACGGCAAAATCGATGCGACCGAGAAAGAGCAGATATTTGCCCGGCTCAATGACATGCCGCTGGACGCGGATGCCAAGGCCTTCGTCTTTGATGAACTGTCAGCCCCGCTGGATATAGACAAGGTCGTGTCCGGCGCCAAAACGCCGGAGCAGGCGGCTGAAGTCTATGCCGCGTCGCTGGTGGCCATAGAAGCGGATACGGCTGCTGAAAAGGCCTATCTGCAGATGCTGGCCGCGCGGCTGGGGCTAGATGAGGCCTTTGTGTCAGAGGTTCATGCCAGTGCCGGTGCGGCGCCGCTGGCCTAGCAGTCCGCCCTAGTGGGCCGAGCCGGGGAGGATGGCATACAGGCCGTCCTTCAGGTCACCGAACATTTCCTTCACCTGCGGATGACGTACCGGACGGCCCGTATCGTCAATCAGCAGGTTCTGCTCTGACACATAAGCCTCGTACTCCGTCTCGTCGTTTTCCGCGAGCAGATGATAGAACGGCTGGTCCTTGCGCGGCCGCAGGTGTTCCGGGATGGCAAGCCACCATTCCTCGGTATTGTTGAACACCGGATCGACATCAAAGATCACGCCTCTGAAAGGGAACAGGCGGTGTTTCACGACCTGGCCGATCTGGAATTTGGCTTCGCGGTTTACCATTGGATTTGTCAGGTTCTTTCTAAACGGTGTCAGTCGGCGGCGGTGTCATTCACCTGATAAACCGTCCGGGTCGGGAAGGGAATGTTGAGCCCGGCGGCATCATAGCCTTCCTTGATCTCACGCTGCTTGTCGAAGGTGAACGGCCAATAGTCACCTGATTTTACCCACACACGGCAAATCACATTGACGGAACTGTCACCCAGCGTCTTGACGGCAATCATCGGCGCCGGGGAGGGCAGGACGCGCGGGTCCTCAGCCACCACGCTGCGCATCACGTCAAACGCCTTGCCGATGTCGTCGTCATAGGCAATGCCGCACTCAATCTCGATGCGGCGGGTCGAATTGTAGCTGTAGTTGCTGATGGCTGAGCCCCAGACATCACTGTTGGGTACGAATATCTGCACATTGTCCGGTGTCGAGAGTTCCGTGCGGAAGAGGGTGATGGCCTTCACGGTGCCCGAGACCCCGCCAGCATCAATAAAGTCTCCCAGCTTGAAGGGGCGCAGGAACAGCAGCATGACGCCTGCGGCCACGTTCGACAGGGTGCCCTGAAGCGCCAGACCGATTGCCAGACCGGCTGCGCCCATGACGGCCAGAAGACTTGCCGTCTGCACCCCGAACTCGGCCAGCACCGCCAGGACGGTGACAATGATGACGGTGTAGCGGACGAGACCGGCGAGAAATGCCGTGAGTGTCTGGTCGATGCCGTCAAAGCGCTGCATGAGCCGTACAACGGCTGCGCGCGCGCGATTGGCGATCCAGAAGCCGACGATGAGGATGACAAGGGCGCCCAAAAGGCTGATGCCGTAGGTCACCGCAAGGGCGCCGAGGGTTTCGGTGGCTTGCTGGGTCATTGCCTGGATGTTTTCGTCCATCGGGAAACTCGCAATATGTTAGCGTAACGCGTGTGCAGGGTGCTTCGCTGCAGCCCATAGGTTCAGGCAGGGCGCGGCTTTCAGGAGAGATACAGCATGAAAGACCGGTTTCAGGCAATCTTGCTTTCGCGCCGCATTGGCGGAACAGCTTTTGCCGCATTTCTGGCGATTCTCATGGCCGGTTGCCAGACCACGTCGGCGCAGCAGCCCTCACAGCATGAAGGCCTGTTTGAGCGCGGCCCGCGCGGCGCAATTGTCGGCGAACACGGCACCTACAACATCGCCTGGATAACAGTTCAGGATCAGGTGCTGCTGCAAAAGCCGGTCTACGAAGTGCTGGTCTCCTATCATCCGACAAACCGGGGGCCGGGCGGGGTCAAGGAGCATCACTGGACAGAGATGATGCTGGTTGCGCAAGACGAAATTGCGCGCCGGTGTATTGCACCCGCGACCGGGCAGATTCTCAGCAGCAGCCGCGACTATGATCCGCGCCAGCGGGCCATGGGGGCGGAAATCAGGGTCAATTACATCTGCCAGTAACGGCGTGCCGATCACAGATTGAGACAGATCAAAACAGCTCTACAGCCGTTGGTTCGGCCTTAAATCCGCTCGGCGGTCTTGTCATATTTCTATTGGAGCAGCCCCTTGGGCTGCCTCGATTGGCTTACCCAAAGATGTGGGAGAGTAATATGGCAACTGACAAAGGAAAGACTGATCTCGCCAAGCCTGAAACCTCATCACCGGGCTTTCACTTTGGTGACAGGTTCCACCGCCTGCGCGAGGAAATGGACCGCTTTGCCAACGATATGTTTGGCGGCACCTGGCTGACGCGAAGCCCGTTCACGGATAGTGCTGACCTCATGCCGGGCTTCGGTGCCGGAGCGCCAAGCATTGACGTGCATGAGAGCGATACGGCCATCACCATCACGGCCGAACTGCCCGGCATGGACGAGGGCGATATCGACCTGACGGTGAGGAACGGGGTGCTGACGCTCAAGGGCGAGAAGCGCTACGAAACCAAGGACGACAAGGACGAAGCACGG
>JGI12316J15310_10000062_pt24 | contig 70542 bp, 64 predicted proteins | sample MarCyaLeptolynsp_FD_15310 | JGI IMG/M metagenome (IMG submission 15310) | reverse complement strand
CGTGCCGGTGAAGCCGGCCTGGGTGGCGATCAGATCCTGCAACTCATCGACCAGCGCGGCCACCTCGCGCTGAAGGGCCAGGCGCTGCTCCGTCATCATGCCGGGGTTGCGCGCGGCGACCGTCTTGGCGCGGATCTCCGACAGCAGCGCCGATCCTCCCTCGGTCGCGGCGATCGCCACCCTCAGGACCCCCAATGCCGCGCGCAGGTCGCGTTTGACGGCGGCCCAGGTTTCGTCGGCGGGTGCCGTCTCATCGGGCGTCGCGTCATGCGCGCCCGCCGCTGGGCGATCGACTGCTGGGCGATCGACTGCCTGGCCATCGACGGCCGGGCGCTCGACGGAGACCGCCGGTCCCATGAAATCGAGATTGGTGTTGATGGCGTTCGGCGCCAGCTCAGCCGCGTAGCTGAACGGACTCGTGACAATGGATTTCCGCATTGTCGGACAAGCTCCCCATTCTGAGGTCTGCCCGGCTGTTTCAGCCGGCGTACTCACGTCCCACCACCGTTAGTCATTAAGCATTTGTTAACCAGGAATTGCCATCCGGAAACGGCGGTTTTCCGGGCGTCTTGGATGAAAACGACGGTGATTCAGGTGAAGCGGATGAGGCGTCGGCGCTCGCGCTCAACCGCTGTTTTCAAGGCCGTCTTGCGCCTTGCCATTCCGTCTCGCGCGTCAGGCCCGCGGATCCGGCTCAGACTTGGTCGTGGGTCGCGGCAATCGGTTGTCTTCCGGCAGGGCGTCCCGGCGCCCCGTTGTGGAGGCTAGCCGGCCAAGTGGGTGCGGAAAAACGCCACCGTCCGTTCCCAGGCGAGGGCCGCCGCCTCCGGGTTGTACCGGGGGGTGGAGTTGTTGTGGAAGCCGTGCTGGGTGCCCGGATAGACATGGACCTCGTGGGTCACGCCATTGGCCGTCAGCGCCGCCTTGTAGGCCTCCATGCCGGCATTGATACGCGGATCGTTCTCGGCGAACTGCACCATCATCGCCGCCTCGATCCGGGCGACATCGGCGGGATCGGGGGAGCGGCCGTAGAACGGCACCCCGGCGGCGAGGTCCGGGCCCATCTGCACCGCCAGCCAGTTGACCACGCCGCCGCCGAAGCAGAAGCCGGTGGCGCCGAGCATGCCGGTCGACAGCGGATGGTTCTTCAGGAACATCGCGCCGTTCAGCAGGTCGGTCGTGAGCTTGTCGCGGTCCAGGCTGCGCTGCATGACCTTGCCGTCATCGTCGTTGCCGGGATAGCCGCCGATCGGGGAGAGGCCGTCTGGCGCGAAGGCCAGGAAGCCCTCGACCGCCGCGCGGCGGGCGACATCCTCGATATACGGGTTCAGGCCCCGGTTCTCGTGGATCACCAGCACGGCGGGGAACGGACCCTCACCGGTCGGCTGGACCAGGTATCCCCGCATCTCGCCGCTGGTGCCGCCGGGCGAGTCGTAGGTCACATAGGTCGCCTTGATCCGGGGATCGGTGAAGGAGATCGTCTGCGCTGCCGCGTAGTCCGGCAGAAGCGCCTGGGCCATCGCCAGGCCGGAGCCGCCGGCCACAGTAAGCGCGGCGGCCCGGGACAGGAACTCCCGCCGGGGCATGCTGCTGTGACAGTACTGGTCGTAGAGGGCGAAGATCTTCGGATCGATGCGGTCCTTGTCCATGAGGTCCTCCCATGCGGCGACGGTGCCCGGCACAGGTTACCGCGCCTCGGGGGTGGCCCACAGATCAGAACGACGCGAGCGGCCGGCCGAACAGGCTCTCGTCCGGGATGACGCCGAGACCCGGGCCGCGCGGCACCGCGATGTGGCCGCCCTCGATGCTGATGCCGTTCTCGGCGTCGTAGTGACCGTCGACATAGGGGGCGGCGAGCCATACGCCCTCGAGCAGCGCGGGCCGGACGGTCGCCGCGATCTGCGCGCAGGAGGCGGAGACGATGTCGCCGCCCCAGGCATCGTCGCAGGTATGCGGCAGGCGCCGGGCCTCGCACAGGTCGCGGAACGCCGCCATCCGCAGCAGGCCGCCGATGCGTGAGACCTTCATCCCGAACCCGTCGACCAGCCCGGTGCCGGCGGCGGTGATCGCGGTGTCCAGGTCGATCGCGTTCTCATCCATGTAGAGCGCGTGGCGCAGCTGCGGACGGATGCGGCGGAGCTCCTCGATGCTGTTGCAGGGCTGCTCGAGGACGAAGGGAATGTCCGGACACTCGCGGCTGATGCGCAGGGCGTCGCCGCCGGTCCAGCCCCGGTTGCCGTCGACCGCGAGCCGCATGCCGGAGCCGCCGATCGCCTCCCAGACCTTGCGGATGGTCTCGATGTCGATCTCCGCCGGCCTGCCGCCGAGCTTGATCTGCAACCGCGGATAGCCTTCGTCGCGCTTCTCGGCGGCGATGCGGGCGGTCTCGTCCGGAGGACCGACGGCGGTGGCGTAATAGGAGGGGACCCGATCCGTCGTGGCACCGCCCAGCAGGTCGGCGACCGGTACGCCAAGCCGCTTGCCGAGCAGGTCGTACACCGCGATGTCGACCGCCGCCTTGGCGTAGTTGTGCCCGGTCAGCCGCGTATCCATCCGCCGGTGGACGGTCAGCGGCAGCGCCTCGGTGCCCGGCAGGGCGGGCGCGATCTGTTCCAGCGCGGCCCGGGCGCCGGCGGCATGGGCCTCGGCATAGGTCGGTCCCACCGGGCAGGTCTCGCCCCAGCCGGTCAGCCCGGTGTCGGAGACCAGCTTCACCAGGGTCGTGGTCAGCGACCACACCTGGGCATTCGCCATCACATAGGGGCCGTTCCTCACCGGCAGCGCGTGCTGGAAGAGATGAATCTCGGCGATCTTCATCGGCGTCCCCCCGTGAACGGCGATTGCATCGTGGAGTATTATACAATATGTGTACACAGATTATTCAACGCGGATTTCCAAGCGGGAGCGGCCATGAAGCCCAATCTCAAGCAGCGCTGCCTGGAGGACCTGCGGTCGCGCATCCTCACCCTGGGAATCCAGCCAGGCACGGACCTGGATGAGGTCGAGCTGTCGGCCGCCTACGGCATCTCCCGCACGCCCCTGCGCGAGGTGCTGCAACGCCTCGCCGGCGAGGGCTATGTGACCATGCTGGAGAACCGGGGCACCAAGGTCGCCTCCATGGATCTGCCGGTGATGCGCACCTTCTTCCGCAGCGCGCCGCTGATCTATTGCAGCACCGCGCGGCTGGCGGCGGAGAACCGCACCGGCCCGCAACTGGCGCTGCTGAAGGAGGTGCAGACGGCGTTCAGCGACGCGGTCGCCGCCCAGGACGCCCACGCCATGGCGCTGTGCAACCACCGCTTCCACCGGCTGATCGGCGAGATGGCGGCCGATCCCTACCTGCTCGCCAGCCTCGACCGGCTGCTGATCGACCACACGCGGCTGGGGCAAATGTTCTACCGCCCGGCCTCGCCGGCCGAGAGCCTGGCGGTCAAGCGGGCGGCGCACCAGCACGACGCCATGATCGACGCCATCGAGGCGGGGGAGGGCGATCTCGTCGTCGACCTCACCCTGCAGCACTGGGACCTGTCCCGCGACCGGCTGGACCGCTTCGTGCGGCCGGACCCGCTGCCGCTGGACGTCATCGACCTCGCGGGGAAACGCCATGCGCTTTGAGGGGATCTACACGCCGGTCGTCACGCCGCATCGCGCCGACCATTCCATCGACAAGGACCGCTTCGCCGAGGTGATCGAGTCGCTGATCGCCGCCGGGGTCCACGGTCTGGTCGTCGCCGGCACGACGGGCGAGTACTACGCCCAGAGCCCGGAGGAGCGGATCGAGCTGATGGGCGTCGCCAAGGACGTGATCAAGGGCCGCCTGCCGCTGATCGTCGGTACCGGGGCGATGCGGACCGAGGACAGCATCCGCTACGCCGAGGCGGCCAAGGCGATCGGCGCCGACGCGCTGCTCGTGACCACCCCGCCCTACGCCTACCCCACGGGCCGCGAGATCGCGCTGCACGCGCTGGCAATAGACCGGGCGGCCAACCTGCCGGTCATGCTCTACAACTACCCCGGCCGCATGAGCGTCGAGATGGACGAGGAGACCCTGGACCGTCTCGGCCGCTCGCCTAACTTCTGCGCCATCAAGGAAAGCTCCGGCTCGCCCGACCGGCTGCATCTGTTGGCCCGCGACTACCCGCACATCCAGCTCTCCTGCGGCATGGACGACCAGGCGCTGGAGTTTTTCGCCTGGGGCGCGCGGTCCTGGACCTGCGCCGGCTCCAACTTCGCGCCGGAGGCGCATCTCGCGCTCTACCGCGCCTGCGCGCTGGACAAGGATTTCGACAAGGGCCGGCGGATCATGATGGCCATGCTGCCGCTGCTCCGCGTGCTCGAGCAGGGCGGCAAGTTCGTCCAGTGCATCAAGCACGGCACCACGCTGAGGGGCATCGACTGCGGTCCGCCGCGCCGCCCGCTTCAACCCCTGAACAAGGACGAGAAGCGCGAGCTCGCCGAGGTCATCCGCACCATGAACGCCACCCTCGCATCCATCCAGGAGGGCTGAGGCATGGACCTGCTCACCCGTGACGAATACGCCGCCATCGCCGCCGATCTCACCCTGCCGCGCGCCGCCTTCATCGACGGCAGGTTCCGCAAGGGCTCCGGCGCCACGCTGAAGACCGTCAACCCGGCGACCGGCGAGACCCTGGCGGAAATCGCCGCCTGCAACGCCAAGGATGTCGACCTCGCGGTGAAGAAGGCCCGCGAGGCCTTCGACCGGGGCGGCTGGTCGCGGCTGCACCCCACGACCCGCAAGGACGTGCTGATCCGTCTCGCCAAGTTGATGACCCGCAACCGCCGGGAGCTGGCGGTGATGGAGAGCCTGGACAGCGGCAAGCCGATCCGCGACTGCGAGGGGATCGACGTGCCCGAGGCGATCAACACGATCAAGTGGCACGCCGAGGCGGTCGACAAGATCTACGACCAGACCGCGCCCGCCGGCGACGACGCCATCGCCATGATCGTGCGCGAGCCGGTCGGCGTGGTCGGCGTGGTGCTGCCGTGGAATTTCCCGCTGCTTATGCTGGCCTGGAAAATCGGCCCGGCCCTGGCCGCCGGCTGCTCGGTCATCGTCAAGCCGGCCGAGCAGACCACGCTGACGGCGCTGCGGGTCGCCGAGCTGGCGATGGAGGCGGGGGTGCCGGCCGGCGTGCTTCAGGTGCTGCCCGGCGAAGGCCCGGCGGTCGGCGAGCCGCTGGGACTGCACCCGGATGTGGACATGGTCAGCTTCACCGGCTCGACCGAAACCGGCCGGCGGTTCCTGCGCTACGCCGCCGACAGCAACCTGAAGCGGGTGGTCCTGGAATGCGGCGGCAAGAACCCGGCGGTGGTGCTGGAGGATGCCGAGAACCTGGACCTGGTCGCCGGCCACGTGGTCAACGCGGCGTTCTGGAACATGGGCGAGAACTGTTCCGCCAACTCGCGCCTGATCGTCCATGCCGGGGTCAAGGACGCGCTGATGGAGCGGATCCTGGCCCGACTGCGCGACTGGCGCACCGGCGACCCCCTGGACCCAAGGAACCATCTCGGCGCGCTGATCGACAGGGAACACCTGAAGAAGGTGACCAAGTACCTGAAGAAGGGGGCGATCGTCGGCGGCAAGGCCGATGGCCTGTTCGTCCCGCCGACGATCTACGAGGTGGAGCGGGGCGAAAAACTGGCCCGCGAGGAGGTGTTCGGCCCGGTGCTCTCGGTGATCACCGTGCACTCGGCAGAGGCGGCGATCGAGGTCGCCAACGACACCGATTACGGCCTCACCGCCTCGGTCTTCACCGCCAACGCCAAGCGCGCGATCCGCGCCGCCCGCGACATCCGCGCCGGCACGGTGACGGTGAACTGCTACGGCGAGGGCGACATCACCACCCCGTTCGGCGGCTACAAACAGTCCGGCTTCGGCGGCCGCGACAACGGGGTGCACGCCCACGACCAGTACACCGAACTCAAGACCATCTGGATCGACCTCTCCGATCCCGCTGCCGAGGATGACGTGGGATGAGCTCCGACAGCCAACTGGACGAGCCGCGCGCCACCCGCCGCGGCGGTCGTGGGTCCCGCCGCGAACTGCGCACCGCGTTCTCCGACGAGATGTTGCCGGCCCTGAAGCGCCGCCTGCCGGTCACCGAGTTGATGGACGAGGAGCAGGTCCGGCGCATCGACGCCGCCTCGATGGACATCCTGGAGGAGGTCGGCGTCGTGTTCCGCGACCCGATCGCGGTCGAGGACTGGAGGAAGGCGGGCGCCGACGTGCGCGACGGCGACCGGGTGCATCTCGACCGGGGGCTGGTGCGCGAGCTGATCGCCTCGATCCCCGAGACCTTCACCTATCACGCACGCAACCCGGCCAAGTCCCTGCCGTTCGGTCGCGAGCACTCGATCTTCGTGCCGATGACCGGGGCGCCTTACCTGCGCGATCTCGACGACAACCGGCGCGGGCCGACGCTGGAGGATCTGGCGAGCTTCCACAAGCTGAGTCACATCCTGCCGGCGCTGCATTCCTCCGCCCATCACATCGTCGAGCCGATGGATCACGTGGTCGCGCACCGCCACCTGCGCATCACCTATTCGTCCATGAAGCACTCGGACAAGACCTTCATGGGCATGACCACCAGCCCGAAGAACGCCGAGGACGTGATGGACATGTGCGCCATCCTGTTCGGCGCGGAGTTCATGGAGACCCACCCGGTGGTCACCGGCAACTGCAACGGCAACTCGCCGCTGGTCTGGGACGAGACCATGCTGGGGGCGATGCGGGCGTTCTGCCGGCGCAACCAGCCGGTGCTGTGCTCGCCCTTCGTGCTCGGCGGCGCCAACACCCCGGCCTCGACCGCGCCGGCGGTGGCGCAGCTCAACGCCGAGGCGCTGTCGGCGCTCGCCTATACCCAGGTGGTGCGCAAGGGCTGCCCGGCTATCTACGGCCATTATCTCTCGACGGTGTCCATGAAGTCCGGGGCGCCGATGGCCGGCACGCCGGAGATCAGCCTGATGAACATGCTGATCGGCCAGATGGCGCGGTACTACCGGGTGCCATGGCGCACCTCCAACACGCTCGGCGGCGCCAAGACCTTCGACGCCCAGGCGGGCTACGAGAGCGCGACCACGCTGATGGCGGTGATGATGGCCGGCGCGAACTACATCTGGCACTCGGCCGGCTGGAACGAGGCGGGGATGCACTGCTCGATCGCCAAGTTCGTGGTCGATGCCGAGCAATGCGCCATGGCCTACCGCATGGCCGAGGGCGTGCGCTGGGACGATTTCGACGAGGCGCTGGCCGCGGTGCGCGATGTCGGCCCGGGCGGTCACTATCTCGGTCATCCGCACACCCAGGCTAACTTCCAGCGCGCCTTCTTCATGCCGGAGCTGTTCGACAACTCCTCGATCGAACAGTGGATCGCCGAGGGCGCGGTGGAGACGCCGCAGCGCGCGCAGACCAAGGCGAAGGCCCTGCTCGAGGCCTATGTCGAGCCCAAGCTGGACGCCGGTGTCGACGAGGCCCTGCGCGACTACATCGCCCGGCGCGAGCGGGAGATCCCGGCCGTCGACGCGCTCAACAACACCCATTGAGCGGGCGCCTCCCGTGACCATTTCGGTGCGCAGACTGCCGCGCGATTCGGGACCCGCCGCCTGGAACGCGATCCTGGCCGAGCCGCCGCCGGCGACGCCGCTGGAAGGTCGCGTCGGCGCCGACTGGCTGGTGATCGGCGCCGGCTTCGCCGGACTCGCCGCCGCCCGCCGGCTCAACCAGCTGCGCGAGGGTGAGCGCATCGTCGTGCTCGACGCCGTGCGGGTTGGTGAGGGGCCGGCGGGGCGCAATTCCGGCTTCATGATCGACCTGCCCCACGACCTCGCCTCCGAAGATTACGGCGGCGCGCTCGACCGCGACCGCCAACAGATCGCCGCCAACCGGGCGGCCATTGACTTTGCGCTGGCGGCGGCGCGGGAGTACGGCCTGAGCGACGAGGCGATCGTGCGCACGGGCAAGATCAACGGTGCCGCCAGCGATCGGGGCCTGGCGCATAACGCCAGCTACGCGGCGCATCTCCAGGCGCTTGGCGAGGAGCACCGGTTACTCGGCGCTGGCGAGATGCGGGATCTGACCGGCACGGCGTTCTACGCCGGCGGCCTGGTCACGCCGGGGGCGGCGATGATCCAGCCGGCCCTGTACGTGCGCGGAGTCGCCGCCGGCCTGCGCTCGAACCGGGTGACGGTGCACGAGGCCTCGCCGGTGACCGGCCTGTCGCGGGACGGCGGCATTTGGACCGGCACGACGCCGGCCGGCGCGGTGTCGGCGCCCCGGGTCATCCTGGCGGTGAATGGCCATGCCGAGAGTTTCGGCTTCTTCCGCCGCCGGCTGATGCACGTCTTCACCTACGCCTCGATGACCCGGGCGCTGACGGATGCGGAGGTCGCGCGGCTCGGTGGCGCGCCGCGCTGGGCGCTGACACCCGCCGATCCCATGGGCACCACGGTGCGGCGGATCTCCGGCACCGGCGGCGACCGCATCGTGGTGCGCAACCGCTTCACCTACGACCCGTCGATGGAGGTGACCGACGCCCGCATCGCCGCCGTCGCCAGTGACCACGACCGCGCCTTCGCCGCCCGCTTCCCGATGCTCGCCGGCGTCGAGATGCAGTACCGATGGGGCGGGCGGCTGTGCCTGTCGCGCAACGACGCGCCGGCCTTCGGCGAGGTCGCCGACGGGCTGTTCGCCGCCTGCTGCCAGAACGGTCTCGGCACCGCCAAGGGCACCGCCGCCGGCATCGCCGCCGCCGATCTCGCCTGCGGGGTCGACAGCCCGCTGGCCCGCCACCTCGCCGCCGCGCCGGCACCGGTCCGCCTGCCGCCGGAGCCGCTCGCCTGGATCGGGGCCAACGCCGTGATGCGTTGGGGCGAGTGGCGCGCCGGCGTGGAGATGTGATCCGGCGCGTCGGCGGGCGGAATCCGGCGCCCGCAACTCCGGGTATCTCGACCCCGGCGCAGAAGCTGGCTAAAACCGGGGTGGGGCGCGCCCGCGCCTCGACGGATTCTTGAAAGGACGGTCATGCCACGCCCCGTGGTCGGCATCATGTGCAGCCAGCATGTCACCGAGCAGATCATCGAGACCCAGATGACCGGGCGACGCAACATCAACGCCGTCGCCGAGGTCGCCGACTGCACCCCGCTGCTGATCCCCGGCATGCCGGACTGCGTCGACGTGGGCGATCTGCTGGACAGCCTGGACGGCGTCGTTCTGACCGGCGGGCGGGCGAACGTCCACCCGAACCACTACGGTGAGGAACTGACCGAGCGTCACGGCGACATGGACGAGGGCCGCGACGCCGTGGTCCTGCCGCTGGTGCGCGGCTGCATCGACCGGGGCATTCCGATCTTCGGCCTGTGCAAGGGCATCCAGGAGATGAACGTCGCCTTCGGCGGCACCCTGGAACCCGAGGTCGGCGACCTGCCGGGCCGCCACCGCCACCGGATGCCGAAGGGCTGCCGCGACCCGGAGATCATCTTCGAACTGCGCGAGCGGGTCCGGCTGCGCCCCGGCGGCGTGCTGGCGACCATGCTCCAGGCCGAGGAGATCCGGACCAACTCGCTGCACGGCCAGGCGGTCTGGAAACCGGGCGAGCGGGTCGTGGTCGAGGGCTGGGCGGCGGACGAGACGATCGAGGCGATCTCCATCGCGGAGGCACCGTCCTTCGCGATCGGCGTGCAGTGGCATGCGGAGTACGAGGCCCAGGCCGACCCGGTCAGCCGGGTGCTGTTCTCCCGCTTCGGCGACGCCGCCCGCCACCGTGCTGGACAGCGCCGGTTTTAGACCCCGAGCCAGGTCGCATGGGCGTCGTCGTCGGCGCGCAGGGCCGATGGTTCGCCGCGCCACACGATCCGGCCCCGACTCATCAGGCTGATCTCGTCGGCCAGTCCGAGGGCAAAGTTCAGGTTCTGCTCGACCAGCAGGATCGTCATGCCCTCGGCCTTGAGCTGCAGCAGGCGCTCGAAGATCTGCTGGATGATGATCGGGGCGAGGCCTTCCGTCGGCTCGTCCAGCACCAGGATCGCCGGGTCGGCCATCAGCGCCCGGCCGATCGCCAGCATCTGCTGCTCGCCGCCGGACAGCGCATGACCGGCGTTGCCCAGGCGGGCGGCGAGGTTCGGAAAGAACTCCACCACCCGCTCCAGCGTCCAGGCCGGCGCCGCCCCCGCCAGCCGGCCGGCCAGCACCAGGTTCTCGCGCACCGACAGCGAGGCGAAGACGTCCCGGGTCTCCGGTACATAGGCGATGCCTCGCCGGGCGATCGTGTGGGAGGGCAGGTTGGCGATCCCGTCGCCGGCCAGGGTGATCGCGCCGGCCGCCACCGGCAGGTGTCCGATGACCGTCTTCAGCGTGGTCGACTTGCCGACCCCGTTTCGCCCCAGAAGCGCGTGAACGGAGCCCGGGCGCACGGACAGATCGACCCCGTGCAGCACCCGGGTCTCGCCGTATCCGCTCTCCACCGCCCGCAGCTCAAGCATGGCTTCCGCCGACCTCCGCCGCCCCGTCGCCCGCCTGCCAGTCCCCCAGATAGATGTCTCGGACGACCGGGTTACCGCGCGTCTCCTCCGGCGTGCCCTCGAACACGACCTCACCGAAATTGAGCACGGTGATGCGGTCGGCGATGTCGAAGGCGAGGTCGAGATCGTGCTCGATGATGCCGACCGTCAGGTCGCGGGGCAGCGATTGCAGCAGACGGTGGAACCCCTCGATCATCGCCGGCCCGACGCCGGAGGTCGGCTCGTCCATCAGCAGCACCCGGGGCCGCGTCGCCAGCGCCAGACCGACCTCGAGCTGACGCCGGTTGCCGTAGGAGGCGGAGCGCACCGGCGTGTCGAGGATGTCGGTGAGCGCCACCAGCTCGGCCGTCTCCTCCACGGTGCGCCGGACCTCGCCGTCGGTGAAGCTGTCATGCACCATCCAGGTCGTCTTGCGCTGACCGGCGGCGGCGGCGAGCAACAGGTTCTCGCGGATCGTCAGGTCCTCGAACAGGTTGTTCTTCTGATACGACCGCGATAGGCCGAGGCGGGCGCGCTGGTCCACCGACAGACCGGTCAGGGGTCGGCCGTCAAGGGCGATCTCGCCGGCGCTCGGCTCGAGCTCGCCGACCAGCAGGTTGAACAGCGTGGTCTTGCCGGCCCCGTTAGGTCCGAGGATCACCCGGCGCTCGCCGGCCTTGATGCGGAACGACACGTCGCGCATGACGGCGAGGCCGCCGAACGACTTGCTCAGGCCGCGGACCTCAAGCATCGCCCGCCGCCCCGGCCGGCCGCATGCGCCGCGCCAGCCAATGCTCGAATTGGCCGTACAGCCCCCGGCCGCCGGCGACCACCACGACGATCAGCAGCGCGCCGACGACGATGTGCCAGTAGTCGGTGACGCCCGAGACCTGATGCTTGAGCAGGACGAAGGCGACCGCCCCGATCGCCGGCCCGATCAGGGTGCCGAGCCCGCCCAGGATGACCACGATCAGCGCCTCGCCGGAGACCGTCCAGAACAGCAGCTCGGGCGAGATGAACTGGGTATGCTGCGCCGCCAGGATGCCGGCGAGCCCGGCCAGCAGGGCCGAGAACCCCATGGCCCGGGCGCGGTGGACCACGGTGTTCACGCCGAGCGCCCGCATGCGGGTCTCGTTGCTGTGGATGCCCGACAGCGTGCGCCCGAAGGCCGAGCGCATGACCCAGGCCGCCGCTACGTACGTGATCAGGACCAGCAGCACCGCGAACAGCGCGAAGGTCAGTGACGAGCCCATCTTGATCCCGAGCCACGAGAGGTCGAAGCGCGGCAGCCCGGCCATGCCGTCGTCGCCGCCGAGCCAGCGCGAGGTGAAGATCAGGGTGTAGGCCATCTGCCCGAAGGCCAGGGTGGCCATAATGAAGAAGATGCCGCTGGTCCGCCCGGTGATCCAGCCGACCAGGGTGCCGAACACCGCGGCGGCGGCGACGGCGGCGGCGGCCGAGGGCAGCGGCGACAGGCCGAGCTTCACCGTCAGGATGCCGAAGGCGTAGGCCGACACCCCCATGATCGCGCCGTGGCACAGCGAGACCATGCCGCCGAAGCCGGCGGCCACGTCCAGGCTTATCGCCAGGATCGCCAGGATGGCGATCTCGACCACGATCTCGCGGGCGTAGAACCCGCCGAAGAAGGCGTATGCCGCGAGCCCGGCGAGGACCAGCAGCAGCGAGACCGCGCGGGCCGGGGTCTGATGGAACATCTCAGGTCCCCCGCGCCGGGATCAGCCCCTGGGGACGCAGGATCAGGATCGCCGCCAGCAGGACGTAGCTGGAGACCGCGGCGACCTCGGGCAGGAAGACGGCGCCGACGGTCTCGATGAAGCCGACCACGAGCGAGCCGGCGATGGCGCCCTCCAGGCTGCCGAGTCCGCCGATCACCACCACGATCAGGGTCGGGATCAGGATCGAGATCCCCATGCCGGTGGTCGCGGAGAACACCGGGGCGGCGATGATGCCGGCCAGCCCCGCCAGGCCGCAGCCGACGCAGAACACCAGGAAGAATAGCCGCTCGACATTGATCCCGAGGGCCGAGGCCATGGCGCCGTTTTCCACCCCGGCGCGGATCATCGCGCCGACCTGCGTGCGGGCCAGGATCAGCCAGAGCGCCGCCATCACCGCGGCGCCGACGGCGAAGATGAACAGCCGGTAGGTCGGGTACTTGATCCCGGCCAGCTCCGTGGTGCCGGCGAACTGCGCCGGCACGTCGATCCCGAGCGCGATGTCGCCCCACAGGATGCGGACCAGATCGAGAAACACGAAGATCAGGCCGAAGGTGACCAGCACCTGGTTCATCGGCCCGGCATGGCGCAGGCGCCGGATCAGGGCGAAGTACAGCACCGCGCCGATCGCCATGACGGCGACGGGGGCCAGCGCGAAGGCCACCCAGTAGCTGCCGGTCAGGCTCGCCAGCGACACCCCGACATAGGCGCCCATCATGTACAGCGCGCCGTGGGCCAGATTGACGAAATGCAGCAGCCCGAAGATCACCGTCAGGCCGATCGACAGCAGGAACAGCAGCATCGAGTATTGCAGCGCGTTGAGGAACTGCAGCGCCCAGAAACCGGTATCCATCGACCTCTCTCGACCGGACGGAGGATGCCCCGCCCCCGGCGGGCGGGAGCGGGGCGGGTGTCCAAGCTTACATCGAGCAGCCGAGCGGCGCGTCCTGCACACCCTCGATGGTGTCGAGCACCTTCTGGGTCAGGGTGCCGTCGCCCTGGACGGTCTCGTAGACGTAGATGTTCTGCACCACGTTGTTGGTCGCCGGATCGATCTTCATCGGGCCGCGCGGGCCGACATACTCGACCTTGGGCAGGGCCGCGGCGAGCGAGGCCCGGTCGGTGGCGCCGGCATCGACGGCGCCCATCAGCAGGCGGGCGGCATCATATCCCTGCACCGCGAACTCCGACGGCGGGCGCTCGAACTTGGCGGCGAACAGGTCGACGAAGGCCTTGTTCTCCGGCGTGTCCAGCGTCGGGACGTAGTGCAGCGAGGTGATCACGCCGATCGCGCCCTCGCCCTCGGCGTTGACGTAGAGCGGCGAGGTCAGGAAGCCGGAGCCGTAGAGCGGGATGTCCGGCGCCAGGCCGAACGCGCCGTACTGCTTGACGAAGGCGATCGCCTCGCCGCCGGCGTAGAACACGAAGATCCCGTCCGGATCGGCGGCCTGCGCCTTGGTCAGGTAGGGGCCGAAATCCTTGGTCTTGCGGAACGGGGTGTACTCGCCGCCGACGATCTCGCCGCCGGCCGCGGTGAAGGACTCGGTGAAGGCCTCGATCATCTGATGCCCGGCCGCGTAGTCCGGCGCCAGGGTGTAGACCTTCTTCACCCCGCGCTCGACCAGCCAGGGGCCCATCGGCCGGTTGACCTGGGCGTTGGAGAACGAGACGCGCACGATGTACGGCGAACAGGACTCGCCGGTCGCCTTGTTGTTGCCGGCATTGGCGACGATCAGCGGCACCTCGGCGCTGTCGATGAAGTCGCGCATGGCGCCGAGCACGCCGGAGGACACGATGCCGACGATCACGTCGACCTCGTCCTCCAACACCAGCTTGCGCGCCTTGGCCAGGCCGACCGGCGGCTTGATCTCGGTGTCCTCGCCGACGATGGCGAACTCGCCGGCGCGCCCCGCCTGTTCGAGCGCCAGGTTGAAGCCGGCCTCGATCTCGTTGCCGAGAACGGCGTAGGTTCCTGATTTCGGCAGCAGAAGGCCGACCTTGGTCTCGGCCCGCGCCCCGGACGCGCCCGCGAGCGTCGCGCCCGTCGTCAGGGCCGCGGCAAGCGCGGCGGCAGACAGCAGAGTGCGCATCTTTATCCTCCCTGATGGTTTTTTTTGGATGCGGCGGTATCCCCAGCACGGGTATATGCAAAAAAATGCATACTGTAAACCTGTGGATTGCCTAATCACCAGATTTATGCACTATAAAGCATAATACTGGTGCCTGGATTGTGCATGGTGGGGGCGATGTGGCCCCGCTTTCGATGCGATACTGGCGCGATACAGACGGTCAAACAGCTTCGGACCCACCGGGGCGGCGACAGGGGAGTGGACGTCGATGAGCGCGAACGCGGCGGTGTATTTCGTCGACCGGCACGGGGCGGAGGGCCGGGGCGGGCGCACCGCGTTCCGCGAGGCGGCCGGCGGCAAGCGATCGATCTCCTATGGCGAACTGGCCGAGGCGACGGGCCGGGCGGCCGGCGCCTTCGCGCGGGCCGGCATCCGCCGCGAGGAGCGGGCGGTGATGCTGGTGCTGGACCAGCTGGAGTTTCCGGTCCTGTTCTGGGGCGCGCTGAAGGCCGGCGTGGTGCCGGTGCCGCTGAACACGCTGCTGTCGTCGGCGATCTACGGCGAGATCCTGAGGGACAGCCGGGCGTCCTGCCTGATCGTGTCGCAGGAGCTCTATGCCACGGTCGCCCCGATGCTCGCCGACGCGCCGAATCTGCGCACGGTCGTCGTCATCGCCGGCGACGCGCCCGAGGGGGCGATGACCTACGACGCGTTCATGGACGGGGCCGAGAGCCTGCCCGCCGTCGCGGCCTCGGCGGACGAGCAGGCGTTCTGGCTGTATTCCTCAGGTTCGACCGGGCGCCCGAAGGGTGTGCGCCACGTCCATGGCAGCCTCAAATACACCTCCGACACCTACGGCCAGAAGGTGCTGGGCATTTGCGCGGATGACGTCATCTTCTCGGTGGCCAAGATGTTCTTCGCCTACGGTCTCGGCAACGCGATGACGTTCCCGCTGGCGGTCGGCGCGACGACGATCATCTTCAACGGCCGGCCCACGCCGCAGGCGGTCTCCGACATCCTGGCCGCCGAGCGGCCGACCATCTTCTGCGGCGTGCCCACGCTGTACGCCGCCACCCTGCACCACTGGGAGAGCGCCGGCGCGCCGATGGACACGGATCTGCGGGTCTGCATCTCCGCCGGCGAGGCCCTTCCGGCGGAGGTCGGCCGGACCTGGAAACAGATGACCGGCGTCGAGATCCTGGACGGCGTCGGCTCGACCGAGATGCTGCACATCTTCTTGTCCAACGCGCCGGGATCGGTGGTCTACGGCACCTCGGGCACGGCGGTGCCGGGCTACGATCTCCGCCTGGTGGACGAGACCGGGTCCGACGTCGCGCCGGGCGAGGTCGGCGAACTGCTGGTGAACGGCGCGTCGGCCGCCGACGGCTATTGGAACCAGCGCGAGAAGAGCCGGGCGACCTTCGAGGGGGTGTGGACCCGCACCGGCGACAAGTACGAGCGGGGCGAGGACGGCCGCTATGTCTATTGCGGACGCACCGACGACATGTTCAAGGTGTCCGGCATCTGGGTCTCGCCGTTCGAGGTGGAACAGGCGCTGATCAGCCATCCGAGCGTGCTGGAGGCCGCCGTGGTCGCCGCCCGCGACGACGACGACCTGGAAAAGCCCAAGGCCTTCGTGGTGCTGAAGGGCGAGGCTGGCGCCACCGATCTCGACGAGATCAGGGACTTCGTGAAGGAAAGCATCGGCATGTGGAAGTACCCGCGCTGGATCGAGGTGATCGACGAGTTGCCGAAGACGGCGACCGGCAAGATCCAGCGCTTCAAGCTGCGCGAGGCGTCCTGATGGCGCTCGACTGGCCCGCCGGGCGCGGGTATCTCGACGCCGGCGGCCGGTCCCTGGAATGGGCCGCGGTCGGGCCGCCGCCGGGGGACCGGGCGGTCATTGTCCTGCTGCACGAGGGGCTCGGCTGTCTCGCCCTGTGGCGCGACTTTCCGGAACGGCTGGCCGGACGCACCGGGCATCCGGTGTTCGCCTATTCGCGCGCCGGCTACGGCCAGTCCGACCCGGACACCCTGCCGCGCCCGCTCGACTACATGACGCGCCACGCGGTCGAGGTGCTGCCGGAGGTGCTGAACGCGATCGATGCCGCGGGCTACATCCTGCTGGGGCATTCGGACGGCGCCACCATCGCCGCCGAGCATGCCGGACGGGTCCGGGACCCCCGGGTTCACGGCGTGGCGATGATGGCGCCGCACTTCTTCACCGAGCCCATGGGGCTCGCCGAGATCGCCGCCGCCCGCACGGCCTTCGCCGAGACCGATCTCGGGGAGAGGATGGGCAAATACCACCGCGATCCGGAGGCGACCTTCCGCGGCTGGAACGATGCCTGGCTCGACCCGGGGTTCGAGGCCTGGAACGTCGAGGACGCCATCGACGGCTTCACGGTGCCGGCGCTGGCCCTGCAGGGACGGGCCGACCAGTACGGCACGCTCGCCCAGATCGACGCCGTCGTCGGCCGCAGCCCGATGCCGGTGGAGCGGGTGGTCCTGGAGGATTGCCGTCATTCGCCGCACCTGGATCAGCCGGAACCGACCCTCGACGCGGTGGCGCGGTTCGTCGCGGGGCTCGACGCGGCGCGACCGTGGGACGCCGTCGCCGGCCAGGCGTGAGCGCGCTGGTGCTGACCCTGCCGGCGGTGCCCCACATCCCCGGCCGCACACCGCGGCCGGACGATGCGGTGTTCGCGGCGGCGAAGGCGGGGCTGTCGACCGGGCTCCCGCCGGAGCGGCTGGCCGCCAGCGCCGCGTTCCTCGGCGGGTTGGAGGCGCTGAACCGCCGCTACTACTGGGAGGCGCATGAGCTGTTCGAGGCCGTCTGGCTCTGCCTGCCGCCGGCGAGCGCCGAACGGCACCTGCTGCGGGCGCTGATTCAGACCGCCAATGCCGGCCTCAAGGCGCGGATGGGGCGGCGGCCGGCGGCCGGTCGGATCTGCGCGCTCGCCCGGTCGGCGCTCGCCGAGGCCTTCCTGCATCGCGACGGCCCCATCCTCGGCCTGACGCGGGCGGATGTGGTGGATCAGCTCGAGCGTGTCGATCGGGAAACGCAGGCTAATGCAAAATAATGCATTATTCATGTGTCCGATAACTTATTGAAAATGTGCATATTGTATTCACGGAAGCGCCATGACGCTCTCTTTACAATTTCCAAGAAGAGCAATATTATGCATATATCCGACACGCGACCGCTGCCAGGAGGGGCCCGTCGGCCATGACCAAGATCATCGATTTCCAGACCGACCCGCAGCGCTATCGCCATTGGCAGGTTGCCTATGACGGCGACATCGCGACCGTGACCATGGATGTCGATGAGGATGGCGGGCTGTTCGAGGGCTATCAGCTCAAGCTGAACTCCTACGATCTCGGGGTCGACATCGAACTCGCCGACATCGTCCAGCGCATGCGCTTCGAGCATCCGGAGGTGAAGGTCGTGGTCATGCGCTCGGGCAAGGACAAGGTGTTCTGCGCCGGCGCCAACATCCGCATGCTCGGCGGCGCCAGCCACGCCCACAAGGTCAACTTCTGCAAGTTCACGAACGAGACCCGCAACGCGTTCGAGGCGGCGGAGGCCGAGTCCGGCCAGAAATACATCGCGGCTGTGAAGGGGTCCTGCGCCGGCGGCGGCTACGAGCTGGCGCTGGCCTGCAATCATATCATGCTGACCGACGACAGCTCGTCGGCGGTGGCATTGCCGGAGGTGCCGCTACTGGCGGTGCTGCCCGGGACCGGTGGGCTGACGCGGGTCACCGACAAGCGCAAGGTGCGCCGCGACCTGGCCGACATCTTCTGCTCGACTGAGGAGGGGGTGAAGGGCAAGCGGGCCAAGGACTGGCGGCTGGTCGACGAGGTCATCGCCAACTCCAGGTTCGACGAGACCGTCGCCGCCCGGGCCCGCGAGTTCGCCGACGCCGCCCCGACCAAGGCCGAGTCGGGCATCGCCCTGACCCCGCTGACCCGGACGATCGCCGAGGACGGCTCGGTCGCCTACTCGCTGGTCGAGGTCGCGGTCGACCGCGACGGGCGCAAGGCGACGATCACGCTCAGCGGCCCCGACGGTGCCGCCCCGGCCTCGGCCGACGCGCTGGTCGCGCTCGGCGACCGGTCCTACCTCCTGCGCCTCGCTCGCGAGCTCGACGACGCGATCCTGCACCTGCGGCTGAACGAGATGGAGGCCGGGCTGCTGGTGTTCCGCTCCCAGGGGGATCCCGACGCCGTGCTGGCCGAGGAGGCGGCGCTCACCGCGCTCGGCGATCACTGGCTGGCCCGCGAGATCCTGGCGTACTGGAAACGGGTCCTGAAGCGGATCGACGTGACCTCGCGCTCGCTGGTCGCCCTGGTCGAACACGGCTCCTGCTTCGCCGGCGTGCTGGCCGAGATCCTCTGGGCCGTCGACCGCAGCTACATCATGGATGACGAGTTCGAGGGCGATAACCGGCCGACCGCGCGGATCAAGCTGTCGGACACGAATTTCGGACGCTTCCCGATGGCCAACGACCTGTCGCGCCTGGAGACCCGCTTTCTCGGCGAGCCGGAGCAGGTTGCAGCGCTCCGCGAGCGGGTCGGCGAGGACCTGGAGGCGGCGGACGCGCTGGCGGCGGGTCTCGTGACCTTCGCGCTCGACGACATCGACTGGGAGGACGAGATCCGCATCTTCCTGGAGGAGCGCGCCTCGTTCAGCCCCGACGCCATGACCGGGATGGAGGCCAACCTCCGCTTCGCCGGGCCGGAGACGATGGAGACGCGGATCTTCGGCCGGCTCACCGCCTGGCAGAACTGGATCTTCCAGCGCCCGAACGCCGTCGGCGAGGACGGCGCGCTGCAGCGCTACGGGACCGGCAAACGCGGCGACTACAACATGCAACGAGTCTGATCGAGGAGCGCCCCAGCCATGCTTCAGAACATCGATGTCAGCTACGACACCCTGATCCCGAACAATGTCGGCCTGTCCTCCGACCGCCGCGTGCTGAAGGCGCTGGAGAAATGGCACCCGGGCTACATCAGCTGGTGGAACGACCTGATCCCGCAGCAATTCCAGCAGTCCGAGGTGTATCTGCGCACCGCGATCTCGGTCGATCCCAAGGGCTGGGCCAAGTTCGACTACGTGCGGATGCCGGAGTACCGCTGGGGCGTGCTGCTGGCGCCGCAGGTCGACGAGCGCAAGATCCCGTGCGGCGAGCATGCCGGCGAGGCGGCCTGGCAGGAGGTGCCGGGCGAGTACCGCAACATGCTGAAGCGCCTGATCGTCATCCAGGGCGATACCGAGCCGGCCTCGATCGAGCAGCAGCGCTTCCTCGGCATGACGGCGCCGTCGCTTTACGACATGCGCAACCTGTTCCAGGTCAATGTCGAGGAGGGGCGTCACCTCTGGGCGATGGTCTACCTGCTGCACAAGTATTTCGGCGCCGACGGCCGCGAGGAGGCCGACGACCTGCTGCGCCGCAGTTCCGGGTCGGAGGAGGCGCCGCGGCTGCTCGGCGCCTTCAACGAGGAGACGCCGGACTGGCTATCCTTCTTCATGTTCACTTACTTCACCGACCGCGACGGCAAGATGCAGCTCGAGAGCCTGGCGCAGTCGGGCTTCGATCCGCTGTCCCGCACCTGCCGCTTCATGCTGACGGAGGAGGCGCACCACATGTTCGTGGGCGAGACCGGCGTCGGGCGCACCATCGAGCGCACCTGCCAGGTCATGAAGGAGAACGGCATCGAGGATCCGTTCGAGATCGACCGGATCCGCGCGCTCGGCGTGATCGACCTGCCGACCATCCAGAAGAAGCTGAACCTGCACTACACGCTCAGCCTCGACCTGTTCGGCCAGGAGGTGTCGACCAACGCGGCCAACGCCTTCAACGCGGGCATCAAGGGCCGGTTCATGGAGCACCGCATCGACGACGACCACAAGCTGGCGGACCAGACCTACCGGGTGTGGGATCTGGAAAACGGTCAGGTGGTGCAGAAGGACGTGCCGGCGCTGACCGCCATCAACATGCGCCTGCGCGACGACTACACCCGCGACGCTCAGGGCGGCATCAGTCGCTGGAACAAGATCATCCAGAAGGCCGGTATCGAGTTCGAGCTGACGTTGCCGCACGAGGCGTTCAACCGCAAGATCGGCGTGTTCTCGAACGGCCTGTTCGACCCGCGGGGCACCGTGGTGTCCGGCGCCGAGTACGACGCCGGCGAGAAGGACTGGCTGCCGAGCAAGGCGGATGGCGATTTCATCCAGTCGCTGATGAAGCCGGTGACCGAGCCCGGCCAATATGCCGGCTGGATCGCGCCGCCGCGGACCGGCATCAACAACATGCCCGGCGATTTCGAGTACGTGCGCCTGCACGAGGCCTGAGCGGAACGAGGCTTGAGCCGGACGCGCTATACTGGTCGGCGGCGTCCCTCGATCACCCACTGACGGCGGAAGGTCCCCATGAGCGCGGTGCTGAAGCAGCACCTGATCGATCCCGAGATCTGTATCCGGTGCTACACCTGCGAGATGACCTGCCCCATCGGGGCGATCCAGCACGACGACACCAACGTCGTAGTGGACGCCTCGGTGTGCAATTTCTGCATGGACTGCATCCCGGTCTGCCCGACCGGATCGATCGACGAGTGGCGGGTGGTGCGCACGCCGTACTCCCTGGACGAGCAGTATGGCTGGGACGAATTGCCGGCCCAGGAGGACCTGGAGGACGCCGGCAGCGGCGAGGTCGAGGCGCTTGACGAGACGGTCGCGGCGCTGTTGGCCGATGCCCACAAGGGGGCGGGCGGCAGGAGCCGGGCGCCGGCCACCGCCTCGAAGCCGTCGGTCAACCTGTACACCCTGGCCAAGCCGGCCACGGCGACGGTGCAGGGGGCGTATCGCCTGACGGACGCGGAGTCCGGCAATGACGTGAGCCACATCATCCTGGATTTCGGCGCCCAGCCGTTTCCCGTCCTGGAGGGCCAGTCGATCGGCGTGCTCACCCCCGGCGCCGACGCCGAGGGTAAGCCGCACCTGCCGCGCCTCTACTCGATCTCGAGCCCGCGGGATGGCGAGCGGCCGAACTACAACAACATCGCCCTCACCGTGAAGCGCGAGGAGGGCGGAGTCTGCTCCAACTATCTCTGCGATCTGAAGAAGGGGGACGAGGTCCGGGTCACCGGTCCGTTCGGCGCCACGTTCCTGATGCCGGACGATCCCTCGACCCGGCTGCTGATGATCTGCACCGGCACCGGCTCGGCGCCGTTCCGCGCCTTCACCATGCGCCGTCAGCGCACCTCGGCCGGCGCCCATGGCGACATGGCCCTTTTCTTCGGCGCCCGCACGCCGCAGGCGCTGCCGTATTTCGGGCCGCTGAAGAAAATCCCGGACAGCGTGCTGACCAAACATCTGGTGTTCAGCCGCCTGCCGGACTGGCCCAAGGAGTACGTGCAGGACCGCATGGAGGCGGAGCCCGAGCTGATCGCCGGGATGCTGACGGACCCGAAGACCCATATCTACATCTGCGGCCTGCGCGGCATGGAGCAGGGGGTGGAACGTGCCCTGGCCAGCATCGCCGAGAGCATCGGCGAGCCGTGGGAGACCCTGCGCGACACCCTGCGCGACGACGGCCGCTATCACGTGGAGACCTACTAGGCCGGGGGCGGCGGCGCTCCCGGCGTCATCCTGAAGTGGGCACAGGACGGCGGCGCATGCGCGTTATCCGTTGCATGAGCGGGGTCATCGCCTAAGCTTGTGCACTATAGTTCACGCAGGCGGCCGAATGACGGAGATCACGAACTTTCGCGGCGAGGCGGTCGACGTCGCGGCCGAAAATCCCATCGACGCGGAGGTCCGCGATCTTCTGGCCCGGGTGGGCGAGCGGGTGCGCCGGGCGCGGGAACTGCGCGGACTGCCGCGCCGGGTGGTCTCGGAACTGTCGGGGGTGTCGCCGCGCTATCTCGCCCAGCTCGAGGCGGGCGAGGGGAACATCTCGATCGGACTGCTGCAGCGTGTCGCCAGCGCCCTCGACCAGCGCATCGAATGGTTCGTGGGGGAGGACGATCCCTGGACCTCGGAGGTGGTTCGCGTCGCCGACCTGTTCCGCACCGCCACCGCCGACAAGCGCGCTCAGGTGACCCGGGTCCTAAGCCCGGTGGCGCCCGGGCACCTGCGCGCCCAGCGGGTCTGCCTGATCGGCCTGCGCGGTGCCGGCAAGTCGACCCTCGGCACCATGGCGGCGCAGATCCTCAACGTGCCCTTCGTCGAGCTGAACCGTGAGATCGAGGATCATTCCGGCATGCCGGTGACCGAGATCATCGCGCTCTACGGTCAGGAGGGCTATCGCACCCTCGAGGCCCAGGCGGTCGACCGGGTGATCGCGACCCATGACAGCCTCATCCTGGCGGTCGCCGGCGGCATTGTCGCCGAGCCCGACACTTACAAGACCCTCCTCGCCCATTTCCACACAATCTGGCTGCAGACCAGCCCGACCGAGCACATGGAGCGGGTCCGCGCCCAGGGCGACACCCGTCCGATGGCCGGCAACCCGGAGGCCATGGACCAGCTCAAGTCGATCCTGCGCAGCCGCGAGCGGCTTTACGAGCGGGCCGAGGCGACGTTGGATACGGCCGCGCGGCCGCTTGAGACCTCCGTCGCCGACCTTGTCGGGCTGATCAAGGAACGCGGATTCCTCGCCGACGCGTGACGCCGGACCAGAGGCGCCTGGTCCGCGTCTCGTCCAGCGCCGTCACCGCGCGAGGGCGTCGTTCCAGTCGGGGACCAGACGGTCGGCGCGCGCGAGGTCGCTCTTGATCCCGATGTCGATGAAATGCCCGTCCGCAACATGACCGAGCAGCCGGCCGCCGCCGGCGAGGGCCGGGAAGACCGCGTGCTCCAGGCTCGACGGGCCGGCGCCGATCTCGGCGACGATGTCCCGGCGCATCCAGTACAGTCCGGCATTCATCAGCGCCGGACCACTTCGGCCGTGGTCCTGGCTGAAGCTGACGATCCGGGTGCCGTCGAGCGTGACCGAGCCGTAGCGCCCGGCCTCGGGGATCGGCCGCAGGGCGAGCACGGCCAGCGTGTCGTCCCGCGCCTCGGCGGTCAGCGCCGACCAGCCGATGTCGAACACGCTGTCGCCGTTCATCAGGAAGAAGGTCGGGTCCAGCCGGTCGCCGGCATGTCGCAGCGCGCCGGCGGTGCCCAGGGGTTCGGGCTCGGTCGAGACCTCGACGGTCAGATCCGGATGGCGGGCGGCGGCGTCCTCGGCGTAGGCGTCGATCTGGCCGGAGAGGTATCCCGACAGCAGCAGCACCCTCGACACCCCGTTGGCGCGGCAGCGCAGCAGCAGATGGTCGAGGAAGGGCACCCCGCCGACCTCGACCAGGGGCTTCGGCCGGGACGCGGTGATCGTACCCAGGCGCCGTCCCTCGCCGCCGACGAGGATGACCGCCTGTCGGGTCGGAGCGGCGGCGGCCGTCATCGCAGGAGAAAGGCGTTGCCCCGGGTCGCCACCGCCTCGCGCCAGTAGGCGAGCAGGTCGGACATGGTCGTCTCGAATGAGAGCTCCGGCTGCCAACCGGTATGGGCGGTGAACTTGGTGGTGTCGGGCACCTGCAGGTCGGCGTCGATCGGGCGCAGCCGGGCGGGATCGATCTGCACGTCGATGCTGTCCCGCTTCGTCGACATGTCGATCAGCGCCTGCAGCACGTCGCCGACCTCGCAGACATGGGTGCCGCCGATGTTGAACACCGATCCGGCGACCGGATCGACGGTGACCAGCAGGTAGTAGGCGCGCACCGCGTCGCGCACATCGGCGATGGTACGCAGCGATTTCAGGTTGCCGACCCGCACGACCGGCTCCATCAGGCCGGCCTCGATCATGGCGATCTGCTTGGCGAAGGACGATTCCGCGAACACGTCGCCGCGCCGGGGGCCGGTGTGGGTGAACATCCGCGTGGTCAGCGTGGTCATGCCGTAGGCTTCGGCGTAGTGCCGGCCGACCAGCTCCGCGCCGACCTTCGAGATCGCGTAGGGCGAGGCCGGATGGAAGCCGCACTCCTCGTTGATCGGCAGTTGATCCCGGGGCACCCGGCCGAACACTTCCGACGACGAGCAGACATGCACGATCGCTTCCGGCGCGTGGTGGCGCAGCGCCTCCATCAGGTTGGTCGTGCCGTTGATGTTGGTCTCGTAGGTCTCCAGCGGCGCGTCGAAGCTGGTCTTCGGAAAGCTCTGGGCGGCGAGGTGAAACACGAAATCGGGCTTGGCGGCCGTAACGCAGGCCGTCATCGAATGCGGATCGCGCAGGTCGCCGTAGTGCAGGGTCACCCGGTCCCCGCGGTTGGCCCGGTCGATCAGCGCGGTGATGTTGTCGAGGGGGCTGCGCCAGCGGTACAGGCCGTGCACGTCCCAGTCGGTGTTGGCCAGCAGGAACTCGGCGAGGTGGGAACCGACCATCCCGGTGATCCCGGTGATGAGCGCACGGGTCATGGCATCGGCCTCCGTCGTCAGGTCGCCGCCAGGAACGCGGCGACCGTCTCCGCGATGTAGGCGCGGGCGTCGTCGTCGATCGCCTGGTGATTGCCGAAGGCGAACCCGCGCTGCATGACCGCGTCGGCATTGGCCAACTCCCCGACCGTGCGATGCGCGAACAGGTCCATCGCCGGCTGGCGGGCGATGTTGCCGGCGATGATCGGCCGGGTTTCGATCCCGGCGCGGTTCAGGTGACCGCAGATATCCGCGACCCCGAACCCGGCATCCGGGCGCAGGACGATCGGGAAGCCGAACCAGGAGTGATAGCCCTTGTCCGTTTCCGTCTGGAACGTCAGCCGGTCGGAGAACCGGTCCAGTTCGGCGCGGAACCAGGCGGCGTTGCGGCGCCGGGTCTCGACGAACCCGGCGAGCTTGGGCAGCTGCACGGATCCCATGGCGGCCTGGACCTCGGTGGCGCGCAGGTTGTAGCCGACATTGACGAACAGGAAGCGCGGGTCGATGCCGGGATACTTGGCCAGCCAGGTGTCGCGGTCCTCGACCTCCCGCACCCAGCCATGGGCCCGCAGGATCCGCGACAGCTCGGCGAACTCCGTGTCGTTGGTGACGCAGATACCGCCTTCCAGGGTGGTGATGTGGTGCGAGAAGTAGAAGCTGAAGGTGCCGACCACGCCGAACTGGCCGACCGGCTTGCCGTCATAGCTGGCGCCCAGCGCCTCGCAGCAATCCTCGATGAGGAGCAGGTCGTGGCGCCGGCAGATCTCGGTGATGGCGTCCATGTCGCAGGGATTGCCGTAGACCGGCACGATCATCACCGCCCGCGTCTTCGGCCCGATCGCCGCCTCGATCTGCTCCGGCGCGATGTTCAGTGTGTCCGGGTCGATGTCGACGACCACCGGGGTGAGCCCCATCTGGACGATCGGCCAGACCGTCGTCGACCAGGCCAGGGCCGGCACGATGACCTCGTCGCCGGCCTTCAGCTGCCGGGCATAGGCAGGGTTGGCGAGGGTCGCCAGCGCCAGCAGGTTGGCCGATGATCCGGAGTTCACCATCACCCCGTGGCGAAACCCGAATTCATCGGCGAACGCCCGCTCGAACGCCTTGACCTTGGGACCCATGGTGACCCGAGTGGTCACCAGGCATTCCAGGGCGGCATTGATCTCCTCGGCGCCGAAGGTCGGCTCGTGCAGGCGCACGATCGGATCGGAGCGTTTGAAACTGACGTCCAGCTCCTCGGCGCAATAGGCGTCGACGGCGGATCGGATGGATTGGAACAGGGTCGGGTTCATGGATCGCGCGCTACCGGGGATGTCAGGAGGAAATTGGGTGGTCGCCGGTGCCGGGCGACGCGTAAATCACTCTACTGCCGAGCATGTCCATGTCCACCGGAACCTCGGTCAGTTCCCGCAGCTCCTGGCGGATGGCGTCATGCCGCTCCGGCGGGGCCAAGAACAGCATGAAGCCGCCGCCACCGGCCCCCAGCAGCTTGCCGCCGGTGGCGCCCGATCGTCGGGCACGGTCGTAGATGCCGTCGACCAGATCAGTGGTCACGCCGTCAGACAGGCTGCGCTTGATCTGCCAAGCCTCGTGGAGCATCTCGCCGAGTTCCCCGATCGGCCGGTCGGACTGCAGGACCCGCTCGGCCTCGTCGACCAGGGCGCCGACCCGGTGCAGGTCCGCTTGTCGGTTCTTGAAATTCTCGATCTGGCTGCGGGCGACGAGCTCCGCGGTTCGGCTGATGCCGGTATAGAACAGCAGCAGAGAGTCCCTCAGCGCGCGTTGCCGGTCGCCGGACAGGGCAAGTGGCTCGACCGTGATGCCGCCGTCGGTATGGAACCGGAACCGGTTGATGCCGCCATGGGCCGCCCAGGTCTGGTCCTGGCTGCCGACCGCCTCGCCGATGACCCGCTGCTCGATCCGGATGGCCTCCAGCGTCAGCTCATCCTTGGACAGCGCCCGCCCCTGAAGCGCCAGCACCGCGTTCAGCAGGCCGACGGTGAAGGAGGACGAGGAGCCGAGGCCGCTGCGCGCCGGAAGGTCGCCATCGTAGTGGATCTCCAGGCCGTCCCGCACGCCAGCCTCGGACAGCACGGCGCGCACGGCGGGATGCCGGATCTCGGAGACCTCGTTGACGAGTTCGATCTGCGAGTAGACGATCCGGTGGCGGTGCGCGAAGAACGGGGGGAGCGGGCGAACGGTGATGTATGTGTAGTGGCTGAGCGCGAAACCGAGGACCGAGCCGCCGTTCTGCAGGTACCAGTCGGGGTAGTCGGTGCCGCCGCCGAACAGCGAGACGCGGTACGGCGTCCTCGTGATGATCATTCAACAAATCCTCCGGAATCCGAGGCTCTTATAGCGATGCGACGATGCCCGCGCCACCGGAACAGGCTGCCTCCGACAGCCGTGACGGCTCGACACCAGAGGCCTGGGAGGTGATGACGTGAGCCCGTCCAGGACCTGGGTCTGCGGCCACCGCGGAATGGTCGGCGGCGCGGTGTCGGCGCGGCTGCGCGCGCTCGGCCATGAGGTGCTGACGGCCGATCGCGCGGCCCTGGACCTGCGCCGCCAGGCCGATGTGGAGGCCTGGGTCGCCGATGCCAGGCCGGAGACGGTGATCGTCGCCGCGGGGACCGTGGGCGGGATCGCCGCGAACCGCGCGCGGCCGGCGGAGTTCCTGTACGACAACCTGGCGATCGCGACGAATGTGATCGAGGCGGCCCGGCGCGTCGGTGTCGCCAAGCTCGTCTATCTCGGCGCCTCCTGCATCTACCCGCGCGATGCGGCCCAGCCGATCCGCGAGGACGCGCTGCTGACCGGTCCGCTGGAGCCGACCAATGAGGGCTACGCCGTGGCCAAGATCGCCGGCGTCGAGCTCTGCCGGTTCTACCGCGAGCAGTATGGAATGGACTGTGTCTCGGTCGTGCCGCCGAACCTATACGGCCCCGGCCAGCATAGCGGCGGCGACGAGGCGCATGTCTGCGGCGCGCTGATGGCCCGGCTCCACGCCGCCGTCCGCGAAGGCCTCGACGAGGTCGTGATCTGGGGCACCGGCCGGCCGACCCGCGAGTTCCTGTTCATCGACGACATGGTCGACGGATTGCTGTTCCTGCTGGACCGCTACCCCGGCGGCGGGCCGATCAACCTGGGCACCGGGGCCGAGGTCAGCATCGCCGACCTGGCGCGGGAGATCGCGGAGACCGTCGGCTATCGCGGACGGTTCCGGTTCGACACCACCAAGCCGGACGGCATGATGCGCAAGGCGCTGGACGGCGGCCAACTGGTGGAACTCGGGTGGCAGCCGAGGACATCGCTGACGGAGGGCCTGCGCCGCACCTACGACTGGTATCGGACCGTCGTTGCCCCGTAGTGGCGAGCCCGGGGGCCGATGCGAGGTTGCGTCGCCCGGTGAGATGGCGGAGAAGTCGCGGCGCGATCATCTGATTCGCCGGACAGCCGGGAGCGAAGAGGCGAGGAATGCCGGAACGAGACTATCGGACCATGCCGCTCGGCTACGACACCCTGGAGCCGCTTCGCAAGGACGTTCAGAGATACATCGGCGAGGCGGCCGGCGGACGTATCGACCGGGAGAAGTTGAAGACCGTCACGGCCATGGCGCCGTCGGGAGCGACCTTCAGCGACCTGACGATCGGGATCACCGCGTTCAACCGGCCGGTTTATTTCGAGAGCTGCCTGGGGTTCATCGCACGCTATTTTCCCGGAGCGAACGTCATCGTGGCCGATGCCAGCACGGGGCAGAACAAGGCGCTTCACAGGGAGTCGGTGTCGAAGCTCTCCGCGGCGGAATCGCCGGTCTCCATCAGTTTCCAGGAATTCGACGCCGAAGAACCGCAGTTGAATGTCGTCCAGTACCTCGTCGACGAGACGGTGACGGAGTTCTTTCTCAAATGGGATGACGATGATTTCTACAACCCGGTCGCGGTCGCCGAGGCCATCGAGACGCTAAGGAACAAGCCCGACCATGTCGCGATGACCGGACCGTCGGTCAATATCGGCATGGCGCAAGGCAACGAGAAGTACTTCGGCATTTACGGTCATACGACCGTCGCGCTTCAGGAAAAGGAAACCGTGAAGCGGCTCATCTTCGCGGTGCTGGCGGCGACCCCGTTCTGGTACTGCCTGTTCCGGACGAAGACGTTCCAGAGCAGCATCCGGAACCTCATGTTCCTGCGCTCCACGGAACTCGATCAGCTGTGGGACGCGGCCCTGGCGGTGGAGGTCGCGCTGCACGGTCTTTGCGGAAAGACCGACGCTCTCTTCATGATCCGCCGAGCCGGCCTGGGACGGGTGACCGCCAATCAGTCGTTCTACGGCCGGGAGATGATCTACAAGCTGATCGATGAAGAGCGATCGAAGGACTACTTCGTCTTCCGCGCCACGTTCCGCAAGCGGTTGTCCCGGGCTCTGCCGGCCGAGCAGGCGGACCGGATCACCGACGAGGTCTGCAAGGCGATCTTCGCCATCGCGTTTTCCAGTCTTCCCCTCTATCGCTCCATCTACCGCGACCATCTCGTCGCGCATCCGGAGAACAACGGCTGGCAGGACATGGTCCAGTCGGACAGGGGCGCGCAGGAGTTCCTGATGACGGCGGTCGCCGAGATCGATCGCACCGCCTGAGGGGATGCCGATGGACCGGCGCGTCAGCCGACGGGTCGGTTCGCCCGCCACCAGGCGATGGTGCGGCGAATGCCGTCGTCCAGACCGATTCGCGGGGACCATCCGTACGCCGCCGCCGCCTTGTCGAAACCGAGCGTGATCGTCGTCGGGATCGTCGGCCTGGTCGTGTCGAACTCGATCTCCAAGGCGCGCCCGGAGGCGTCGATGATGCGTTGGACCAGATCGCGGATGCGCACGGCCTCGCCGGCACCGGCGCAGACCAGGTCGAACGCGACGGTCTGACGCTCGATCATGGCCTGAACCAGCACGACCAGGTCATCGACATGGATCAGGTCGCGCGCCTCCGTGCCTTCGCCCCAGACAACCACCCGATCGGTCGCGGTCAGTACCTTGGTGATGGTGGCGCCGAAGACATGGCTGCGTTCCAGGTCGAACTTGTCGTGCGGGCCGTAGACGTTCGTGTGGCGGATCGCCGAGACCCGCAGCGCGCCGAGCGAGGCGAAGAACTCGCCCATCTTCTCGAAGTAGATCTTGTTCCAGGCGCCGCCGAAATAGCGTGGCGTGATCGGGGCGTTGGCGTCGAAGCTCGTCTCGTCATGCGGCGCCTCGCGGCTCTCGTACATGATGGAGCAGCTGAACGTGATCAGATGCTTCACGCCGAGATCGTGCGCCGCCCGCAGGACCTGGCTGTGCAGGATCGCGGTATCGGTGATGTGGATGTGAGGCCGGGCGACGATATCGCCGGCGCCCGACGTGGTGGCGGCGGCCTGGATGACGATATCGGCACCGTCCAGCGCCCGGGCCGCGTCGTCGGCAAGGGTGAGGTCGGCCTGCACCCAGTCGACGCCGGGATGCTCGAAGGGCGGGCGGCGGTGATGGATGGCCCGCACGGCATAGCCGGCCTGGCCGGCGAAATGCTCGACGCAGTTCCGGCCGATGAAGCCGGTCGCGCCGCAGACGGCGACGGTGAGGGGCGGGGAGGCCTCCGTCATCCTAGCGCCCCCCCGCCACCGGGATCACGGCGCCGCTGACATAGCTGGCGGCGTCGGACAGCAGCCAGAGCACGGTCTCGGCGGCCTCGCCGGGTTCACCGATCCGGCCCATCGGCAGGGTCCTGCGCAGGGCGTCCAGGGCCTCGTCTCCCTCGGCGGCGAGGGCGTCGGTCAGGATGGTGCCGGGGCTGATCGCGTTCACCCGGATGCCGAGCGGGGCGAGCTCGCGCGCCGTTGATACGGTCAGCATCGACAACGCCGCCTTGGTCGCGGCGTAGACGGCGATCCGGTTGCCGCCGAAACGGGCCGCCTCCGAGCTGACATTCACGATGCCGCCGCCACCATGGGTCTGGAACCGTTCCACGGCACGTCGCATGCACCGCATCGCGCCGGTCAGGTTGACGCTCACCATGCGCTCGATGGCATCGTCGTCCATCGTCGCGAAGTCCTGGCGCGACGGGATCTCGCCGGCGTTGTTGACGAGGGCGGTCAGCGGTCCCAGCCGCGCATGGACCTCGGCGAACAGCGCATCGACCGCCTTTGGGTCGCCGACATCCGCCTGCACGGCGAGGGCGGTGCCCCCGCCGGCCCGGATCGTCTCGACCACCGCTCGCGCCTCCGCCTCGGCGCTGCGATAGTTGACGCAGACCGCGTAGCCGCGCCCGGCGGCGCTCTCGGCGATGGCCCGGCCGATGCCGCGGCTGGCGCCGGTCACCAGAATCACGGGTCGGGTCGGGGGGCTGGACGGCATGCGGGCGTCTCCGGTCGTCATCCGCGCACGAAGAATTCGTCGCGGGCATAGGCGTCCATGATGGCCGCAAGGGTCGCCTCGGACAACGCGCCGAGCCGGCCGGCCTCGGCGTGGGCCTCGACCTCCTGCGGGCGCAGCGCCCCCGGCAGGACGCAGGACACGGCGGGAAACGACAGGCAGAACCGCAGGGCGGCGACGGTTGCCTCCTGCCCCGGTGCCGCCCCGGCGGCCGCCATCATCTGCCGGGCGCCATCGGCCCATTTCGCGCGCTGCGCCGGCGACCACGCGCGCCGATGGTCGCCCTCGGTGAACGCCGTGCGCTCGTCGACCAGGCCGGTCAGGAAGCCGAAGCAGAGTGGGGTTCGGGCGACGATGCCGATGCCCTCGCGCGCCGCGAGGTCCAGCAACCCGCAGGCCACGGCGCGCTGGTCGAGCATGTTGAGATTGACCTGGAACAGGCTGACTCGGCGGTGGCGCAGGAAGACCAGCGCGTCGGCGGGCGCCTTGCAGGAGATGCCCCAGGCGCCGACGCGGCCCTCGGCGACCAGCGTGTCCAGGGCGTCGAAGGTGTCGGGCGCGTCGGTCAGGGCCGCCGGATCGGGGCTGTGCAGGAACAGGACGTCGAGCCGGTCGGTCGCCAGCCGCTCGAGGCTGCCCTCCAGGGATCGCCGGATCGCCGCGGGCGAGAAGTCGGGACGGTCGCGCCAGGAAGCGATTCCGACCTTGCTCGACAGGACCACCGCGTCCCGGTCCGGGCCGACCGCCCGAGCGATCAGTCGCTCGCTGCGGCCATCGCCATAAGCCGGTGAGGTGTCGAGGAAGTCGACGCCGACGGCGCGCGCCCGGCGGATCGTGGCGACCGAGGTGTCGTCGTCGGTGGTCCCATAGGACGTGTCGCCCGGCGTGGCGCCACCGATGCCCCAGGCGCCGAAGCCGACCGCGCCGACCTCCGGACCGCCGGCATGGAGCGGCCGGCGCTCCATCGCGGCCGGCTCAGAAATGCCCGGCAAGCTGCTTCTCGACGACCTGATTGGTGTAGAGATAGGCGCCCTTCTTGTTGCCCCACCATACGACCTCGCGGCACCAGGTCTGGAAGTCGTCGTAGACCTTCGCCGAGCGCTCGACCCGCACCCGCTGGTCGGTGCGCTGCAGGGTCACGGCCTCGCCGGTGCGGATGCCCTGGTAGAACTCCAGGATGTTGAAGCCGACATCGATCTCGATATCGTCCAGGCGCCCGGGCTGCTTCAGCAGCGCCCGGTTCAGGCGGATGGCGTCCTCCACGGGGGCGAGCTCGCAATCCGGTGCCTCGGCCCGCAGGGTGGCCAGCACGATGTCCCGGGCCTCGTCATAGAACTCGTCGAAACGGTTCTCGGCGGCGAGCCGGATATAGGTCAGCTCGTCCTGCGGCCAATGGATGCCCAACCAGTCGGCTGAGTAGTCGAATTCGGTGCCGCCGCCTTGCACGATCTCGGCCTGCTCCAGGAAGTAGTCGCGGATGCTGGCGATCAGCGGGTGACGGTCGCGGGCGGTCGACATGAAGGCGTCGAACAGCGCCCGGTAGGACAGGCCCGCCGTCTCCCGCGCCAGGATGAAGGGGATCTGCATCAGCTTGTCGAAATGCAGCAGCGCGATCATCCAGCACACCGCGCGCGACCGGCGCCAGTCGGCCGGCGGCATCGTCTGGGTGGCGACGACGAGCTGCTGGTACTCCGGCACATCGTCTTCCAGCTCCACGCGTTCGCCGTGAATGTTGATGATCCGCGAGCGCACGGTCTCGATGCCGTGCAGGCGCTGGTACGCCGGGTCGCCCATCTCGGCGTTCGGCAGAATCGACAGGTTGTTGAACTGGATCCGGTTGTGCTGGCCGCTGTTGATCAGCTGGTCGACGCCGTCGAGCAGGGTCTCGTAGGTCTCGCCCGGCATCCCGAGGATGATGTCGGAGAAGGTCTCGACCTTGTCGCGGGTGAACCGCTTCTGCAGGTCGAAATAGGTATCGAGCGAGATGTTGTCGCGCTTGATCTTGACCAGCGTCTCCGGGTTGAGCGACTGCATCGACAGCGCCACGCCCTTGTTCAGTCCCGCGTCGGACAGGATCTTCTGGGTCATGTAGGCGCGGTCGGTGGCGTTCTTGGTGTTCTGCACCGACAGCGCCATCGGATAGCCGGTCCGGCGCTTCACCTCGGCGACGTAGTGCGCCAGCTCGAGATCGCGTTTCTTGATCCCGAAATTGGCGTCGCAGCAGAAGATGAACTCGACCTTGTTGCGCGCGAACCAGTCGACCTCCTGGTTCAGCCTCTCCTCCTCGAATACCGCGACCTTATCGGCCACCGCCGAGCCCCAGTCGCAGAAGGCGCATTTGAACGGGCAGCCGCGGTTCGTCTCCCACAGGCCGATCCACTTCTCGTCCGGGTTGGCGCGCATCACCGGCTCGAAGGTGCCGTCGAGGAATGGCGAGGGCACGTCCGAGAGGTTGCGGAACCGCACCCGCTTCGGTCCGCGAACGACCGCGCCGTCGCCGCCGCGGAAACTCACGCCGGCGATGCCGGTCCAGTCCCGCCGCGCCGACGCTTCCAGCACCTCGGTGAAGGTCTGCTCCCCCTCGCCGTGGACGGTGAGGTCGATGAACGGGTGCTCGGCGAGGAAGTCGGTCGGGTCGTCGGGAACGTGCGGGCCGCCGAACAGGATCAGCACCCGGTCGTCCCGTGCGCGCAGCCGGCGCGCGATCTCGAGCGAGATCTCGAAGTTCCAGACATAGGCGCTGAACCCGGCGATGTCGCAGCCGGCCAGGGCGTCGACCGCCTCGGAGATGGCGCTGCGACGGTAGATCGGCACGCGGAACTCGAACCGGTCGGGCTCAGCCAGGTGCCGGCTGGCATACGCCTCGAGCATCCCGACCGAATAGGGAAGGTAATTCTGGCCGGAGAAGCTGTTGTTGATCTGCACCAGCCCGACGACCGTGCGATCTTCCGTGATGCGATCCTGTGTCATGCCCGTTCCATCGTGCGGGGGCGGTGTCGCCCCCCTTGCTCAGGTCAGCACTGGCTCCCGCTGCTTGCGTCCGATCATCGCCACCGCCTCCTCGGCGATCCGTTCGGCGCTCGGCGTGTGGTTCTCGAGGTGCGGCGCGACGCCCGAGGAGCGGTCCTCCATCCCCACCGCCTTCACTGGAACGCCGCTCTCCAGCATCAGGTCGTAGGCGATCGACTCCGATGCACCGCAAATGGTGAAGGCGGAGTCGCAGACAAGCCCGCGCCCGGATTTCGCCAGCGCCCGGCGCGCGGCGTCGGAGACGGTGAACGGCTTCAGCCAGACCACGGGGATCAGGTTGGCGACGATGCCCCGCTCGGCCAGCAGCACCAGCGCCCGCTCGGCCTCGAACCGCGCCGCCGACATGGCGAAGATCGTCACCGCCGCGTCGTCGCGGATCACGTCGGCGCGATCCTCGGTCTCACCGTAGCTGTTGCGATGTTCGCTGACCAGCATCGGGTCGTCGTGGCTCATGTAGTGCGCCCAGATCGCCTCGTACTCGCCCGGCGTCATCGGCGCGGTCACCGTCATGCCCGGCATGTGCATGAACGGGCTGTGGAAGCAGTTGGTGTGAAGCGGGCCGGAACCGCCACCCTCCGAGGCGATGGCGCGCACGAAGACCGGGGCGCCGTAGCCGAACATCTCCTTCGACTTCGCCGCGTAGTTCACGATCGGGCTGGCGTTCAGCCACAGAAAGCTCTGGAAGCGGATCACGAAGATCGGCCGCCGGCCCATGATCGCGGCGCCGACGGCAATGCCGGCACCGGCGATATCGGTCATGGGCAGCTCGTGAATCCCCTCGGTCTGCTCGGGGACCGTGTTCTGCACCCAGCCGACGGCGGTCAGGCACTGTCCGAGGACCAGGCCGTCGTTCGCGTCGATGTGCTCCCGGGTCAGTTCCCGGATCGTATCCGCAACCGTTCGCGCCATAGGTCTGCCATCTTGGTTTCGATTTCGGAATCGATCGCGGCCATCTCGCGGCCAAGCTGCAGCGATTCCATCTGGGTCCGGACCATGTTCCAGCGGTCCCATTCCGGCGGGCCGTCCTGGCCACTGCCGACATGCCACAGCTCGCGGCAGGTCCGGATGTTGATCAGCGCCGGCAGGCTGCCGGCCAGCTCACGGCACCAGTGGTCGATCAGCCACGGGTCGTCGGCGATATCGACCGAGCGGATGCCCATGCTCTCGGCGACGTCGGTGATCTCCCAGGTGCGCCGGTCGGTGGTCGGCGTCAGCACCGACAGGTCGTTGTCGTCGCAGATGAACAGGATCGGCAGCTTGCGCGACGCGGCGTGGCCGAGGGCGGCGAGCACGTAATCCTCCTCCGCCGCCCCGTCGCCGAAATAGCACACGACGGTCTCGCCGGGCTGAACGCACATGGCCACGCCACAGGCGACCGGCACCTGGTCGCCGATCAGCCCGTTATGGCCGATGATCCGGTTGCCGAAATCCTGAACCGGCGGCGAGCCGCCCATGCCCCGATTGCTGCCGCTCGGCATGCCGAGCAGCTCGTCCGTCAGCCGCTCCGGGTCGCCGCCGAAGGCGAGGTAGATGCCGTGGCCGCGATGCTGACCCAGGACGTAGGAGCCCTTGAGCGACATCGACGGGGCGACCGCGATCGCCTCCTGGCCGGCGCACAGGTACATGAACGCCGTGATGTCGCGGTCCCGGTGGGCGTTGCGAACCTCGTACTCGAAGGTCCGGACCGATTTGTACCGGCGGTACATCTCAAGCGACCAGTCCCGGTCAGCCAGACTCGCCAGTCCGTCGATACTTCCCAAATCTGGGCGGCGCTTGTCGCTTCCGCGCGCCTCGTTTTCCATCAACTCGTTGGCTCCGCGATTGGAGTTTCCAGGGCGACCCTCGGGTTAATAAGCACACCCCGAAATCGCCGTGCAACGTCAATCGGCCCGGTCCTCTCCTCGGGTTTCCGAACCTCGTCTTCGCCCAGGGGGTGCAGTCCCGTCAGCCGGTTTCTCGCGACGTCAGATCCGCCATCGACAGGCCGAAATCGGCGAACCGCTGATCCCAGAACGGCGACTCGGTCATCAGCCGCGTGAGCGACCCGGTGACCTGCGGGTCGACCGCGCCCAAGGTGCGCTGCTGCAACCGGCCGAGGAAGTAGTGGGCCAGGGCGTCGTTCGGCGCGATCACGTCGACGATGTGCTCCAGGTAGCGCCGGAACTGCAGCAGTTTCTCCGGCCGGGCCTCGTCGAGGATCTTGTAGTAGTTCAGGTGGAAGTTCATGAACGCCCAGACGAACTCGTTCAGCTCCTTCGGTACCTCGACGTCAAGGTCGTCGACGTCGAACACGTGCTTGAAGTCGCGATCCTGCATGTCGCGGCCCTTGTGGATCAGCTGGGCGCCGCGGCCATAGGTGCCGGATGAGTACCGGACGTTGCGGAAATCCTCGATGTCGATCAGCCCCTCCGCGACCATCTGGTCGAAGATCGGCGTGTTCGGCAGCGGCTGCAGCACCTGTATCTGGTGCCAGTCCAGGCCCATCTCGGCGGAGACCTCGAACGTGTCGCGCATCTGCCGGTAGGTCTCGTGCGGGAAGCCGATGATCAGGAAGACGCGGGTGAAGATCGTCGGATGGCGCCGCAGGACCTCGGCGGCCTTCAGCAGGGTGTCGACCGAGGCGGGTTTGCGGATCTGGCGCAGGATCTCCGGATTGCCGGATTCCATGCCGATGTTGAGGCCGATGCAGCCGCTCTCCACGGCGGCGGCGATCACCTCGTCGACGCAGGACGCCGCCAGGACGCCGTTGGTGCAGTCCCAGGTCATGCCGAGATCGCGGCGCACCATCTCCTCGAACAGCTCCATCGACTGGCGCCGGTTGTAGAGCAGGTCGTCATCGAGCCACATGAAATGGCTGACACCGTAGCGGTCGCGCAGCATCTCCAGCTCGTCGACGACCGAGGAGACCGGCCGTCGTCGCACGCCGACGCCGTTGAAGTTCCGCACGCTGCAGAAAGTGCACTGGGCCCGGCAGCCGCGGTTCGACAGCACCGTCGCGAACACCGCGTCGCGCGGCTTGAGGAAGCTGTAGGAGCCGACCTTGCCCCATTCGGAGAGCTGGTCCGGCGGCGACAGGTCGTGCGCCGGGATCTCGACCATGTCGGTCGGCTGCGGCGGCACCCGGTCCGCCACGGTCACCACGCTCTCGCCGTCGCGCAGCGCCACCTGGCGCAGGTCGGCGACCGGTCGGTCACTGTTCACGACCTCGACGAAGCGTGGGAAGGCGACGTCGCACTCGTAGGAGAAGAACAGGTCCACGACGCCGAGTTCCTTGAGGAATTTGTCGCGGGTCGTCGCCGAGGCGAAGGCGTTGGTCACGTGCACGCCACCGATCGCGATCGGCGTGTCCGGGCATGTTTCGCGCAGCCGCTCGCAGACCTGGCGCAGGGAGACATGGGTCTGGGTGAACATGCAGCTCACGCCGATCAGGTCGTAGCGTCCGGCCGCGATCTCGGCATCAAGCGCCGCCTGCCACGCCGCGTCGAAGTCGAACGCCTCCGCATCCTCGCAGAGCCGGGCGGCGCGCAGGGTCGCCATGTTCAGGTTGGCGAGCTGCACGTCGAGGCCGAGTGCCCGCAGGCCGCTGGCGAGCACCAGCAGGCCGTAGGGGGTGTAGTTGGGATAACGGCCACGCCGGCAGGTCTCGAAGCTGAACAGGGACGCATCGACGTCCGGGGGCGACACCAGCAGCACGCGCCGCACCGGCCGGGCTTCGAACAGCCGGTCGAGCGCCGCGCGCGCACCCGGTTCCCACGAGGGTGTCGCGGGGGCGGGGCTGGATGGTCGCTGTCTAACCTCGACGTCCAAGATGACGCTCCTTCGGGGACAGTGTCGCGCAATGCCGGACCGCCCGTGGTCCGGCCGTCGGCGGCCGATGCACACCGGCGCCGGGTGCGCTTTCGCCCCCTTATAGACAGGGCGCCCGCGGCTCACAAGAACGGGCGGTGGCGGCCCCGGGGGTGGCGCGGCGGCCGGGAACGGGATTGCGATGCACCGGGGGGTATGGCAAGTCACGGGCTAGGGGCGAAGGGGGGCAAATCGGACAGACCGCATCGCCACGGATAGGACAAGACGATGAACGCAGCAGCCGGGACTCACCCATCGCTTTCCGCCGACCAGATCGCGCAGTACCGGCGGGATGGGTACATCGTGCTGCGCGGCTGCGTCGATGCCGAGGCGGTGGCGCGGCTGCAGACGGCGATCCGCCGTCACGCCAATGACGAGTTCGCGGCGATCCTCAACCCGGACCGGGAGGATTTCCTGCGCGACCAGTCGAGCCCGGAGCAGCAGGTCCACTGCGCCGAGACCGCCGCGATCATGCGCGAATTCATGCGCTGGCCGCGCTTGGTGGACGCGCTTGAGGCGCTGCAGGGCGAGCCGGTGGTCGGGTTGATGTCGCAGATGCTGTTCAAGGAGGCGGGAACCCGCTACGCCGACCAGGCGTGGCGGCCGCACCAGGACAACTCCTACCCGCAGAGCCCGAACGCCAAGTACATCACCACCAACATGTTCCTGCAGCCGGTCGATGTCGAGAACGGCACGCTCTACATCTATCCGGGCACTCATCGTGAGCCGATCCTGCCCTACGAGCCGAATATCAGCTATCGCGAGCAGGACGGCCGTCCCGGCAACGAGGTCCGGATCCCGGAGGGCTACGAGAAGGTCGACATCGTCGCCGAGGCCGGCGACGTGCTGGTGATGAACGGCAACGTGATTCACGGCAGCTACGCCAACCGGCATCGGACCCGGTCGCGCCCGCTGCTCTCCTGCTCCTACATCTCCGAGGGCGAGCCCTTCGTGCCCGGCAACACCGCCAAGCGCATGGCGATCCCGCTGCGCTGAGGCCGTACTCGACCGGCGGATCGTCGGGTTCTGCATCAAGGGACGACGCGTTGATCAACACCCGATTCTCATCACCTCCGGCGCCGGGAACGGCCATCGAGAGCATCCGCTGGTGCTGCCTTCAGCGGTGCGGGACGAACTTCGTTTCGCATACGGTGCGAGCCGTCGACCGGCTGATCCTCGGGCAGGAATTTGCCCTGGAGGATTTCTCCCTCGGACTGATCGACGGGCCGCTCGAAGGCCTCGGAGTGGCCTGCAGCGTGAGCCACCGGGTCCTGAGCCCATACAGCGCGGCCGACCTGGAGGCTGCGGTCAGGGCTGGCGCGCGCAGGCACGCCGCCCTGTTCGACTATCACGAAGCGCCGATGATGTACGACCAGTCGTTCACGGCGCGCTTTCCGCGACGCCCGGTCGACCCGGCCCGGCTCTCGAAGAACCCGAACCTGTTCGTCTTTCAGGTCCGCAATCCGTTCGATCAGGTCGTCTCCGTGGCGCGGGCATTCCTGAACCACCGGCGCAATCCGGGAATCACCGACCTGGATACGCTGTGCGACTTCTCCTGGCGCATGCACAAGGCCTGGGTCATCCAGGTCGTCGAGGCGGCGTCGCTGCTGGATTTCCCGTTCGTCTTCGTCAACTACGACCGGCTGGTGGCCGACCCGGCGACGGCGCTTCCCGCGATCCTGCGGCTCGGGGTGACGCCGGACAAGGCCGACCTGGTCGAGCGCCACATCGCCGAGGCGTTGGCGGCGACGTCGACCGACCGGGTGCGGGAGTTCGAGCGCTCCTTCGGCCGGGCCCTGGCCAATGATCAGCGCGCGGACGCCGCCGGCACGGTCAAGAGCCATGTCGGCAACGTCGCCCGGGCCAGCGGCAGCGCCACGCTGCCCGAGGCGGTGCGCGACGACATCCGCGCGTTCTACGCCGACCCGCGCTACAACCGGGTCTTCGAGGATCCGGCGGTGGACATCTTCTGAGGGCGCGGATCGACGGGCCTACCGACGCACGAAGGTGAGCTGGCGCACATCGATGCAGCCGCCGCGGAACCCGCCCTCGCAATAGGCCAGGTAGTAGTCCCACATCCGCCGGAACCGGGCGTCGAAGCCCTGGCGCTCGATCTCGGGCCAGGTCGCGTGGAACCGGGCGCGCCAGTGGGCGAGGGTTCGGGCGTAGTCGGCGCCGAACGCCGCCTCGGCCTCGACCTCCAGCCCGTGGCGGTCCGCCAGCGCGTGCAGGTGGCGGCGCGTCGGCAGCATGCCGCCGGGGAAGATATAGCGCTGGATGAAGTCCGGATTGGCCCGATAGTCCTCGAACCCGTCCTCGTCCATGGTGATCACCTGCATGGCCGCGCGGCCCCCCTCGGCGAGCCGGTCACGCAGCCGCTGGAAGAACCCGTCCCAATGGGCCTCACCCACCGCCTCGAACATCTCGATCGAAGCGATCGCGTCGAAGCGCCCGGTCACGTCGCGATAATCCCTGATCTCGAAGCGGACCCGGCCGTCCATGCGTTCGCGGCGGGCCCGCTCGACGGCATGGGCGTGCTGCGCGCGCGACAGGGTGATGCCAAGAACCTCGACGTCATGGTCGCGCGCCGCCTGCAGCGCGAACGTGCCCCAGCCGCAGCCGATATCCAGGATCCGCTGGCCCGGGCGCAGCGCCAGTTGGTCGGCGATCCGGCGGTTCTTGACCGCCTGCGCGGTCTCGAGATCCTGTCCGTCGTCGTCGAACAGCGCGCTGGAATAGGTCAGGGACGGGTCGAGCCACTGGGCGTAGAACGCGTTCCCGAGGTCATAGTGGCGGGTGGCATTGCGCCGGCTGCCGCGGCGGCTGTTGTCGTTCAGCCAGTGCAGGAAGCGGCGGGTGAGCCGGCGGAGCACGCTGTCCGGGTTGCCCTGGTTCAAGGCGTGCTTGTTGCGCTCGAACAGCTCGACGACGGCGACCGGATCGGGGCTGGTGACGGCGCCGTCCATGTAGGCCTCGGCGAACGCCAGGTGGCCGCCCAGGAGGAAGCGTTTCGCGATGCCGGGGCCGTGCAGGTGCAGCGTGGCGTCGGGGCCGGGCGCGCGTCCGCCGAACACGGCCGGCCGACCATCGGGCAGCACGACCGTCAACCGCCCGACCGCGAGACCGTCCAGCATGGCGAAGGCGGTGCGCGTCCAGGGGTCCAGCCCGCCGGGAGTCGATCGGTCTGGCGGCGCGGCCGATTGTGGCGAGCCCTCGTCCGTCATGCGATCCGTACTGGACGGCCGGACGCCTCGGCCGCTACCGCTGCGGTTGGCTGCCCGGCGCCGTCGGTGACGAAAAGCGGTTCGAAGTCTCGCGCGAACTTCGCGGCAAGCCGGTGGGTCGGTCGATAGCTGGCGCCCAGCGGATCGGTCATGGCGCAGTAGGTGCGTGGCGGTTCGCGCCAGGTCTGGCGCATCTGCCGCGGGCTGCCGATCCGGAGCGTGCCGCCGAACCGCGCCAGCGGGCCGATGAGGCTGATCATCGACTGGATGGTGTCGAACGACCCCCGTCGCGACCAGGCGTGGCGCACCGCGTGGCGCAGCAGCGCCGTCTTGCGGCCCCGGAAGCGCAGCAGATCGGCGATGTAGGGCACGACGCGCTCGACCGGCTCCTTCGGCCATTCGACGAGCTTCTGGCCGTCGAGATCGCTCAGCCGCAGGTTCGGCATCAGGCGCCCCGCCCGTGCCGCCTCGTCGAAATACGGGGTACCGAGGATCGGGATGGTCAGCGACATCAGGGCCGGCAGGGGCGTCTCCGGGCTGGCGAGCAGCCCGTCGACCTGGCCGTCGATCTCCGCGATCGTCTGCTGGCTGAAATCCAGCATCATCCCGTAGTCGAACAGCACGCCATGCTCGGCGCACATCCGCGCCAGGGACCGAGGATCGGAGGCCAGGCTCTGGCGCTTGTTGAAGCTCTTCAGGACCACCGGGTCCAGCGACTCCACGCCGGAGAACAGGGCCTTGCAGCCGTTCGCCGCGACCCGTTTCAGGTTGTTAGGGTTCTTGAAGAAATCGCCGGTGACCAGCGCGCCCCAGCCGCGAAAGGTGCCCCGGCGCCAGTGGTCGCCGATCAGATCGGTGCGGCGCTCGAAATCGACGCGGCTGCTGCCGTAGAAGTTGTTATCCAGGACCATGAGCATCTGGACCCGGCCCATGACCTCGAGCTGGCGCGCGATCTCGCGGTCGGAATAGGGCTGATAGGGCCGGTTCTCGCCGGTCAGCGAGCAGAACGCGCATTTGAAATTGCAGTTGCGGGTGGTCTCCAGGAAGCCGAGCCCGAAGGACCAGCCGGCGATGTCGAAGCGCGGGGCGGGATCCTCGGCGCGGTGGCCGTCGCCGAGGACCGCGTCGATCAGCTCATCCACGGACTCGACGTCGCCGAGGCAGACGTGATCGAACACCTCGCCGCACAACCGGGGCAGGGCCCGGGCGATCGGACCGCCGATGGCGACGGCGACGTCGGGCCGGGCGTTGCGGAAATAGGCCGAGAGCTGCCGCGCCCGGTCGAACGCCGCGGTCAGGCCGGTGAACACCACCAGGTCCGGCCAGTCGAACAGGCGCGGGGCGAGCAGGGCACCGTGATACACCTCGTCATAGACCCGCACCTCGCAGCGGTCCCGGTCGAAGCGTCCCGCCAGGTAATACGGCGCCATGGCGCGCGGGATGAACATCCGCATCGGCGCCGCACAACGCCAGGGATCGACATAGGCGTTGACGATCAGGACGCGGGGTTTGCGGGACCTGGTCATGCTGCCTCGCCGATTGCCACGGGTGCCATTCGCCTAGACCTGATCCAGGCCGGCGAAGATGCCGAGCACGAAGATGGCATACACGCCGATGATCGCGTGCGACAGGATCGGTGGAACGATGCTGCGCGACCGCATGAACAGCCACCCCCAGAGCAGGGACGGGAGGATCACCGCGAGCGAGACGATCGGATTGAGATGGGCGTGCAGCACGGCGAACAGCAGCGTGGCCACCACGTTGGCGATCCAGGCCGCCGGGCCGACGACACCGGTCAGGAAGCTCTCCAGCGGCGCCTGGATGGCGCAGCGCGTGGCGAACTGCTGGAAGAGCACCGAGACTAGGTAGATCGCCAATCCGGCGGCGTAGAGGCCGGCGCTCTCCACCTTGGTGCCGTCATCCAGAACGAAGAAGCTGAACAGCGGTTCCGTCGTCCCCGCAGCACCGAACACGGCCCCGGTCCAGACCGCCTTGGCGACGGTCATCGCGACGCAGAACCCGAGCGACCAGGCGATCGCCTCGACCACGTGGCGGCGGTCCGGCCGCAGGTCGAGGCCGACCGTCTTGGTCGAGGGCGAGATCCAGCGGTTGATGATGAAGGCGATCACCACGAGCGCGAACAGCGCCATGATCGGACCGAGGTCGTAGAACCGGGCCCGCGCCAGTTTCTGGATCGGTTCCAGCAGCAGGGTGAACACGCTGAAGATTGTCAGGATGGCGACGATGAACCGGCCGGTCGCCGCCCGTTCGCGCTCCCGCTCCGCGTTCCGCTTCAGCAGTTCGACCCGCTCGCTTTCGTCGGACATCATGACCAGGACGCCGATCCGCTCGTCGGAATCCTTGCGGTGCAGCAGGACCGTGCGGACGCTGAGATGCAGGGTGCCGTCGGCGCGCTCCAGGCTGATGTTGGCGATGTGCTCGCGGTCGGGCTGCCGGACCGCCTGCAGGACGCAATCGGTGAAGTCGTCCAGCCCCTCGATGGGCAGGAACACCTCGGCGACGGTCCGGCCGACCACCTCGGCGGCGGGCAGGGCGAAGATCGCCTCGGCGCCCGGGTTGAACGAGGTCAGACGCCCCTGCGGATCGATGGTGACGATGCCGTCGCGCGACGAGGCGACGATGTCGTCGGTCATCGCATCGGGCAGGGCCGGGGCTGGGGCGGGACGGTTCATGCGAGCTGCGGGTCGATCTGCCATGGTCGTCGTGGGCGGCAAAGGCCATCTGCCGCGAGGATCATCAACCGGCGCGGGGATGTCCAGTCGGCGCGTTCACATCGATCGACGGACCGACCGGCTACGACACCCGCCGGTGCGGGGGGCCCGCCGCTCCCTCCGCCCCGCGCGGGCCGCCGTCACTCCGATACGACGATCGTCAGGACACCGCACACGCCTCGGCGGCGCGCGGGCCAAGTCGAAACGCCGGGCAGTTTCATCGAGGAAATTCACCGGACCCGTAGAATGATCGCGCAAAGATCGATGTATTTGCCCGTGAATACAATTGGAAGGTAATTAACCTTATATTTACTCGCAAGTAGCAATGTCCTTTTATAAGGACGAGGGGGAATTGAGGTGCCATGAGCCAGCAGGAATCCGTCGAACAGGCGCCGGGGGGCGTGCTCCTCAGCGCCAACGGCTATGACGGCAACTCCAACGGGCGATCCGGGTCTCCTCGCCTACGGGTGCGGCGGGTCACGATCATGCTCTGGACCATGGTCGTCCTGGCGGTTCTCAGCCAGTTCTTCCGATCCTCGAACGGGGTGATCGCGCCGCAGATCATGGCGGAGTTGCACCTCGACGCAGCGGTGATCGGTCTGTCGTCGGGGGCGTTCTTCCTGATCTTCGCGGCCCTGCAGATCCCGATCGGCGTGCTGTTCGACAAGTACGGCGCGCGCCTCGTGGTTTCCACCATGCTGATCTTCTCGATCATCGGCTCCGCCCTGTTCGCGGTCGCCCATTCGGTCGAGGCGCTGGTGGCCGGACGCTTCCTGATCGGCCTCGGCCTCGCCGGCGGCATGGTCGGCTCCCTGGTAATTCTGGCGCGCTGGCACAGCCCGACGGACTTCACGCGGGCGATGACCATCCTGTTCGCGACCGCCAATCTCGGCAGCCTTCTGGCAACCTCTCCCCTGGCGGCGTCGGCCGAGTGGATCGGCTGGCGGCCGACCTTTCTCGCCCTGGCGGTGCTCACGGCGGTGGTCGGTGTGATCTTTTATCTCGTAGTCCGCGACACGCCGGAGCCGTCGCAGGATGTCGGCGGCGCGCGCGAGTCCCTCGGCGCGAAGTTCCGCGGCGTCGCCCAGGTATTCCGGGTGCCCGGCGTGCTGTGCGTCATGCCGATGGTGGCGTTGGGCTATTCCTCGGTGATCACCATTCTCGGTCTCTGGGGCGCACCGTACCTGCACGAGGTGCACGGCCTGGACAACCTGGACAGCGGCACGCTGCTGTCGGTCCTCGCGGTGGCCTTCGTCATCGGCACACTGGCTTTCGGGCCGATCCAGCGCCGCGCCGGCGGGTTCCGCCGGGTGGTCGTCACCAGCGCCACGGCGACCGGACTGCTGCTTCTCGCGCTGGCGGCCTTCATCGACTCGCCGCTGATCGTGACGGTGTCGCTGCTGATCCTGATCTGCGTCATCGGCGCCTTCAGCGTCGTCCTCATGGGCCACGGCATCTCGCTGATTCCGAAGGATCTGGTGGGGCGCGGAACGACGACGCTGAACTGCGTCCTGATGGGCGGTGCCGCCGTCCTGCAGATCGGCAGCGGCGCGCTCGTCGAGGCCGCCCATCAGTGGTTTGGCACGGTGACGGCGGGATACGCGGCGTTTTTCGCGGTGCTTGGCGTGCTCATGCTCGGCGCGACGCTCCTCTACCTGCGCGCGCCCGAGCCGGCCCCCAAGGCCACCTGATCCCAACGGTCCGCCCGGCCCGCCGGGTGGGTCAACATGCGTGAAGATCGACCAGGAGAAACCAAATGCCCAGCATAGCTAGACTGCTGAATTTCGTTGGTTCGCTTAGCGTCGCGCTGTTCGTCTTCTGCGCGCCGGCCGCAGCCGACTCGCTCGCCGCGCCGACGGGCAAGGTATTGCTGACGGTCTCGGGCTCCGTCGCCAACCACAATGCCGGCGACAAGGCCGAGTTCGACTTCGAGATGCTGCAGGCGCTCGGCGTCAGCAAGATCGACACGACGACGGCCTGGACCAAGGGCAAGAAGATGTTCGAGGGCGTTCTGCTGAGTTCCCTGATCGACGCCGTCGGCGCGACGGGATCGACCGCGGAGGTGATCGCGCTGAACGACTACAAGGTCGACATCCCGGTGAAGGACTTCGCCGACTATCCGGTCATCCTGGCCTACCAGATGGACGGCGAACGGCTGAAGGTCCGCGACAAGGGGCCGCTCTGGATCGTCTATCCGGAGGACGAGAACCCGGAGCTCAAGAACAAGCAGACCCAGGCCCGTTGGGTTTGGCAGGTCAAGGCCATCCACTTCAAGTGATGCGGAGCCGACCATGCCCGGCCGACCTAGCGACCGACAGGTGACGTAGCGATGGCCACGATGCGCGAGTTCAGATGGTTCATGCTTCGCCATGGCCTGTTGATCGTGGCGTTCTCCGCCTGTCTGGCCGGGCTGTTCTTTTCGATCCAGGGTCTCATTCAGCAGCGCGAACTGATCGAGAAGGAAAGCCGGATCAACATCTGGTTCCTGGCTCAGGCGGAGATCGAGTTCATCCGCTTCACGGAATCGGTCAAGGACTATGCCCTGACCCCCGGACCGGACACCGCCGACGAGACGCGGGAGCGGTTCGAGATCTTCTGGAGCCGTCTGCCGCCGCTCCTCGAAGGCCGGCAGACGGCCGAGCTTCGCGAGATCGAGGGACTCGTGCCCCTGGTCCGGGACATGATCAGCGAACTGGAGGTGCTCGAGCCGACGATCTACGGCCTCGAGGCCCTGTCCGATGACGAACTGACGGCCGTCGCCGAGAAGCTCGATCACCTGCGCACGCCCGTGCACGACATGGTTCGACGCGGGTTGCTGTACGAGTCGAACGAGGTGAGTCGGGCCCGCGCGCTCCACAACACGCTCTACTACAAGCTGATCGGCCTGTTCGTCCTGATCCTGATCGGCGTCTTCACCATCCTCGTGATGCTGTTGCTCCAGATCGTGAAGACCAACCAGGCGGTGGTTGCCAAGGATCAGGCGGCCACCCAGGCGATCCGGGCGCGCAACGAGCTCGAACTGGCGATCGAAAGCATCTCCGAGGGCTTCATCATCTTCGATCAGAACGATCGGGTGGAGCTGTTCAACCAGCGCTATGTCGACCTGCACCCGATGCAGGCCGACGACCTGGTGGTCGGGGTGAGCTTCCAGGATCTGCTGCGCAGCTCCGTGCGCAATGGCGGCGTCAAGATCCCGCCCGACGAGGTGGAGGGCTGGATCGAGTCGATCTGCGAGAAGCGCCGCGCGACGCAATCGACGACCTTCGAGAGCCGGCTGTCGAACGGGATCTGGCTGCATATCAGCGAACGCTGGACCAGCGACGGTCGGCTTGTCGGCGTGCATACCGACATTACGGAACTGAAGGAGCGGGAGCGGCTGATCGGCGAGAAGACGGACCTGCTGCAGACCACCTTGGACAACATGAAACATGGCATCGCCGTCTTCGACGATGACATGAAGCTGATCCTCTACAATCACCGTTTCCTCGAAATCAACGAGTACTCGGAGGAGTCGATACAAGCGGCCCCGGACTACCGCGAGGTCGCCAAGCGCGCGGCCGAACGCGGCGATTTCGGGGAAGGGGATCCCGAGGAACTCGCCAAAGCGCAGATCGCCTCGGTCCGGGACCTGTTGGACAAGCGCACCGGCAGCCTGAGCCAGATGCGTCATATCGGCGAGGGCCGGGTGGTGGAGGCGGTCTCCGCGGTCCTGCCCACCGGCGGCTTCGTCAAGACGTACGAGGACATCACGGAGCGGATCGCGGCCGAGACCGAGCGCGCACGGCTGACCGAGATGTACCATGCCTCGCAGCGCACGCAGGCCCTGGGCACGCTCGCCGGCGGCATGGCCCATGACTTCAACAACATCATCGGTGGGATTCTCGGCAACTGCTCGCTGCTGATCAGCGATCTACCCAAGGAGTCGGCGGGTCAGCAACGTCTGGCGCAGATCATGGAGTCGGGCACCCGCGCCCGCGACCTGGTCCGTCAGATCCTCACATACAGCCGGAACGCGGGCTCCGACCGCAAGCCGATGGAACTCAAGGCCGCCATCGAGGACAGCTGCGGATCGCTGGCGTCGCAGATGCCGCCGAACGTCACGCTGAAGATCGGTGACCTCGAAGAGTGCTTCGCCGATGCCGACGTGACGCAGGTGCATCAGCTGCTGGCGAACATCTGCCAGAACGCGGCGCACGCCATCGGTGCCCAGGCGAAGGGAACGATCACCGTGTCGCTCGATACCTGCGACGTCGCGGACGGTGACGATCTGTTGGCCAACCGCAAGAACAGCCAGTGGAAGACGGCCGGCCGCCTGGTGGTCGGACAGGTCAACGACATGACCGCCGGCGGGCCGTTCGTGCGCATCAGCATCACCGACACCGGGCCGGGGATCTCGGAGGACGTGATGCCCCGCATCTTCGAACCGTTCTTCACCACCAAGCAGATCGGCGAGGGGACGGGGCTTGGCCTGGCGGCGGTCCAGGGGATCGTGCGCAACCACGAGGGCGCGATCGTCGTGGAGAGCCTGGAAGGCGTCGGGACCCGGTTCGACATCTACCTGCCCCAAGGCGAGAAGACGGTGGTGCCGATGGTATCGAAGCGCGCCTCCGGTCGCCCCGAGGTCCGGGGCAGCGAACGGTTGATGCTGATCGATGACGATCGGGTTCTTCTGAGCGTCAGCCAGGAGATCCTGAGCCGGCTCGGCTACACGGTGGACGCGTTCGCGGACCCGGAAGAGGCGATCGACGCCTTCCGTGAGAACCCCAAGGGCTGGGATCTCGTCATCACCGACAGGAAGATGCCGAGCGTGACGGGAGAGGATGTCGCCGTCGCCCTTCGCAAGGAAAGTTCCGAGATCCCGATCCTGATGCTCAGCGGCTTCGTATCCAGCGAGGAGCACGACCGCATCCTGTCCTACGGCGTCAACGCCGTCGTCGGCAAACCCGTGCTGCCGGATGAACTGTCGGCCGCCGTCGTGTCGGTTCTCGGGCGTCGCGGCGATGAACCCGCCAAGGTAAGATTGGAGCAGGCGTGATGCTGAAGACCGACCCTGACGGTGCGAAGGCTGGCGATGCTGTTGGTTTCCTGTCGCAGAAAGCGGGAAGAGTCATGAAAGTCTGTCTGGTTGAGGATGATCGGGAACTGCGTGAATCCCTGGCCGAGGTGTTCGGGCGCGCCGGTTACGAGACTCAGAGCGCGAGCGATGGCACCAAGGCCATGCCGCTGCTGCGCGACTGGCAACCGGACATTGTCGTCTGCGACATGATCATGCCGAACAGCGAGGGCTTCGAGGTCCTCCGCAACGCCCGGTCAATCGTCCCGGAGGCGCGGTTCGTGATGATCTCCGGCGCCACCGGCGAGATTCTCGACGTGCTGGAGGCGGCCCGCCTCCTCGGTGCCGACGCGATCCTGCGCAAGCCGTTCCAGCCGACCGAGCTCCTGGACATCCTGGCGTCCTTCCAGGACGCGGCGCCGGACACCGTCCGGGAGTCCGGGGCTGACAGCAACTGACGGCCGCATGAAGAAGGCCAGGATCGTTTGACGGGATGGAGTGGTCAGAATGGCAGAAGCACCGATCTCGGTTGTGCGCGGTAACGTTCTCGCGGCACACGAGATATCCGACGAGGGCGAGTTCGTGACACCGCCGAACGACCCCAACTTCGCGGCGGCCGAGGACGGCGTGCGCGCCTTGCTGCGCGCCGTCGGCGAGAATCCGGACCGCGACGGCCTGCTGGAGACGCCAGCCCGGGTCGTCCGCGCCTTCTCCGAATACTGCGCCGGCTACGCGATCGACCCGATCGCCCTGCTGAAGAAGACGTTCTCCGAGGTCTCCGGCTATCAGAGCCTGGTGATCCTGACCGACATCGATTTCGTGTCCCACTGTGAACACCATCTGGCGCCGATCGTGGGCAAGGCTCATATCGCCTATCTGCCGTCCAACGCGGTTGTCGGCATCAGCAAGCTCGCGCGCGTCGTCGATGCCTATGCCCGGCGCCTGCAGATCCAGGAACGGATGACCGCCGAGATCGCGCAGTGCATCGAAGACGGGCTGAACCCGAAGGCGGTCGGCGTCATCGTCGAGGCCGAACACGGGTGCATGACCCTCAGGGGCGTCAACAAGAAGGGTCCGCGCATGCGCACCCAGGACTTCCGAGGCAGCTTCGCCGACGACCTGACGATGCAGCAGCGTTTCATCGACGCCATTTCCGGGCGCGGATGACGGGGGGCGCATGACGGGGGCGAATGGCGACGGGCCACGGAATCCTGGCGGCCCGGATCCCGCGGCGGATACCGCCGACAGCCTGTTGCATGACATCAACAACGTGACGGGCCGGCTGCTGTCGACCCTCTACCTGAGCCTGTCCGACCTGGAAGCCGACCATCCGGTCCGCGGGCGGCTGGAGATCGCCAACGAGGCCTCCCTCGAGCTGCGCCAACTGACGCAGCGGCTGGAGACGGTGCTCGGCAAGAAGACTTAGATCATCATCGCCTAAGACGGAATCGCTTCGCGATCCGGACTAAGAGCACGTTAGCTGCGAGACCGGCCAGCGCGCCGTCAGTCGGTGACGCGGGAGCGCTCCGCCGTCTCGGGATCCAGGGCGAGCCCCAGGCCGGGCGCGGTGGGTGCGACCAGGTTGACCCCGGTCTCATCGATCTCTTCGGCGAACGCCCCGCCGCCGAACAGCTTGGTCTGGAACTCCAGCAGGGCGTTGTCGGCCATGAAGTACTCGATCCACCGCACGTTCGGCAGACCGGCCGCCAGGTGGATATGGACGTTCTGCAGGTTCCAGGGGGACACGGGCACATTCATCGACGTGGCATAGGCGTGAATCCGCAGCCAGTCGGTGATCCCGCCGGTGATCATGACGTTCGGCTGGACCATGTCGACGCCGCCCTGTTCGACCAGGGCGCGGAACTCGGCGAGGCCGACATTCTGCTCGCCGCCGACGATGTAGGTCCCGCCGGCTCGGGCCCGCACCCGGGCGTAGCCGGGAATGTCATGTGGCGGCACCGGCTCTTCCAGCCAGTATATGTCGTAGGGTTCCCAGGCCTTGAGCTGCTGGATGGCGGTGTCCACGTCCCAGCTGCCGTTCACGTCGACCATCAGCTTGACGTCCGGGCCGATCGCCTCGCGCACCGCCCGCACCCGGTCGGTGGCCTCGCGCGGGGTGACGTACCCGCGGGTGCCCCGGATCTTGAGCGCGCGATGGCCCTTGGCCACGTAGGAGGCGGCGCGTTCCGCCAGCGCGTCCGGCGCCATGTGATGGGCGCAGTTGGCGTAGGTGGGGACCAGCCGGCGCTGCCCGCCGAGCAGGCCGCTGACCGGCAGGTTGGCCGCCTTGCCCTTGATGTCCCAGAACGCCATGTCGAGCGCGGCGAGGGCGTAGCGAGCGATGCCGTCGCCGCCGCGCCGCGGCACGGCCTCGCCCTGGAGCCGCCGCCAGAGATCGTCGGTCAGGCGCGGGTCGGCATCGGCGGCGGCCGGGGCGAAGACCTGCTCCACGAACCGGGCGATGATCGGGCCCATGCGGGGCGGGGTGTTCGCGAATCCCATCCCGGCGATTCCGGCATCGGTCTCGACGTCGACGACGACCATCTCGGCGGAATAGGGGTTGCCGCCGTCGCCGCGATAGCGCTGGGCGGTGATCTCGGTGATCTTCATCGCTCGCTCCCGGTCAGTCGGCGGTCCAGAACCGCTTGCGCATCCAGCCGAAGATCGCCGACCCGAACAGGCCGAGGAAGGCGAAGAACAGGAACAGCGCGGCCAGCGGCTGGGCGAAGATCATCCACCATTCGCCATCCAGCATCTTCAGCGAGTTCTGCAGGTTGGTCTCCACCATCTCGCCGAGGATCAGGCCGACGGCGATCGGCGCGACGGCGAACCCGTTCCGGCGCGCCAGGAAACCGATGACGCCGAAGATCAGCGCGATCCACACATCCAGCAGCGAGGAGCTGAGGGCGTAGGCGCCGATCACCGCCAGCGCGAAGACGATCGGCCACAGCAGCTTGAGCGGCACCAGCGAGATCCGGGCGAACAGCTTGGCGGCGTAGAGGCCCATGGCCATGAACATCAGGTTCGCCACCAGCATGGCGCCGAAGATCTGGTAGACCTGATCCACCTGCTCGGTGAACAGGTAAGGGCCCGGCCGCAGGCCGTGGACCAGCAGCCCGACGAGGATGACCGCCGTGGTGCCGCTGCCGGGAATGCCGAGCACCATGGTCGGCACCATGGCCCCGCCGGTGGCCGCGTTATTGGCGGCCTCGGCCCCGGCGATGCCCTCGACGGCGCCCTTGCCGAATTCTTCCTTGTTCTTCGACCAGCGCCGCGCCTCGGCATAGCCGATCATCGAGGCGACCGTCGCCCCCTCGGCCGGCAGCACGCCGATGAAGGTGCCTATGCCGCAGGATCGTAGGATCGTGCGCCATATTCGTTTGTAGTCCTCGCGGCTCGGCAGCATCACCGCCTTCAGCTTGACGGCGGCGATCGCGCGGTTGACGTGCTTGGACTGGACCAGCAGTTCAGAGATCGCGAACAGGCCGATGAAGACCGGCACGAAGGACAGGCCTTCGTAGAGCTCGTAGTTGCCGAACATGAAGCGTTCGATGCCGGTGGTCGGCTCGGCGCCGATGGTCGCCAGCCAGACACCGAAGATGCCACCGATCACGTTGCGCACCGCGCCACCGGCGCTGATCGAGGCGAGCATCGAGAGCCCGAACACCGCCAGCGCGAAATACTCCGGCGGCCGGAACTCGTAGGCGACCCGGGCCAGCAGCGGCGCGGCGATGCACAGCACGATGATGGAAACGACGCCGCCGACCGTGCTGGAAACGACCGCGACGCCGAGCGCGCGCCCCGCCTCGCCGCGCTTGGCCAGGGGATAGCCGTCGAAGGTGGTCGCCGCCGCCGCCGCGGTGCCGGGCGTGTTGATCAGGATCGCGGTGATCGAGCCGGCGAAGGTCGCCGAGACGTAGATCGTCGCCAGCACCGCGATGGCGTGCACCGGCTGCATGGTCAGCGTGAACGGCAGCAGAAGCGCGGCGCCGGTGGTCGCGCCGAGCCCCGGCAGCACACCGATGATCACGCCGACCACCGTGGTCAGGAAAATCAGAAGGATGAGGTACGGGTCGAAGACCACCGATCCCATCGCCTGCAGTGCTTCCAGCATCGCGGGCCGTCCTAACCGTAGTACCAGTTGGTGAACAGGCCGCGCGGAAAGCGCACCTGCAGCACGTGGTCGAACAGAAGGAACACCGAGCTCGGGGTGAGGATGGCGGTCGCCAGGGCGACCCAGATCCGGCGCTCGCCCCAGAGCAGGCACAGCAGGAACACCACCACGGCGATGGCGATCATCATGTCGATCGTCTCGGTCAGCGCGTAGAACACACCGAACAGTGCGATCGAACCCCAGGTGGTGATCCCCTCCAACGGCACCGGCTTCGGCGGCGACGCCCGATACTGCAGGGCGAGGGCGACGGCGAGGCCGATGTTCAGGATCATCAGCACGATCGGGAACACCCGGGGCTGCATGCTGTCGCCGACGATCATCGGCGGCGACAGGTCGAACTGTAGCGCCATCCAGATGACGACGACCGAGAAGGCGATGATGAGGGCCGGTATCGTGAGGTGGCGCATCGACGGGCGAACGGTGCGCCCCGGGGGACGCACCGCCCTTTCACTGAGTGTCGGGAAACAGACGGCTGGTCGGGTCTACTGGACCAGGCCCATTTCCCTCAGCGCCGGGCCGAACTCGTCGACCATCGCCTTGATCTGCTGGCCCCACGGGCCGGACGGCTGCGGCGAGCTGGTGTCGAGGCCCGAGTTCATCAGGTAGGCCTGGTACAGCGAGTGCTGCATCGCCTTGGTGATGCCGGCCTCCAGTTCGGCGCGGCGCGCCTCATCGACGCCGGCATGGGTGACGAACCCGCGCGTGGTCGACAGCACCAGGTCGATGCCCAGCTCCTTGGCGGTCTTGGCCGCCGGGATCGGCTCCATGCCGGTCTCCGCCAGAACCACCAGCGGGCAGATGTCGCCCGCCTCGACCGGGGCGGCCGCCTCGGACAGGTTCAGCGTGCCCACGTCGACCGCGCCGGCGACGAGCTGGGTGGCGAGCTCTCCGCCGCCCTTGAACGGAATGTAGGTCGGCATGGGCACGCCGAGTCGCTTGGCCCAGAGATACACGGTGATGTGGTCGATCGTGCCGGTATGGGTGCCGCCGAACTTGATCTCGTCACCGTTCTTCATGCCGGCGACGAACTCCTCCGGCGTCTTGTATGGGCTGGTCTTGCAGTTCACCATCAGGATCTGCGGGTCGTTGGTGCCGCGCGCGATCGGCGCCATGTCCTCGACCTTCAGGTTGGTCTTGCCCATGGCCATGGTGATGGCGTGGCCGACCGTGAAGGTCATGATGGTGTTGCCGTCGGCCGGACGGGTCAGGAAGTAGTTCATGGCCGCGGCCCCGCCGCCGCCACGCTTGTTCACCACCACCATGTCCTGCTTCAGCGTGCGCCGGGAGCGCAGCATCATCATCCGCGAGTTCACGTCGGTGCCGCCGCCGGCGCCGGCATGGGTCACCACCTCGATGGCGGGCTTGTCCTGGGCCATCGCGGGCGCGCCGGCCGTCAGGACCATGCCGAATCCGGCCGCGACCGCAGCGGCCAGCGTCGTCGTCTTGAGAATTGAACGCATCATGGTCCATTCCCTCCCTTTGGTTTCTCCGTCGTCGGTGCGCCTGGCACCGCGCGGTTTCATTGCTTGTCCGAGCAGTGTGGGCGAGCGTCGGGAGGACCGTCAACGGTAATTTGGTATACCAAATGCCCTCAGCTGACTGGGGAGTTCACCTTCACCCAGGTGTGGCCGATATGGGCGCGCATCAGCGCCGCCAGCAGCGCCTCGTCCCGCGCCTTCAGCGCGTCGGCGATCTGCTCGTGTTGTTCGACCGCCTCGTGCCAGCGGTCGTTCCGCTGGTTGGAGACGTACCGCACCCGGTAGAGCCGGGCGTTCAGCTGCGCATGGGTCTCCACCAGGACCTGGTTGCCGCCGGCGGCGACGATGCTCTTGTGGATGGCCTGGTTGAGCTTGAAGTAGGCGAGCTTGTCCTTGCGGTAGTAGGCGGACAGCATCTCGTGATGCAGGGCGAGGATCTCCTGGATCTGATCGTCGGTGGCGTCGCGCGCCGCTAGCTGCCCGGCCAGCGACTCCAGCATGCCCAGGACCTCCAGCAACTGGCGGACCTCCTCCATGTCCGGATCGGCGACGACGGCGCCCCGGTTGGGCAGGCTGTCGACCAGACGCTCGCTTACCAGGATGCGGATCGCCTCGCGCAGCGGCGTGCGCGACACGTTCAGACGCTCGGAGAGCTGGCGTTCGCGGATCCGGGTGCCGGGCTTGAGCTCGTCCTGGATGATCATGTCGCGCAGCCGCGAGGCGACCTGGCCGACCAGCAGGCGCCCGACCAGTTCGTTGTCGTTGGGTGGGGCCGGAAGATCCGCCCGGTCGCCGTCGTCAATCCGGGCGCGCGGCTCCTTGCCGAGTTCTGCCATGCGACTGCCTTTCGCCGTCTCCGAGACCGGCGTCCCGGTCCCCGGACGGCGACCGAACGCAGCCGGAGTATAGCCTAGGTCGGTCGACCCTGTTAAAAATTGTATGCCAAAGCCGCGATGCCGGCTGCCGGCGCAGGATGCCAGAAACGGGCCCGCGCCGTCGATCTGGGAGGAACCGACATCATGACCACAGGACCGCTATCCGATCTGTTCGTCCTCGACCTCACCCGCGCTCGGGCCGGGCCGACGGCGGTCCGCCAGCTGGCGGACTGGGGGGCGGACGTGGTCAAGATCGAGCTGCCGGCCTCGCTCGGCACCGACTCCCTCGGCGGTGAACGCACCGGGTTCGACTTCCAGAACCTGCACCGCAACAAGCGGAGCCTGACCCTGAACCTCAAGTCCGAGGAGGGGCGGGCGGTCTTCCTGCGGTTGGTCGAGAAGGCGGATGTGGTGATCGAGAATTTCCGCCCGGACGTGAAGCACCGCCTGAAGATCGACTACGACACCCTGTCGGCCATCAACTCGCGGCTGGTCTATGGCAGCATCTCCGGCTTCGGCCAGGAGGGGCCGTATAGCGGCCGCCCCGGGCTCGACCAGATCGCCCAGGGCATGGGCGGGCTGATGTCGGTCACCGGCCTGCCGGGGCAGGGGCCGGTGCGGGTCGGCATCCCGATCGCCGATCTCTCGGCCGGGTTCAACCTGGCCATGGGCGTCCTGATCGCGCTGTACGAGCGCGAGCGCTCGGGCAAGGGCCAGTGGGTCCGCACCTCCCTGCTGGAGGCGCAGATCGCCATGATGGACCTGCAGGCGGCGCGCTATCTGATGAAGGGCGAGGTGCCGAAGCAGGCCGGCAACAACCACCCTGTCCACATCCCGACCGGCGTGTTCAAGACCGCCGACGGCGCCATCATCATCCAGGCCTCGGCCCAGAACCTCTACAAGCGCATGTGCGAGGCGATCGGCGCGCCGGAGCTGTTCGGTCACCCGGACTATGCCGCGCCCAAGGACCGGCTGACCAACCGCGACCGTCTGAACGCGGATATCGAGGCGCGCACCGTCACGCAGACGACGCAGCACTGGATCGACGTCCTGGCCGAGGCGGGCGTGCCGGCGGGGCCGATCTACTCGGTCGACCAGACCTTCGCGGATCCGCAGGTGCGGACGGTGGAGATGGACCCGGAGGTCACCACGGCCGACGGCAATACCGTCCGGGTCGTGGGTCAGGCGGTGAAGATGTCGCGCACGCCCTGCCAGATGCGCGGCGGCACGCCGGCGCTTGGCGCCCATACCGACGAGATCCTCCGTGACGCCGGCTATTCCGACGCGGAGATCCGGGCCTTCCATGACGCCGGGACGGTCTAGACTCGCCCGACGGATGCGGCGGCGTCACTCCCCCGCCGGCTGAACCGTCGCCGGCGCGCCGGCCGCCGGACGCGGCAGGGCGAGGGTGATGACCACCGCGAGCGCCAGCAGGCCCGTCGACATGAACAGGGCGCCCGGCAGCCCCGCCAGCTGATACAGCAGGCCGGACAAGAACGTCCCGCCGAACCGCCCGATCGCGTTGGCCATGTAGTAGAAGCCGACGTTCAGGGCGATCTTGTCGGCGTCGGAATAGGCGACGATGAGGTAGGAGTGCAGGGACGAGTTCATCGCGAACACGATCCCGAAGGCGAACAGCCCGCCCACCAGGACCAGCACCTCGACATCGGCCGATCCGGTCCAGCCGGTGCTCGCCGCGATGAATTCCATCGCCGCTGGGGTGAAGGGAACCGCGATCAGGGCCGGCATCAGCATCAGGATCGCGCCCCAGACCTTCACCAGGCTGGGCGCCCGCGCCGCGGCATTGGCGCCGAGCAGGCGCGGCACGACCGCCTGCACCACGCCGTAGCCGATGATCCACACCGCCATGAACGCGCCGACCTGGTCGAAGCTCCAGCCGAGCTGGTCGTAGAGGAAGATCGGGACGCCGACGACGAACCACACGTCGCGCGAGGCGAAGAGGAACACCCGGGCGGCGGACAGCAGGTTGATCTCACGGGTCTTGGAGAACAGGTCGCGGCCGCTCACCTTCTCCTTGGCGCGGCCGAGATCGGCCTGGACCAGCCAGGCCGCCGCCACCAGCACGACGGCCAGGCCGCCGGCCATGACCCAGAGCGACCAAGCGAAGCCGAGCGTCTGGAGCATGACGCCGCCGAGCAGGAAGCCGACCCCCTTGAGCGCGTTCTTCGAGCCGGTCAGGACGGCGACCCACCGGAACAGCCCGCCCTGGTCGCCCGCCGCCACGACCAGCTTGACCGCCGATTTCGAGCTCATCTTCGTGAGGTCCTTGGCGACGCCCGACAGCGCCTGGGCGGCCATCACGTAGGCCACGGAGAGCGCCGCGACCCAACCGGGATCGAGCTGCGAGAGCATGATCAGCGCGCCGATCTGAACGGCCAGCCCCATGAACAGGGTGACCCGCAGGCCGAAGCGCGCGCCGATCCACCCGCCGAGGAAGTTGGTCACGACGCCCATCGCCTCGTACAGGAGGAACAGGACCGCGATGTCGAGCGGCGAGTAGCCCAGCTGGTGGAAGTACAGCAGCACCAGCATGCGCAGCGCGCCGTCGGTCAGGGTGAACCCCCAATAGGCCGCCGTCACCGTGGCGTAGTCCTTGAGATTGGTCATGGTTCACCTGCGCTGAAGGATCTAGGCCAGGGACCGGGCCACCTTGCCGGTCAGCTCCATCATGCGGTTCATGTAGCCCCATTCGTTGTCGTACCAGGCGTAGACCTTCACCATCCGGCGGTCGACGACCATGGTCGACGGCGCGTCGACGATGCCGGAGCGCGGGTCGTTGACGAAGTCGACGGACACGAGCGGCCGCTCCTCGTAGCCGAGAATGCCCTTCAGCGGCCCCTCCGCCGCCGCGCGGAACAGGCCGTTCACCTCGTCCACGGTGGTGTCCCGCGCGACCTCGAAGACGCAGTCGGTCAGCGAGGCGTTCAGCAGCGGCACGCGCACCGCGTGGCCGTTCAGCTTGCCCTCGAGTTCCGGGTAGATCAGCGTGATCGCCGTCGCCGATCCGGTGGTCGTCGGGATCAGCGAGGTCAGGGCCGAGCGGGCGCGGCGCAGGTCCTTCTTCGGCTGGTCCACCAGGACCTGGGTGTTGGTGATGTCGTGGATCGTCGTCATCGTCCCGCGTTCGATGCCGAGGCCCTCGTGCAGGACCTTCACGACGGGCGCCAGGCAGTTCGTCGTGCACGAGGCGGCGGTCACGATGGCGTGCCGCGCGGGGTCGTACAGCCCGTCATTGACGCCCATCACCAGGTTCAGGGCCTCCGGCTCCTTCACCGGCGCGGAGACGATCACCTTCCGGATGCCGCGGTCGAAATAGGGCCGCAGGCTCTCCACCGTCTTGAACTTGCCGGTGCATTCCAGCACCACGTCCACGGTCTCGCCGGTCCAGGGGATGTCCCCGGGCGTCTTCGCGTCGGTGACCGGGATCGGCCGGCCGTCGATGACGACGGTCTCGCCGGCGTGGCCGACCGGTGCGGGCCAGCGGCCATGGACGCTGTCGAACTCCAGCAGATGGGCGACGACATCGGCGCCTCCGGCGATCTCGTTCATCGCCACGATCTCGTAGTCCGGGCTGCCGAAGCCCGCCCTGACACCCAGAAGGCCCATGCGGCCCATGCCGTTGATCGCGACGCGGGCGACCATGTCCTCTCTCCTGCCTCGGTGGAGCGTTCCGACAGGCAGCGACCTACAGCATGGGCGAGGCGTCGTACAGGTTCAAAAATACCAGTATTGTTGAAATGAGTGAGAACGGCGGCGCCGATCAGGCACCGCGCCGGCGTCGCCAGGCGACGGCCGCCGCGACCGCGAGCATGCCGGCAAGCCCCGACGGTGACAGCAGGCTGCCCAGCTTGGGGGCCGGGGCGGCATAAACGTTGGTTCCCTGAATCGCGTCGAACGGGTTGCTGGCCACGACGAAGACCGCGTCGTTGAAGTCGTTGTCGGAGGTGTAGTTGTAGGCGTTGGCCCTGCGATCGACCCGGTTCAGATCCTCGAAACCCATGATCAGGTTGGCGTTCGAGGCATCGGAGTACATCAGCGCGACGTGACGCGAGGAATCGACCGACGAGTCGGAGCCATAGGCTGTCGATCCACCGGCCTCGGGGTTCAGGAAGTCGACGCTGTACATCATCTGCGGGGTGGTGTCGCCGGAGGCCGAGGGTTGCCGGATGTCGCTGCCGGTCCAGCCGTTCTGGACCAGCGAGAAGCCGATATTCGTCCCGGCGGAGAAGGTCTGGCCGTCGCCGATCTGGACCGTGTCGCCCGGCCGAAGCTGGCCGCCCGAGCCCGCCAGGGAGCTGTTCGGGAACACCCAACCGGTCTCCACGCCCTCCACCGCTGCGAGCTCCGCCAGGCTGACGACGCCGGACCCGTCGATATCCACGTCGGCCTTCGACAGGCCGGCGAAGGTGTCGTCGGAGAACGCGAAATAGCCAAGGCTGTTGCGGTAGCCGGCGCCCTCGTCGACGAAGGTGGTCGAGACCTGGGCGTCCTTGATCAGCGTCACCCAGGGCGTGTAGCCGGGATCGAGATACTCGGCCGCCACCGACCGGCTCTCGGACAACTCGGTACCGATCGTCTCGAGCAGCTCGTCGGCGACGGATTCCTGCGTCATGCCATCGGGAATCTCGTCGATCGCCAGGGCGGGCGACGCGCCTACGAGCAGCGCCGTCGCTGCGAGACCGGCGGCGGACAGTCCGGAGCGGGCGTGGATCCAAGGGGCAAGGGGCATCGGTCTCTCCCGTTGTGCGCGCCCCGCCCAAGGAAGATCCGTGCCAGATCCACGGTGCGTCCGGGAAAAAGTGGAGAAATTCCAGTTTGTCAGCGGGTTACGCCAGACTGCAGCGCCGCGATCGGATGCGCGCGCCCCAGTCGCGACCCGACGTGCTGTGCCAGATTGCGAACGTCCCGCTGAATCGTTGCAGAACGCGCGTTGCGTTTCACAACGGTCTCGCGGAATGGGAGACAGCCGCCCTCCTGTGTTCGGCGCGGCGGAACGTAGATTTATTTCTACTTTTCAGATGCTTACGGATTTTTCCGCGGAACCGGGCGCGGCGGAACGCCCTTTGCGCGGCCGTGGGTCCACCGACGAAAGGAGGATCCATGAGGGGACAACACAAGACCGGCCGCATGACCGGCGCCCTGACGGTGATGGTGGGGGCGGTTTGCCTGCTCGCCCTGCTGTCCTCGCCCGCCCTGGCGCGTCAGGACAACTACAACGCAAGAGCCGCCAGTCGGGCCAACGGCAACGGGATCGCCAACGCGAACTGCAATTCTGCGTTGATCCTGGTGTGCGACAGCGCGTCCGGGGCGCCGGCATCCCTGCCAGGGTCGATCGGCCTCGGCGCGGTGCTCGGCGCGGTGCTGGCGGGGGGCGGGCTCGCCCTGCGCCGCCGGCACGGCAGCTGAGGTGGAGAGGGGGGACGGCATGAGCGGTCGGACCATCGACCGGGCGGTGCGGTCGCCCCTCTCCGTTCTCGTCGGGCTCGGCGCCGGTGCGGCCCTCCTCACCGGCTTCGCCACGCAGATGCTTGCCGGGGCCGGCGGCGCAGGGGTGAACCTGTTCGTCCTGGCCGCGGTCGTGGGCGTCGCCGCCGATCTCTGGCGGATGGGGCGGACCCATGACGCCGATCTGGCGGATCTGGCGATCTACGGTGTCGCTTTGGCGCTGGTGGCCGTGCCGATCGTGTCCGCCGGCTGGCTCGCGCTCGGTTTGCTCGGGGCGTGCTGTCTGCGACGGCACACGCCAACCGCGCTCGGCTGCGGCTGGCTGCTGGTCGGTCTGTCCGTCTTCTTCCTGAAGGACCGGCTCTGGGCCGGGTTCGTCTCCGGCGCGATCCTCGACGCCGAGGCGGTGGTGCTCCACGCGCTCGCCGGCGCGGTGATCGGCTCGGTCGAGCAGACGGGCAATCTCCTGCTGCTCGCGGACGGGCGCAGCCTGCTGATCCTGCGGGACTGCTCGCTGCTGTCGCTGATGGGACCGTCGCTGCTGGGCGTGGTCGCCCTGCGGCGGTTGTCCGCGCCGCAGGTCCGGCCCGGTTGGCGGCCGCTCGCGATCGCCGCCGGGATCGTCGTGCTGGGGAACTTCCTGAGGCTGCTGGCCATGGCGTGGTCGCCGGAGGTCTATCATGTCGTCCATGACGGTGCCGGCCGGACGGTGTTCGGCGCGGTTTTGACCTTCGCGGTCGTCCTCATCGGCATCCGGAGGCCGCGATGATCGGCGTCCGGAGCCTGGCGGCGGCGGCGGTCGTCGCGGTCGCCGTGAGTCTGGCGGCGATCGTGCCGTCGGCCCGAGACTCCGGACCGGCGCGCGTGCCGCCGTCGGATCGGGCCGTCCACGACCGGCTGACGTCGGTTGGATTTCAGCTTTCCCACCGCCTGCCACTGACCCGCGGGCGGTCGCACCAGGCCACGCTCTTCCGGCACCGCGAGCTCGCCTGTGACGTCATGGTGCTCTCCATGGCGGTGCCCGACGAGGTGTTGGCGGTGCTCCGGCAACGGCTGAACCCAGAGGCCTGGAGCCGACACCAGCTCTGGGTGGCCGATGCCCGCTACCGGATCGACAGCGCCTGGGAGGTCCATTGGCACCGACTGCGCCACCGCCTGCTCGGCGATCGGGTCGGCGGCGGCCCCTATCTGGTCGTCCCGGCGACGACCTGCCCGGCGGGCCTCGTCTAGAGCATGATCGTTCAAGACGGACTCGCTTCTCGATGCCGGCTTGGGCGTGACTCATGCTCTTCTTCACTAAGAGAGAGCAAATTCACATGCTCCGTCGCGATCGCTGGCGACCGCGTCAAAACATGAATTGCTCTAGCGGACGGTGGCCCGTCTCGCATTTCGCGGGACCGGTGATGCAATCTGCATGACTTTGCAGTCCGGTTCAGGGCATTGAGATTTCTCAAGTAAGTAAAATCAATTAGTTAAGTCCGTGCCAACCCTGGCACGCCCATTGCGGTTTCCCCCTCGACATCAACCCGAGGAGGACCCCATGACCTTCACCGTCGACCGCCAGGATGAGCGTACCGTCATCCACATCGCTGGCCCGCTCGACGCCGCTTCGGCGGCCGAGGCCCGCCAGACCTTCGAGTCCGTGATCGACACCGCGTCCGGTTCGGTCGATCTCGACCTGTCCCAGACCGACTTCATCGACAGCTCCGGCGTCGGGGCCATCGTCTTCATCTACAAGCGCCTCGTCCTCCAGGGGCGGGCCATGACCCTGCAGGGCGTCTGCGGCCAGCCGCGCGACCTGATCGGCATGCTGCGGCTCGACCGCACCATCCCGACCGTCGAACTCGTCGCGTGAGGGCCTGACGATGCGCCGCGCGTTCATCCATGCCCTGGTGCTGTGCGGCGCTCTGTCCGCCGCCGCCTGCGCCGCCCCGTTCCCGCCGCAGGGAACCGGCGGTTTCGCCGAGCATCGCCCGACCCTGGACCCGGACTACGTCTGGGATCCGATCGGCTGGGCCCACGACCCGTCCTCCGAGCCGCAATGGCAGCGGACCGGCCGGCGCTGGGCGATCCTGCACGACTACGGCTGGACCGGCTATCAGGTCAGCCGCCTCGAATGCGCCGATTTCCGTCTGGACGGTCTGCGTCGCCACGGCGCCCAGGACCGCTTCCCGGCGTCGATCTGGCGTGCGCTGCGGGAGCGGCGGCTCGCGCTGCGCACGCTCTCGGCCGGCCTGGAATGGGACGGCGAGCGTCATCTCAGCGCCTACGAAGATCTCATTTCCGACCTGGCCGCGCGCGTCGACGTGAAGGACCGGGACATCCGTGACGCCGCCCCCGGCGAAACCTGGAGGATCGATCAATGCTCGCCCGCATCGGACTTCTGATCGCCTATCTTCTGCTCGTTCTGATCCCATCCTCGCCCGGCGCCGAGGCGTCCGAGGTCCTGGGGCCGGGGGACGTGCTGTATGTCGGCCTGCCCGGCGAGGAGACCCTGAACAAGACGTTCAAGGTCGACCGCTTCGGTCGGATCGAGCTGCCGGAGATCGGCGAGCTCGCGGTCGCCGGGACCCCGGTGGAAGGCATCGAGCGTGCCCTGCGCGATAAGCTCTCCGTCGCCTTCCGCGACATGGAGCAGTTCGAGGTCACCCTGAAGGAGCGGCGCAAGCTGGTCACCGTCCTCGGCTACGTGAACGAGCCGGGCATGGTGGATCTGGCCGGCGACGCGACGGTCCAGGAGGCGATCACCGCCGCCGGCGGCCTGGTGCCGGGCGCCCAGCTCGACCGCCTGCAGCTGCGCCGCGACGGCGGGTCCCAGGTGTTCGACTTCAAGAAGTACCTGGACACCGGCGACGTCTCGATGGTGCCGGCGCTGCGGACGCTGGACACCGTGTTCGTACCGTCGTCGCCGCTGACCGGCAACGTCCAGGTGGAGTTCGACGCCCGGACGCTGACGGAGAGCGGGGATGCCGCCGAGAACGCGACGGCGGTCAAGATCTTCGGCGAGGTCCGCAGCCCGGGCGCCTATGGCTATGCCGACGGTCAGAGCGTCGTCGACCTGATCATGCGCGCCGGCGGCGTGACCCGCTACGCCTCGGTCGAGCAGATCCGTGTCATCGCGGATGGTGAGCCGCAGGTCTTCAACCTCAAGGCCTATCTCGACAGCGGCGACACCTCGGCGCTGCCGCGGGTCGGCGGCGGGTCCACCATCTTCGTGCCGAAAGAGACCGTCGGCGTGCAGAAGGGCGCGCGCATCGTCTACGTCATGGGCGAGGTGTTCAAGCCGGGCGCGTTCGAGATGCAGGAGGACACCTCGTTCCTCGACGTGCTGGCCAATTCCGGCGGCCCGACCCGGTTCGCCGACACCAAGCGGGTCCGCATCCTGCGCGCCGACGGGTCGTCCGAGCCGTTCGATCTCGCGCTGTACACCGAGACCGGTGGGCGCGCCGCCGACCTGCCGTACCTGGCGCCGGGCGACTCGATCTTCGTGCCGGAGAAGCTCGACCTGAACGAGAAGTCCTGGCTGAAGGTGCCGCCGGCGCGGGCCGTCTACGTGATGGGCCAGGTCGCCCGTCCGGGCCGCTACGAGTGGTCCAACGAGATGACCTTCCTCGACCTGCTGGCGCATGCCGGCGGTCCGACCGGCAAGGCCGATGTCGGCGCCATCCAGATCTCGACGAAGGGCGCCGGCGGCGTCGACACCGAGACCTTCGACCTGCAGGCCTATCTCGACGGCGGCGAGGGCGGCCCGCTGCCCCGGGTCCGCGCCGGTGCGACGATCATGGTGCCGGAACTGCCGTGGGATCCGAAGGACAACAAGAGCCAGTGGCTGCGTCAGCCGGCCGAGCGGTCGATCTACGTCTTCGGCGCGGTGCGCGCCCCCGGCCGCTACGCCTTCGACCCGAAGCTGTCGCTGCTCGACATCCTATCGGCCGCCGACGGCCCGACCGCCGCCGCCGACCTGCACCAGATCAAGATCACCCATCGCGGCGAGGAAGCCGCGCGGGTCAGCACCGTCGACCTGGAGCTGTATTTCCGCACCGGCGACGAGCGGGAACTGGTCAGCGTGAAGCCGGGCGACGCGATCTTCGTGCCGGACCGCAACCGCAACTGGATCGACCAGCCCAAGGAGCGGACCGTACGGGTGCTCGGCGCCGTCAACGCCCCGGGCCGCTACGCCTTCACCGACGAGATGACGATCCTCGACCTGCTGGCGGAGGCCGGTGGTCCGTCGGCCGCCGCGCTGCAGGACAAGATCGTCGTCGTCAACCTGTCCTGCTGCCGCGACCAGGCGAAGACCTTCGACCTGATCGGCTTCGCCAAGACCGGCGACGTCACCATGCTGCCGCTGGTGCAGCCGGGCGACACCGTCTACGTGCCCGACCAGTCCCAGGACCCCTGGACCAAGTTCACCGACACCGTAAAGGACGTCAGTCAGCTTCTGGCCCTGTTCGCCCTCGCCGGCGTGCTTTGAGGAGACCGTCATGATCCCGACGAACTATTCCGAAGTCGATGCTCTCTACCGCCAGGTCGTGGCGGACGGCGCGAAGCGGGTGGTGGTGACATCGCCCGGCTCCGACGACGGCACGACGACGCTGGCCTACGCGCTGGCCCGCCGGGCCAGCCGGTCCGGCCGCTCGGTCCTGCTGGTCGACCTGAACATCCACCGGCCCTCGCTCGACGCCCTGGTCGGCCTGGACAAGGTGGCGTGGTCGCCGGACGATCCGGACAGCGTCGACGCCGCGATCAGCCGCTTCGGCGCGGACGGCATGGCCGCCTTGCCGGTGCCCGCGATGGAGACTGTGTCCAGCGCGTTCCGCGATCCCGACGTGCTCTCCGTGTGCCTGGACCGGCTCGGCGACCGCTACGACTTCATCGTGATCGACGCCACCCCGATCGGCGCCCGCAACGCCCGCAACGTGCCGCCGCTGGCGGTGTGCCGCGCGGCGGGCACGGTGCTGCTGTCGGTCATGGCGCGGCGGACCAGCGAGGCGGACGGCGTCGCTGCGATCACCGCGATCCAGGGCGAGGGCGCGCGCATTCTCGGCGCCGTCATCAACGACCGCGACAACCCCTCGCTGGGTGAGGAACTGGAGCGTGAGGCAGCGCGATTGAGCCGGTTCTCGCCGGCGCTCGTGGGCTGGATGCAGCGGGTGCTGCGCAAGGCCCGGCTGATCTACCAGCTCCCCTGAGGCGAAGGCGGAAGCGCGGGCTACCGTGCTGCCTGCTCCTCCCAGGACAGGCGCTTGCGGTAGATCGTCGACGGGCTGATGTCGAGCAGCCGGGCGGCCTTCTGGATGTTGCCGTCGCAGATCGAGATCGCGGTCTCGATCGTGTCCTTCTCGACCATCCAGAGCGCGCGGATGTCGGCCTCGCTGGCGGCGGCGGCTAGCGCGGCGGACCCGCCGGACGCGGCCGGCGCGTGCTGGGTGGCGCGGCTCGGATCGACCCGGTCGAGGGGCGGCGGCAGCATGTCGCGGGTGATGAACTTACCGTCGTTGAGCACGACGATGTTGCGCACGACGTTCTGCAACTGGCGCACGTTGCCGGGCCACTCGTAGGCCAGGATGATCTGCGCCACGTCATCGGCGAAACCGTCGAACGCCTTGCCTTCCTCCTTGGCCATCTGCCCCAGGAAATGCTCCGCGATCTCCAGCTTGTCGCCGCCCCGGTCCCGCAGCGGCGGGAGCTGCAGCGGAATCACGTGCAGACGGTAGTAGAGGTCCTCGCGGAACCGGCCTTCCTGCACCTCCACCCACGGATCGCGGTTGGTCGCGCACACGAAGCGGACGTCCACCTTCTCGGTCGAGGATCCGCCGACCTTCTGGAACGAGCCGGTCTGAATGAACCGCAGCAGCTTGACCTGCAGGTCCAGATCCATCTCGCAGATCTCGTCGAGGAAGAAGGTGCCCTTGTTGGCCTGTTTGGCGGCGCCGTCGCGATCGGTCGTCGCGCCGGTGAACGCCCCCTTCACGTGACCAAAGATCTCCGACTCGATCAGCTCACGCGGGATGGCGCCGCAGTTGAGGGCGATGAACGGCGCGCTACGGCGGGCACTCTGATGATGCAGGGCCTCGGCGGCGAGTTCCTTGCCGGTGCCGCTTTCGCCGGTGACGAAGACGGTGGCTTTCGACGTGGCCGCCGCCTTGATCGTCTTGTAGGCGGCCTGCATGGCGGGTGAGGAGCCAATGAAGCCGTGGAACCGGTTCTCGCCGAACGCGTCCTTGAGGCTGGCGACGTCGTTCTGCAGGCGGCGGGTCTCCAGCCCGTTCTTGACGCTGACGACGAAGCGGGTCTGGTTCGAGGGCTTGACCAGGAAGTCGCGGGCGCCGGCCTGCATCGCCTCGACGGCGGTGTTCAACGACCCCTGGCCGGTCAGGACGATGGGATAGGTCGGCACGTCGGCGGCGATGATCTCGCGGATCACGTCCATGCCATTGCCGTCCGGCAGGCCGAGATCGATCACCGCCACGGTCGGCACGGCGGTCTGGATCGCCGCGACGGCCGCCGCCACCGTGTCCACGACCTTGGCGGAAATGCCTTCCTGCTGAAGCCACTGTTCAAGAACCCGGCTGATCGGAGGGGAGTCCTCCACGATCAGGACGTCGAAAGAACCCGTCATGGCCGCCTAGTCTTGTGTTGTTCAGGCAATCAGACTCTCCGGCCAGCCCACGCGTTGCAAGAGCCTTTGCACCTGACCGTTCGCGCCGTGAAGCCGAAGGGTCCAGCCGTCACGCTGCGCGCGGCGTCGCAGGCCGACCAGAAACCCGAGACCCGAGCTGTCCATGAACCCGGTCTCGCTGAGGTCGACGACCAGATCGCTCTCCCCGCCCAGGGTGTCCATTGGGAACCGGGTGCGGATGTCGAACACGGTTTCCGCGTCGAAAGCCCCGGCGATCGTCAGGGTCAGCCGCCCGCCGGTGTCGCTCAAGGTGCAGGCGTGGGCGTTCACGACACACCTCCGGCGCCGTCATGGCGGACCAGGATCGCCGTGCGGTCGTCGGTGGCGTGCCGGGTTGCGGCCGCGAGGACGGGCAGCGGGGCGTCGCCGCGCTGCCTCGCGCCCTCCAGAACCTCCAGCAGGGCGGTCTCCGGATGGTCGAACGACAGCGACTCGCCGAGCCCGTCGGTCACCAGAAGAAGCGCGTCGCCGCGTTCCAGGATCACGGTCCGCACCTCCGGCGGTTCCAGGCTGAGGCCCGGCATGCCACCCGAGATCGGGACGGGCCGCCACGGGGTCCCCACCCGGCCGAGCAGCGGGCGCGGGTGCCCGGCCACCGCGAGTGTCGCCGCGCCGTCATCGCGCAGGTGGGCGACGGCACAGGTCACGATCGTCTCGGCGAACCGGTCGTCGGCGGCGATCCGCTCCGACAGCGCCTGAACGAGCGCGTCCGGCCGCGTCGCCGTGGCGTCGTCGTTGAGCAGGGACTGAACGTAGCCGGCATAAGCGAACGCGAAGATCTTGGCCGAGACGCCATGCCCCATCACGTCCAGGACGAGCAGCGTTGTCCAGCCGTCGCCGCGGCGGTGCAGCACCAGGTCGCCGCCGCCGGGGGTCACCGCCTGTTCCAGGCCGGCGATCGACCAGGGGCCGGAGCGGTCCGGAACCGGGGTGCGCAGCGCGTCGGTGATCCGCCGGTCGACGGAGGATTGCAGCATCTCGCGCAGGCCGCGCGAGCGCCGCAGTACCCGGTCGGCGGCGTTGCGCAGGCGGGTCTTCGACACCGGCTTTTCCAGGAAATCGTCGATCTCCAGGCTGGAGGCGCGTTCCTCCAGGCTCTCGTCGTTCAAGCCGGTCAGGAAGACGAAGGGAATGAGGGCGGTTCGATCGTCGCGGCGCAGTTCGCCGCGCAGTTCGAGCCCGTCCATCTCCGGCATGGCGATGTCGGAGATGATCAGGTCCGGCGGGTCCTGCTTGATCGCCGCCAGCGCTTCGCGGGCGTCGCCGAAGGTCTGGACGTGATAGCCGTCCTTCAGGAAGGACGCCGCTAGCGTGCGCGAGACCGTGTCGTCGTCGATCACCGCCACCGTCGGGCCGCGGCGTTTGGGGACCGGCTCGACGAAGGCCAGGCGATTCCGTCCGCCGTGCCGTGTGTAGGACACGGAACCGATCAGCATGGCGATCAGGCCGAGGCCCATTCCCCCCTCGCTGAGCGGCTCCGATGCCGGGTCGCCGGCGTTGGAGAGGGCGGCCTGCAGACCGTCGAAATGGCCGCCATCATCCTCCAGCGCCACCTCCAGCCCTTGGTCGGCCTCGGTGACTCGAAGCGTGACGGCGCTCGCCACCGGGTCGCCGTGGCGAACGATGTTCGTGAACAGCTCGGTGACCGCCAGCAGCAGGTCGTTGACCCGCTGTTCCGCGAGCTCGCGGGCGGTCAGCGCCGCGCACAGGTCGGTCCGCAGGTCGCGGCTGGCGGCGAGCGTCGCCGCGTAGGGCTTGTCGATCAGCATGCGATCCTCTCCGACACGGGTGGGCGCCCCCGGGATGCCTGGCGGCGCAGGTGCGAGGAGACGGTGTCGACCAGATCCCGTTTGCCGACGGGCTTGGCCAGGTAGTCGTCCATGCCAGCATCGCGGCAGCGCTGGATCTCCTCCTCGAAGGCGTGCGCCGACAGGCCGATGATCGGCATCTTCGACAGGGTGCGGATGCGCCGTGTCGCCTCGATCCCGTCCATCACCGGCATGGCGACGTCCATCAGCACCAGATCGTAGGAGCTGTTCTCCGCCATTTCGACCGCGACGGCACCGTTTTCCGCTTCCTCGACGGTGAAGCCGGCGCCCTTCAGGAAGGTTCGGGCGACCAGCCGGTTGGTCTCGCTGTCCTCGACCAGCAGGACGCGGCCGGATCCGTTCTTCGCGGCCGGCCGGCGCGCCGGGCGAACCGGCAGGTCGGGGGCCGCCGACGCCTTCTGGAGCGGGATCGTGAACCAGAACCGGCTGCCCTCGCCGGGCGTGCTCTCGAAGCCGATGGCGCCGTCCATCGCCTCGACCAGCGCCTTCGAGATGGCGAGACCGAGACCGGTGCCGCCGAACTTGCGGACATAGCCGGAGTCGATCTGCTGGAACGGTCGGAACACGTCGTCCTGATGCTCCTGGCTGATGCCGATGCCGGTATCGCGGACGGCGAAGGTCAGGGTCGGGCCGGCGGCGCCGGCCGGTTCGACCGACAGCTCCACGTCCACCGTCCCGTCCGGGGTGAATTTGATGGCGTTGCCGACCAGGTTGGCCAGAACCTGGCGGACGCGGTCGGGATCGCCGGCCGCCCGGGCCGGGACCGAGCCGACGACCCGGTTCGCCAGCCTGGTGTTGGCGGAGCGGGCATTCGGGCGCAGCAGGTCGCTGGTCTCGGCAAGCAGCGCGGCCGGGGAGAAGTCCCGGCGCGACAGGCGAAGCTCGCCCGCCTCGATCTTGCTGGCATCCAGCAGGTCGTCGATCACCGTGCGCAGGGTGCCGGCGGACCGCAGCGCCGTCTCCACATGCCGGTGGGCG
>JGI12316J15310_10000064_pt1 | contig 70604 bp, 60 predicted proteins | sample MarCyaLeptolynsp_FD_15310 | JGI IMG/M metagenome (IMG submission 15310) | reverse complement strand
CCGCCGCCTCACCGCCGGTCCCCCGCCGCTCGACGCATTCGACAAGACCGTGCAGCGCCCAGACGTTGTCCGGGTGCTGGCACGGGCGCGGGACGGACGGATCGAATCCGAGATCGGCACGGTAGACCGCCTCGGCCTCGTCGAACCGCCCCTGCTCGGCCAGCAGCGCGCCGAGCGCGTGGCGCGGCGGATGCATCCACGCCCAGGGCTCGGTATAGTTCAGCCGGTCATAGCGCCGGACCGCCTCGCGCAAGGCCTCGAACGCCGCATCGTGTCCGCCCCGGCGATAGGCAAGCTCCCCCTCCAGCATGGCGACGCCGACGTCCAGCGTGTCGCGCACGCTGTTGCTCAGGAAGACGGCGTGCTCAGCAAAACCGTCGCGCGCGGCGAGGAAGGCTGCCTGCTCGTTCGCCGCCGCGTCGACCTCGCCCAGGGCCGCATGCGCCACTCCCTTGGCGTAGTGGTGCATGGCGGCGCGGATCGGCGTCAGGCCAGGGTCCGCCGGCGGCGTCTCACGCGTCAACTCCCGCCACCGGCCGAAGCGCACCCGCACATGGCTCATCATGCCGGAATAGCCGTCGAGGATCGACGCCATGAACGGCGCGCTGGTGGCGATCAGGTCGGTGGTGGCGATCTCGCGGATCCGGGTCGCCGCCCACAGCGCCGTGCGGTACTGCCCCAGCAGCATCGCCGAATAGACGTAGAGATGCAGGTCGTGACAGCGCGCGGTGGTGTAGAAGTTGTTGTCGCCGCCGACCGCCAGGTAGCGCTCGTCCGCCGCCACCGCCCGCCGGCTCTGTTCCACCGCCGCGGCATAGCCGCCGCACAGGACGTCGATATGCGCCGGCATGTGCTCCAGGTGGCCGGCGTCGCGGGCCCAGCCGCGTAACCGGTCGGCGCTGGACAGCGCCCGCTCGGGATAGGGCGACATCTCGAGCGCGTGGATGTGCATGTGAAGCACGCCCGGATGGGCGATGCCGTCGCGTTGGCATCTCGCCAGCGCCCGCTCAAGCACCGCCAGCACCTCCTCCGTCAGGGCCGGCGGCTTCGGCCGGCCGCTGGCAAGGTCGAAGAGCTGCCGCGGCGTGCAGGTGACCGCCGCCTCGGCGAACAGCGCGGTGATGTCCAGATCGTCGGGATGGGCGTGATGGGCCGCCCGCATCGCGTCGGTGAACTCCCGGTGCCAGCGCTGGAGCACGTCGCGATCGCGCTCGTCCGGGCTGCGATAGCGCAGTGGCACCGCCTCGATCAGCGCCCGCTCGGCCGGATCGCAGCCCTCGACCCGGGCGAGCGACGCCTCGGCCGCCGCGTGGCAAGCCGGCAGGGTCGCGGCGATCTCGGCATCGGAGTAGCGGATCCAGGCCCGGTTGTAGAACGGCCCACCGGCATAGGCGATCCCCCACCAGGCCATCGCGCAGTCCGGGTCGTGCTCCAGGGCCCGGCGATAGCAGGCAACCGCCTCCTCGTGGTTATAGGCGAAGGTCCAGTTCAGGCCGCGGTCGAACCATGTCTGGGCCTCGGGCGACGCCGTGGTGACGGCGCGGGTCCACGGACCGAGATCGAAACCGTAATCCACGGGGCACCTCTGCGGACGGCGGCGGGAGAATGCGATCCTACGCCGCCCCGGCGCGGCCGACCAGACGACGCGGCTGGCCCGGTCTGGCCTGGCCCCGCCACCTGGCCGATACTGTGCCCCACACACCGAATGGGGAATCCGATGAGCATCCGCGCGGTCGACTGCCACATGCACATCTTCGGGGACCAGACGCGCTACCCGTTCGCCGAGCCGCGCAGCTATACCGTGCCGCCGGCCAGCGTCGAGGACTACTGGCGCGCGGTCGCCGGCACTGACATCGCGCGCGTCGTCGTGGTGCAGCCGAGCCCCTACGCCCGGGACAACTCCTGCACCCTGGACGCGCTCGACAGCTTCGGCGAGGCGGCGCGCGGCGTCGCCGTGATCGACCCCGACACGACGACCGACAGCGACCTCGCAATGCTGCACGCGCGGCGGGTCCGCGGCGTCCGGGTGAACCTGCGCTCGGTGCGCGCGGCGGCCGTGCCGGTGGCCGAGGCGCTGCCGAAGATCGACCGGCTGCTGGCCGGCAGCGGCTGGCACATCCAGGTGTTCTGCGACCCCGAGGTCCTGTCCGAGTTGGCACCGGTGCAGGCGGGTCTCCGCGTGCCGCTGGTGCTCGACCATTTCGGCGCGATCGACCCGTTGGCCGCCGAGCGCCACGTCGGCGACATGCGCCGTCTGGTCGAGGCCGGGGCCTGGGTGAAGCTCTCCGGCTCCTATCGCATCTCGAGCGGACCGGATGGGGCCGGGGTCGCCGACCTCGCCCGTGCGATCCATGGCACGGCGCCGGACCGCATGGTCTGGGCCAGCGACTGGCCGCACACGCCGCAACACGGCGGCGCCACCGCCAGCGGCGACGCGGTCCTGCCCTACCGGGATCTCGACACCGCCGGGCTGTATCGCGCGGTCGCCGATTGGTTTCCGGACGAGACGGTCCGGCGGGCGATCCTGCAGGACAATCCCCGCCGGCTCTACGACTGGAGCGACTGACCCGTACCGGGCGCGTCGCTTGGCATCAGGACCAGGGCCAACCCGCTTCGCGGCCGCAGCAGGTCGGCCAGGGTGTAGCGGTCCAGCACCGCCATGAACGCGCCCAGCGCCTCGTCGAGGATCGCCGGCAGGGCGCAGACCGACGCGATCGGGCAGGTATTGGTCGCGGGGTCGAAGCATTCGACCACCCGCATGTCGTCCTCGCACCGCCGCACCGTATCGCCGAGCGCGATCTGTTCCGGCGACAGGGCCAACCGGATGCCGCCCTGGCGTCCGCGGATCGTCTCAACCACGCCCATCTGGCCGAGACGGTTGACCACCTTCATCAGGTGGTTCTCCGAGATGTCGAATCGCGTGGCGATCTCGCGGATGGTCGAGAGCTCCTCGGGCGCCTTCAGCCCGAGATACATCAGCACCCGCAAGGCGTAGTCGGTATGGCGCGTGAACCGCACAGCGATGCCCTCCTCATGGATCCGCTTAAAGATGCATTTTCAATATTGCTTTTGACAAGTGGGCGGCAATATAAGAGGTATACAAAATACATCTTTAGGCGAAAATGATGACCGATGCTGCCCGACCTGCGGAACAGTCGCGCGCCCCGCTGCACCCGGCGATCGACCGGGCGCTGGTGACCACCCTGGTGCATACGTTCTACGACCGGGTGCGCCGAGATACCGAACTCGGTCCGATCTTCGAGCGGATCATCAGCGACTGGCCGACCCACCTGGACACCTTGGTGGAGTTCTGGTCAGCCGTGACCCATCTGGGCACCCGCTTCCGCGGCAACCCGATGCAGAAGCACCTGGCAATCGGTGCCATCGACCGCCATCATTTCGAGCGCTGGCTCGCCCTGTTCCGCGAGACCGCGCGCACGGTGATGGCGGACGAGCCCGCCGGCATCTTCATCGACCGGGCGGAACGGATCGCCTACAGCTTGCAGCGGGGCATCGCCTTCGCCCGCGGTGAGGACGTGACCGGCCGGCCGGAGACGATGTGATGCGACAGCTTCCCGCGACCGTGACGGCCTACAAGAAGACGCCCGTCTTCACCCAGGACAGCATCCCCGACGGCCTGGCGCGGGATCACAGCACCAAGGCCGGCGTCTGGGCGCTGATCCACGTGCTGTCGGGCCGCCTTCGGTACATGGTCCCGTCGACGGGCGCCGAGATGACCCTGGAGCCCGGCCGGCCGGGCGTCGTCGAGCCGGAAGTGACGCACCGCGTCGCCCCGCTCGGCCCGGCCCAGTTCTACGTGGAGTTCTATCGCGAGAGCGGCCGGTGATCGCCGACCGCCGGCACCGCGCCGTAGGCCTTGTCCGCGCCATCGACGATCGGCGCCGGTGCCGGATAGGCCACCGGCCCGGCCGGGGTGTCGACGGTGATCCGCCGCAGATGCGGATGCGCCGACAGGCCGGCCATGTCGTTGACCCGGGCGAAGGCGACATTGGCCCGGTCGAGCATCGCCTCCAGGGTGGCCGTCGGATGCGACGCGAAGACGCCGCCGACCAGCGCGTCGGTCTCTCCCCGGTTGCGCACCCGCACGACGTTGGACTCGAAGCGCGGGTCGGTCACCAGGCTCGCGTCGCCGAGCACATGGCGGCACAGGCTCGCCCATTCGCGCTCGCTCTGGATTGAAATGAGGATCAGGTCGCCGTCGGCGCTCGCGAACGCGCCGTAGGGGGCGATCGACGGGTGCGCCAGGCCAATCCGCTTGGGCGACTTGCCACCCTCGTGGTTGAGCAGCGGCACGGTCTGCCAGTCGGCCATCACGTCGAACATGGAGATCCGGATGTCCGCCCCGTCACCGTGGATCGACCGGCCGATCAGCGCTTCCAGGATGGCGGCATGCGCCGTCGCCCCGGTGGCGATATCAACCACCGACATCCCCACCCGCGCCGGCTCGCCCGGCCCGCCGGTGATCGAACACAGGCCCGACTCCGCCTGGATCAGCAGATCGTAGGCCTTGCGGTCGGCGAGCGGGCCGGTGTCGCCGTAGCCGCTGATCGAGCACACGATCAGGGCGGGATGGGTCCGGCGGAGATCGTCGATCGGGAAACCCAGCCGCGCGATCGCGCCCGGCTTCAGGTTCTGCACCAGCACGTCGGCGCCGGCCAGCAGGTCGCGCAGGGTCTGCTTTCCCGCGTCGCTAACGAGATCGACGACCAGGGACTCCTTGCCCCGATTGAGCCAGGCGAAATAGGAACTATCCCCTTTTGCTGCCGCGTCGTATCCGCGCGCGAAGTCGCCTTCCGCGCGCTCGATCTTGATCACCCGCGCACCGGCATCGGCCAGCCGCGAGGTGCAGAACGGCGCCGCCACCGCCTGCTCCAGGGCGACAACGGTCAACCCGGCGAGCGGCAGTCTCTGACGGGCCGCCATCACCGGTTATCCGGAGCGGGGGATAAAGTCTTAGGCTCAGTCACGGGGGTCACCTGCTGGGGAGTGAAACGCACATCGCACCGCTCATCATAGCCGCCGGCGGAACGGGGGCCAGTGCCGAAGGGAGTCGCGTCGGCTCCAGCCCGTGTCCGGGGCCTGAGCGAGGGTCGACGGAATGCTGCATTGCAACATAATCATTGCGGCCGTGGCCAAGCTGCGCTACCCCGGCGTCGACACTGGATCTGGCCGCGACCCGGGAGGCGACCTCGCTCGACACCTTGAAGACTGACTGGCTTGGCAACGTCCGCAACGACGTGCTGGCCGCCATGGTCGTTGCGTTGGCCCTCATTCCGGAAGCGATTGCGTTCTCGATCATCGCGGGCGTCGACCCCAAGGTCGGGCTGTACGCGTCGTTCTCGATCGCCGTGCTGACCGCCGTGGTCGGCGGCCGGCCGGGCATGATCTCCGCCGCCACCGCCGCCACGGCGGTCCTGATGGTCACCCTGGTGCGCGACCACGGGCTGCAGTATCTGCTGGCGGCGACGGTTCTCGCCGGGCTGCTGCAGATCGCCGCCGGTTTCCTGAAACTGGCGACGGTCATGCGCTTCGTCTCGAAGAGCGTCATGACCGGTTTCGTGAACGCACTCGCGATCCTGATCTTCCTGGCGCAGCTTCCGGAGCTGATCGGCGTACCCTGGCTGACCTATGTCATGGTCGCCGGTGGGCTGGCGGTGATCTACCTGCTGCCGCGTCTGACCACGACCATCCCGTCGCCCCTGGTCTGCATCATCCTGCTGACAGGCCTCGCCATCGGCTTCGACCTCGACCTGCGCACCGTCGGCGACATGGGCGAGCTGCCGGACACGCTGCCGATTTTCCTGCTGCCGGACGTGCCCCTGACGCTTGAGACGCTGCAGATCATCCTGCCGTATTCCGCCGGGATCGCGGTGGTCGGTCTGCTGGAGTCACTTATGACGGCGACCATCGTCGACGAACTGACCGACACGCCCAGCGACAAGCACCGCGAATGCGTCGGACAGGGGGTGGCCAATGTCGGCACCGCATTCATCGGCGGCATGGCCGGCTGCGCGATGATCGGCCAGTCGGTGATCAACGTGAAATCCGGCGGCCGCGGCCGGTTGTCGTGTTTCCTCGCCGGCATCTTCCTGCTGATCGCCTGTGTCGCGCTCGGCGACTGGGTCCGGCAGATCCCGATGGCCGCCCTGGTGGCGATCATGATCATGGTGTCGATCGGCACGTTCAGCTGGCAGTCGCTTAAGGAGCTCAGGGTGCATCCGCGCAGCTCCTCGGTGGTGATGCTGGCCACGGTGATCACCGTCGTCGCCACCCACAACCTGGCGATCGGGGTGATCGTCGGCGTGCTGCTGTCGGGCATCTTCTTCGCCTGGAAGATCGCCCAGATCTTCCGCGTGACTTCGACCCTGTCGCCGGACGGGTCGGCCCGCACGTACATCGTGGAGGGCCAGGTATTCTTCGCCTCGGCGGACGCGTTCCTCGCCTCCTTCGACTTCCGCGAGGCGCTGTCGCAGGTCACCATCGACGTCTCGCGCGCGCATATCTGGGACATCTCGAGCGTGGCGGCCCTGGACACGGTCGTCTTGAAGTTTCGCCGCGAGGGCGCCACGGTCGACATCATCGGCCTGAACGAAGCCAGCGAGACGATCGTCGACCGGCTCGCGATCCATGACAAGCCCGGCGCCATGGACCGGCTGATCTCGCACTGAGATCCGCGTCCGATCGCCGATGAGACAACGGGGCCAGGGGGAGAGCGGGTGAGCAAAGTCATCGCCATGATCGACGGGTCGATCTATTCGCGCAGCGTCAGCGACCACACCGCCTGGGCGGCGGAACGGCTGGGCGCCGGGGTCGATCTCGTCCACGTCCTGGGCAGGCGAGAGGGGCCGAGCGCGCCCGCCGACCTGAGCGGCAACATGTCGGCCGGCCTGCGCGAGACCCTGCTGCAGGAGCTGGCGGATCTGGACGCCGCCAACGCCCAGGCGGCGCAGAAGCGTGGGCGGCTGATCCTGGAGTCCGTGCAGTCGGTCCTCGCCGAGCGCGGCATCGATGCCGTCACCCCGAAGCTGCGCCACGGCGACCTGATAGAGACCGTCGCCGCGCTGGAGGTCGAGGCCGACCTGCTGATCATCGGCAAGCGCGGCGAGGCCGCCGATTTCGCCAAGATGCATCTCGGCTCGAACCTGGAGCGGGTGGTGCGCTCCTCGCACATCCCGGTGCTGATCTCCTCCCGCGCGTTCAAGCCGATCGGCCGGTTCCTGATCGCCTTCGACGGTCAGCGCACCGCGATGAAGGCGGTGGATTACGTCGCCCGCACGCAGCTTTTCGCCGGTCTCGAGTGTCATCTGCTGACGGTGGGCACCAAGACGGCGGCGATCGAGCGGCAGCTCGACGATGCGACGACCCTGCTGAAGGCCGGCGGGATCACCGTGACGACAGCCGCGCTGCCCGGGCAGCCCGACCAGGTGATCGCAAAATACGTCGAGGAGTCGGCGATCGACCTGCTCGTGATGGGCGCCTACAGCCACTCGCGCCTGCGCTCGCTGTTCATCGGCTCGACCACGACCGAGACGATCCGCAACTGCCTGATCCCGGTCCTTGTCTACCGCTGATCGGCGGCGTCCTCGCGGATCATGTCCGCCGCCTTCTCGCCGATCATGATGGTCGGCGCATTGGTGTTGCCGGAGGTCAGGCGCGGCATGATCGAGGCATCCGCGATCCGCAATCCATCGATCCCACGCACCCGCAGCCGGTCGTCCACGACCGCGAGATCGTCCGAACCCATACGGCAGGTGCCCACGGGGTGATAGGTGGTCTCGGCCGCAGACCTCACCCAGTCCAGGATCTCATCGTCGCTTTGCCGGTCGGTGCCAGGGGCGATCTCCGAGACCCGCAGCGCCGCCATCGCCGGCGCCGCCATGATGGCTCGCGCGATCCGGATCGCCCGGACCGTCAAGTCGCCATCGACCGGCGCCGACAGGAAGTTGAACCGGATCGCCGGCGCGTCGCGCGGATCCGCCGACCTCGCATGCACCGAGCCGGTGCTTTCCGGGCGCATCGGATGGGCGTAGCAGGCCATGCCGGCGCGCCGGGACAGCACCGGTCCGTTCGGCCCCGGCTCGGTCAGCATCGGAATCCAGCCGAGCAGCAGATCCGGCGCGTCCAGCCCCTCGCGCGACCGCACGAACGCGCGCAGGGGTGCCGCCACCATCCCCAACATGCCGCCGCCGTCCAAGGCGTAGCGCATGGCCTGGCGCAGGAGGCCGAGTCCCCGACCGGTGTCGTTGAACGACACGCCGGGCGCGCCGACCGCCCATTTCGTGCGTGGGGCGTAGTGGTCGCGCAGGTTCTCGCCGACGCCGGCCAGGGCGTGCCGCACGGGTATCCCGAGGTCGCGCAGCCTGCTCTCCTGGCCGATGCCGGACAGCTCCAGCAACTGGGGCGTGTTGATCGACCCGGCGCTGACCACGACCTCGCGGCCGGCCCGGGCGTGCTGCGTCTCGCCATCGCCGGCGCGATAAGCGACGCCGACGCACCGCCGGCCGTCGAAAGAGAGGCCCTCGACCAGCGCGCCGGTGACGATGCGGAGATTGGCCCGTCTGCGCGCCGGATCGAGGTAGCATCGCGCCGTGCTCATCCGCCGTCGCGACGCGATGGTCGCCTGGCTCATGGCGATCCCGTCCTGGGCCGCGCCGTTGTAGTCCGGATTATGCGGGATGCCGACCTCACCAGCGGCATCGATCAAGGCGCGGTAGAGACGCTGGTCGGGTGCCGGATCGGTCACCCGAACCGGGCCGTCGCGGCCGCGGAACGCGTCGTCGCCCCCGCCCTCGTAGCGCTCCATGCGTTTGAAGAACGGTAGGACGTCGCGGTAGCTCCAGCCCCGGTTGCCCATCTGCGCCCAGGTATCGAAGTCCTGGGCCTGCCCGCGCACGAAGGCGAGACCGTTCAGCGCGCTCGACCCACCCAGCATGCGACCCCGGGGCACGGGAATTCGGCGGCCGGCAGTGCTCGCCTCCGGCTCCGAGCTATACAGCCAGTTCACCGCGGGATTCGCGATCAGCTTGGCGAACCCGACGGGGATGTGGGTCCAGGGATGGTCGGCCGGTCCCGCCTCCAGCAGCAGCACCCGTGTGCGTGGATCCTCCGTCAGCCGGCTGGCGACCACGGCACCCGCCGAGCCGGCGCCGACGACGACATAGTCATAGTCGACCACCGCGTCAGGCTCTGGATCAGCAGTCGAGGGTGTTGGCCCGCTCCCACTCCGTCAGCTCGCGGGAGTAGGCGTTCCACTCCTCCATCCGCAGCTTGATCAGCGCGGCGATCCCCTCCGCGCCGATCACCGTCCGCAGGGTGCGGTCCTTCTCCAGCGCGCGCAGCGCGTCCAACAGGTTCAGCGGCAGCTTCTTCGCGCCCCGGACCTTGTGACCCTCGGCATACATGTCGAGATCGACCCGCTTGCCCGGATCGGCCTTGGTGGCGATGCCATCGAGCCCGGCGGCCAGCACCGCCGCCGGCAGCAGGTAGGGGTTAGTCGCGCCATCGGCCAATCGCAGTTCGAACCGTCCCGCGTCCGGGATGCGGACCATGTGGGTGCGGTTGTTGCCGCCGTAGGTGATGGTGTTCGGCGACCACGTCGCACCGGAGGCGGTGACCGGCGCGTTCAGGCGCTTGTAGGAATTCACCGTCGGGTTCGCGATGGCGCAGAGTGCCGGCGCGTGGCCCATCAGCCCGCCGAGGAAGCTGTAGCCCAGCTTGGAGATCCCGAGCTCGCCCTTCGGATCGGCGAACAGGTTCTTCTTGCCCGCCTTGTCCCACAGGCTGACATGGGCGTGGCAGCCGTTGCCGGTCAGGTGCGCGAAGGGCTTGGGCATGAAGGTCGCGCGCAATCCGTGCTTCTCGGCGATCGACTTGACCATGTATTTGAAGAACGCGTGCCGGTCGGCGGTGACCAGGGCGTCGGCATAGTCCCAGTTCATCTCGAACTGGCCGTTGGCGTCCTCGTGGTCGTTCTGATACGGCCCCCAGCCGAGCGCCTGCATGGCGTCGCAGATCTCGGTGATCACGTCGGCGCGGCGCATCAGCGCCTCGATGTCGTAGCAGGGCTTGCCCTGGCTGTCGCGGGCATCGGCGAGCGACTGGCCGTCCGGCGCGATCAGGAAGAACTCGCACTCCACCCCATGCTTGAGCCGGTAGCCCTGCTTCGCCGCCGCCGCGACCGCGCGCTTCAGCGTGTTGCGCGGCGCCTGGTCCAGTTCCTTGCCGTCCATGTGCAGATCGGCGGCGACCCAGGCCACGCTCGGCTTCCAGGGCAGCTGGATCAGACTGTCCGGATCGGGGATCGCGAACATGTCCGGATGCGCGGGGGTCAGGTCCAGCCAGGCGGCGAACCCGGCGAAGCCGGCGCCCTCCTTGGCCATCGGCCCGATCGCGGAGGCCGGCACCAGCTTGGCCCGCATCACGCCGAACAGGTCGACGAAGGAGATCAGGAAATACTCGATGCCACGCTTCTTCGCCTCGTTCGCCAAGTCGATCGCCATGCCGTCACCCCTCTGTGAAACTGATGCCCCGCAAATGCTCCGCGCCGCGCCTACCAGCCGGCGCTGCCCGGTATCCATTCGGTCCCCGCCAGGGGAACCCGCGCCATCGCCGCCGCCTCGATGGTCAGCGCGACAAGGTCCTCCGGCTCCAGGTTGCGCACATCGGACTTGCCGTTGGCGCGGGCGATGGTCTGGCATTCCAGGGTCATCACCGCCAGGTAGTTGGCCAGGCGCTGGCCCGCCGCGACCGGGTCGAGCCGGGACGCCAGGGCCGGGTCCTGGGTGGTGATCCCGGCCGGGTCGTTGCCCTCGTGCCAGTCGTCATAGGCGCCGGCCGTGGTGCCGAGGGCGTTGTAGTCGGCCTCCCAGCGCGGGTCGTTGTCGCCGATCGCGACCAGGGCGGCGGTGCCGATCGACACCGCGTCGGCGCCCAGCGCCAGGCACTTGGCGACATCGGCGCCGTTGCGCACGCCGCCGGAGACGATCAGTTGCACCTTGCGGTGCATGTCCAGCTCCTGCAGCGCCGCCACCGCCGGGCGGATCGCCGAGAGGATCGGAATGCCGACATGCTCGATGAACACGTCCTGGGTCGCCGCGGTCCCGCCCTGCATGCCGTCGAGCACGACGACGTCGGCCCCCGACTTCACGGCCAGCGCGGTGTCGTAATACGGACGGGAGGCGCCGACTTTCACGTAGATGGGCTTCTCCCACCTGGTGATCTCGCGCAGCTCCTGGATCTTGATCTCCAGGTCGTCGGGGCCGGTCCAATCCGGATGGCGGCAGGCCGAGCGCTGGTCGATCCCCTCGGGCAGGTCGCGCATCTCCGCCACCCGGGGGCCGACCTTCTGGCCCAGCAGCATGCCGCCGCCGCCCGGCTTCGCGCCCTGGCCGACCACCACCTCGATGGCATCGGCGCGGCGCAGGTCGTCCGGGTTCATGCCGTAGCGGCTGGGCAGGTACTGGTAGACCAGGTGGCTGGAATGGCCGCGCTCCTCCTCGGTCATGCCGCCGTCGCCGGTGGTGGTCGACGTGCCCATGGCGGAGGCCCCGCGCCCGAGCGCCTCCTTGGCCTGGGCCGAGAGCGAGCCGAAGCTCATCCCGGCGATGGTGATCGGGATCTTCAGGTGCAGCGGCTTGGAGGCGAAGCGGTCGCCGAGCACCACATCGGTGCGGCAGGCCTCGCGGTAGCCCTCCAGCGGATAGCGCGAGATCGAGGCGCCGAGGAACAGCAGGTCGTCGAAATGCGGGACCGCGCGCTTCGCTCCGCCGCCGCGGATGTCGTAGATGCCCGTCGCCGCCGCCCGGCGGATCTCGGACAGGGTGTAGTCGTCGAACGTCGCCGACTTGCGCGGGTGCGTCCTCGGGATCTTGGGCGAATCGCTCATCGCTGGCCTCAATACGCGCCGATATTGGCGATCTTGAAATGATAGAGGTTGCGGGCCGAGCCGTAGCGCCGGAAGGCCGCGACATCGACGTCGCCGTAGCCCGCCCGGTCGAGCAGCTCCCGCAACTCGGCCCGGTGCTCGTCGCGCATCTCATTCTCGACGCAGTCGGCGCCGAGCCCCGCCACCGCGCCGCGCACGTAGAGCCGCGCCTCGTACAGGGAGTCGCCCAGCGCGTCGCCGGCGTCGCCGAGCACGACAAGCCGCCCCGACTGCGCCATGAACGCCGACATGTGGCCGACCGAGCCGCCGACCACGATGTCGACGCCTTTCATCGAGATGCCGCAACGCGCCGACGCATCGCCCTCGATCACCACGAGGCCGCCATGGCCGGAGGCGCCGGCCGACTGGCTGGCATCGCCGGTGACCCGCACCGTGCCGGACATGATGTTCTCGGCCAGCCCGGTGCCGGCATTGCCCTCCACCGTCACCGACGCGGTCTTGTTCATACCCGCGCAGTAATAGCCGACATGGCCGGCGATCGAGACCTCGACCGGCGCGTTCAGGCCGCAGGCCAAGGCATGCGCGCCGTTGGGATGGGCGATGGTGAAGGCGCCCTTGTCGGCGGCCTGCAGGGCGCTGTTCACGTCGCGAACCGACGCGACGGCCAGATCGAGGGTGGAGTTGCTCAGGGTCTCGGTGCTCACGCGGCGCGGCTCCAGGAATAGATCTCGGATGGCTTTGGCTCCCAGATCCGGGCGTGGTCGACGCCGGGCAGCCGGGCGATGGCGCGGAACTCCGACGACATGGCGACCCAGTCGTCGGTCTCGGCCATGACGGCGGGCTTGCAGGCGATCGGATCGCGCACCACGGCGAAGCCCTCGGCGGTGCCGATGGCGAAGGTGTAGAAGCCGTCCAAGTCGCTGAGCGCCGCCCTGACCGCGTCGCTCAAGTTGTCGCCGCCGCGCATGCGCGCCGCCAGATAGCCGGCCGCGACCTCGCTGTCGTTCTCGGTCTGGAACCGCTCGCCCGCCTTCTCCAGGCGGCGGCGCAGACCGTTGTGATTCGACAGCGACCCGTTATGCACCAGGCAGGTGTCGGCCCCGGTCGAGAACGGATGCGAGCCGGCGGTGGTGACCGCCGATTCCGTCGCCATGCGGGTATGGGCGATGGCGTGTGTGCCCGAGCGACCCTGCAGGCCGAAGCGCTCGGCCACGGCGTCGGGATCGCCGACCCCCTTGAACAGTTCGATGGAGCGCCCGACCGACAGCACCGTCACCTCCGGCGCGTTGGCGATCAGCCAGTCGCGCGCCCCCTGCCCCTCGCCCTCGGTGCGCAGCACGGCGTGATTGGCGATCGGCGTGACCTCGACGGCGGCCCCCTTCGCCGCCTCCAGGCGCCTGGCGATCGACGTCCAGTCAACCGTCTCGGCCTCCGCCAGAAGCACCAGCTTGGCGCCCGGCTCCGGCGCGCCGTAAACGGCGAACCCGGCCGAATCCGGACCGCGCCCCCGCATTTCGTGGAGCATCAGGCCGGTCAGCCGGCCCAAGTCGTCCGACAGGGTCTCCGATTTCAGGTACAGCCCGACTATTCCGCACATATCAGCCCCCAGGTGCCGGACCGCCGGCGCGCGTTGCAGGTCACAGCCACAGAATAAGGTAATCAAAGCTGCCGCAATATCCACAAAGGCGAGCCGGCGGCGGGCGGCAGTCGATGGGTGACGTCGCCCCGACACTGGACTACCATTGCCCACAGTCCATTCACGGTCGCCAAGCGAGCGTTCGGTATGCAAGCGGACCAGGGAGACGTCGTCGCGTCACCGCCGATCCGGTTGACGGTAGGAACCGCGACACCAGAGGACATCGCCGCCGCGCTGCGCGCCGGGTTGCGCGACGTCACGGCCCGGCCGGGTCTCAGCCTGCTGTTCGGCCTTGTCTTTTCCGCATTCGGGGCGATGCTGCTCTCCGGGCTACTGGTGGTGAACCAGGTCTGGATCGCCATCGCGGCGGGGGTCGGCTTCCCCCTTGTCGCCCCTTTCCTGGCGGCCGGCCTGTACGAGATGTCGCGCCGCCTCGACCGGGGCGAGGCGTTCTCGGCCTCCGACATCTTCTTCGTGGTCTTCCGCCAGCAACGCCGTGAATTCGCCTGGATGTCGCTGGTCGTGCTCTTCGTCTTCTGGATCTGGGCCTATCAGGTGCGCATCGTCCTGGCGATCACGCTGCAGCATCAGAGCATGGGTTCCCTGGACAGCATCGCCACCGCGATCCTCACCACGGCGGACGGCGTCACCTTCCTGATGGTCGGCAGCGTGATCGGCGCGGTTCTGGCGACCATCCTGTTCTCGGTCACCGTGATCGCGATGCCGCTTCTGCTCGACCGCAACGTGGATATTGTCACCGCCATGATCACCAGCGTGAAGACGGTCCTGCAGAGCCCGATTGTGATGCTGGGCTGGGGCGCTGCCGTCGGCGCCTTGACCCTGCTTGCCATCGCGCCGGCGTTCCTCGGCGTGATCGTCGTCTTCCCGATCCTCGGCCACACGACCTGGCATCTCTACACCCGGCTGATCACGCCGAAGTAGCGGCGTCCCGAGCTCCGGCACCCGGCCCTCAGCGGTAGAACAGGGTCGGCAGGTAGAGCGCGATGTCGGGGATCGTCAGCAGGATCGCGATCAGCATGAACATCGCCACCAGGAACGGCAGGGCGCCGATGCTGACGTCGTTGAACCGCCCACCCCGGCCGCGGATGCCGTGCACCACGTAGAGGTTGATGCCGATCGGCGGGGTGATCAGCGCCGCTTCCATCAGCACGGTGATCATGATGCCGAACCAGACCGGATCGAAGCCCATGTGCATGACGATCGGGAACACCACCGGAATGGTGGTCAGCATCATCGAGAGCGTCTCCATGAACATCCCGAGCAGGATGTAGAAGGCCACGATCACCAGCATGGTCTGCATCGGCGTCCAGCCGAGCTCCTCGATCGCCTCGAGCAGCGCCTGGGTGACGCCGAGCGAACCGAGCACCAGATTCAGGAACACCGCCGCCAGGATGATCAGCATGACCATCGCGGTGGAGCGCATGGTCCCCTCGAAGGCCTGCTTCAGCATCTCGACGTTCAGCGCCCGGTTCCAGGCGGCGATGATCAGCGCGACGACGACACCGATGGAGGCCGCCTCGGTCGGCGTTGCGACGCCGGCATAGATCGAGCCGACGACCGCGACGAACAGGACGATCGGCGGCAGCAGGTCCGGCAGCACGGCGATGCGCTGACTCCAGTTGGTCCGCACCTTGTCGCCGTCCCAGTCGCTTCGGAACAGGCAGGCGACGACGATCACCGCCATGAACAGCAGCGCCAGCGCCAGTCCGGGGATGATGCCGGCCAGGTACAGTTCGGGCACCGAGGTGTCGGTCAGCAGCGCGTAGATGATCAGGTTGATCGAGGGCGGGATCAGGATGCCCAGGGTGCCGCCGGCCGCCAGGGAGCCGAGGAAGAGCTTCTCGTTGTAGCGGTGCTTCTCGATCTCGGGATAGGCCACCGTGCCGACCGTGGCCGCCGTCGCGACCGAGGAGCCGGAGGACGCCGCGAAGATCGCGCAGGATCCGATATTGGCGTGCATCAGGCCGCCCGGCAGCCACGACAGCCATTGGATCACCGCGTTGTACATGCGCTGGGCGATGCCGGCGCGCAGCATGATCTCGCCCAGCAGGATGAACATCGGGATGGCGACCAGGATCGACTCGATGCTCTGGTACCAGGTGAAATCGCCCAGCATCAGCGCACGGCGACCGCGCAGGAACATCTCGTCCAGCGTCAGGCCGAGAATGCCGAGCACGGCCGCGACCGGCACGGCGGCGGCGATGAGGACGAGCAGGGCGGTCAGAATCAATGCGGGCATGACGTCCTCAATTCCTCAGGCGCGGTTGCGGGGCGCGGCCGTCACGAGACGTGGGTCTCGCGGTCGATCTCCTCGTCGATGGTCGGCACGCCAGCGACCCGGTTCACCGTCGCGAAATCGCCGCGCAGGATGGAGAACACCGACCACACCACCATGAACGCGAGGCACAGCACGAAGAAGCACAGTCCGGAGACCCAGAAGATCTGCGGGATCCACAGCGGCGTCGCCAGCGTGGTCTGGGCCGAGGCGCCGTATTCCCAGTTGTAGAGAAACTGCTCCAGCGCCGTGGAGGTCAGCGCCTGCACGTAATAGAGCAACAGGGAGACGCCGAGCAGGTCCAGGATCGCCCGGGTTCGCAGGCCAAGCTGGTTGTACAGCGAGTCGATCCGGATGTTTGAGCGGTTCAGCAGCGCGAAGGAATAGGCCCAGGCCGTCGCGGCGGCGAAGACGTAGCCGCTGATCTCGTCCGATCCGCTCATGGTCACGTTGAAGATCTTTCGCGAGATCACGTCGGCGGTGACGATGAACGCGGCGACCAGAAGACCGGCCCCGCCGATCCACACCGCCACGCGGGATATGCCCATCAGACGGGCGTGCACGGTCTCGAACATCGCCGGACCTCCCTGGAATCATCCATGTCGGGACATGCGACGGTCGCCGAGGCAATCCTGCCCCGGCGACCGCGCTGCGTTCAGCGACGTCTTATTCCTTGGCGGTGACGCCCACGATCTTGCCGACCGTGGCGTTCCACTCGTCGGCACAGGCCTGACCGCAACGGCCGGCCCAGCGCTTGACGACCACGTTCTCCGCGATGTCCTGCAGCATGGCCTGATCCTCGGCCGACGGGGTGATCGGGATCATGCCACCCGGCTCACCGGCGTCGCACGGGCCCGAGGCGTTGCAGTCCATGCCCTTCTGGTCGAGGGTGACCTCGAACTCCCAGAGCGCGTCCTCCATCTTCTTCGCCTCGGCCATGATCAGGTCCCGGGTCTCCTGGCTGAAGCCGTTCCAGACGTCCAGGTTGATCGCGGTGAAGGTCGCGGCATAGCCGACGCGGACCCGGATGTTGTGGGTCACCACCTGCCACCACTTGGCATTGTACGCCGGCATGGTGCCGGTGATGCCGCAATCGGCGACACCCTTCTGCAGGGCCGGCACGACCTCGGCGAAGGCGATGGTCACGGCGGCGGCGTCCAGGCCCTCGATGAAGTCGCCAAGGGTGCGGCTGTAGGTGCGGATCTTCTTGCCCGCCAGGTCCTTCAGCGACACGTCGGTGATCGACTTGTCACCGAGGTTGCACCACAGCTGCTGGCTCGGGAACGTGTAGATGTTGATGATCTGCGCGTTGTACTTCTCGCGCACCTCCCGCTCCAGGATCGGCCGGTAGGCGTCGACCGCCTTGCGGTAGGTCGCGAAGTCCTGGATCACACCGGCGAGGTCGATGCCTTCCAGCGCCGGGCTGGCCTGGGCGCTGTAAGAGGTGAGCGCGTGAACGGCGTCGAACGCGCCCTTCTGCACCCCGGCCATCACCTCGTAGCCCTTGAGGCCGAGCTCGGTGTACGGCGCGATGTTGGCCTTCAACTTGCCGCCGGACGCCGCCGGCAGGGTCTCAGTCCAGAACTTCTCTTCGAACTGCTTGTAGTTCTCCAGGAATCCCCAGGTCCCCACCACCTCGAAGGTGTATTCATCGATCTCGGCGACCGCCGGCAGCGACGTCAGGCCCACAACCCCCGCAGCCAGCGCAACCGCCAAAGCTTTCCTTTTGACAGACATGTCAGTGCTCCCTGTTGATCTTAAGCCGGTCTTTTCGCCAGCTCAGTGCCTTGGGTGGCGACAACTGACATGATCAGCCGCCGACGCGCGATCCTATCACGGACCAATGGGCTCTTGTGAACCGCTCCAATGCGGCGGAATTCCCGATCGGCGCGATTGACGTCTCCGGCCCCGGACCCCGTTTCCAGGGCGCTGTTTCCAGGACGCCTCGATCCGACAATCGAGATCCGCCAGATCGCGTCTTAACGGTTGGTTAGCCTATTTCGCGTCATGCTACCGCGATTGGTCGAGCGCCTCGACGATGCAAGAACGCGGCTTGCGGGAACCGCCATGCGCCCTTCCAACCAACGGTCGGTCGAGACCTTCCTTCCATCGGAGACGCCACCGCTGGGCGTTTCGCAGAGCCGATTCCGCTCGACCACCCTTGTCATCGCCGCGGCGACGTCCCTGGTGCTGCTGCTGATCGGCGCCTTCGCGCATCAGCAATGGAGCCACTACGACGAGGAACTCGCCCACGCGAAACGGGACCTCAAGAACAAAGCGGTGCTCCTCGCCGAGCACGCGTCACAGGCGTTCGAGACCGTCGAGACGACGCTCCGGTCGGCGGGCCGGCTGCAGATGGAAGCCGCCGGGACCGCCACGGACCCGCGCGAGGCCAACCGGCTGCTGCGGGTCCTGCAGGACGGCTCCGGCCTGTTGCAGGCTCTCGGATGGATCGATGCGGCGGGAAACCGGATCGCCTCGTCCCTGTTCGCGGACCCGCCGCCCCTCAACGTCAGGGACGAGGAACCCTATCAGTACTGGCTGAACGCGGCGCCGGGCCGGGCCGGGCCGGGACCCTGCATATCGCGTCGCCCATCCGGTCCGACGTCCTCGACGACTGGATCATTCTCGTCTCCACGGGACTCACGGACGGCAACGGCACCTTCAGCGGATTCGCCGGTGGTGTCGTCGATCCGGAGTTCTTCACCCGCGTCTACAGGGAGGTCTCGATCGGTTCCGGACGGATCATCACCATGTTCCGCGGCGACGGCACGATCCTGGCGCGCGAGCCCGTCGACGAGGCGCTGATGGGCACGTCCTTGGCCGGTCGGCCGTTCATGACCAGGGTCGTCGTCGACGCCGATCTCGGGACCTTCCAGGCTGAGGGGCTGTCAGACGGCAAGGCAAGGCTCATAGGGTTCGCGAGATCGCCGTCCCACGACCTGATCATCACCGTTGCCGTCCCGACAGACGTGGCCCTGTCGGCGTTCTGGCGGGGCATGACCGTGGGCAGCCTTCGCCTTGGAATCACAGTGCTGCTGATCCTGGTCGGGACAGTCTTTCTCGTGCGCGAGATGCGGCGCAGGGCCGCGGCCGAAGCGCTGACCAAGATCCGCGAGGCCCGCTTCCGCGAACTGGCGTCGCTGTCCGGTGACTGGTTCTGGGAAACGGATGCCGAACATCAGTTCACCTGGATGTCGGACTCCGTCGAGGCGATGACGGGGATCCCTCCCGCCTGGCACTACGGACGCAGCCGGGTGGAACTGGCGTCACCGGAGGCGCCGATCGACGCCGCGTGGCAGGAGCATGTGCACAGGCTGGACATGCGACTGCCGTTTCGCGATTTCGAGTTCGTGCGCCGCGGCCCGGACGGCGACCGCTGGCTCACGACCAGCGGGATGCCGGTGTTCGACGAAGACGGGAACTTCACGGGCTACCGTGGCGCCGCGCGCGACATTTCGGACCTGAAGCGCGCGGAACAGCGACTTTGGGATGCGGTGGAGGCGCTGCCGGGCGGTTTCTCGCTGTTCGGCGCGGACGGCCGTCTCCAATACATCAACGAGACCGAATCCAGGATGCTGCCCGGCGAGGCAAGCATGGCGCGGGTCGGCGACACGCTCGAGGACATCCTGCGCCGCATGGTCGAGGCCGGCGCCATCGAGGATGTCGGCGACGACCCCGAAGCGTGGATCGCCGAACGCGTGCGCCGCCATCGCGACACCCACGGATCGATGCTCATCAACTTCGGCGACCGCATTGTCGAGGTGATCGAACGGCGCACCAATGACGGTGGGACCATCGTCCTACGCTTCGACGTGACGGACCGGGAGCGGGCCCGGGACCTGGATCGCGAACTGCGCAAGGCGGCGGACGAGGCGAACCGGGCGAAATCGGGCTTCCTGCTGGGCATGAGTCACGAATTGCGGTCGCCGCTGAACGCCGTGCTTGGGTTCTCGGAACTCCTGGAGAGCGGAGTGGCGAAGAACGGCGACGTCGCGCGCGAATACGCCGGCTACATCCGGAGCGCCGGCGATCACCTTCTGAGCCTGGTCAACGAGGTGCTCGACCTCGCGGCGATCGAGGCCGGTCATCTCAACCTCTCGCTCAAGAGCGTCACCGTGGCGCAGGCCCTGGACCAGGCGTTCAACACGGTCCGGCCGAGCGCGCAGAAAGCCGGGATCACACTCAGATCGGTCATCGAGAGCGGGGCGGACACCGCGGTCAGCGCGGATCCGGTCCGGTTGGCACAGGTCCTTCTCAACCTGCTGACAAACGCCATCAAATACAGCTTTGCGGACACCACCGTGACAGTCCGCATCAGCGCGTCCGGCACCGACCGGATCCGGATCGCGGTCACGGACTAGGGGCCGGGCATTCCCGCCGAGAAGCGCACCCTCGTGTTCCAGCCGTTCGAGCGCCTGGGCGCCGAGCAGACCCAGGTCGAGGGAACCGGTATCGGCCTCGCCCTGACCCGCCGGATCGTCGAGGCCATGCGCGGCACGATAGAGTTCTCCACGCGCGAGGGTGAGGGGACGACTTTCTGGGTCGATCTGCAGGCGGCGGAGCGCGCCACGGTGGCGCCGAAAAGCGTCGCCGCCAAGACCACCACCGCGCTTCGACCCTGTCGCGTCCTCTACATCGAGGATGAGGAGCTCAACCGGGTGCTCGTTCAGCACATCCTCGCGGCATCCTCCGATGTGGACGTCCTTCTCGCGGAAACCGGCGGGGCGGGCCTCGATCTGGCGAGAAGCGCGGCGCCCGACGTCATCCTGCTCGACCTCGACCTGTCAGACATTAACGGTATCGAGGTTCTTAAGACGCTGCGCCTCGAAGAGGCGACACGGCGTATCCCGGTCATCGCCCTGACAGCCAATGCGTCCCCCTCGGATGTCGAGCGCGGACTCGCCGCCGGTTTCAACCGCTACCTGACCAAGCCGCTCGACCCCGACGGCCTGCGCCGGACCGTGGCCGATGTCGTGGCGGAACACGCCGCCGGACCTTCCGGTCCTGTCCCGGTTCGCCGCGTCGGTTGATGGGGCGCGCGCCGGCCTTCTGAGGGGTACACTCCCACTTCGCTCCCTTGTGTCCCTGGCCGCGCCGGGGCACGCACGATCCGGCCCCGACAGGATGAGGGATCCTGTCGCCGCTTCACGACCTCGAGAACGTTCGATGACCCGACCGACCCTCACCCTGTTCGAGAACCTGCGCACGATCGGGTATGTGCCGTTCTATCTGGCGATCGAGCGCGGGGAATGGGACCGCGAAGGGATCGACGTGACGGTGCCGCTGTCCCCGTCGACGGCGTACACGGCACAGGCCCTGCTGGATGGCGTGGCCGACGTCTCGTGGGGCGGTCCGATGCGGGTGATGATGCACCATGACGCCGCGCGAGAGAGAGGCGAGGACTGCCCGCTCGTCTGTTTCGCCCAGGTGGTCGCCCGCGATCCATTCGTACTGGTCGGTCGGAAGCCGAACCCGGCCTTCCGCTTCGAGGATCTCGCGGGCCTGACGGTGGCGGTCGCGACGGAGGTGCCGACCCCGTGGATGACCCTGCAGGACGACCTGTCCCGCGCCGGCGTCGATGCCGGGGACTGGATTCGGGCGCCGGACCGCACCATGGAGGAGAACGTGGTGGCGCTGGCGCGGGGGGCGGTCGACGTGATCCAGGTCTTCGAGCCCTATGCCGACCGGGCGGTCACCGAACACGGCGCGCATGTTTGGCATCGGTTCGCGACGCGCGGCGATGTCGGTTTCACCAGCTTCTACACCACCCGCCAATTCGTCGAGCGGGAGCGCGAGACCTGCCGGGCGCTGGTTCGCGGGATCGGCCGCAGCCTGCGTTACCTGCACGCGGCGGAGGCCAGCGAGGTGGCGACGATCGTCGCCCCCTACTTCCCGGACCTGTCGGCAGACGCGCTGACCCGGATCATCGCGACCCTTCGCGCGGCCGAACTGTGGCCGCGGACCCCGGCCTTCCCGGCCAGCGCCTTCGTCCGGCTCAAGGCGGCGCTGCTGTCAGGCGGCCTCATCAGCCACGACATCCCCTACGACACGGCAGTCGACGCCGCGCTGTCGGACACGCCGATCGCCTGACGCCGTCTCCGCCGACTCGCGGCGCCGATCAGGCCGCCTTGTGGCTGGCGTCGATCTTCTGGCGGATGTGTTCGCCGGCGGTGATGACCGGATAGCGCGCCGGCTCGCCTGGCCCGAGGCAGCTCGGAATGCAGCGGATCTCGGCGTCGTAGCTCGGATGCACGAAGAAGCCCACACTCATGCGCCGGCTCAGCGCGTCGCCGGCCTGGGGCGCCACCACCCGGTGCAGGGTCGAAACCCAACGGTCATTGGTCCAGCGCTGCATCATGTCGCCGAGATTGACCACCAGTTCTCCCGGCCCCGGCTGCACGGCGGCCCAGAGCCCGTCGCGCATCCGCGCTTCGAGGCCGCCACGCCCCTCCGTCATCGCCAGGATCGTCATCGATCCGAAGTCGGTGTGGGCGCCGGCGCGCAGTTGTCGAGGTTCGGCCGGCCGATCCAGGACCGGGTAGTGATGCATGCCGAAGATCGAGAAATGCCGGTCGAGTAGCGGCACGAAGGCGCCCTCGTCCAGGTCGAGGGCAACCGCCATGATTCGCGTCAGATCGACCGTCAGCCGCTCAAACGCGCGATAGAGATCGACCAGCGCGGCGTCGAACCCGGCCGGCACCGTCGGAATGATGTTTTCGGCATAGGCGGTCTCGGCGGCGGGCAGATGGGCGTAGTGATCGCGGTGGTCGTCCACCGGTCCCAGAAGGACCGACTCCCGAAGGTCGGGCGGCGTCGTCTGGCCGAGGGTCGATGCCAGGTTGCGCGTCGCCACCCGGTGGTATCCCCGTTGGCGCGCCGGGCCGGTCGGGTGGAACCGATCCTTTTCCGCCTGCGGAAGGTCGAAGAAGTCGAGGCCGAGCCCGATCGCCCGGTCCAGCGTGTCGCGGGGAAGACCGTGGCCGGAGATCACCAGGAAACCAACGCTCTCGCAGGCGGCGGCGACGGCGCGCGCGACCGCGTGTTTGGCGGTCGCGTCACCGCTCAGGAACGGCGCGATGTCGATCGCCGGGATCGACAGTCCCTCAGTTTCCGCCAAGACGGGTCTCCCGCTTCCGCTACTGATCACCGCGAAAGCATGAAGCATATCCGACCCGGTGGCGACCCAGCTTCCGTCGCGCCAGATTGATTACTGGCGCAGGCAACCTAGTCTTAGTGAATCGACCGGTGCTGACGGACCCGTTCTGGTTGGTCTCACGACGAACTTGGCGCGCAGGATGCGCTCCGGGACACCGCGCAGCGCCGGCGGCAAACAGGGGGAGCATACAAATCATGAACCAGAGCGAGTTCAATCGGCGCCAGATCATGGCGCTCATGGGGACGACCGCGGCCGCGGCCGCGCTCCCCAGCATGGCGTTCGGTCAGGACGCCGCCCTGAAGTTCTGGGCGCCCGGCATCGCCCGGGTCGGTGCCAAGGACTGGAGCGACATGGAGGCGGAGGGCGGCTTCAAGCTTGCGCCGATCGCCAAGAGCGCCCGCGCCGACGAGGCGATCCAGAAGATGGTGGTCGGCGATGGCAACGCCCTCTACGACGCGATGACCGACAATGGTGGCGGCATGGAGGACGCGCTGGCGAGCCAGGGCGCCATCGTCGAGCTCGACGTCTCCAAGATCCCGAACTGGGCCAATGTCGAGCCGCGTTATTTCGACGGCGGCGCGGCGGCGGACACCATCCGCTATGACGGCAAGGTGGTCGCCATCCCGTACATCTCCAACGCCGACGCGCTGGCCTTCAACCACGACGTCATCGGCTCCGAGCCGGACACCTGGGAAGTGCTGTTCGACGACCAGTTCAAGGGCCGCGCGGCCCTGCAGAACGACTTCGGGCCGACCCTGACGAACACCGCGATCTATCTCAAGCAGTCGGGCAAGCAGGATATCGAGAACCCGTCCGACATGTCCGAGGCGGAGGTGAAGGGCGTCTGCCAGTTCCTGATCGACAAGAAGAAGGCCGGCCAGTTCCGCACCTTCTGGGACGGGTTCCAGAACGGCGTCGATCTGCTGGCCTCGGAGGAGGTGCTGGTCGCCTCCTGCTGGGAGCCGATCCAGATCGTCGCCGGCCGCAAGAGCGGCAAGGACATCCGCTACGGCACGATGAAGGAGGGGCACCAGGCCTGGAACAATGTCGTCATGCTGACCCGCGGCGGGCGGGAGCGCGGCATGGACGATACGTTCTACAAGCTTGTGAACCTGTACCTGTCGCCCTGGTTCGGCGCCCGCACCCTGGCGGCCCTCGGCTTCACGCCGCAGATGACCGGCGTCATGGACTATGTCGAGGCCAATCCGGACACCTTCGACGCCGACACCAAGGCGGTCATCAACGAGCGTCTTGCGCGCAAGATGGAGCGGCTCGCGGTTCCCGGGAACTCCTGGCAGAACGTGTTCCCGACAAACATCCGCGCATATCAGGACTGGTGGTCGCGGGTTCAGGCCGCCTGAACCCCGATGACCGAGAACACTGAGACCGGGCTCGGCGGGCTTCCCCCCGTCGAGCCCTTCCGGCCGACCGTGCGCGAACGCCTGGCGGATTGGGTCTTCTGGATCCCGATCGTCTTCATGGTTCTGTTCTTCGCGCTGCCGATGTCGCTGACCCTCGTGTTCAGCGTGTTCGAGCGGACCATGTTCTGGATGGAGCCGGGCTTCACGCTGCAGGCCTACGAGAACTTCTTCTTCTCGGCGCGGCTGGAGAACTTCCTGACCTCAATGTGGTATTCGCTGATCGCGGTGGTGGTCTCCTTTTGCCTCGGATTCCCGATCGCGGTCTTCGTGCGCAAGTCGGTGCCGCAGGTCGCCCAGCACCGGGTGGTGCTGCTGTTCATCCTGCCGTTCATGGTCTCCGAGATCATCCGCATCTTCGCGCTGCGCCCGGTGCTGCAGCGCAACGGCCTGGTGAACGAGACCCTGATGAGCCTCGGCCTGATCGACGAGCCGATCACCGCGCTGATCTACACCCATACCGGTGTCGTCATCGGCGAGGTCATGTCCTTCATGCCGTTCATTATCTTCGCCGGGTTCCTCGCGATGGAGGCCGTGCCGAAATACATCTTCGAGGTCTGCGACGACCTCGGCGCCGGACCGGTGCGCCGGTTCAAGGACGTGATCCTGCCGCTCGCCGCACCCGGCGTGTTCGCCGGTGCCGTGTTCATCTTCGTCAACGGCATCGGCGTCGCGCTGATCCCGAACATCATGGGCGGGCCGGGGGCGGTGAATGCCGGCCTGATCGCGACCCAGGCGATCACCGCGCTCGACTATCCGCTGGCCATGGCGGTCAGCGCGATCATGATGGCGACGCTGATGGGGTTGCTCTACATCGGCCACCGACTGTTCGACCTGACCCGAATCCTGGCGCCGATCAACTAGGAGGCGGGCACATGGACGATTACGCGAACGTCTGGCTGCACCGCGCCAAGTGGGCCTACCTGCTGCTCGTCGTGGCGACGCTGATGAGCCCGGTCTTCTACGTGATGTACATCTCGTTCAACGAGAACGGCTTCGGCGCCGCGGAATACGTCTTCACCACCCGCTGGTACGGCCTGATCTTCGCCGACGCCCAGCTCATGAACGCGCTGCGCTGGACGCTCTCCCTGGCGGTGGCGACGACCGTCCTCACCATCCCCATGGCCCTGCTCGCGGCGAAGTTCTACAAGGCCGCGCGGGTCAAGGTCCCGGTCGTCTTCCTCATGCTCGCGCCGCTGTTCGTCGCCCCCGACATTCTCAGCGCCGCCCTGCTGGTGTTCTTCAAGAACCTGAACTTCACGCTGAAGTGGCTGGGCGACCTCGCCGGCGTGACGTTCATGGACGGCTGGTTCCAGCTCGGCTTCGGCACGGCGCTTGTCGGCCTGATCATCTACACCATCCCCTACGCCTTCGTGGTGATCCTGATCACCATGGGCCGCTACAACAGCGAGCAGACCGAGGCGGCGCGCGCCTGCGGGGCGAGCGGATGGCGGGCGTTCTGGGACATCGAGTTTCCGCAGATCCGCGCCGGCGTGTTCAGCGCCTGCGCCTTCACCGTGATCCTGTGTTTCAACGAATACACCCGGACCAGCCTGCTGAAGGGCGGCTTCGACACCTTCACCACCGTGCTGATCAGCCAGATGCTGAACGAGGGCATGTCGGAACAGTCCTACGCGATGTCGAGCTTCGTCAGCTTCGTCGCGATCGCCCTGATCGGCGGGATCATCATCTTCACCCTCCTGCGCTCCGAGGCCGAGGCCCGCAAGGCCCTACCGGTCGCCGAACCCAATCCCGTAGCCACCGGCTCCGCCTGATGAGAGACCGCCGATGAACACGTCCGCCCCCGCCGTCCAGGTTCGCCAGCTGTCCAAGAACTACGGCAGCGTCCAGGCGCTGAAGAATGTCGACCTGACGATCGCGGCCGGAGAGTACTTCGTCCTGCTCGGCCCGTCGGGCGGCGGCAAGACCACCCTGCTGCGCACCATCGGCGGCTTTCACAAGCCGACGAGCGGTCAAGTCTGGCTGAACGGCGCGGAGGTCTCCCATCTGCCGCCGGACAAGCGTCCGACCTCCATGGTATTCCAGTCCTACGCGCTGTTCCCGCACATGAACGTGCTCGGCAATGTCGGCTACGGCCTCAGCCTCGCCAAACTGGCGAAGTCGGAGGTCCGGGACCGGAGCATGGCGATGCTGGAGATGGTCGGCCTCAAGGGCTACGAGGACCGCCGGCCGCACGAGCTGTCGGGCGGCCAGCAGCAGCGCGTGCAGCTCGCCCGCGCCCTGGTGCTGGGCCGCAACATCCTGTTGCTCGACGAACCGCTCGCCGCGCTCGACGCGCAGCTGCGCAAGGACATGTGCCTGGAGCTCAAGCACCTGCAGCAGAAGGTCGGCATCACGTTCATTCACGTCACCCACAACCAGGAGGAGGCGATGACCGTGGCCGATCGGATCGCCCTGATCGCAGATGGCGAGCTGGTCGAGCACGGTGCGGCCCGTGACATCTACCGTGCGCCCGAGCGTCGGTTCACCGCCAGTTTCGTCGGCGAGAACAACCTGCTGGCGGCCACCGTCACCGCGATCGACGGCGGCACGGCGACAGTCGATGTCTGCGGCCAGACCCTGATCGTCGACCGTCGGGACCTGCCGGTCGCCGTCGGCGATGCCGTCACGCTGTCGGTGCGCTCGGAACTGGTGGACACGGTCCCGGCCGACAGCGCCGACACGGCCGAGGGATGCAGCCTCGCCGGGACCTATACGGAGAGCGTCTATCTCGGCCTGACCCTCTCCCACCGGGTGTCGCTGTCGGATGGAACCGAGGTCGTCGCCCGGCGGATCGGCGAGTCCGACACGCCCGACCTTGTGCCCGGGCAGCCGCTGCGGCTCTGCTGGCGACCGGGGGCCCTGCGCCTGCACGTCGTCTGACCGTCCACGGATCACGTTCCCGGAAAGGACTCCGCGATGCGACCCAACCCGCGAATCGACTTCGAACTGGCGGATCGGCGCAAGCGGCTGCGGCCGCTCGACGGCAAGCCGCTCATGGTCCACATCGCGGTGAACATTGAGTACTGGCCGATCGACCGGCCGATGCCGCGCGGCATCATTCCGCCGCCGCACGGCGCCCAGATCGCGCCGCCGGACGTGCCCAACTTCTCCTGGGTGGAATACGGCCTGAGATGCGGAATGCCCCGGATCTTGCGCATGCTCCGGGAGCGCGGTCTGCCGGCCTCCGCCCTGATCAACGCCCAGATCGCCGATGCCTATCCGGCGCTGATGGAGGCGGTGCTGGAGGCCGAGTGGGAATTGGTAGGCCACGGCTGGTTTCAGCAGTCCCTCAAGCAGGCCGAGGACGAGCGGGCGGTGATCGCCAGGAGCCTGGCCCGGCTCGCCGAGGTCAGCGGCAAGAGACCGCGCGCCTGGCTCGGCCCCGGCCTCGGGGAGAGCTTCGACACCGTCGACCACCTCCGGGAGGAGGGCATCGAGTTCCTGCACGACTGGGTGGTCGACGACCTGCCCGTCTGGATGCGCACCGCGCACGGCCCGATGGTCGGCCTGCCCTACACCATGGAGCTGAACGACGTGCCGATCTACGCGGTGCAGAACGGATCGACCGACGAGTTCCTGAAGCGGGTGGAGGCCACCATCGCCACCCTCGAGCCGGAGTTGGAACACAACCCGCGGGTCATGACCCTCGCCCTCCATCCCCATCTGATCGGCGTTCCGCACGTCGCCCACTATTTCGGCCGCGCCCTGGACCTGCTGCACCAGCGCTCGGACACCGTTTTCGTCACCTCATCGACCCTCGGCGACTGGTTCGTGGCCGCCGACAACGCCGCCGACGAGGCGGTTGGCTGACCGCGCCCGGTCGTCGGGCGCACCGTCAGCGCGCCCGACGCCGACATCGACTCCGCCAACAAGGCTGTTGAAACGGTTGAAGACCTCCTAAATGTGTAGCGCCGCGAACCTGGATCGACGCCCATGGCCCTGCCCGTTCTGAACGAAAACGTCAGCGACGCAGACATCGACGCGATGATAGAGAATGCGACGCGCGCGACCGAGTTCATGAAAGCGCTGGCGCACGAGGGGCGGTTGCTGATCCTGTGCCGTCTGGCGACCGGCGAGAAATCGGTCACCGAGCTCGAGGAACTGCTGTCCTCGCGCCAGGCGGCGGTATCGCAGCAACTGGCCCGCCTGCGCCTGGAGGGGCTGGTGAACCACCGCCGGGACGGCAAGACGGTCTATTACAGCCTCAAGGACGAGCGGGCGATCCGCCTGCTGGAACTGCTGTTCGACATGTTCTGCAAGGACAGCCACCCGACGGCCTGATGCCCCGGCGCGACAATCGGGTTAGTGGTACGTCACCGCCGACGGCGCGTCGGCACGGTCGATACAGATCAGCAGCCGGGCCGGGTCGCCGGCGGAGAACCGTGGCGACCGGTGGGCCAATCCGTTGTCCGCCGAGGCACGCAGGGTCGGATGCAGCAGCCCTTTCGCCAGCCCAACCTCAAACGGTGCCAGGCTCAAGTCGGCCCGCCAATCCGGGCCGGCCATGCGACCGAACTCCGTGCCGGCGCCGCGATAGGTGCAGAGCAGGCGGGACGACACCCGGTCGACATGCGGCCGCCGGCAGGCGTCGTGGTCGATCGCTTCCAGACGGATCGCCAACCATTCGCATCGCTCGACATGACTGAACAGCATGGCCAGCAGCAGCATGTCCGCGACCAGCAGGTGGCGACCCGTCGACGGCGGCACGCCCCGCGCACTCAGCGCGGTTTCCACGGCCGCCTCGACGGCGCCGAGCGGCACTTTCAGCCTGACCGTTGGCCAGGACTCCACGGGAAGGGCGTCCAGCCACGCGGCCTGGCCCTGGGGGACCTGTCGCGCCCACCGAACAAGCTGCACGCCAGGCTCATGGATCCGCTGAAGATCGTCGGCCCCCGATGCCGTCAGGACCGGTGACGCGGCCAGCGCCTCGACGGGGCGCGTATCGACTTTGAGATCGGTCATGCGGCCGCCTCCTTGCGCCGCCAAACGGGAAATGGGTCGGGCAGGTCCGGCAGGCTGTCCGGGTCCTTGGCCGCCGTGACCGGCAGGAGGGCCTCGTCAAGCCGCGCCTCCAGGGCGGGCCAGTCGATGCCACTGCCGATGAAGACGATCTCCTGGCGCCGGTCGCCCCAGGGCTCCTGCCACTGCGCCCGCACATAGTCGCGCGCGGCCTCGCTGTCCGGCCAGCGTTCCTCCGGCACGGAGGCCCACCAGGTGCCGAGCGGGGTGACCCCGGAGAGGGCGCCGGCGAGGGAGAACTCCAGGACCCACTCGGGCCGCGTGCAGAGCCAGAAATGGCCCTTGGCGCGAATCACGCCCGGCAGGTCGCCATCCAGCACCGCCTTGATCTTGGCCGGCACGAACGGCCGGCGCGCCCGGTAGACATAGCTGGTCACGCCATACTCCTCGGTCTCGGGCACATGATCGGCGAAACCGTAAAGCTCCTTCGCCCACAGCGGATGCTCGTGGGCCTTCTCGAAGTCGAACAGACCCGTGTCGAGGATCGCGTCGGCCTCGACGTTGGAATGGCTGGTCTCGATGATCCGCGCATCCGCGTTCAGGCTGCGGATGATCTTGCGCGCCGCTTCGATCTGGTCGGGCGAGGCGTCGGCGACCTTGTTCAGGATCACCACGTCCGCGAACTCGATCTGATCGGTCAGCAGGTGCACCAGGGTGCGCTCGTCCTCCTCGCCAAGGGTCTCGCCCCGGTCGCGCAGGAAATCATGACTGGCGTAGTCCCGGAGCAGGTTCACCGCGTCGACCACCGTGACCATGGTGTCGAGGCGCGCGACGTCCGACAGGCTCTCGCCGTGTTCGTCGCGGAACTCGAACGTGGCGGCCACGGGGAGCGGCTCGGAGATCCCGGTCGACTCGATCAGCAGATAGTCGAACCGCCCCGCGGCGGCCAGCCGCCGGACTTCGGCGAGCAGGTCGTCCCGCAGGGTGCAGCAGATGCAGCCGTTCGACATCTCGACCAACGTCTCGTCCGTGCGGCTCAATTCGGTGTCGGCGCGGACCAGGTCGGCATCGATGTTCACCTCGGACATGTCGTTGACGATCACCGCGACACGGCGGCCCTCCCGGTTGTTCAGAACCCGGTTGAGCAGCGTCGTCTTGCCGGCGCCGAGGAAGCCGGAGAGGACGGTGACGGGAAGGCGGGTTTCCATCAGGTTCATGGCCGGTTCCTCACGATCCGAGCGCGGCGGAAAGCGTCGTCGCGTTGTGACGCATCATGTCGAGATAGGTGGCGGCGGGGCCGTCGGGCCCGGATAGGGCTCCCGGATACAGCGTGCCGCCGATCGCCGCGCCGGTCTCACGGGCGATCTGCTCGATCAGGCGGGGGTCGGCGATGTTCTCGACGAAGACCGCCGAGATCCCATCTCTCCGCATCTGCTCGATCAGACGGGCGACATCCTTCGCGGATGCCTCGGACTCAGTACTCAGTCCCTGGGGGGCCAGGAAGGTCAGCCCATAGTCCCGACCGAAGTACTGAAACGCGTCGTGCGAGGTCACGATCGTGCGCCTCTCGGCCGGGAGCGCAGCCATTCGCGCCCGGATCTCGGCGTCGAGCGCCTTGATCTCGGCGACATAGGCGGCCCGATTGGCAGCGTAGGAGGCGGCGTTCGCCGGATCGGCCTCGGCGAGGCCGGCGGCGATGTTGTCGGCATAGGTCACGGCGTTCCCGAGGCTCTGCCAGGCGTGCGGGTCATAGGCGCCATGGTCGTGACCGGCGTGATCGTCATGCTTGTCATGATCATGCTTGTCGTGATCGTGGGCGTGTTCGTCCTTCCCATGATCTTCCTTGTCGTGATCATCCTTGTCGTGATCATGGGCGTGCGCGTCCTTGCCATGGTCATGCTTGTCGTGATCGTGGGCGTGCTCATCCTTCCCATGATCGTCGTGGTGATCGTCGTGATGCTCCTCGAACGCGATCGGCTCGATCCCGTCGGTCGCCACCACGCGGGTCCCATTGAAGCCCGAGGCATCCACGAGACGGTCTATCCAGCCCTCGAACTCGAGGCCGTTCACGAACAGAACTTTGGCCTCGCTCACCGCGCGCGCATCCGCCGGGGTGGGCTGATAGACATGCGCGTCGCCGCCCGGCCCGACCAGCGTGGTGACCGCGACATGGTCGCCGCCGATGCGCGCCACCATGTCGCCGAGGATCGAGAAGGTGGCGACCACGGGAACGGGCTCGGCGGACTGGGCCTGTGCGGGCGCGGCGAAAGAGAGGGCCAGCAGCGCGGCGGCGGATGTCAGAAGGGTTCTGCGGGTCGTCATGGGGGATCCTTTCAGGAGTCGAGCTGAGGGCGCGGCAGCGCCCGCGAGACGAGGCCGCCCACCGGCCCGAACACCAGCGACATCCCGTAGCCGAGACCGGCCACCAGAATGATCGCCGGCCCGGATGGCAGGCTGTAATGGAAGGACAGAAGCAGTCCGATGAAGCTGGACAGCACGGCGATCACGACCGCCCCGGCGATCAGCCCGCCGATGCTGGCGGCCCAGAAACGCGCCCCCGCGGCCGGCAGGATCATGATGCCGACCGCCATCAGCGTGCCGAGCGCGTGAAACCCGCCGACGAGGTTCAGCACCACCAGGGTGAGAAACGTGAAATGGGTGACCGCGCTCAGCCCGCTGACCGAGCGCAGGAACTGCGGGTCGGCGCATTCCAGGACCAGCGGCCGGAACAGGGCCGCGAGGCTCAGCACCGTCACGCTGGCGAACGAACACAGCAGGATCAGCGCCGCGTCGTCGAGGGCGAGCACGGTGCCGAACAGGACGTGCATCAGGTCAACATTGCTCCCCCGGGTCGAGACGATCAGCACCCCGAGCGCGAGCGAGATCAGATAGAAGGCCGCGAGGCTGGCATCCTCGCGCAGCGCGGTGACGCGGGTCACCAGCCCCGACAGCAACGCGACGGCCATCCCGGCGACGAGGCCGCCGATCGTCATGGCCCCGAGCGACAGGCCGGCGACCAGATACCCGACGGCCGCGCCCGGCAGGATCGCGTGGGCCATCGCGTCACCGGTCAGGCTCATCCGCCGCAGCATCAGGAAGACGCCGACGGGAGTGGCGCCGATGGCGATCGCGACGCAACCGAGCAGCGCCCGGCGCATGAACCCGAAGTCGGCGAAGGGCGCTATCAGGAGGTCCCAGATCATGCCGCACTCCGACCGCAGACATGGGGCGGGCCGGCGCAGGCCTCGCACATCTGGCGCGCGCGGAACTGGTTCTCGGCGGTGAGCACCTGGGCGGTGGATCCGTGGGCGACGAGTTCGCGCGCCAGCATCAGCGTGCGGGGAAAATGCTCCCGGACCGTGTCGTGGTCGTGCAAGACGGCAAGCACCGTCCGGCCTTCCCCATGCCACCGTCGGATCACCCCGATCAGGTCGGCCATGGTGCGCGCGTCGATCGCGGTGAAAGGCTCGTCCAGCATGATGAGGCGCGCGTCCTGCAGGAGGAGCCGCGCGAAAACCGCGCGCTGCATCTGTCCGCCCGACAGCGAGCCGATGGCGCGGGACTCGAAACCGGTCAGGCCGACCGCGGCGATCGCCGCCGCGACGCGGGCGTGGTGGGCCCTGCCGAGATGGCCGAACGGCCCGATCTCGCGCCAGAGCCCCATGGCGACGAGGTCGACGACCGAGAGCGGGAAGGCCCGGTCCATCTCGGACTGCTGGGGCAGATACGCGATGTCGTCGCGGCCCAGCGCCCCGAACGCCACCCGTCCCTCGAAGGGTGTGAGGGTGCCGGCGACCCCCTTCAGCAACGTGGATTTGCCGGCACCGTTGGGGCCGACGATCGCGGTGAGGCTGCCCTGCTCGACCTCGGCGTCCAGGCGATGAACGGCGGGATGCCGGTCATAGCCCAGGGTCAGGTTCCGGAACGCGAGCGCCGCGGTCATAGCGCCCCCGGCGTCGTCGTTGCCCAGAAGAACCCCGCCCAAAGCGCCGCCACGACCAGCCCGGCACCGATCAGCCGTGGACCCGCGCCGACCAGCAGGAGGCGGATCATGGGATGCCGTCGCGTCATACCGCCACCTTCCTGCCGTCGCAGGACGCGCAGACGCCGTGGATCTCGATCACGTGCCGCGTCGGTGCGAAGCCCGACTCCCCGGTGATGCTCGAGAGCCGGTCCAGCAGGTCGGGAGCGACGCTTTCCTCGACACTGCCGCAGTCGTTGCAGATCGACAGAACCGAGGCGCGGTAATGGCCCTCGCACCGGCACGCGATGTAGGCGCTCAGCGACTCGAGCCGATGAACGAAGCCCTGGTCGATCAGCGCCGCCAAGGCGCGGTAGATCGTCGGAGGCGCGATCTTCGGATTGGCGCCCCGCAGCTCGGCCAGCACCTGATAGGCGGACAAGGGGCCGGAGTTCCGACGCAGAACCGCCAGTACCTGCTCCTGCATAAGTTCGCCACGCTTGCTCACGCTGTGTCCCTCGGCGGTGCTCGGTCATGTTATATGTAACGTTATAACGTAACACAACAGCCAGATGGATGTTTCCCTCCGGACCGAGTGACGGCGAGGGTCGCGGGACTGGAGCAAATCATGCATCGTCGCGATCGCCAGCGATCGCGACGGGGCATGTGATTCATGCTCTATCTTATTGAAGAAGAGCATGATTCACGCCTAGGTCGGGATCGCGAAGCGATTCCGACCTAGACGATCATGCTCTAGCCGGTAGCGCGCACGGGGGTTGGGGCGGCCGTCGATGGCGCTGGCACGCGAACCCAGGCGAGCAGGACGAGCCCGAGGACGATCAGCACCGCGCCGCCGAGCAGGACGGTCCCGCCACTCCGCCACAGGACGGCGTTGACCACCGCCGACGGGATGCCGACGGCCACCCGGTATTGCGGTCGGTAGAGCCGGCGGGGGCGCACCTCGATGACGGCGTCGAACACCCCGTCCGGCCGGACCCAGCGATCGGTCGAACTGCGCAATCCCGCCGACGCCGCAATCCGATTGCCCTCGAGAAGCGCGACGTAGGAGATGATGTCGTTGGTTTCCTGATACTCGCGAACCACGTCGCCAAGGCCGACGAGATCGCTCGGATCAATGCCGAGGGCCATGGCGTCGCCGAGCCGCGACCCGAGCGAGTCCCCATAGGCATGGGCCGTCTCCATCGCCTTCGTGGCGCCGAGCCCGAAGATGGTCGCTCCCAGGATCCCCAGGCTGATCAGGCAGGTGGCACCATAGAGGGTCGCCAGTTCGCGGTACGAATTGAATGTCTCCGGGTTGGCCAGCACGGCGACATGCACCAGCACCCCGATCGCCAAGAGAACCATGGCGGCGACCCCGGCCGCCGCCGTGCGCCGGCCGAACTCGGCGGCGATCTCCCGCTCATAATAGACGATGATGCTGCCCGCGGGACCGAACCGCCCGACGACCGGCAACGTGAAACGCGAGAGCCAGCGATGGTGCTGGATCCCGGGGACCTCGACCCCCAGGCCCAGGAAGCTGCCCTCGCTCCAATCGAGGGATGTGGCATTGAACTCCGTCGGGTTGCGCAGCACGACCCGCCCCGTCAGGTCGACGATCTCAATGGCGCGCACCGCCGGATCGAACCGCAGGATCCGGCCGCTCGCGGCCTCGAAGCCGATGAACTCGGAGACCGGAATGCCCATGGCCAGCATCCCGCCCATCGCGTTGTGAAGGGTCTCGGCCTCGGTCCGGATGCGCTCCGCGTCCAACCGCGACGAGGCCAGGATCCACCACGCCGCACCCAGCAGGGCCAGCCCCGTCAGCACCAGGCACAGGGTCGCCGCCAGACGCCGACGCGCCCGCGCGATCGAGCGCATGTCCGGCTCGGAATCCGGCAAATCCGATTGGAGATGCTGGCTCATTCGGGCGCACCTTTCATCTGGTCGGCAGGATAGGTCAGCGCGAAGGCGATGCAAGCCGGACTCGCGCCGCGTCCGCTCTATCGAGTTGCTGCGACCGGTCTCGTGTGAAACGATCTGCCGGCGTGAGACGGTGTTTCGATCTGAGGAAGGTGCGCGTGACGGCTGGCCTGTTCGGACGGGCGCTGGCGGTATGTCTGGTCGCCCTGATCGGAGCGGTGATCGCCGGGAGCCCGGCCAGGGCTGCCGACGGACGCCCCGTGCTGAACTGGCTGCAGTTCGGGACGGCCACCCAGGAGCACTATGCGATCTCCGGCGATCCCGCGGACACGGCGCGGATGCGGGCGGCACCGGTATGGACCGATCAGCCGCCGCGATTCCGGCTGCTGATGCTGATCCCCTTCAAATCCGTTGCCGCCTACTCGATCGGCGTGGATGTCGTCCTCAAGGCGTTCCGGCAGCAGAACATCCCCGCCGAGTTCGAGATCTGGCTCTACGGCGACGATCGCGCGATCGCGCATGAGGCCGTCGCGTGGGCCGAGGCGAACGCTGTCGACCTGATCATGCCGGTCGGGTCGAGGGCGGCGGCGTTCATGCACGAGACCTATTCCGGGGGGCGTCTGCCGGTGGTCACCAATTCGGCTAAGGACCCGGTGTTGCTGGGACAGATGTCGGACTACGAGACCGGCAGCGGCACCAACATCGCCTACACCTCGAACACGGTGCCGATCCGTCTGTTCATCAGCTACCTGTTTCAGTTGCTGCCGGACCTGAAGCATGTCGGCGTCCTGTACGCATCGTCGAACCGAAGCGCGATTGAGACCCAGGTCGTCCCGCTGCACGACCTGGCCGCCTCATTCGGATTGACGGTTCACGACGTGGCCGTGCGCGACGCGGAACTGGTCGATGGCGACCTGATCGAGGGCATGGACCGGGTCCGTCTGCGCATGGAGACCGTCGATCCCGGCCTCGCGGCCAGCGCCTGGATCGTGACCGGCTCCACCTCGGTTTATCGGCGCATCGACCTGATCAGGGGGCTGGCCGGGCGCGCGCCGGTCGTCTCCACCCTGCCGGATGTCGTGCGCAGCGGCGAGGACAGCGCCGCCGTGTCGATCGGCATCAACCAGTCGACGGCGGTTCAGCTCTCGGCCTTCTACGCCATCGACATCCTGACCGGCGGGGTCGACCCCGGGTCGCTGTCCGTCGGGGTCGTGACACCGCCGGACCTCGCCATCAACTTCCGGGTGGCGCGGCAGATCGGGCTGCGGATCCCGTTCCGCTTCATGGAGGCGGCGACCTTCATCTACAACTACGACGGCAGGCAGGTGCGGGCCTTCGGCCAGCCGGTCGGACTCATGAACTAGTGCCCGTCCCCGTTCGCCCATGACCCAGGAAACCGACAACCCGAGCGAGGCGACGACCGGCCGGATCGGGCCGGCGCGGCGCTACAGCGCCATCATGGGGCTGTCCTACGCGATCCTCCTGGCGGTATCGGTGGGGTTCTTCCTGTTCCAGATCGACAAGCGCGAGCAGGCGGAGTGGGCGGTCCTCGCCGGTGGCCTGAAGGAGCACAGCCTGATCCTCGACGCGCTGGCGTCCGAGGTGGTGCAGCGGTCGCAAGAATTGCGCGAGGACGCCGTGTTCCGGTACGCGGTCGCCCTGGACGATGCCGACAGCGATCCGATCGCGGGTCTGATCGAAACCGTGTCCGGGCGGATCTCGCTTCGAACCGGTGCCGGGACCGAGGCGACGTCCACGGCGGCGGTCTCGGGCCGGCGCGACGGAGCAGCCGGGCGATCGGCCGATGCCGAACTGGTCGCGGCGGTCCGATTGCTCGGCGAATTCCGCGACCTCGTGTCGCTCCTGCCGACGGTCGAACGGGCGACCTACGTCTCGCAGCGGGGCTTCTCGATGATGCTGCCGGCGACCCAGGCCGAGGCCGACGCCTTCCAATCCGGCGCGCACCCGGTCGACCTGCTGGCCACGGGGCGGCGCGACGGCAATCCGGAGCGCCAGGGCCGCTGGCTGTTCGCGACGGACCGGGCGGGGCAGCCGACCCTCTACCTCGCGGTGCCGGTGGACGCCCCCGACCGGTTCCTCGGTGTCATCGCCGTCGAGATCTCCCTGGAGTATCTGAACCGGGTCAATGGCGATTTCGACTATCCGATCGGGCGCACGCTGATCGTGACCGCCGACGACGTCCTGTTGGCCTATCCCCAGGTAGAGGACCTCCGTGCACCGGTGGGCGCCCCGGTCGCGCAGGCGCTGCCCACCGAGGCGGCGGCGGTCATCCAACGGGCCGGCGCGGTCCCGCCGCGCCATGTCGTCGATGTCGACGGCACCCTGCTGTACGGCGAGGCACTGGAATCGGCGCCATGGATGATGATTTATCTCGGCGACCGCTGGACGATCGTGGCGGGTCTGGCCGCGGATCGCGGCCCGGAGATGCTGGCGCTGGTGGCCGTGCTCACGATCATGCTGCTGATCGCCGGCGGGCTGACCGGGCGCGAGTTCGTGTGGCCGGCCAGCCAGCTTGTCGAACACATCAAGGCGGCCGGCGAGGTCGGCCCGCAGGGTCTCCCCCGGGTTCCTCCCGGATGGCGTCCCTGGTTCCGCACCGTCACCAACGTGTTCCGGGAGAACTCGGACCTGGTGCGGCTTCGCCAGGAGCTGCAGATCGCCCATGACATGCAGGCCTCGGTGCTCCCCCGGTCCCCGTTGCGGCATGCGCGGATGGTCGTCGTCGGCCAGATGCACGCCGCCTACGAGGTCGGCGGCGACTTCTACGACTATTTTCAGATCGATGGGCGGCGGGTCGGCGTGGTCATCGCCGATGTGTCGGGCAAGGGCGTCCCGGCCGGCCTATTCATGATGATCTCGCGCACGCTGCTCCGCGCCGAGGGGCTCGGCGGCGGCGATCCCGGAGACTGTCTGACACGGGTGAACGCCTTGCTGGAACGCGAGAACGAGGCCTCGATGTTCGTCACCGTGTTCTACGGGGTGATCGACCTGGAGACCCTGACCCTGAGCTACGCGAATGCCGGTCACAACCCGCCCCTGCTGCTGCGGGCCGACGGCACGGTGGTCCCGGTCGCGCCGTTGGGCGATCTGGTCCTCGGCGTCATGCCGGAGATCGAGTACGGGTCGGCCACGGTCCAGCTGTCGCCGCAGGATGCGCTGTTCCTGTACACGGACGGCCTGACCGAGGCCTTCGACATCGACAACCAGGAATACACGGAGTCCCGGTTGATCGCGGCCCTGGCGACATGCCGGGGACAGTCGGCGGCGGAGATCGGCGACAGCTGCATCGCCGCCGTCGAGGCCTTCGCCGACGGCGCCGCCCAGGCGGACGACATGACCTGTCTCGTCGCCCGCATCGAGCCGTAACGCCACCACGGGCCCGAGGAGCGGACGGGCCGTCTGATTGGGTGAAGCGTGTTTGCCGGCGCTGGGCTCCGACCGCAAACGCGAACAGACCCACGCGAGTACCGGGCGTGTGCAAGTAACGCTGGTTGCGGGGGCCTGAATCCCCCGAGCGTCGGGCCGGCGAACAATGGGTGCCGTCGAGCTCGGGGCTGCATTGCGGTCCGCACGTCGGCCCCGTCCGTCGACGTTCGCATCGTAACCGGGAGGCGCTAGAGTAGGCGCCCTGGCGTTCACCACAGTCGCGCAAGTTGGGTGATCCGGCGAGACCAACGAGGCGTTCGAGTGCAACCAAGCTATTCGGAATCTTTCGACGTCTACATCGAACGCAACGGCGTCTGGACCATCGAGTTCATGGGCCGCGGCTGGGGCGAAGCGCGACGGGTCGCGGATACACTCATGGGCGACACCACGGCCACCGGCATGAGGCTTGTGCGGTCGCGAACCTCTCTGGTTAGCGGTTCGGTGACCGAAGATCTGCTGATCGAGAGAACGCGCGCACCGCGCCCGCATGAACCGACCGTCGGGGCCGTCAGTGACGCTCCGGACTGCGTCAACGTCGTCGACCTTCTCAGACCCCGTGCCCGCTACTGCATCCATCGCCTCTTCCAGGAGTGGCTTGAGACGCATGATGTCGGCGTCCTCGAGTGCATGATGGCCCCACGGTTGTTCGACCAGCTCCTCGACCGGGGCTCGCTCGTCGAAAAGGCGGTGCACCGCGTCGCCGCCCTTCAAGTGGGTCATGACGGCGACGTGGGCGCACGGGTCAACGCACTGCTGGCCCTGATCGATGACGTGCGTCGCGAGGCCCGCCGCCTGCAGACGGAGACGCGCGATACAGCCGGAGTGCTCGAAGCGATCGGGTCGGCGGAGTCGCTGGGCCCGGGCGATGCCGCTCTGGCATCACTCGTCACCCAGAACCGCACGCGGTACTCCAAGCTCATGCAGATCGTCTTGCTGCTGGGTGACGTCGAGAACCCGGCCGGGATTACTGTGCTCGATCGCTGGCTCAGCGACTATGTCATGGACCACACGGTGACCAGGGAACTCGCTGGACAGCACGCCCATGTGGTCGACGGTTTGGAGTGGATCGCGTCGACAATCCTGGGAGAGCCGTCGGAGGAGGATCCGATCCAGACGAGCCTCTCGCAACGGATCGCCAGCGGCCTTCTCGGGCAGACCCGGGACGCGATGATCATGTCGTTCGACCATGCACTGCGCCAGGAAGAAGCGCTGATGGACGGCACACCCGGAGGCGAGCGGTCCGCTGTCCTGCGTCTGATCAGACTCTGCAGCCGGGAGTTTCCCGAGTTCCTCGGCGGCCCCCGCCTTGCCGCCCGCCTCACCTACCGGTTCGCGGCCCTCGAGAAAGCGGGGAAGTCGGCAGCCTTCGCCGAGGCCATGGAAACGATCACCGTGGACCTGGATACCTGTGCCGACCAGCTGAGCTATCTGACGGCGCTGCTGTCGGGATCCGAGCTTGGAAGCGTACGCCGGCGGCTGATGAGAGCAATGGACAACAGTCTGCGGCTCTACGGCGGGCTCGATCGCTACTTCTCGCAGCAGAATGACGATGACGAGCGGGCAAGAGCGCGCAGGACACTGACCGAGTTGGTGCGACAGGTATCGCCGGGCCCGAAAACACTGGAGGCCTGGACCGCAGCGATCGCCGACGCATCCGGCCTTCCGGGTTAGCGCCCCGCTATCGGCACCCCGGGCCGCCGGCTGTAGGCGAACTCGACAAAGGCCTTCGGCTCGAGCGGGCCCGATATCGCGTAGCCCTGGACGACATCGATGCCCAGGTCCTTCAGAGTATCGATCTCCTCCTCGCTCTCCGCTCCCTCGGCAACGCTGGTCAGTGCAAGGTCGCGAGCCAGGGCCGCGGTCGAAGCGATGATCTTCTGTGCGACCGAATTCGTGGCCGCACCCCGCACGAAGACCTGATCCAGCTTGATCTCGGTGAAGGGCAGAGATGAGAGCCGGTCCAGCGAGGAGTGGCCGGTTCCGTAGTCGTCGATGGCCAGGCCGAACCGCTTCAACCTGAGCCGGGTGAGCGTGCCCAGCGCCGCCGCAAAGTTCTCGATCGCCGCCGTCTCCGTCACTTCCCAGACGATGCTCTCGCACGGGACGCCGAAACGGCCTGTGGCATCCGACAGCCGGTCCACCAGTCCCGGCTCCGACAGGCAGGCGGCCGGCAGATTGATCGAGACCGGCACCGCCGGAACATCGTCCGGCCAGGACGTCAGGAAGTCGCCCACCAGCTCGGCGACACGGAGCGTAAGGTCCATGGAAAGAGCCCCGTCCGCTTCGACGCTGGCGATGAAGGCCGCGGGCGAGATCAGGCCGCCATCGTCAGATCGCAGTCGAACGAGGGCCTCGCCGCCGACGATGCGCCGGTCCGAGAGCCGGACCTTCGGCTGCAGCAGGACCACCGCGACATCCCGCTCCAGATATCCGCGCACCTCCTGCGGCGAGAGTTGCGGCGCCTTGCCCTGTGCAGGCAGGCGGCCATCCCTACCCTGTACGTTCAGGTGCTCCAGGATCGGTCCGATCTTGGCGCGGGTGACCGGCTTCTCCACGACACCGAGGACATGCAAGCCCATGGATTTCGCCACCCGGCCGGCGGCACCGATGATCGCAGCATCCTCGGAACTGACGACGATGACGGCAGGTGGATCGGCGCGTCCGCCCATCCGGGTGAGCAGTTCCACCCCATCCATGACCGGCATCTGCAGGTCGGTCACCACGATGGCAACATCGTCGTGCGCGTCCAGGAGCTCCAGGGCCGCCTGACCGTTATCCGCGACGATGGCCTCGAACCCGTCGAACAGGGAGACGATGCGGCGCAGGATCTCGCGCTGATGCGGTTCGTCCTCGACGACCAGGATGCGTGTCGACCCCACGTCAGTGATCTCCGTTCCGCACCATCGCGCGCAAGCCTCCGAGCGCCGCGGCGTCGCTAGCGCGCCGGAATCACCGGCCCGAGCAGCCGGTTGATGTTCTCGATCAGCTTTCCGGCAGAGGTCGGCTTCACGATATAGCCGTTGACCCGGTGTTTCTTGCCCTGCATCACCGTGGCCTCGCCTGCGTCCGCGGTCAGGAACACGACCGGCGTGTTGGCGATTCCGTCATTCTTGAAGACCCGCAGCTTGGCGAGATAGTCGACGCCGTTCATCGGCTCCATATGGACGTCGCACAGGACGATGTCGGGCCGGAGCCGCACCGTCATCTTCAACGCTTCGCCGCCGTCTTCCGCCTCGTAGACATTCTGAACGCCCAGGCGCTCGAGGGTCTGGCGGATAATCTGGCGCATGTATGGCTGGTCCTCGACCAGCAGGACCCGCAAGCGGTCAAGGGTCACTTTCGGCTCGGTCATCGGCTTGTCTCCCGGCGTCGCAGATCTACGCCCTCAACGGGGCGAGCGCTGCTGCAAGTTCTTCGTAGGTCTCAACCAATCCATCCCGGTAGATGTCGGCGGTATCCGGGTCGTCGTCGTCGAGGCTGTCCTGGATGTCCATCATCAGCCGGCCGAGGCGCATGGCGCCGGTCGACAGCGCCGCCCCCTTCATCGCATGGGCGCGGTGACGGGCTTCGCCGTAGTTCTCCGCTCCGAACGCCGCATTGATGGCGTCGATCTCCGGCTTCACCGTATCGACGAAGCTCAGCACGAAAGCCGCCGCATCGGCATCGAACTCGCCGAAGGCGTCGTTCAGCGCGTCCGGATCGAATATGTCGGGATCCACCCCGGCGATCAGCGCGCGAGGACCCGCCTGCGGCGCGGGCTCGGCCCCTGTCGTCTCCACTTCGGGCGGCCCCGTGTCCACAACTCTTGCCGTTCGGATATCGAACGCCTTCGGGATGTAGGTGCGCAGTATGTCTTCCAGCCGGTCGATCTCGATCGGTTTGCGCAAATAGCCGTCCATGCCGACCTCGGTGCAGCGGGCTGCCGTTTCCGGCAGAACGTCGGCTGTCAGAGCGACGATGGGAAGGCGCCCGGAGCCGTTCTCGGTCTCGTCGGCACGGATCCGGCGGGTCAGCTCGAAACCATCCATCACCGGCATATGGAAGTCGCTGAGCAGCAGGTGGAATCTCCGTTCCGCCAACCGATCCAAAGCGAACTTTCCGTCCTGTGCCATTTCGTGCGCGATCCCCATGCGGTCTAGTACGCGCGCGATGACCATCTGGTTCGTCGGATTGTCCTCGGCGACAAGGACCATTGCATCGTTCGCGCGGGCGGTCTCGGGATCCGGCGGAGAGAACGTCTGCGCCTCCGAGGAGACAACCTCCAGGCTCTCCAACGTACGCAGGCCGAGCGACACCGCGACATAGTCCCAGAGCCGTCGGACATGCACTGGCACGGTCACCGTTCCAAGCAGGCGGTCATCCGGGAAAACCGCCGGATCCAGTCGCAGCGCCGACAGGGCCATGTGCGGCGCGGTGACGACCAGGTTGGGCCGGTCCAGACCGAACACGCTCGGGACGATCCGCCCCCACTCGACGACCGACGGCACGCCCGGGCGTCCGTCGAGCAGCACCAGATCGATATCCTGCCCCTGCTCGACCTCCTGCTCAGGATCGCGGATCCGCGAGATACGCCGGACTCCGCCCAGACTGAGCGCCCGCTCGAGTCCGCCAGCCTCGATCGGGTCATAGCCGACAAGCAGCACATGGGCGTCGGAGAGCTCGTAGGGGGCGGCGAGGAACTCGTCCCTGACGAGTTCCAGCGGCAGCTCCAACCAGAATGTCGACCCGTAACCGGGTTCGGACTCCACCCCGATCTCTCCCCCCATCATCTCGACCAACTGCTTCGAGATGGCGAGGCCGAGGCCGGTTCCGCCAAAGCGTCGCGCCGTCGAACTGTCGGCCTGCGCGAACGCCTTGAACAGCCCGGCCACCTGTTCCGGCGTCATGCCGATGCCGGTGTCAACGACCTCGAACCGCATCCTGTACTGGTGGCTATCGGTCCGGACGTGGCGGATCCGTATGACCACCGAACCCGTGTCGGTGAACTTGACCGCGTTCCCCGCCAGGTTGAGGAGGATCTGGCGCAGGCGCGTGGGATCGCCGATCACGGTGGCCGGCATCATGTCGTCGAGGTCGATGACGAAGAGCAGGCTGGCCGCCTCGGCGCGCGGTGCGATCAGGTCGGCGACGCCTTCGACCTGTTCCAGCAAGTCGAAGTGCACGCGCTCGATCGCCAGCTTGCCAGCTTCGATCTTCGACAGGTCGAGAATGTCGTTGATGATGGTCAGCAGCGCTTCCGACGACTGACGAATGGTCCGGGTCATCTCCTGCTGGTCCGGGTTCAGGCGGGTCTGATCGAGGATCTCCGCCATGGTCAGGACGCCATTCATCGGCGTGCGGATCTCGTGACTCATTGTCGCCAGGAACTCGGACTTGGCCTTGGCCGCATCCTCGGCGATCGCCTTCGCCTCCAGCAGTTCGCGCTCCAGAGACTTGAGCTCGGAGATGTCGTAGGCCCAAGCCACCGTCCGCGGTCCCTCGGAGAACTCCATGCGCCGCAGGGACAACAACGCGACGAACTTCTCGCCGTTCGGCCGCAGGAACTCGACCTCACGTTCCCGCACCTCTCCCCGTTCTCTGGCCTCAGCCGCGAGCACATCCCGGATCGACGGGTCGGCGTAGAGATCGCGCACCGCGAAGCCGATCAGCTCCGCCTCGGTCATCTGCATCATGCTCTGGGCGCGCTCGTTCACGAAGTGGAGACGGCCATCCGGACCAACGATCGAACAGGCGGCGGAACTGGTGTCCAGAATGATCTTCAGGCGCTGTTCGCTCTCGCGCAGGATCTGCTCCTGGCGCTTCTGTTCCGTAATGTCGTAGCGGACGAGAAGGATTCCCCCTTCGGTGGTTCGGCCGAACCGGTAGGCGAAGGTCTTGCCGTTGGTATGGACGCTCTCGCCGATGCCTCCCTCCTCGCTCCGGCGCTCGGCGAGAGTGTCGGCGAGCCAGGCTTCGGGATCGGTCCTGGCCAACGGATCAGCGATCAAGTTGGCATCGAGGGAGCTGCGCAGCAGGTCCTCCATCGTGCGGCCGACGATGTCGTCCTTCGGCGGCGCCGCCGGATAGATCTCGTGATAGGCGTCGTTGGTGAAGACTACCCGCTCGTCCCGATCATAAAGGACGACGGCATCGCTGAACGTGTCGAGCGCCTCACGCAACAGGGAGCCACGACGTTCGCTTTCCGCCAGCAACTGCTGCGCTTCGCGGCGTTCGGTCACATCGTCGACGAAGGCCATGATCGCGGTGCCGCCGTCATAGTCGATCATCCGCCCGCTGACGGAGAACCAGACCTCGGTGCCGTCCAGGCGGACCCCGGGGACCTCGAAGCCCGACACGGTTCCCTCCTCCCGCAGGATGCCGAGATAGCGATCCCGGTCGGCATCGTCGCGATAGACCCGTTGGACCCGATGGATGTCATCGCCCTCGTCCAGCCCGATCATCCGCTTGTAGGCCGGGTTCATCATCAATGCCGTACCGTCAGGGCGGGTGAGGAGGAATCCGAGAGGGGAGACCTCCAGGAGCGTGCGCAGCCGTTCCTCGGCATGCTTGCGGTCGGTGACGTCGGTATAGCTGACCACCACCCCGCCGTCCGGCGTGGGACCGGAGATCACGTCGAACACCCGGTCGCCGCTGGCCATCTCGGCCCGCCGCACCTCGCCGCTCATCAGGCGCGCATAGCGCTCCGCGGCTAGCTGTTTCGCGTCGCCGGAACCGTAGAAGCCTTCTTCGGCGAGGATCTCGATCATGTCGATCAAGGCACGGCCCGGATAGAGGTCGGCATCCTCGAAGCCCAGCGCGTCCTGGTACTGGTCGTTCCAGACCAGCAGCTTCCCGTCGGCGTCGAACGCGCCGATGCCCTGGCCGAGGTTGTCGACGATGTCTGAAATCAGCTGGCTCTGGGCACGGATGCGCGCTTCGGCTTCCTTGCGCTCGGTGACGTCGCGGACCGCGGCGACGATGAGCACCTCATCCTCGGTTCGCAGCGGACTGAGAGTGATCTCCACCGGGAAAAGGGCGCCTGACTTGCCAACGGCGAACAGGTCCAGACCCGCCCCCATCTCACGGCGGTTGCCCGCCTCGGCGAAACCGCCGCGCAGCGGAACATGCCGCTCTCTGATGCTTTCGGGCACCAGGATCTCGACAGGGTTTCCTACAAGGTCTCCAGGGGAGTAGCCGAAGACGTCCTTGCACCGGTCGTTCGCCGAGACGATCACACCGTCCCGGTTCACGATCAGTGTCGCATCCGGCGCCGCCTGTAGAAGCTGGAGCGCACGCTGCTCGTTGTGTTGCGCCTCGCGCTGGCTCTCGACGGCCTCGCGGGTCCGCTCCTCCACCCGTTCTTCGAGATCATGGTTCGCGCGCGCCAGGGACAACGACGCGCTGCGTCCGGTCCAGACCGAGAACCCGGTCAGTCCAAGCCCGACGAGGACGACACCGCCGACGAGGCCCAGGACCATCGTCCGGGCCGTTCTCACCGGGCCGAGCACTTCAGCCACATCGACTTCGGTGGCAATTCCAATGCCCAGATCCTTGTTCCAGAGCCAGGCCCCGAAGACCTGAACCCCGCGGTAATCCCGGTAGCCGTCACCCTCGACCATGACCGCCGCCTCGCCTGCCAGAGCCGATGCCGCCATCCGCGTGAGGGGGCGGTCCTCCGGATCCGGCGGCTGACCGCCCGCTTCGATCAGGTCGAAGCCCGGGTCCACGAGCGACAGAGTCCCGACCTCATCACCCGCCTTTTCGACAAAGCCGAGCTGCAGCAGATCGTCGGCGAAACGGCTGGCGCTGATCAGGGTGCCTACCCCGTCGAAGGCATAGGTCTCGCCGGACTTGAAGACCTGCCCATAGCTCATGATGTTGCTGAGATCCTCACCTGCGGTCACGGCAACGAGCAAGGCTCCCGGCTGTCCGTCGGAGCCGAAGCTGACGGGGACGGCGAAGAACGGCACCGTGACGTCCCCGGCATCGTTCGCCATGCGGACCGTCTTCGGCGTGACGAAGCGCTTGGTTCCCGCCAGCACGTCGCGCATGGCGTCCGGGGCCTCTTGGCGCCAATCCAGTGTCTGGCCATCCGCCCGGAAAACGGAACCAAGAACGGATCGGCCGTCCGCGTCCAGCAAACTGAACAGATGGATATGACGTGCTGCCAGAATGTCTCGAATCGTCTTGTCGCGGCCGGCCGAGCCGCCGGATGAGAGCATCAGGTTCGGCTGAAGGTGCAGGTCGTGAGCCGCCATCTCCGCCTGATGAAACCCGCCGGCGATCCAGGACTCCAGATGCGCATTGCGGCCGAGCAGCGTCGCTTCCAGCCCTTCTGCGATCTGTCTTCTTGTCTGATCGTTCAACAGGTTCAGCGTGACGAGCGTGACCTGGACCGTGCCGCCCAGGAACAGCACCAGCACGACAACTCCGAATCCCACCAGCTGGACCGACGAGAACACCCCTGTGGCCTCGCGAAGCATCGATCGCCGCAACGCCCCCAGCACCACGGCGAGGCCCAAGCCAACGATGAGAACGAGGATCCCGCCATCGAGCAGCAGGTCGAATTCGTCGATCTCCACCGCGGAGCCTGCAGCGGTCTGACGGGCGGCCAGGAGCTCCTCCGGCGTAGCCGGGCGAGGCTCGATCCACCGCCGCCTGATCTCGGTGACATTGGTCGGTGGTATCGCGGCCAGGGCCTTGGTCAGAATACGATGCAGGATGGGCCGGTCGCGCGGCACGGCAATCCGGAGCGCGCCGCCTTCCGACTGACGCGAGCCGATGATCGAGAGCGTCGGGTTCCTGTCCTGCCGTTGCGCCTCGACAAACATGATCTGGGAGATCGCGTAGACATCGATCTCCCCGCCGGCCAGTGCTGCGAGCCCGGACCCGTCGTCGGGATAGCTGATCAGTGCACCGGTGTCGCCGACCAGCGGGGCGATCATCGGAGCATAGGCAACGCCCTCGAGAATGCCGACGCGGACGCCATCGAGGTCGTCGAACCCGCCGACCCGACTCTTTGACGGACCGGCGACCAGCACCAACGGATCGTTTGCATAAGGCGGGGTGAACGCGAGATGCGGCAACCGGTCGTCGGTAATCGACATGCTGAGGGCCATATCGACCGAGCCCGCCTTCGCCGCCTCGACAAGCGCGCTCCATTGGCTGAAGGCCTCGGGCACGATATCGGCGCCGATCATGTCCTCGATCAGGCGGATCAGTTCGGCATTGAAGCCCGTGTAGGAACCGTCTTCGGCGAAGATGTCGATCGGCCGAATGAAGTTGCTGACGGCGACCGTCAGCGGCGCATTGGCGTCAAGCCAGCGCCGCTCCTCGTCGGACAGCCGGAAACTGGACGGCCGGTAAAAGCGGTCGTCCGGGTTGGGCAGCCAGCGCCGCTCGATCTCCGCGAGTTCCGCCGCCGGGATCGCCGCCAGCCCGGCCCGCACCGCCTCCAGCAGATCGCCCCGTCCCTCCGCGACCGCCGCGTACAGCTCGTTGGTCAGGACCGCGGGTCCGCGGTCGACCAGACCCGCATATCCGAGACGCGCCAAGGTCGTGTCGGTCTGCGTCACTTCGTTGAAGACGGTATCGACATCGCCCCGGAACAGCGCCAGCACCTGTGCCTCGTCGCTCTCGAAGGCGATGATCTCCGCCGCCGGGTATCGATCCTGCAGGTAGGCGTGTTGGAAGGTGCCGTCTACGACCGCGATGCGCTGACCCGCCAGTGTGTCTGGAACATCGCCGACATACTCGTTCAACCGGTAGAAGGCGGTCCGGATCAGGTGGATCGGCGGCGTGAAGTCCAGCCAACGGTCGCGTTCGTCTGAGAAGAACAGGCCGGCGTGGATGTCGGCATAGCCCTCGCGCACCGCATCCAAAGTCCCCGTCCAGCCCGAGGGCCGGAACTTGATCTTGCGGCCGGTCTCCTGCGCCCAGCGTTCCCAGAGGTCGACCAGCAATCCCGCCGGTTGTCCGGTCGGGGCGATGAAACTGAACGGCGCGTAGTCGTTGTAGAGGGCAAGGACGAGCGTGTCGGGATTGTCCTCCGGGACGCCGCTGGCCCAGCGGCGCAGCACATTCACCCGGTCGTCATCGGCCAGCGCGAAAAATCCGGCATCGATGGCGGCAAGACGTCCGGTCTCGCCCTTCGGGACCGCGACCTGCCAGTCGCTCGAATAGAGAACCGTCGAGTTGGACAGCGGAAAGTCCACGCTCCGCCCTGCCGCATCGAGATGGACAAGGGCGGATTCCGTATCGGCGGCGAACGCCCGCAGGACCCCGGCGTCGACGGCCGCCATCAAGGCGTCATAGGTCGGGTAGCCGACCACCGCCCCGTCCCCCAGCCTGGACTCCAGGAAGGCCTCGACCGCATCTCCCGAGAGCACGCCGACCCTGAACGCGCCGAGGTCATCGATCTGCTTCAGGCGGGGGAGGTCGCGGTGGAGAAATGCCCTCGTATCGGTCTCGAGGATGTCGACGCCGTAGTCCAGATAGGCTTCCCGGTCGGGACGCTTGAACAGGCCCGCATGGGCATCCGCCTGTCCGGTTCGCACCAGGGTCAGCGTCTCGTTCCAGGGAGCCGGGATCCAGTCGATACGGGTCCCGGTCTCCACCTGCCAGAGCCGCCAGAGGTCGATCAGAATGCCGCTCGGGTTGCCGACGGGGTCCTGGAACTGAAACGGCGCGCAGTCTTCACAATAGGCGATGCGGAGCCGGTCGTCGCCGATCGCCGGCGACATCCAGCCCACGACCAGGGCCGTCGCGATGAGAAGAGACGAGATCAGTCCCGCGCCGTTCCGCATCCATTCTCTCCTCCCATACCACGGATCAATTCGTTTCAAATTTGGTATTATTTCTAATATAGAAAGCGCAGTTTTGGAGATGGTCAAGTCGAGTGCAAGACGCACTACCTTAAGTCAACCGACAGAACCTTGTCCGTCGCGCCAATGTTGCGAACACCCTCGGGACCGATGAAGTTGAAACACGCCGATGATTGATCTCTCAGGAATCCCCGTCCTCGTCGTTGACGATGATCGCACGACCCGGGAACTGAACATCAAGATCCTGAAAAGACTGGGATTCTCCGTCATTCTGGAAGCGGCCGACGGCTCCGCCGCCCTTGAATGTCTGTCCGCCGCCAGCGTCGCGTTCGTCCTGTGCGACCTGCACATGAAACCGATGGACGGACTGTCTTTCGTCGTCGCCCTCCGACAGAGCGACAACGCCGTACTCCGCGGGCTTCCGGTAATCATGCTGACCAGCGAGAGGCGACAGGAGGCGATCGACGTCAGCGAGAAGCTGAACGTGGCCGCCTATGTCGTGAAGCCGACCTCGGCCTTGGAGCTCAAGCAAGCGATCGGCACGGCCCTGGCGATCGATCCATCGGATCTTTTCTGACCGCCCACCGCCGGATCGAGGGACCCGCCGCCTGGAGTGCCCGCGTTGTGCTTTCGGAACGCATAGAGCCCCGCTCGGATGGCGGGGCTGTTTCGGTTTGGTATGTTGATTTTGGGGTAGGATCTTGGTTGCGGGGCCCTGAAACCACCGAGAGTTGGCAGTGCCTCAATCACCCTGGCGCCTGGGGGCCGTCTCGTTAGACACGGGCACATTGTAGACGTCGAGCATTCGGAAGCAGTTCAGCCCAAATACAGATATGCGCGTAAGTATAACGTCACAGAACTGCATGCAATTCTGTCACCGATTTGCCATCGAGTAGCCGCCAGGCCATCACAAATCTCACACGCACTTCTGGAACACTGACGGCACCTTCACCCACAGGGGTATGTGTCATGAGAACTTTGTTCCGCTTGGCGGCCGGTATGCTCGTCGCTGCCGGCCTAGCGGCCGGTCCGGCGCAGGCCGACGGCAGGCCCGACCTGGTTGTCGCCGTGAACGACATCCCGGATACGCTCGAACCTGCGGAAGGCATGGGCAACATCCATGTCCGCATCATCTACTCGATGTTCGACAGCCTGATCCGCCGCGACTTCCTGGCCGACGGCAGCGGCCGGTCGTCCAAGCTGGTCCCGGGCCTCGCCGAGAGCTGGACGCGCATCGACCCCAAGACCATCGAGTTCAAGCTCCGCCAGGGCGTGAAGTTCCACAACGGCGACGAGCTGACGGCCGACGACGTGGTGTTCACCTACACCAAGGGCCGGATGATCGGTGAGAACCCGGTCGCCGCCACCGGCAAGCGGTTCATGGACACCATCAGCCATGCCGAGAAGGTTGACCGCTACACCGTGCGCATCGTCAGCAAGGTCCCGGACCTGATGCTGGAGCAGCGGATGGCCGGTTACGCCAGCTGGATCGTCAACGCCCGCGACTACATCACCAAGGGCCGCGACTCCTTCGCCCGCGTCCCGGTCGGCACCGGCCCGTACAAGATCGCCGAGTTCGTCGACGGCGAGTACGTCAAACTGGTCGCCCATGACGACTATTTCGGCGGCAAGCCAACCGCAGCCTCGATCCGCTTCAACGTCGTGCCGGAGACCTCGGCCCGCATCGCCGGTCTGGTCAGCGGCGAATTCGACATCATCGTCAACGTGCCGCCGGACCAGGTGCCGGTGCTGGAAGGCTACGACGACATCCAGGTCGAGCAGATCGTCCTCGACAACACCCATATGCTGGTCTTCTTCATGGACACCCCGGCGCTGCAGGACAAGAAGGTCCGTCAGGCGCTGTCCATGGCGATCGACCGCGACCTGCTGCGCAAGGCGCTCTGGGGCGACCAGAACTACACCCCGAACGGCCACCAGCTGCCGTCCTACGTGATGTACATGGAGGACTACCCCGGGTTCGAGTTCAATCCGGATAAGGCCCGCGAGCTGGTCAAGTCGTCCTCCTACGAGGGCCAGGAGATCGTCTACCGCCTGCCGCTGAACTACTACCTGAACAGCCTTGAGGCGGCTCAGGCGATGCAGCAGATGTGGCAGGATGTGGGTCTCAACGTGAAGGTCGAGCCGGTCGAGAACTGGTCTCAGGTGAACGCCGAGGGCACCCATATCCGCCCGTGGTCGAACACCCACCGCATGCCGGATCCGCTCGGCTCCTTCGTGCCGCAGTGGGGTCATCTGTCCTGGGTGCAGAACAACCGCCAGGACGATGCCCGTTCCTGGAAGGCGCCGGAACGGTTCAATGCCCTGCACCGCCAGATCGAGTCCGAAACCGACATGGCCAAGCGACAGCAGGCCTACCGCGAGGCGCTCGACATCTGGATGGAAGAGGTGCCGGGGACGATGCTCTACAATCCGCTGGAGACCTACGCGCTGAAGAAGTCCGTCAAGTGGAAGCCATACTCGCTCTACTACATGGATTTCCGGCCGGATAACCTGGCGGTCGGCGTCGGCGGCTAAGAGCCCGGACGGCGTGACGCGGCAGATGTCCCGCCACGCCTCCGGCGCCGTCTGCGCGCTCATCCATGGCGGATAATCTTCTCGATATCAGAAACCTGACCGTCCGCATCGACCTTGCGGGCGGTCCGGTGTTTCCCGTGCGCGATATCTCGATCGATCTCGCCCCCGGTGAGACGCTGGGCCTGGTCGGGGAAAGCGGCTGCGGTAAAACCCTGACCTGTCTTTCGGTCATGGGGCTGTTCGGGCGCAACGTCTCCGTGCACGGCGGCGACATCGCCTTCCGCGGCAAAGTGCTCGACCCTAACAACCGCGACGACCGCCGACAGCGCTCGCGCGCCATGGGAATGATTTTCCAGAACCCGATGACCGGACTGAACCCGGTGCGGACACTCGGCTGGCAGGTGGCGGAGGCGTATCAGATCCGCACCGGCGCCGACCGCCGGACCGCGAATGCCCGTGCCGTCGAGCTGCTCGACCTGGTCGGCATTCCGGAACCGCGGCGGCGGGCGCGGGACTATCCGCATCAGATCTCCGGCGGGCAGCAGCAGCGGGCGATGATCGCCATGGCGATCGCCGGCGAACCGTCGCTCCTGGTCGCCGACGAGCCGACCACCGCGCTCGATGTCACGGTTCAGGCCCAGATCCTGGAACTGCTGCGCAACCTGCAGCGCGAGATCGGCATGGGCATCCTGTTCGTCACCCATGATCTCGGGCTGGTGGCGGAAGTCGCCGATCGGGTGGCGGTGATGTATGCCGGACGGCTCGCCGAGCTGGCGCCGGCCCGCGAGCTGTTCGACCGTCCGCGCCACCCCTATACCCGCGGCCTGCTCGACTCGCTCCCCTTCCTGGACGACGACGTCGACCGGCTGAAGCCGATCGACGGGACGGTTCCGTCGCTCAAGGCCATGCCGGCGGGCTGCGCCTTCGCGCCGCGCTGTCCGCAGGCCGGCGAGCTATGCCGGCGTTCGGATCCGGAGACGGTTGCGATCGGCGGCGGCGGGGTGGCCTGCCACCATCCGCTGCGCACGGCCACGGAGGCGGCATGAGCGCGGTGGCGGTCGATGCGGAGACGGCGATCCCCCTGCTGGCGGTGCGGCGCCTGTCGAAGCGGTTCCCGGGCCCGCGCCGCGGCCTGTTCGGCGGCCGGATGGAGCTGAGCGCGGTCAGCGGCGTGTCCTTCGATCTCCATGCGGGCGAGACCCTGGCCGTAGTCGGAGAGAGCGGCTGCGGCAAGTCGACCGTCGGCAACCTGGTTCTGAACCTGCTGACCCCGAGCGAGGGGGTGATCCGCTTCGAGGGCGAGGATCTGGCGGCGACGGACGACGCACGGTGGCGCGACCGGCGGCGGGACATGCAGCTGATCTTCCAGGACAGCCGCAGCGCGCTCGATCCCCGGCTGGAAATCCGCCGGCAGGTGGCGGAGGGACTCGACATCCACGAAATCGGAACGTCGGCGGAGCGCTTAGACCGGGCCGACGCGATTCTCGAGGCGGTCGGCCTGGGCGGCGAAGTGGCGGCCCGCTATCCGCACGAACTGTCCGGCGGGCAGCAGCAGCGCGCGGTGATCGCCCGGGCCCTGGTGCTGGAGCCGAAACTGGTCGTGTGCGACGAGCCGGTGGCGGCGCTCGACGTGTCGGTCCAGGCGCAGGTCGTGAATCTGCTGCGCGACCTGCAGCGGGCGTTCGGGCTGGCGTATCTGTTTATTTCCCACGACCTCAGCTTGGTACGCCATGTCGCCGACCGGGTCGCGGTCATGTATCTCGGCCGTTTCGTCGAAGTCGCGGACCGCGATGCACTGTTCGGCGCGCCGGCCCATCCCTATTCCCGCGCCCTGATCGGCGCCGTGCCGGCCGCCCGGTCGCGGCACGGCCGGAAGGTTCAACCGCTGTCGCTGGAGGGAGAGCCGCCCAGCCCGCTCGACCCGCCCACCGGCTGTGCCCTGCATCCGCGCTGTCCCTTCGCCACCGACCGGTGCCGGTCGGAGCGGCCGGATCTGAGGGACCTGTCCGACGGTCGTGCCGTCGCCTGCCATCACGCCGAGGAGTTGTCGTGACCCTCCGTTACGCCGCGATCAAGCTGCTGCGCGCCATGTTCACCCTGTGGCTGGTGGTCACCTTCGTGTTCATCGTCCTGCGCCTGACCGGCGATCCGACGGAGCAACTGCTGCCCGACGATGTCGGCGCGGAGGTCCGCGACTACTACCGTGCCGCCTGGGGGCTGGACCGACCTTTATGGGAACAGTACGTGCGTTACTTCCAGGCCGCGCTGCAGGGCGATTTCGGCGTGTCGTTCCGCAACAATCAGCCGGCGCTGGATCTGATCTGGCAGCGTGTGCCGAAGACTGTGGAACTGGGCCTGACGACCTTCCTCACCGCCATCGCGCTGGGGGTTCCCCTGGGCGTGCTGGCGGCGATCTGGCGGGACAGCTGGATCGATCGGCTGACCATGTCCTTCGCGGTCTTCGGCCTCTCCATGCCGAACTTCTTCCTCGGCATCCTGCTGATCCTGTTGTTCGCCCTGAACCTGCGGATGCTTCCGAGCTCCGGCTACGGCACCTGGGCGCATATGGTGATGCCGGTCTTCACCCTGGCAACCGCCTTCGCCGGCGCCATCGCCCGCTTCACCCGCTCGGCCATGCTGGACGTGCTGTCGCGCGACTACATGCGGACCGCCGAGGCGGAAGGGGCGTCGCTGTCCCGCCGGGTGTGGCTGCACGCCTTCCCGAACGCCGCCATCCCGGTGGTCACCATCGTCGGCTTCAGCCTCGGTGGCATGATCGGTGGCGCGGTGGTCACCGAGAACGTCTTCGCCTGGCCGGGAGTCGGTCGGCTGCTCACCAACTCCGTCGCCGATCGCGACCTGGCCGTCGTTCAGGGCATCGTGGTCATTGTGGCGATCACCATGGTCTGCGCCAATCTGCTGGTGGATCTCGCCTATGGCTGGCTCGACCCCCGCGTACGCGTCGGCGCACGGGAGCGATCTCGATGACGGCGGAACCCGTTCTCGAAACCAAATCGCCGGACCAGCCCGTCAACTCAGCGCCGCACAAGAGCGGGTGGGATATGCCGATCCCGGTACGGTTCGCCGCCGGCTTCCTCGTGATCGTCGCCGTGATCGCGGCGTTGGCGCCGCTGCTGGCGCCCTACGGTTACGAGGAAACCGACCTTCTCTACCGGCTGAAGCCGCCGTTCTGGTCACCGCTGGCGGTTGACGGACACGTGCTTGGCACCGACAAGCTCGGCCGCGATCTGCTGTCCCGGTTGCTGATCGCGACGCAGGTCTCGATCGCCCTCGCCCTGCTGGGCACGCTGATCGGCGCGGTGCTCGGCACGTTCCTCGGCGTGCTCGCCGCCCATCGCGGCGGCATCGTCGACGAGATCGTCATGATGATGGTCGACTGGCAGGCGGCGATGCCGTTCCTCATCATCGCGCTGGCCGTCCTCGCCTTCTTCGGCAACAACTTCTACCTGTTCCTGGCGCTGATGGGGCTCGCCGGTTGGGAGACCTACGCTCGCCTCACCCGCGGCCTGGTGCTATCGGCGCGCGAGCAGGGATACGCGATTGCCGTCCGCGCGCTGGGCGCCCGGCCGCTCAGGCTCTACGGCCACCACATCCTGCCCAATGTGATCGGCCCGCTGATCGTCCAGCTGACCCTGAATTTCCCGCAGACCATTCTGCTGGAGACCTCGCTCAGCTTTCTCGGCCTCGGCATCCAGCCGCCGCTCACCTCGCTCGGCCAGATGCTGGGCGAGGGGCGGGACTATCTGTTGACCGCCTGGTGGTTGGCAGTGCTGCCGGGTGCGGTGATCTTCACGACGACCCTGTCGATGAGTCTGCTCGGCGACTGGCTGCGCACCCGGTTGGACCCGACCCAGCGATAGTCAGGCGTCGGCGGCTCTCCGGCCCAGATCCGGATCGTTGACGATCAGGCCGTCGCCACCCGCCGCCAGCAGGGCCCGGAGTGTCGCCAGATCTGCATCTCCCACACCGCGTCCGGTCTCCGGGCCGCCGACGGTGACCCAGACGGTACAGCCGCGGCCCTTCAGCTCGGCGAGACGATCCGGATCGGCCGTATTCTCCCACATCCGGATCAGCGTCACGCCCCGGGCAAGGAAGGTGTCGAGCGGGCCGTGGGACCCGTGCAGGGCCAGCACCCGCGCGTCCGGCAGGTGTTCGCGGGTCGCCGCGATCAGGTCGGGCGTGCGCAGTCCGACGGCGAGATCCGCCGGCGCATAACCGGTCGCGGCGGCAACGTCGGCGATCCCGGAAATCACCGCCGGATCCAGAGACTTCACGTCGAGCATCAGCGGCACCCGACCGCGTGCAGAAAGCATCATGGTGTCCAGGCGGACAAGGGAAACGCCGGCGCTTTGGGCGAGCGCATCCAACCGATCGGCCGGGGTGGCGTCGATGGCGATCGGATGGCCGGCCAGCCGCTCGAGATCGGCGTCATGGGAAACCACGAGCACGCCATCGCCGGCGATCCGCACATCGCATTCGACCGCATCGGCACCGGCCTCGATTGCCCGATGGAGCGCCGCCAAGCTGTTTTCGACCTCGGCGGCAGAATGGCCGCGATGGGCGATGACCCATGGCTTGCCCGGCATCAGGCGGCGATGGGCAGCGCGTTCACCCGGTCGGCGAAGACGCGCAGCCGGGTCAGGCTGCCGGCCAGCATCCCTCTCGCATGTCCTTGCAGTTCGAGAATCGCGAGGGTCCCCGGCAGGACGGTCGAGACATCGGCCAGCGCGTCCAGGTCCATGCAGCCGATCCCAAGCGGGGCGTGCATGTCGCCGATGCCGAAATACATCCAGTCCGACTGGCTGGTCACCGAGGGGATCGCGGGAACGCCGCTCGCCTCGCTGATGTGGATGTGGCCGGTCACGGGCGCCATGGTCCGCGCGCCCTCAATGGGGTCGAGATCCAGCATGCCGGCGCCCTGGGTAGCGTGACTGTAGTCCAGGCAGCCGACCACGCCCGGATGGTCGAGAGCCCGGAGCTGCCGGGCGAGCAGGGTCGGGTCCAGGGAGTAGCTGGTGAGGCGACCGGCGATGACCGCCGGGTTCGGGCTGATATTCTCCAGTCCGATCCGCACACCGGCTGCAACCGCCTGGTCGCCAAGTGCCGAGAGCTCTTCGAGTTCGAAGTCGAGCAGAGCGTCCGGCTCCGCCGACCAGACATCCGGATGCGCCCGCCCGGCATGGATGACCACGACCTTGGCGCCGATCTCGGCCGCCAGGTCGATGGAGACACGGCCCGCCGCACGATGCAGGGCGATGTTGTCTCGGTCCATCAGGTCGATCGGGATCGGCGCGTGCAGGGTGATCGATATGGCGCGCTCCGCGCAGAGGCTCTTCAGCTCGCGGATGCGTTCGGGGATCAGGCGGGCATCGGCGACCACACCGAGGGCGGAGGCATAGAGCTCGGCGGCCTCGGCGCCGAACCCGATCAGCTCGTCGAGTTGCGCACGAGCGCGGTCGAGATCGCCGCCGATATCGGAGAGACTGGCGCCGATGCCGGCTATCCGTGGTGTCGTCGACATTGGCCCTGTCCCATTCACCAAACGAAATGCGCGTACAGTCTGAAACATCTTGATGACCAGCGGATGAAACCGACGCCGCTACTCGCACCGGCAAACAGGTGGGGGCTGGCAACGCGGAGCTTGGCGCCAAGAGTCTCAGCCCAATCAAAATGTTCGAGTGAATGTTCATTTGAACGTCACGCAAACATGACGTGACTGTCACGTCACAGGGCTACCCGTGCGAGGCCGAACGCAATCGCGGCGTATCGGCGAGCCTAGGGGTGGCGCGGCGATGTACGTGACGACGGAGCGACAGGCGGAGATCGCCGAACGAGTCCGCCAGAGTGGCTTTCAGTCGGTCGCGGATCTCGCCCGCCATTTCGGCGTGACGACCCAGACCATCCGGCGGGACATCAACGAGCTGAGCGATGCCGGTGTGCTGAAGCGCCGCCACGGCGGCGTGGAACTGCCGGTGCCGACCGAGAATATCGGCTTCGAGGAACGTCAGACCCTCAACTTCACGGCCAAGGAACAGATCGCCCGGGTGGTGGAGTCGTATATCCCGCATGGCGCCAGCGTGGCGATCAGCATCGGCACGACACCGGCTCTCACCGTCCGGTATCTGGCGACCCGCCGCGGGCTGACCATCGTCACCAACAATCTGATGGCCGCGTTGAACGCCTGCGCACTTCCGTCGGTCGAAATCCACGTTCCCGGCGGCGCAGTTCGGCCGGGCGCCCGCGACATTCTCGGCCAAGATGTCGAATCGTTCTTCGAAGGGTTCAAGGTCGATATCGGCCTCTACGGCGTCGGCGGGGTGGATGCCGGAGGCGAGTTGCTGGATTTCAGCCGCGAAGAAGTCCAGGTGCGCGAGATCATCCGGCGCAACTGCCGCCGCTCGTTTCTTGTCCTCGACGCCAGCAAGTTCGGCCGCGCCGCCCACGTGCGCGGCGGATGGATCAGCGAGGCGGATGTCGTGTTCTGCGACCGCGAGCCACCGGCGGACATTCAGGCGGCCATTGCCGATGCAGGCGGCGAACTCGTGATCTGCGCCGAGGGGGCACGGCCATGAGCGTGGAACCGTCCATGGGATCACACGGGGTCGCCATCGACGTGCGCAGTCTGCGCAAGGCCTGGGACGACACCGTTGCGGTCGACGGCATCGATTTCACCGCCGAGGCCGGAGAGTTCACCGTGCTGCTCGGCCCGTCGGGCTGCGGAAAGTCGACGACGCTGCGGTTGATCGCCGGGTTGGAGCAGGTGACGTCCGGATCCGTGTTCATCGGCGGTACGGACGTCACGCGGCGGCCGCCGAACGATCGCCAGATCGCGATGGTGTTCCAATCCTACGCGCTGTTCCCGCACCTGAACGTGGCGGAAAACATCCTGTTCGGCCTCAAGGTCCGCAAGGTTCCAGCGGCCGAGCGGGCCGAACGCCTGGGTCGCACCGCCACCCTGCTCGGATTGGAGGGCCTGCTCGACCGTCGGCCGAGCCAGATCTCCGGCGGACAGCAGCAGCGGGTGGCGCTGGGTCGGGCGATCATCGCCGAGAAGCCGATCTGCCTGATGGACGAGCCGCTGTCCAATCTAGACGCGAAGCTGCGCCACGAGATGCGGATTGAGCTGAAGGCGCTCCAGCGCAAACTCGGCATCACCATGGTCTACGTCACCCACGACCAGGTCGAGGCGATCGCCATGGCCGACCGGATCGTCGTGCTGAACGGCGGGCGGATCGAGCAAAGCGCCGACCCGCGAACCCTCTACGAACGCCCTTCCAGCGTCTTTACCGCGCGCTTTATCGGTACTCCGCCGATGAACATTCTGAACCTCGCCCCGTGCCAGGACGGCTGGGCGATTTCCGGCGATTCCGTCCTGGTCCTGCGCGACGGCGACGTTCCCCACGCTGGGCTGGGTGGCGATTTCCAGATCGGTGTGCGCCCGGAGGACATCACGCCGGTCGAGGCCGGCTGCATCTCCGCCACGGTCGAGCAGGTGGAGTATCTCGGCGCCGACCTGCTGGCGGAATGCCGGATCGGCGACCAGCGCCTGGTCGCCCGGCTGTCGAACCGGCAACCGGTACGGATCGGCGACCGCATTTGCCTGCACTGGCAGACGGAGCGTCAGCACCTTTTCGACGCGGCAACCGGCGTGCGCATCGACGCGCCAGGCGGGGCGGCATTTCCGACAAGCACGACGGCCGGTCGAACCGGCGCGTGACACAAGAGAGCCACGCGGACCGCCTGCCCAGTCCGCGTAAGGCTCCAATCGAAGAGCGAGCATCCTTGATGAGGAGTGGAGAAACATGAACGTGATGAAGACAGTGACGACGACCCTGAGCGCGGCCGCGCTCCTGGCGTCGACCACGAGTGCCGCCCTGGCGGTCGACCTGCAGTTCTTCTTCCCGGTCGCCGTCGGCGGCAAGGCTGCGGACACCATCCAGGCACTGACCGATGAGTACGTGGCCGCCAATCCGGGCGTGAACATCGAGGCCGTCTATGCCGGCAGCTATCAGGACACGATCACCAAGACCCTGACCGCCGTGCGCGGCGGGACCCCGCCGCAGCTGTCGGTGATCCTGTCGGTCGACATGTTCACCCTGATCGAGGAGGACGCGATCATCCCGTTCGACGAGATGGTCAAGACCGACGCCGACAAGACGTGGCTGACCTCGTTCTATCCGGCGTTCATGGACAACTCCATGACCGGCGGCAAGACCTACGGAATCCCGTTCCAGCGCTCCACCCCGGTGCTGTACTGGAACAAGGAAGCCTTCAAGGCGGCCGGCCTCGATCCGAACACCCCGCCGGCGACCTGGGAAGAGCAGGTCGAGTTCGGCAAAAAGCTGACCAAGCGCGATGCCAACGGCAATGTCACCCAGTGGGGCGTGCGCATTCCGAGCTCCGGCTTCCCGTACTGGCTGTTCCAGGGCCTGACCACGCAGAATGACGTGATCCTGGCCAATGACGACGGCAACAAGACCAACTTCAGCGACCCCAAGGTCATTGAAGCCCTGCAGTACCTGGTCGACCTGTCGGTCAAGCACGAGGTCATGCAGCCGGGCATCGTCGAGTGGGGCAGCACGCCGAAGGCCTTCTTCGAGGGGCAGACCGCGATGATGTGGACCACCACCGGCAACCTGACCAACGTGCGCAACAACGCGCCATTCGACTTCGGTGTCGCCATGCTGCCGGCCAACAAGCGTCGCGGTGCCCCGACCGGCGGCGGTAACTTCTACATCTTCAAGGACTCCAGCGATGAGCAGAAGGCCGCGTCCTTCGAGTTCATCAAGTGGATCACCGCGCCGGAGCAGGCCGCCAAGTGGACCATCGCGACCGGTTACGTCGCGCCCCGTCCGGATGCCTGGGAGACCCCGGCGATGAAAGCCTATGTCGCCGACTTCCCGCCGGCGCTCGTCGCCCGTGACCAGCTCGAATACGCGGTTGCCGAGCTGTCGACCTACCAGAACCAGCGCATCACCACGATCTTCAACGACGCGCTCGAAGCGGCCATCACCGGCCAGAAGGCGCCGGCCGCCGCCCTCGAGGAAGCCCAGGGCCAGGCCGACCGCATCCTGGCCGACTACCGCTAACCATCGCGCGCCACCGGCCGGCATCGCGCCGGCCGGTGGACTTCACCTGCTGACGCGGACCCGCGCCCATGACCAGACGGATCGAATGGATCTACGGCTGGCTGCTGCTGAGCCCGGCTCTGGTGCTGCTGTTCGCCTTTACCCACCTGCCTGCCGTCACCACGATCTGGGACAGCTTCTTCTCGACTCCGCGCGGGCGGCGGGAGGCCAAGTTCGTCGGCCTGCGCAACTACGAGACGCTGCTCGCCGATGACACATTCTGGCAGGTTCTGTCCAACAGCATCTGGTACGCGGTCGTTACCATTCCGGTCTCGGTCGCGCTGGCGCTGCTGATGGCACTCTGGGTCGACGGGAAGCTGTCCGGGCGGAGCTTCGTGCGGCTCGCCTATTTCGCGCCGACCGTGCTGCCGCTGATCGCGGTCGCCAATATCTGGATGTTCTTCTACACACCCGGTTTCGGCCTGATCGATCAGATCCGCGGCCTGTTCGGCTTGGCCGAAGTCAACTGGCTCGGCAATCCGGACCTCGTACTCGGATCGATCATGGTGGTCGGCATCTGGAAGGAGGCCGGCTTCTTCATGATCTTCTACCTGGCCGCCCTGCAGTCGATCCCGCCGCAACTGCGCGAGGCTGCGGCGATCGAAGGCGCGAGCCGCTGGACCTTCTTCCGCCGGGTGACGTTCCCGCTGCTGATGCCGACGACGCTGTTCGTCTCGGTCAACGCGGTGATCAACTCCTTCCGCATGGTCGACCACGTCTTCGTCATGACCGAAGGCGGGCCGGACAATGCCAGCTCGTTGCTGCTGTTCTACATCTACGAGACCGCCTTCAAGTTCTGGGACACCGCTTATGCCTCGACCTTGACGGTGGTGCTGCTGGTGCTGCTGTCGGCCCTGGCGCTCGGCCAGTTCTTCCTGCTCGACAAACGGGTGCATTACCGATGAGCCAGAGTGTTCTCGACCGGTGGCTGAACACGACCGGCGCCTGGATGCTGGCGCTGCTGTGGTTTCTGCCGCTGGTCTACGCCGTGTGGACGGCGGTGCATCCGGGTGAGTTCGCCACCCGGTTCGAACTGTTCGCGCCGCTGACCCTGGAGAACTTCGCCAATGCCTGGGAGGCCGCCCCCTTCGCCCGCTACTTCCTGAACAGCTTCCTGCTGGTCACCTTCATCCTGATCGGCCAGTTCGTGCTGTGCACGCTCGCGGCCTACGCCTTCGCCCGGTTCACGTTCCCCGGCAGCGGCGTGCTGTTCACGCTGGTCCTGCTCCAACTTCTGGTGATGCCGGACATCCTGATCGTCGAGAACTACGCGACCATGCGGATGCTCGGCCTGGTCGACACCATCGCCGCCATCGGCCTGCCCTACATCGCCTCCGGCTTCGGCATCTTCCTCCTGCGCCAGACCTTCAAGACCGTCCCGAAGGAGTTGGAGGAGGCGGCACGGGTTGAAGGGGCCGGTCCATTGACCGTGTTGTGGAAAGTCTACGTCCCGCTGGCAAAGCCGACCTATCTCGCCTACGGCCTGGTCTCTGTCAGCCACCACTGGAACAACTTCCTCTGGCCGCTGATCGTGACCAACTCCGTGGAAACCCGGCCGGTGACCGTGGGGCTGTCGGTTTTCGCGGCGGTCGATCAGGGCATCGACTGGTCGATCATCAACGCCGCCACGCTGATGACCTCGGGGCCGCTGCTGATCGCTTTCCTGCTGTTCCAGCGTCAATTCGTGCAGAGCTTCATGCGCGCAGGAATCAAGTGACGGTTCACCTATAACCAGTTCTTCACGCTCCAATATGCTTCCGGAGCGCAAGAAGCCCCGTGGCGTAACGGGGATAATATATTGATTTTCTTTGGTTTCGGGAACCGGAAGACATCTGAATTTGACAGGTCAATCGAAGACCGTGTTGGAACCGGTAGCCGCGAAGAATCCAACAGGAGTGTTGGTTCCCACCAGACGATGGCCAGTCTCACACACTATCCAAAACCGCGTCACAGAAGCTGCTTACCAGCCGTAGATCCCGTTTTTCGCGCGGCGTGACGAGGCAGTTGCGGTAACTCTCGCCCATCTCCTCAACCTCCAGGGCGACCAAATTGGTCGAGTCGAACTGGCCGTCTTCCAGCATGAAGCCGATCCCGATCCCGTGAAGGATCGCCTCCTTGACGACAGGAAAGGTCGTTGTCCGAACAATCTTCTCCAGCGTGACGCCCAGTTCCGAAGCTCTCTTCCTGACCAGTGTTTGTGTCAGCGACCCGTCCTCAGGCAGGATGACGGTCTCCACGGCAAGGTCACGCAACGATACGCGTCTTCGGTTCGCCATAGGATGGTTGCGGCTTACGAAAGCCTTGTATCGGGTCCGACCGATCTCGCCGATCCACAGCGTGTCATCGGCAGGAGCTTCAACGATGATCGCGATGTCGACCTCCCGCGCGTCGAGCAACGCCACCGCTGCCTCCCAACTCATCAGGCTGAACTCGATGCTCACTCGCGGGTGCTGCGCCAGGTACTTGGCGATCACAGGCATCGCCGGTCGCGGGGCATTCGCGACGATGGTCAGGTGACCCGTCTCCAGGTCAGCATAGTTCCCGATCTTCTCCTCGACCAACTGCTCGAGGGTTCGCAATCTGTCCGAGACCTCGAACAGCTCACGGCCGACCTGTGTGAGTTCCAACCCCTCTCGGCGGCGGATCAGAAGTTTCGCGCCGACATGGTCCTCCAGATTGGCGACATGCTGGCTGATGGAGGACTGGGTCACCCCCATGGCCGCGGCCGCCTTGGAAAAACTCTTGGATCGGGCCGCCTCGGTGAACGCGGAAATCTGATACGGACTCACTTTATTCCGCGTTCCCGTCATTTTCGCACCTGCGTTCAACCGCCTGAAACTGAACCATTTCGGCCGCCCCTGGCCGCCGGCCGCCTGGAGCATGCTGGTTCTTACATTAGACTGACTAATATCAGGTAATACGGTCGTCAAGCTTGCTTAGTACCCTCCGCCTACCCAGTCGATCGGAGCGGCGACCTATGGCCGGCATAGTGCTGAGTGGCGTGACGAAGAGCTTCGGCGAAACCGAGGTCCTCAAAGGCATCGATCTCGATATCGCCGATGGCGAGTTCCTGACCCTTGTCGGGCCGTCGGGATGCGGCAAATCCACCCTGCTGCGCATCATCGCCGGGCTGGAGGCCCAGTCGGGCGGCGACGTGGAGATCGGGGGAAAACTGGTGAACGCGGTCCGCCCCAGTCGGCGCGACCTCGCCATGGTGTTCCAGTCCTACGCGCTCTATCCGCACCTCACGGTCCAGCAGAACATGGAAACCCCGCTGCGGATGCGCGACCTGTCGTTTCGCGAGCGGTTTCCGATCCTGGGTATGCTGCTGCCGGGTCGCGGAGAAAAGGTGCGCGAGATCCGCGCCGCGGTCGGAAACGTCGCGCAAACCCTGAAGATCGAGCATTTGCTGAATCGCAAACCGGGTCAGCTGTCCGGCGGCCAGCGCCAGCGCGTGGCGCTGGGGAGGGCGATGGTCCGCAAGCCGGTCGCCTTCCTCATGGACGAGCCGCTGTCCAACCTGGACGCCGCCCTGCGAGTCCATATGCGCGCCGAGTTGGCTCAGCTCCACCGCAGCTTGGGTGTCACTTTTGTTTATGTCACCCACGACCAGGCCGAGGCACTGACCATGTCCGACCGGATGGCGGTGATGATGGGGGGCGAGATCCTTCAGCTCGGGGCACCGGACGAGATCTACCGGAACCCGCAGGACCGGCGCGTGGCGGAGTTCATCGGCAGCCCGAAGATCAACATGATCCACGGTGAGGTCGACGGGGACGGCCGTGTGTCGGCACACGGTATCCAGCTCAACAGAAGGTTTTCCGGCGGCCGGCAGGAGATCCACATCGGGCTGCGGCCGGAACACCTGCAGATTGCCGGACAGCGAGGCGAGAACGATGCCTGGGCGTTTCGGCTGACACATGTGGAGAATCTCGGCTCAGACTTCTATCTCCACGGTCACCTGAATGGAGCGGAGATCCCGGTCGTTGCCAGGGCGCTGCCGGAACAGGCCGCTTCGCTCTCGGTGGGAGATGACCTGTTCGTGCGTCCCAGGTCCGGGGCCGCCATGGCGTTCGGACATGACGACCGCCGCCTGGCTTTGGCGGAGGCGTAATCGATGGCCGTCATCGCCCATCCCGGTCAGGTACCAGCCGGCCGCAATACACGGCGGATCCTCAAACCGTCCCAGCTCGGCCTTGCCGGCTATCTGTTCGCTGCTCCAGCAGTCCTGTTGATGATCGTCATCCTGATCGCGCCGGTCGTCATCGCCGCGTTCCTGTCCTTCACCGACTACAATCTCGGGAACGCAAGCGCCAACTGGGTCGGTCTCGACAACTACGAGCGGATGATCGACCGCTCCACCTACAAGAAAATGCTGTGGGCGTCGGCAACCTATACCCTGGTCGTCGTTCCCGCCTCGATCGGTCTCGGCCTCGGCGCCGCGCTTCTCATCAACTCCCTGAAGCGGCTCGGCGACGTCTACAAGACGATCTACTTCCTGCCGGTCATGGCCGCTCTGCTCGCCATGGCGATCGTGTGGGAGTTCATGCTGCATCCCTCGCTCGGCGTGGTGAACGCGACGCTTGAGAGCCTCTGCGGCGGTTGGGTTGAGGCGATCTGGCCATGGCTGGCTCAGGGATGCGCCGACCGGTTCCCACTCTGGTTCGGTGACCGCGACTACGCGATCTGGACGATCTGCTTCATCGGCGTCTGGCAGGGCTTCGGCTTCAACATGGTGCTCTATCTCGCCGGCCTGACCTCGGTGCCGCGCGAGCTTTACCATGCCGCCGAGATCGACGGGGCGGTCACCGCCTGGGACCGGTTCCGGCTGGTGACGTGGCCGATGCTGGGGCCGACCACGGTCTTCGTCGTCACGATCACGGCGATCCGCTCGTTCCAGGTCTTCGACACGGTCGAGGCGATCACCTTGGGCGGCCCGTCGAAGACCACCTACGTGATGATGTACGCGATCTACGAGAAGGCGATTCAGCAGAACCTGATCGGCATGGGCTCCGCGATCACCATCGTCTTCCTCGCCTTCGTCATGTTCCTGACCCTGGCCCAGCGCTACCTGGTCGAGAAGCGGGTGCACTACTCATGATCGGTCATTCGACACCGTTCCAGGAGGCGCTCAAGCACGCCGTCCTCATTCTCGGCGCGCTGATCGTCATCGCTCCGTTCTACGTGATGGTCAGCTATTCGCTGAAATCGCCGCGCGAGATCGAAACCAATACCGGCGGGTTCTTCGGCGCGCAGGAGCAGATGGTCGACGAGTACTGCGTGAAGCTCGGCAACGACCGAGCCGACTGCCTGGAGACGCCGTTCATCTACAACTACACGCAGTCCTTCAAGAAGGCGCCGCTGCTGCGCTATCTCGCCAACGGTGTGTTCGTGACCGCATCGATCTTCCTGATCCAGGTCCTGGTCGCGCTTCCCTGCGCCTATGCCCTGTCGAAACTGCGGTTCTGGGGCCGCGAGTTCGTCTTCGGCATGGTCCTGTTCAGCCTGCTGATTCCCGTCCACGCCATCGCCCTGCCGCTCTACATCATGCTGGCCAAGGTCGGGCTGACGAACACCTATGCGGCGTTGATCGTGCCGTGGACGATCTCGGTCTTCGGGATCTTCCTGATGCGGCAGTTCTTTATGACCGTGCCCGACGACCTGATCGACGCCGCGCGCATGGACGGGATGAGCGAGTTCTCGATCATCTGGCGCGTCATGCTGCCGACCGCCATTCCGGCCTTGCTTGCCTTCGCGATCTTCTCGGTGGTGGCGCACTGGAACGACTATTTCTGGCCACGGGTGGTGATCACCGGCGACCGCGATCTTTATACGCCGCCTTTGGGCATGCGCGAGTTCAAAGGCGACGCCGACGGTTCGATCTGGGGGCCGATGATGGCGACGGCGACGATCATCGTCGCGCCGCTGATCATCGCGTTCGTGATGGCGCAGCGGCGCTTCATCGAAGGCATCACGCTTTCCGGCATGAAATGACGGGGGCTTGAGACGGCGGCCCCCACGCCGTGGGGACCGCCAAGTGCGACGCGGGTTCCGGGACAAGTTGCAGCAAGGACCGGACCCGCATCAACGGAGGGAGTATGACAATGAAGCGTATCCTTGCAATGGCCGTGGCCGGCGCACTTTTTGCCGCTCCGGCATCGGCGATCGAAATCGAGGTGGCCTATCCCTACAGCCACCTGTTCGACGTCACCTATGAGAAGATCATGGAGTCCTTCAAGAAGGACCACCCGGACATCACGGTAAAGTTCCGTGCCACCTACGAGAGCTATGAGGATGGCACCAACACCATCCTGCGCGAAGCGGTCTCGGGCGACCTGCCGGACATCACCATGCAGGGCCTGAACCGTCAGGCGATCTTCGTCGAGAAGGGCATCGCCAAGTCGCTCGAGCCGTTCATCGCCAAGGAAGCCGATTTCGAGAAGGACGGCTACCACAAGGCGATGCTGAGCCTGTCAACCTTCGGCGGCGAGGTCTACGGCCTGCCGTTCTCGGTCTCCCTGCCGGTCGGCTACTACAACATGGATCTGGTAAAGAAATCCGGCTCCGACAAGCTGCCCACCACCTGGGACGAGGTTGTCGAGCTGTGCCAGACGATGAAGGCGAACGGGGTGAAGAACCCGGTCTTCTGGGGTTGGAACATCACCGGCAACTGGTTCATGCAGGCGCTGCTCTGGAGCCAGGACACGCCGATCGTCAAGAACGGCCAGGTCAACTTTAACAACGAGCAGGGCCTGACCGCGCTCGAGACGATGAAGAAGATCTTCCGCGGCTGCGACATGCAGAACCTGTCCTGGAAGGATGCGCTCGCGTCCTTCTCTGCCGGCGAGATCGGCATGATGTTCTGGTCCACCTCCGCGCTGGGTGCGGTCGAGCGTGCGAAGGGCGACTTCGAGCTGAAGACCAGCGAGTTCCCGGGCATCGGCATGCCGCCAATGGGCCTCCCGGCCGGTGGCAATGCCGCCCTGCTGGTCTCGCAGTCCGACGATCCTGAGCGCCTCCAGGCCGCCTGGACGTTCCTGAAGTACATCACCTCGGGCCTGGGTGCCGCCGCCGTGGCCGAGACCACCGGCTACATGCCGCCGAACAAGGCCGCCAACGAGATCATCCTGGCGGACTTCTACAAGCGGAACCCGAACAAGGAGACCGCCGTACGCCAGCTCCCGCTGCTGCGCGACTGGCTCGCCTATCCAGGGGACAATGGCCTCGCCATCACCCAGGTGATCTATGACGGTATCGAGAGCATCGTGACTGGCGAGCAGGACGACATGGTCGAGCTGCAGGAAGAGCTGGTCGAGGAAGTCTCCGAACTGCTGCCGAGCGGTTCTTGAGGACCCGATATCCCGGAGGGGGCGCCGACGCGCCTCCTCCCCTTACACCCGACCAAATACCTTCAAGACAATCGAGCATGCGATGACCCGCTTCCTACAGATGACGGACGTGCACTTTGTGCCCGCCGGCAATCAGCTCTACGACATGGATCCGAAGGCCCGCCTCGTGGCCGGCATCGATCTAATCAACCGCGACCCTCTCGGCGCCGAGTTCGTTCTCCTGACGGGCGATCTGGCCCACAAGGGAGAAGTCGCGGCCTACGAGAACCTTCGCGATACCCTCTCGGACCTCGGCCTGCCGATCCACCTGATGATGGGCAACCACGACAGCCGGGCGCCATTCCGTCGGGTCTTTAAGGACCAACCCGAGATCGCCGGGGGGTTTGTCCAATTCGCGATGGAGGCGGGCAACGGCCGGATCCTCTGTCTGGACAGCCTGAACGACCGTCCGGGCGACCATGTCGGCCGCCTCTGCGACACGCGCCTCGCCTGGTTGGACACTGAGATCGCCGCCACACCGGCCGAGACGACCCTGATCGTCGCCTGCCATCACCCGCCCTTCGATCTCGGCATCCCGAACATGGATGACATTAAGCTGGCCGATGGCGAAGCCCTCTTCGAAGTGCTGAACCGCCGCAAGCCGGATCAGATGCTGTTCGGCCACGTCCATCGCCCGATCAGTGGCGTGTGGCGGGGTATTCCCTTCCATATTCAGCGGGGCTTCAATCACCAGGTCGCGCTGACCTTCGAGCGCCACCCGACCCTCCAGTTCTGTGAGGAGGCACCGGATCTCGCTCTCATCGACGCGGACAGGGAAGGGGTGCGGATCTTCACCCGCTCGGTCGGCGGCGAGGTCAGGCACTTTCCCGCGACCGGGCCGGAGACGTGAATCTAGCCGGAGGAACCCATGAAGCTCCACGGCATCGGGTTCCATCTGTCGTGAAGCTGACCCGGACGATCCTGCTTCCGCTGCGCATCCGGAACGCAAAGAGCCCCGCTCGGATGGCGGGGCTGCATCGGTCTGGTATGTTGATTTTGGGGTAGGGTCTTGGTTGCGGGGGCAGGATTTGAACCTGCGACCTTCAGGTTATGAGCCTGACGAGCTACCGGGCTGCTCCACCCCGCGGTTGAGGGTGTTTTGTGTGGTGTGAGCGTGTTTTGTTTTGGCTGTGTCGTCGGGTTTCAAGACCTGGCGGCGACCTACTCTCCCACGCCTTAAGACGCAGTACCATTGGCGCTGAGGGCTTTCACGGCCGAGTTCGGGATGGGATCGGGTGCGGCTCCCTCGCTATGACCACCAGGTCATGGAGCCCGACGGGATCGCCGTCGGAGGTTTGGATGGGTGTTTGGGGTCTGTGCTTGTGTGTGCGGTGTATGTGCTGCTGTCTTGCTGTCGGTTCGCGCCGTCGACGGCCGTCTTCCCGGAGGTGATCCGGGATCGGGCGTTCGTCGTCGGAGGCGGGTATCCCGGGGTTGATCCGGGATGCGATCGGTCAAGCCGATCGAACGATTAGTACTGGTCAGCTTCACGTGTTGCCACGCTTCCACCTCCAGCCTATCGACGTGGTGGTCTACCACGGTTCTCAGCGAGACCTGGTTTCGAGGGGGGCTTCCCGCTTAGATGCTTTCAGCGGTTATCCCGTCCGCGCATAGCTACCCGGCGATGCGGCTGGCGCCACAACCGGTCCACCAGAGGCGCGTCCATCCCGGTCCTCTCGTACTAGGGACAGCTCCTCTCAAGTCTCGAACACCCACGGCAGATAGGGACCGAACTGTCTCACGACGTTCTAAACCCAGCTCACGTACCACTTTAATCGGCGAACAGCCGAACCCTTGGGACCTGCTCCAGCCCCAGGATGTGATGAGCCGACATCGAGGTGCCAAACACCCCCGTCGATGTGGACTCTTGGGGGGTATCAGCCTGTTATCCCCGGCGTACCTTTTATCCGTTGAGCGATGGCCCTTCCACGCGGGACCACCGGATCACTATGACCGACTTTCGTCTCTGCTCGGCCCGTCGGCCTCGCAGTCAGGCAGGCTTATGCCATTGCACTCAACAGCTGAT